>LAHS01000016.1_pt1 | contig 305869 bp, 269 predicted proteins | sample 329651 | NCBI WGS metagenome assembly LAHS01 (sample SAMN03275699, study PRJNA271635) | activated sludge metagenome | isolation source: sample C-1 Sludge from hydrolytic chamber (first chamber) of Anaerobic...
CACACAAACGTTAGGGTGCCAGCAAGATGCAAGGGCCCGCTTGTCTCGGTGTCACTCAGACAATCCGATAGGGCTCCAGACTGAGAAAACGCATGAAGGAGGGACGATGATCATTGATCAAATACTCCATCCGTCTAATCACCCAGCCCGCTCAAATGGACAAGCCGCTGCTCAACGTCCAAGAAACCGGGCTCTTTGATACTCACTTTGACATTCAGCTCTCGCAGGTAGAAATCTCAGAGTGAACTGCCGCGGGATTGGCGGAGATCAGTATAAGTAAATTACGCTGCCGACAGAGATATGGTCCAGGGCGGCGCAAAACTGTTGTTCAGCCTCAACTGGCTTTATGTTACCGATCGGTTCGAGAATACTGTTTGCTCTCCAAAATCGTGAAGGCGGCCCGTAATTGGTTGCAACTGTTGCTGCCCTATAGTCTCGGCTTCAGCCCGATCAGGAGCAGTCGACACTGTCCTGCCTTCCGACGCCTTGCTGGACGTGGTGCGATCGATCGGGTCCCTCGGAGCCAGACTTCTGCTTGCTTCACTGTCGCAGGATATCAAACCGGGTGATCAGGTTGTGCCTGAGCCTTTAGTTTTCCTTTTGCCCAGATGTGTTTGCCTGATGTGTTCCACTAACCATGGCAAGCCGATGAGCAGGTAATCCAATATCTGTTGCAGGCTGGTCATAATCATGAGCACGGTTGCCAGTCCCGCCTGCGGCACATTCAGTACCTTGGCGGCGCTGATGCCCAGCCAGATAAAGACAAGATCTTTGGAAGGGAGAAAAGGAATGCGGGTGATAAAAAGGCGCAGGGCAACAATTTCAAAAGAGAGATAGAATGAGTAGAGCGAGGACGCGTAAAAAACAATCAGCATGTCCAATGTGAGAGCGCCCGCCGAACGGAACAGATGAATAAAAAAAACGCCCGCAAGTTGCTGTTTTGAAAAACTACCTTCTTTTCTGCCCGAGTTGAGAAAGAAAAGAGCGGGGATCACAGGCAGTAGAATGACTAATATTGTTGCCAGCTTCATGTTTTGGGCAATAATGCCGCTTACGGCGGGGGAAGATAGCAACAGATAGAGTGCGACCGCCAGAAAAACGACAAATCCCGCAACGCCGGACAGTAGGGCAGAGTCCTTGACGGCATGAAAAAGCTGCGAGCGGGTGACTGCGCGATTTTTGGTCATCCAATTATAGAGGTAAGTTTCTCCAGAATATTCGAGAACATTGGTATTCAGGACTCGTTTTCTGAACAAAACGACAAGAGGTACCGCATTTTTGGCACCCAGAAGAAGCCGGAAGATCATTTTCTCTGTCGTGGGCAGAAGAAAGAAAGCCGGGATTTGAAGCGCATAGAAAACAGGGTTGGTCGGAAGGGCATGGACAAGCGCATACCAGCCGATTTTTCTAAGTTTTATACCGATAAGTGTTATAAATATGAGTGGGAATACATAAAGAAATATTTGTTTGACGAAATGGAAAATTCTGGTCGTGGTCGGGTTGTTCAGGATCATGATGTTTTCTCCTGAATATAAGCCTGTCTGTCAACGAGGAATGAGGATTGGAAAAGACTGTAATAAAATTTGACAGGTAAAAGGCGTTATATTTGGGCATACTATGTCTAATGCGGGCTGCTGGTGGCAGTTTTCTTGAAAAGAGTTTCATGGATAATAATCAGGGTACTAAGTTATTGGCCGTAAAAAAGACAAAATGAAATTTATATTCCGCACGATGCCGTTTTGTGTCACAAGCGGCGGTCTTGAATTGGTACTTTTTGCAGGGAGCTTGAACAGACGTTAATATGCAGGTCGCATCGTACAATGTGGATGTCGAGGGTAGAAGTCGTATCTTGAAGACGCCGAAAGCGTTGAAAGTGTTTACCTTTGGTGGTGAGCCGGGTCTTCTGTCAAATGGACGGCGGATGCGCGTGGCTATTGTCGCCAGTTCCTACAATTACATCCGTGATGGTGTTGCTCTGACGTTAAACCGTCTGGTGGAGCATTTGGAAAAAGCAGGCGTGGAGGTGCGTGTCTTCACGCCTGTTAACAAGAAACGGCAGGCTGTCCAGCACTATGGGCAGATTGTGCCCGTTCCTTCTATTCCGTTGCCAGGGCGTTCTGATTACCGGCTGGCCTTTGGCCTGCCGCAGGCGGAAATAGAGGCGTTCAAGCCGGATATTATTCATGTTGCGCTGGCACCTGACTGGCTGGGCTATTCCACCCTGCGCACGGCGCGTAAGCTTGGCGTGCCCCTCGTGGCCTCGTACCATACCTGTTATGAGAAGTACCTCGAATATTATGGCGTCGCCAATATTTTCACGCGGCTGCTGAAAAACTATCTCAGCTCATATTACGCAACCTGCAAGGAAGTGTACGTTCCCACGCAGTCCATGATTGATGAACTGCGTCAGGACGGGCTGCATGATAACTTTATCCTATGGCAGCGCGGGGTTGATGCCGATCTGTTCAGTCCGGCGCGGCGGTCGCAGGCGTGGCGGCAGTCGCTGGGGATCGCGCCTGATGAAGTCGTTGTGCTGTTTGTTTCGCGTCTTGTGCGTGAGAAGCAGCTAGCGACATTGGCTGGCATTTTTACCCGCCTCAAGGCGCAGGGCGTACCGTTCCGCAGCCTCGTGGTAGGCGATGGCCCCGAGCGGCAGATGCTTGAGGAAGCCTGCCCGGACACGATCTTTACCGGCACGCTACAGGGCGAGGAACTCGCCCGTGCTTACGCTTCGGGCGATATTTTCGTCTTTCCCAGTGATACCGAAACCTTCGGCAACGTCACGCTGGAAGCTATGGCTTCGGGCCTCCCCTGTGTGTGCGCCAGCGCGCCGGGTAGCCAGTCGCTGGTGGTGGATGGCGAGACCGGGTTTCTGGCTACCCCGCGCGATGCGGACAGCTTTACAGGCTATGTTCGTCGTCTGCTGGAAGACCCGGATTTGCGGCACCGCATGGGCATTGCCGCACGCGAGCGCAGCCTGAGCTTTTCATGGTCAGTGCCCATGGAAATGCTGCTGAATCGCTATCGTAAGCTGATCGACGGAACCGCTGCGTGAAGATCGCTGACGTTTCGGAGTTTTACGCCCCTCAGGGCGGGGGCGTAAAAACTTACGTGGAGGCCAAGTTCCGCGCAGCGGACAGGTTGGGGCATACTCTGGTTCTTATAGCTCCCGGGCCAGAAAACCGGGTGGAACCGCGCCCCGGCGGTCGGATTGTCTGGGTCAAAAGCCCAGTCATGCCCGCAGACCCACGATATCGCATGTTCTGGAAGGCCGAGCCGGTCTGGCGCGTGCTGGATGAGGAGAAGCCCGATATGGTGGAGGGTTCCTCACCATGGCGGGGCGGCTGGCTGGCCGGGCAGTGGCGGGGTAAGGCCCCACGTGCCCTGTTCATGCACGCGGACCCGGTTGCGGTGTATCCGCAAACCCTGCTGGGCGGCTTTTTGTCCGAGAAAACCATCGACAGTTTTTTCGGCTGGTTCTGGCGCTACCTTCGTCGTCTTGATGCCTCCTATGATCGCTGCGTGGTGGCAGGCCAGTGGCTGGCTGATCGTTTTGCACGGCAGGGTCTGGAGCGGATCGAGGTTGTGCCGTTTGGAATCCAGGGGGGGGAGTTCAGCCCCGCTCTGCGCGATGAGACCCTGCGCGCTTCCATGCTGGCGGCCTGTGGGCTGGACAGCCGGGCAACCCTGCTGGTTACAGTCGGCCGACACCACCCGGAAAAACGCGTGCCGATGCTGATGCGGGCCGTGAGCATGGTGCCAAAAGAGCAGCCGGTCGGCCTGTACGTGATCGGCGATGGCCTGCAACATGCCAAGGTGTGCAAACTGGCGGCGGGCCTGCCTCATGTCCATATAGCCGGTGCGGAAACAGATCGCACCAGGCTGGCGCGCATGATGGCGAGCGCCGATGCGCTGTTCCACGGCTCCACTGCGGAAACCTTCGGGTTTGTCGTTGCGGAAGCCCTGTGTTCCGGCACACCGCTGATCGTCCCCGCGGCAGGTGGCGCTGGTGACCTGGCGCGTCCCGCCTACGCCGAAACCTATAAGCCGGGTGATGCGCAGGATGCGGCGCGTGCCATTATGCGTTTTGCGGCGCGAGACCGTCAGGCGCTGTCAACCGCAGCCTACGAGGCTGGCCTACAGGTGGGAGATATAGAGCGGCATTTCGACAGACTGTTCGCCCTGTATCAGAAACTCGTGGATCAGAAGCGCGCGTGCTGACCCATGGCGCGGCTGTTTAGTCCGCGTGTTCTGTCTTCCATAGTGTGTAGGCTACGACCGCCAGCCCTGCGCAGGGGACGAAGCCTCCTGCCAGCCAGGCGGGGATAACGCCGGTCTGGCCCAGCAGCACGCATACGCGTCCCGTTGCATGGGCGCCGTACCCCCATGCGAGCACCTTCGCTGCCCTGTTGGCCGTGACGGTGTAGGGAATAAGCGCCGCGCTGAGCACATAAGCCAAGAGCGCCATGATGCCGGGCAGCACGAAGGCGGCGTACAAAAAGGCCAGTCGTGTTTTGTACGGAGCGGCGTCATACCCTTCGCCCCCATGGCGGGCAAGGATACGCAGCGTGTGGATGGGGAGATACTGCACCTCGATCCCATACACGCTCAGCCATAGCGGAAAAATTCCGAGGTCGCGGGTTATCTCCGCGTCGGGCAGAGGCGTGACCTGCGTGGGAGAGAAGGCATCGCCGGACCATGTGCTGGGCTTGATCAGGTGCCAGAGGCCGGTAGCCCTGTCATAGCGCGCGGTCGGGGCCATATCGATTTCCACAAGCTGGAAATTCGGGTCGAAGCGGTAGAAGCTCAGATCATGCAGGACAGCCGGCGGCCCGTAGGCGATCCGGGTGGAAATGAGCCCCTTGCTGCCTTCGATCCAGACTGTGTCGCTGCTCTGGTTACGATCAAGGCGCTGGGCGTCCCTGCCTATGTGTTCGCGCATTTGCTCAGTTATGGCGGCAGGCCCCAGACAGCCGTCCAGCACGAATGTACCCGGCCCGACCAGCAGGCCCAGCAAGACAACCGGGCAGAGGCTTTTGAGAGGCGAACGTCCCGCGTTGGCAACAAAAAGCCGTTCGCCTGAGCGCGTGTGAGCCATTTCTGTCAGCCAGACCGCAAGAAAGGTCGTGAACGGCATCAGCGGCGCCATCAGGCCCGGTATACGGAGCAGACAGAAAACAAGCAGATTGCGTGCAGGACTATGCCCGCCTGCATTCACGACGGCATCCATCTGGGGCCACAGATCTATGGTCAGGGCAACGGACAGGAGCACGCTGGCAATGATGGCGAAGTTGCGGAGATACGCCACAAGGATAAAGCGGGTGTAAAGCCCGAACGGAGCCAGACGGAAGCGCTTGCGCGGCGTTTCGGCTGCTGGTGAGGCTGGAGAAAAGGTCATGATACGGTCACGCCCGGAAAAGCTGCGGCAGCAGCAGGCGGTTGCTCGTGGCGCGGAGCAGAAGGAGGAGCAGCCCACACAGCAGGGCTGCGCAGGCCAGCAGGGCTGCGGTAGAAACCCACACGCCGTGTGGAATGACAAACCCCATGAGCCACTGTGTCACGACGTTGCAGCTCATCAGCAGCAGGCATCCGGCCGGAAGGGGCAGGGCGCTGTTGCGCTGTGTCGTCTGGCTGAGTGCGACAAGGGCCACAAGGGGGGCCAGCAGGCAGAGCAGTGCGCGGGCAAGGCGTTCCATGGCCAGACGCGTAGAGGCCTGGGAGCCGATTTTTTCGAGGCTGGGGAAGAATAGCTCCGGCAGGGTCAGTTCGGCGCCATCGGCATTGCGGGGCGCGAAGGGCAGGATGTCGTCCAGCGCCAGCGCCTTGTAGACCTTGTCCGCCGTGACGTTGTCCTGCGTATCGGCGCAGCAGGGCGCTTCGACTTCGGGCTTGTCGGTAATGGTAAAGATCCGCGAGAGCATCTGGCTCAGATTGACGGCCAGCAGTTTTTCGGGCGGGAAGCCTGTGGCGTGCAGCCCTTCGGCCTGAATGATGCGGAAATGCGTTTTGTCCACAGGCTCATAAATGAACAGCGCTTCGTGCCCGGTAGGGGCATTCTGGACGTGGTCCGCCGCAACGCGGCTTGGAATGTAAAGCGTGCGTTTTTGTGAGAGGAAAAGCTGGCTCTGGGGAGAGGGGGTTATGAGATAATGATAGGTCGCGCTGAACAGGACAAGCCGCTGGCTGTACAGGGCAGCGGGATTGATGAAGCCGGATGAGGCGATCGAACAGACCAGGGCCGCCACGGTTACAAGGCCGAGCGGCCGCATACAGGCAAACGGACTTTGGCCGCTGGCGCATAGCACCAGAAGTTCGCGGTTTTCACGCATGGCCAGCACGCTACGATAGACGGCAACCGTCAGCACCAGCGGCAGGGCGAGGTCAAGAATCTGCGGTGCGCTGAGCAGGAAAATCAGCCCCGTGTCCAATACCGAGACATGGTTGTGAATGACATCGCGGAAAATCATGGGCACGCGTTCAGCCAGAAAAATGGCCTCGATCACGCCCATAGCCATGGCCGCCTGCAAAAGAACGATGCGTAGAAACTGCCGAACGTAAAGGGTTTTCAGCCAGTTTTTGAAGCGAACCATGCGGGATCGGGCGTACGTCACAGGGAGTTTCCTTCGCCCAGATAGACGCGGCGCACATCGGGGTCTTGCGAGAGTGTCGCCGGGTCGCCTTCGGCCAGAACGCGGCCGGATTCAACAACATAGGCGCGGTCTACCAACCGCAGGATGTCCATGGCGCTGTGGTCGGTAATGAGAACGGACAGGCCCTTGTCTGCCAGATGGCGTAGCAGGCCGGTAACCGTTCCGGTATTGAGCGGGTCTACCCCCGCAAAGGGTTCATCGAACAGGGCGATCACCGGCTCGCAGGCCATGCAGACTGCAATTTCACACCGGCGTCGCTGCCCGCCAGAGAGCAGTGCCGTGCGGCGATGGCGTACGTCTTCAAGGCTGAACTCGTCCAGCAGCGCGTCCCGCCGTGCCACGCGTTCCTTGCGGGAAGACAGGCGGGTTTCCAGCATCAGGTCCAGCGTGTTCTGCACAGACAGGGTGCGTGGCAGAAAAGAGGTCTGCGGCAGATAGGCCAGCCCGTACTGTGCCCGCATGTGGAAAGGCATACGCGTGACATCAACGCCGTTGAGCATGACCGTGCCCGCATCGGGTCGTAGAATGCCTGTCAGCAGGCGGAAGGTAGTGGACTTGCCCGCACCGTTGGGGCCGAGCAGGCCGACGATTTCACCATTCCCGACATGCAGGCTGATGTTCTTGATGATTTTCTTGCCGTTGACGGTCTTTTCTATGTCCTGCACGCGCAGCATGGTCAGCCAGTTCTCTGGTTACGCATGGAGGCCGGTAGGAGGGCAGGCTGGCTGCTCACGGGGCTGACCGCGCAAAGCGGAGCATGGCCTCCTGCATACTCTGGGCATGAGTACGGGCTTCGAATTCGCGCTCCACACGAGCCCGCCCCGCCTGACCATGCGCCAGCCGGAGTGCCGGGGCGTGGAAATAGGCCAGACAGGCTTCGGCCATGCCGTCGATATCGGGCGGCGCGCCGCAGAGTAGCCGGCCCTGCACACCGTCGGTGATCATCTCGCCAATCCCCCCCATGTCGAAGGCGATAACAGGGCGGGAGAGCGCCATGGCTTCCATAACCGCGCGGGGCAGGGGGTCAGGGTAAACGCTGGGCACCAGCACCACGTCAAAATCCGAAACATAAGGAATGACATCAGCCCGGAAGCCGAGAAAATGCACCTGCTTGTCCAGCCCGAGGGAGTGGGCGAGTTCCTGACAGGTGCGCAGGTGATCTTCCGCCATGTCCTGCGGCGTGTCGCCCAGAATGACGAAATGACACAGGGCTTTTTCTTCCGGGCTGAGCCGCGAGAGTACCGCGTGGGCGGCCTGCACCAGTTCCACAAATCCCTTGCGGCGGATGACGCGGCCATGCGCGCCAAAAATCACGCTTTCAGGCGGCAGGTTCAGTTCCTCGCGCAGGCGGGCCGTGCTGGCAGAGGGCTGGAATTCTTCCAGATCAAGCGCATCATGGGTCAGCCTGGTCTTGTCGCGGCACTGTGCGAACTGGCCCGATACCGCGGCGGAGACGCAGAAAATGGCCCGCACGGCAGAACTTCTGGCCAGAAAACGGTGCAGGCCACGGATGGGGGCCGGTACATCAGGGTAGAAGACATGCCAGACGGCCGGAACCCCGGTGGCCATGGCGACGACCCCACCGACAAGGTTGGCCGTGGTGCCGTTACAGAAGATAAGCTGGTAGCGTTCTTTGCGCACGCAGCGGATCAGCCGAAACAGCCCCGCCGTCGCACGGAGCACGTTGAACACGGAACGGCCGGTGCGCAGGGGCAGGGGGGCGGAAAAATCCTCCCGGGTCATGGCGCGGTTTATGGGCTGCTGCACGTTTTCAAGCAGGGCCGGTTCAATAATCAGGGTGTCCGCCGCGTTGTGGCTGCGGATATCCGCGCTCACCGTATCCTCGCGCGGGAGCAGAACCGTGCGGTTGATCCTGCGCGGGTCCAGAAAGCGCAGCAGGCAGAGCAGCGTCTTTCCCGGTCCACCATTGCGCGACGTATCGTTGATGAACAGCACCCGGATCGGTTCTGATGGCGCGGCATGGTGGGGGGCTGTGGACATGACGAGGGGCAGTGTTCCGGCGCTAGGGTCTTGTAAGCGCACCCCCTGCGAAACAGGCGGCATATATTGCTAACCGCCCGCCCTGTTGCCGCGTGAGGGCGCATGGTGCGGTGGCTTTATATTTTATTGTCAGGCGGGAAAGCAACACGAACATAGGCCGGAACAGGCCCGGTTGTTCACGCGGCGGACACGATATGTTTCAATTTGTTTTATGATGAATACCTGCGTTTGCCATGCCATTTCTGTCGGGCTGGTTCTGTCTGTCTTTCCTTGGCGTTATCGTTTTTTGTGCGTGGGCTGCCGTGCGCGCCGCAGGGAAACCGAGGCGGCAGCCTGTCTCAAGAGTGATACAGTTGGGTGCGTTTCCTACACACTGTGGTGAGACGGTTCATTCCAGATTTGAAGAATTCCCTCGCGTTACTGAAAGAAAACGCATGGCTCATGGCATGTCCAGGGCGGGGCCATGCAGGCGTGGCCTCTGCGGGTCTGTCACGGGCGTTTCAGGGAATGATCGAGATGCAACAAAGTCATGCACGACTATGGTCCATCATAACCGCGCTGCTGTTTGGTGCGATTGGGCTGTTTTTGTTTCTGGGTGGGGCCGAGCTGCTCGTTCTGGGTGGTTCATGGTTTTATGCGCTGGTGGGGGCTGTGCTTCTGGGCACGGCGGCGGCGGGTTTCCGCAGGCCACAGCTTGCGACGCAGGTCTATGCGGGCCTGCTGGTGGTGGCGACACTCTGGGCTCTGGCTGAAACCGGCTTGAACATATGGGGGCTGGAGGTTCGCCTGCTGACATTGCTGGGGCTTGGTGTCTGGTTGCTGCTGCCAGGTATCTGGCGCAGCGGAGCTTCCTGGCTGGATGACAAGAAAGCGCTGCTGAGCGGGCTGGTGGTGGCTTGCGTCGTGCTCGTGGCAAGCTGCTTTTCGTCCTACTCGATTGATGGCGTTGTACCTGCCGACCGAATGGCCGCCGCCATGCCTGACCTCAAGGACGGCGTGCCCGCAGGGGACTGGCGTTATTATGGACGTAACGCGCAGGGGCAGCGATACAGCCCGCTCACGCAGATTACGCCCGCCAATATCAGCCGCCTCAAGCGCGCATGGGTGAGCGAGACTGGCGATACCCAGCAGGCGGGGGAGGCCGTGGTGGCCGGGCCGGACGCAGGGCATGAGTTCAACCTTGAACTGACCCCCATCAAGGTGGGCGACACACTCTATATGTGCACGCCCCATAGCTGGGTTATGGCCATGGATGCGGCCACCGGCCGGATAAAATGGAAATACGACCCCCACCCGGCCAAGGCCGATCTGGATGCCAACGTGTATCTGGCGTGCCGTGGGGTGTCCTATTACCGTATCCCCGACGAAATCCAGACCTCGTGCCGTGAGCGGATATACTCCCCCGTGGCGGATGCGCGGATTGTGGCGGTCAATGCCCAGACTGGCCAGCCCTGCGAGGATTTCGGTGATCACGGCTTTATTTCCATGCGGGAATACATGGGCAATGTGCCGCTGGGCTTTCACTTCATCACCTCTCCGCCGCTGGTCATGAAAAACCGTCTGATCACGGGCGGGTGGATTTTTGACAATCAGGCCAATTTCGAACCCTCGGGCGCTGTGCGCGCGTTTGACGCTACCACCGGCAAGATCGCATGGGTGTGGGATGCAGGCCATAATCCCGAAACTTGGACACCGGGGCCGGGCGATGAACTGACGCGCGATACGCCCAACGCATGGGGTGTCTATACGGCAGACCCCGAACTGGGGCTGGTGTATCTGGGCACGGGCAGTGCGCCGCCTGATAACTGGGGCGGGTCGCGCCGTCCGTTTGACGATGCAACTTCCAGCGCGACAGTTGCCCTCGATATCGTGTCTGGCCAGCGGCGCTGGTTGTATCAGACCGTGCATCATGACCTGTGGGATATGGACATTCCCTCCGGCCCGAGCATGGTTGACCTGCCGGGTCCGGCCGGGGTGGATATTCCTGCGCTGGTGCAGAGCACCAAACGTGGCGAGTTTTTCGTACTCGACCGCCGCACGGGTGAACCCCTGCCCGGTTATCCGATTGAGGAACGGCCCGTGCCCACCGCTGGCCATGCGCCGGACGACCGTGTTTCAGCCACACAGCCTTTTCCGGCTGCCATGCCCAGCCTGACCCCGCCGGACTTGAAAGAGACCGACATGTGGGGGGCGACCCTGCTGGATCAGATGATCTGCCGTATCCAGTATCGTCAGTCCGCTTATGATGGGCAGTTCACGCCGCCGCATGTGGGCAAGACCACCATTGTCTATCCCGCGTTCTATGGCGTGATCGACTGGCAGGGTATTACCATCGACCCGGCGCGCAAGCTGCTGTTTGCCAATGCCAGCTACCTGCCGTTCCGTATCAAGCTGGACCATCGCACCCAGTTGGAAAAGGAAGGCGTGCTGCCCAAGTGGACGGGCGAAGGCAACGAACCGGCGGCCAAGGGGAATGCGCTGGCGATCTCCCCTGATTACGGTACGCCATACGTGGCCTATACAGACCCGTGGCTGAACCCGCTTCAGATCCCCTGCAAGGGGCCGGTGTGGGGCACGCTGACCGCGATTGATCTGGTAACGAAAAAGATCGTCTGGCAGCACCCGGTCGGCACGACCCGTGATACGGGGCCTTTCCGCACGCATAACAATATTCCGCTGCCCACGGGCATGTATAATATCGGCGGCAATATCGTCACGCGCGGTGGGGTCCTGTTCATGGGGGCCACGGCGGATGACTATCTGCGGGCTTTCGATGTCTCCACTGGTCAGGTCATCTGGCGCGACCGCCTGCCTGCGGGCGGACAGGCCACGCCGCTCAGCTATGAAAGTGGCGGCAAGCAGTATGTGGTGATTGCCGCAGGCGGCCATGGCGGCCTTGGCACCCGTAGCGGTGACTACATCGTGGCCTATACGCTTGATGGCGCACAGGGCGCGCCCACGCCGTAAGTCTGAAGCCGGCCGGGGCGCGTTCCCGGTCGGCCCTCTTTTTACGTCCCTTGGAACAATCTGCGTCTTGTCGCTCCCGGCGTGGCACGGGGGCGGCCTCCATGGTGGAGATTTCACATGAGCCTTGCCAGAAAATCGCGGCAGTTTTTTCTATGGTCTGGGCTGTGCGTGCTGGTGCTGCTGGGGGCGGGTGCGCAGCCCTCCCATGCGGCGGATATCACGCTGGGGATTATCGGCCCGCATGAATATGATCTGCCAGTTGACTTCAAACCTTTCAACGTGCTGGTGCAGTATGGCGACGGCAACGCGGCGGGTAATGCCTATAACGGTTCAGGCGAGCGCGTTGCAGCCCATGGCGGGGGGCATAGCTGGTCAGGCATGACCAAATACGTCCACTTCCGCACGTTTGAAGCCATTCCTCATGTCGGCTTTGCTTTCGAGTTGATCCAGACGGAAAGCTACGTTCTGGCGGACGGCAAGAATTATGGCGGGCTGGGCGGCACAATCGTGGGGCCTGCGGCCTGGTTCAAGCCCAACAAACACAGCACCTTTGGTTTCCAAACCTTTATGGTCACGCCCTCAGGCTCGCGCGATGCGCTGGCCAGCCATTACTGGTCGAATATCTCGAGCCTGATTTTCGATTACGAATGGGAGCATTTCAGCTTCGATGGTGATGTCGGCACGGTGGTTGCCTCCACCAAGCACGAGCCGGGGCAGCACGCCTTTTCGCCCGGTGTGGTCTTTTATTCCAATCTGCGCTTTAGCTGGAAAGCGACAAAACTGATCGAACCGTTTTTTGCTTTCGATTGGCAGAATGCGGGCGGCACCTATGACCAGACGCTCGGGCAGGATGTGCGGGATACCAGCAGCCGCGAGGTGGCGTTCGGGCTGGGGATCATGTTCAATATCAGCCGCAGTGTCAGCGTTACCGCGCGGTACAGTCACTCGGTCGAAGGGCGTAACACCCCGGAAACCGATGCCTATTACCTCAAGCTTCTGTATCTCTGGCAATAGGATAGCGGGTTTGGGGAGGCACCCCGCAGGGCCGGGCTGTTCAGCCTGCGGCTTCTCCAACCCGCCCGCGAGACAGGCAGTGCCACAGGAACTGCGCGAACCGCGCCTGAAAGGCAGGGGCCGAGCCGCCGGTTTTCTGTTCTACCGCCTGCTGGACAGCAGGGGGCAGGGCCTGTCCGCGCTCATGGAACAGGGCGTGGAAAACCGCATCCGTGAATTCGGGGTGTGGCTGCACTGTCAGGATATGCTCACCATAGCGCAGGGCCGCATGGGCGCAGGCCGGGCTGCGCATGATGGTACGGGCCTGCGGAGGCGGCTCCATTACCTGATCCTGATGCCAGGCGTTGAGCGTGACGGTGCTGCCGTCGTCAAGCGTATAGTCCTGCGGGCCGACAATCCACCCGCCGGGGAATTTTTCCACTTTCCCGCCTAGAGCCTGGGCAATGAGCTGGTGACCGAAACAGATACCCACCATGGGCGCGTGCTGCCGGTCTGCCTCGCGCACAAAAGCCTCCAGGCCGGGAATCCACGGGTGGTCTTCATAGACACCAAACGGCGAGCCGGTGATAAGCCAGCCATCTTCATCCCCGACGCCGGAGGGCAGTTGCCCATCCATGACGCGGTATGTGGTAAAGGTGGCATCCGGGCGGGCGAGGGCAGCCCGGAACAGGTCCGGGTAGTCCATGGCGTGCGCACAGAGTGCCTCAGGGGGGCGGCCGGTCTGGAGAATGCCGATACGCATGATGTCCGTCATGAGAGAGATAAAGGCGTGTGCAGGGGCGCACGCGCGGGCGCGCACCCTATAACAGCTTTCCGCTGGTTGATAAGAGGAAAGCCGCCACATCTGTCCTGTCGGAATGGTTGCCACTTTATAAACATATTCCATCTTTTCCCACTTTGTTTTATGGGGAAAAGGCGTTTGATTTTTGAAAGTTCTATTTAAGGAAAGAGCGGAATATGCTGAAAATCCGTCAGGCGGTTGGTTCTTTTGTCTATCGGCTGCGTAAGGATAGACGCGGCGTGACCGCTCTGGAATATGGGCTGATTGCAGCACTGATCGCCGTCACCATCATCAGCGCCGTCACCACCATGGGGCAGAAGCTGCAGCATACCTTCCAGCATGTCGCCAATTCCCTGCCTTCGAACTGACACGCAGGGCCGAAAAAGGTCTGGGTAGCCATGCTGCTGGCTGGCGTGCCCGGCCCTGTCGGCCATGAATGCGCCGGGCGGTAATCCCAGCAGGAGAGGCCCCTGTGCGCAGGGGCCTGTAGCGGCCGAAAGCCGCAGACGGGGGCTGACAGGTCATGCCTGAAAACGGTAAGCGGTTTACAGGGGACACGGAGCAGAGTGTTCGCGTCCTGGTTATTGTTCAGGACTTGGAAACCGAGGCCATGATGGCCGATTTCCTGAACACGGTCTGCCCCAAGGAAGGGCGGCTGCTCAGGCTGGGCATGGCGCAGGCCCGGCATTACCTGTCGTATAATGCCTGTCCGCCTTTTCTGGTGCTTGATATCCGCGGTAGCGCGGACCCGCTGGACAGCGTGCGCCAGTTCAAGGGCATGGTGCCCCCTGATGTGACGGTCATGCTGATCGGGGATCGGGATGATGTGAACTTTTACCGTTCCATCACGCATGGTTACGGTATTGCGGAGTATCTGTACCCGCCGCTCAACCGCAATCTGCTGGTGCGGTTTTTCGGTGATCTCATCCTGCATGGCCAGAAAGACACCGCCAGCGTGGGGGGCGGCAGTCTGGTCACGTTGTGTGGCGTGCGGCCGGGTGTTGGCGCATCCACGCTGCTGGCCAATCTGGGGTGGTATGTGGCGCAGGAAGTACGGCGGCATACGTTGCTGATCGACTTCGACACGCAGGCCAGCCGCCTGGGCGTGCTGCTTAATGCGGAGGACAATCTGGGCCTTCTGTCCGTTCTGGAAGAACCGGAACGGATGGACAGCCTGCTGGTTGAGCGCAGTATCCAGAGCGTTTCGGACAGGCTCAAACTGCTGTCCTCTCTGGGGCCGGTGGGGCAGAAACCCCGGCTGGTTCCTTCCACGCTCAAGTCTTTGCTAGGGTTTGTGCGCGGGCAGTTCCATTTTGTCATGACCCGCACGGACTGGAGCGAGGGAGAAACATTTTCCGCGCTCGCCGGACAGGCGCAGCAGCTCATACTGGTGGTGGACCCTACTCTGGCGTGTATGCGCGATACGCTGCGCCTTCTGGCGGTACTGCCACAACTGCACCTGCCCACAAAGCCTGTGCTTGTGCTCAACCAGTTCGGGCGTCCGGGCACGCTATCCATGGACGAGGTTAGAAAAAGCCTTGGCTGTGCGCCAGATATTGTCATTCCCTACCTGCCGCGTGAATGTGGCGAGGCCGAGATAAACGGCGTGCCTGTAGCCAGCGACTGCAAGCCCTATCGTGATGCTGTCGGCCGTATCGCGCATGAAAGCCTGTCCCTGCACAGGGTCGCGCAGAGCGAGGTTGCGGAAAGGGGGCTGGTTGGCAGGGTCGTACACACTTTGCTCGGTGCGCGCTGATGGAGGAGACCATGCCAGCCGGGCGCGCGAGCCGGTTGCAACGCCTGCAGGAGATGCAGGCTCATGTCCTCCCGCCTGAACGGGTGGGGCATCATAACACGGGGGGCAGAGCCAACCCGCAGGCCGGGCACGACAGTGTGGAGGCGGAGGGGGCACCCACGCCGGGGCATGAGGCGGCAGAGCGCGGCTTTACCAGCGAACAGCTTCTTGCGCTGCGAGCCCTGTGTCTGGGGCGGCTTGATCCGGCTGTCATTCTCCCTCTGGCGCCTGAACAGCTTGCCGAAACGGTGGAAAGGGTGGTGGATCAGGCAGCGAATGAGCAGCGCATCCGCCTGAACCTGCGTGAGCAGCAAAAAATTGCGTCGGAACTGGTCAATGACATCAAGGGGCTGGGGCCTGTCCAGCCTCTTCTTGATGATGACAGTATCAGCGATATCCTGATAAACGGGCCAAAGCGTATCTTTGTTGAGCGTCACGGAAAAACCGAGCTTTCACCGGTACATTTTCGAGATCAGCGGCATCTTGTTTCGGTCTGTCAGCGCGTGGCGTCCGAAATGGGCCGACGGATTGACGAAGCCAGCCCGATGGTGGATGCGCGCCTGCGCGACGGATCGCGCGTCAATATCGTTTTTCCGCCGCTCGCCCTTGACGGGCCGTATATGTCAATCAGAAAATTTTCTAAAAACACAATAGATTTTCAAAAACTCGTTGAATATGGAAGCTGCACGCCTGCCATTGCGACCATTCTGGAAATAGCCGCCCGTGTGCGGCTGAATATCATAGTTTCCGGTGGTACCGGGTCGGGCAAGACCACCTTGCTGAACGCGCTTTCACAGTTCATTGATTTTTCCGAACGTGTCATCACCGTGGAGGACGCGGCGGAACTGCAACTCCAGCAGCCGCATGTCGTGCGGATGGAAACGCGCCCACCCTCAATCGAAGGCAAGGGCGAAGTCACGCAGCGCGATCTGGTGCGCAATGCGCTGCGTATGCGGCCTGATCGTATCATCGTGGGGGAAGTGCGCGGGGCCGAAGCGTTTGACATGCTACAGGCCATGAATACCGGCCATGATGGCAGCATGTCGAGCATCCATTCCAACAACACGCGTGAGGCCATTACGCGTGTGGAAAGCATGGTGCAGATGGGCAGCCTCAGTATGCCGGTGCCTGTAGTCCGGGCGCAGATCGTAGGGGCGGTGGATATGATCGTGCATGTCGGGCGCAATCGTGATGGCGTGCGTCGTATCATGCAGGTGACGGACGTTGCCGGGCTGGAAAATGGCACGGTCGTCATGAACGATCTGTTCCGGCTTGTTTTTGATGGACAGGACAGCCGGGGGCGGCTGCTCTCCCGTTATGAGGTTTCCAATATCCGTCCGAGTTTTCAGGAAAAACTCGAATACTGCCAGATGGACGGGCTATGGAACGCCACGCTGGCGGAGAGCTGTGCATGATGGTGCCATCGGGCCTGCTGCTTGGCACGGCGGCTCTGGCTGTGTCGCTGCTTGGGGGCCTGTGGGGGCGCGCTGTTTACCGGCGCCTGCGTGTTCAGGAACGGCGGAATGAACGGATAACCCGCGAGTTGGGCCGTTTTCGCGGGCCGTTTGATGTGCGGGGGGCGTTGGTGCGTCGTGCACAGGCCCTGTCTATTTTTCTCGCTGAACATGGCAGGCGTTTTTTTTACGCAGTGGTCAATTACGGGGCGGCGCGGGCTGCGATCAGAAAAAACGATTACGTGGTGTTTGGGGCTCTGGCAGCCCTGCTGCTGCTGGCCTGGCCCGCGTTTGCCCTGTTGGGGGTCGGCGGCATTGTTGCGGAAATCCTCGCCTGGATTCTGGGGGTGCGGGCGCTCTATACGTACATAGGCGGGCGTTACAATGCCCGTCTGTACGAACAGCTGCCCGATACCATCAGTGTCATTGTCCGCTCATTGCGGGTGGGTATTCCGCTACCGCGTATCCTTGATCTGGTGTGCCGCGAGGCCAGCCAGCCGACGGCGTTCGAGTTCACGCGGCTGGTGCAGGATATCGCAATGGGGCAGAGCCTGCCACAGGCTTTTGCCAATATGGCAGAACGGATTGATGTGAAGGAATACCGTTTCATGGCGACGGTGATCGAGGTGCAGGCCGAGACGGGCGGCGCGCTGGTTGATATCATGGCAGCACTTGAAAAAACCCTGCGTGAGCGCAGGGCCATGAGAAAGAGAGCGATCGCCGCCGCAGGTGAGGTTCGGCTGACATCATACGTGCTGCTGGCCCTGCCCCTGCTTGTGGTTCTGTTGCTGGAAATACAGAGCCCGGCCTATTTCAATGGACTTCTGGCCGACCCGCGCGGTTACATGGTGGTGGCTCTGGCAGGAGGACTCTGGTGTCTGGGGCTGTTCTCCATTCGCTTCATTACGGCCAAAGTTCTGAAATAGCACGATGGTTACAGTTCTTTTTCTTGTTGTTATCTGTCTTTTTGCTGCATGGGGTATGTTTCTGCGTCCGCGTCTGGCATCAGGCCGACGTCGCGCCCGGCTGGAGCGGGTGCAGCGCTACCGTGCGACCAAGGCGGTGGACAGGCCCGGTGCCCGGTTCTCACTGCTGCGTGGGGCGTACGAGGTCGGATCGCTCATGATGCAGCGGCGGATTTTACCGCGCAGCACGCTTGATGAGTTGTTCCTGACCCTCTCGCGCAATACGCAGGAGCCAGACAGGCTGCTGCCGGTGTTTATCGGCGCCAAAACCATGTTGTTTCTGCTCGGGGGCGTTCTGGGGCTGGCTGTATTCGTGAGCGTGGATATAGGCTCAATCATTCATCTGGTGCTGCCTGCGGCGCTGCCTATAGGGGGGATGCTGCTGCCGGATATGATTTTGTCAGCCCGGCGCAGGCGTTATCTGCAAGATGTTGAAAGCGGCATGGCCGATGCGCTGGATATGCTGACCATCTGCGTGGATGCGGGAATGCCGATCGAAGCGGCCATGTACCGTGTGGCGCAGGATATGCTGCGAGTGAATACGAGCGTGGCCAGCGAACTGCGCCTGACCGCGCGGGATATGAGCCTGATGCCAGACAGGCAGGAAGCCCTGCGGCAGATGGTGCGGCGCACGGAACTGCCAGTCATGCGGCAGGTAGCCACCGTGCTGGCGCAGTCTTTCGAGGTGGGGTCGCCCATAGCGCAGGATTTGCGCATTCTGTCTGAAGATGTGCAGGCTGATAACATGCTGCGCTACCAGACACGGGCGGCGCAATTGCCGGTTTATCTGACCCTGCCGATGATCCTGTTCATCATGCCGGTTATTTTTATTGTGGTGATTGGCCCTGTGGCGCTGTCCCTGCTGGGGCAGTAGGGGGCTGCATACCTGTTTGGGTAAGCTGGGCTTCCACCTGCGCGAGCAGGGTACGGCCACTGGCCTCATCCGTTGGGGCGGGAAGGCGCGGCCCCAGCCGGATACGGTAGCGCATGGGCAAGGGCGGACGTTTGAGAAAGGGCCAGCCCTGCGAGAGATAGGGAGAGTCCGTCTCGATCAGGATCACCTGCACGGGCAGGCGGGTGCGCTGGGCAATGGCGGCAAAGCCCGGCTGCATGGGGCCGGGGGCTGCCCCGGCACGGGCACGCGTGCCCTCGGGAAACAGGAGCAGAGGCCCCCCTTCGCGCAGGCGTTCGGCGGCGGGGCCTAATACCCGTAGCAGCGTGTCGTGACGGATATAGCCAGCCGTGCGCAGGGTGCTGCCCAGTACGCCACGGTCCCAGATGGAGGCTTTGGTTACGCAGGTCATGCCCGGCAGGGCGGAGGCCAGCAACAGGCTGTCCAGTCGTGAAGGGTGGTTGGCCACAAGCACCAGCGGTTGCGGTACGGTTTGCTGGAGAGGAACCAGCGCGCTCATATCGCAGTCCAGAATACCAGCCGCGTGCAGGTAGCGTACGGCCAGCCGGGACAGCGCGTGGAGCCAGCGCTGGCCCGCCTGCCTGCGTGCCACCCCTTCTGGGCGGAAGCGTCGTAGCAGGAAAGAGCCGGCGTCCAGCCCGACGAAAATCAGCCCGGTTACAGCCAGAGAGCCGTAAAAACGCAGTGCCGTGAAAGGCTGCGCGGTCCGTAGGAAGGACAGAAGCGACATGGTCTGCCGGTCAGGATGTCAGTTGTCGGGCGTAACGGACACAATCCGGCGCAGTTCCGTGGCCATGGAGGCTGGGCTGGCGCTGGCGTCAATCATGCCACGATAGCGTGTGTCGGGGTCCATGACCACGAAATGTGGCGACATCCGCATGGTGTAACTCCACTCCGCATCGGCCACGCGCTCCACGGGGGCATGGTATTCCTTGGCCAGATCGGCCAATGCGAAGGGGGCAGCCGTGCCCGCTATCACATGCGGGCCAATGTGTTCGCCATACTGGCGCAGCCGCTCGGCATCATCGCGGTCCGGATCGAGGCTGACAAAAATGATAACCGCTTTGCGGCCGTTTTCGTCCAGCGTGTCCAGCGCGTCGGACATGGCCTTCAGGGCAGGGCGGCAGGCATCGTCGGTGCAATGCGTCGCGCCGAACAGAACCAGCATCCAGCGGCCGCGGAAAGTCTGGTCCGTCATGGTGCCGGTTGTGGAGTCCATCAGCCGGAAGGAACCGCCCACGGCGTTGCCATAGGTGTTGAGCGTGACACCGTGATGCAGGGCGTAGCGCGTGGCGGCCCAGCCTCCGGCTCCTGCCAGCGCTACGATTGCTATAGTGGTCAGCAGCACGCGTCGGCCACGCCCGGATGGTGCGGGGGTTCTGTCGTGCGGTGTCTGCAGGGCAGGACCTGTCATGTTTGTTCAACTTCCTTGGGGCGCGGCATTCAGGCCCGCCCGGTGGGTGTATGGCTAGTGGGCCTGCGCCCAGTTCTGACCGATGCCGGTTTCAACAACCAGCGGGATGGACAGGGTGGCGGCTGCTTCCATGACATTCTTGGCTGTCCTGGCCACGGCTTCAGCCTCGTGTGCGTCGGCCTCAAGCAGCAGTTCATCATGCACCTGCAACAGCAGCCGGGCTGAGTGCAGGCCGGCTTCGTGCAGGGCACGGGGCAGGCGTACCATGGCCTGTTTGATGATGTCGGCCGCCCCACCCTGTAGTGGCGCGTTGATAGCCTGCCGTTCTGCGTACTGGCGGCGTGCCGCGCTTTTTTCCGCAATGCCCGGCACGTAGCAGCGCCGCCCAAAAGGAGTCAGCACGTAGCCATACGTTTGTGCTTCCTCTTTTTTGCGTTCCATGTAGTCGCGGATGCCGGGGTAACGGGCGAAATACGTATCAATGTAAGACCGGGCCTCGCCTGCGGGGATGCCAAGCTGCCGCCCCAGGCCGAAGGCTGAAATGCCGTAAATGATCCCGAAATTGATCGCCTTGGCGCGGCGGCGTGTCAGCGGGTCCATGTTTTCAATGGGGATACCGAACACTTCTGAGGCGGTCCGGGCGTGAATGTCCTGCCCCATGTGAAAGGCTTCGCGCAGGGTGGGAATATTGGCCACGTCGGCCAGCAGCCGTAGCTCGATCTGCGAATAGTCGGCCGAGATCAGTCTGCGCCCTTCGGGAGCGATAAAGGCCTGCCGGATACGCGTGCCTTCTTCGGTGCGCACGGGGATATTTTGCAGGTTCGGATCAGTAGAGGACAGGCGGCCCGTGGTGGTGATAGCCATCTGGAAGGACGTATGCACCCGCCCGGCACTGCTGGCCTGTCGGCTCAGCGCATCGGTGTAGGTGGATTTGAGCTTGGAAAGCTGCCGCCATTCCAGCACGCGGGCGGGCAGGTCGTGGCCCTGATCTGCCAGTTCCTGCAACACGGCGGAATCCGTGCTCCATGCACCGGCCTTGCCGCGCTTGCCGCCTTTAAGCGCCATTTCGTCAAACAGGATTTCACCAAGCTGCTTGGGCGAGGCGATGTTGAACTCCCGCCCGGCGGCGCTGAAAATGCCGGCTTCCATGTCTTTCATGCGCGCTTCGAAATCGGCGGACAGGCGGGCCAGTTCGGCCCTGTCCACGGCAATGCCGGCCTTTTCCATATCCGCCAGAACGGCAACGAGCGGACGTTCGATCTGCTCATAGAGGGCGAGAGCCTGATTGGTGCGCAGCGTAGGGTGCAGGACATGCCATAGCCGCAGGGTGACATCGGCATCTTCCGCCGCGTAGGTGGTGGCTTTTTCCACCGGCACCTGTGCGAAGGGAATACGGGCCCGCCCGGTGCCGGTCACGCTGTCATAGGTAATGGGGTCGTGGCCCAGATGCAGGGCGGAAAGCTCGTCCATGCCCTGCCCATGCAGCCCTGCGGACTGACTGTAAGAAATCAGCATCGTGTCGTCCACGGCGCGGGTATGATCCATTGCCAGCCCGGCATGGTCGAGCACCAGCAGGTCAAACTTGGCATTGTGGAAGATTTTCAGCGTGGTATCGTCTTCCAGCAGCGGACGCAGCAGGTGCAGGGCTGTGTCGGGTTCAAGCTGCTCACCCGTGTGGGCTTCCAGCGTGCCTTCATGGCGCAGGGGCACGTAACAGGCTCGCCCCGGCGCTGTGGCGATGGAAAAGCCGACAAGTCTTGCGTTGAGCGGGTCCAGCCCGTCGGTTTCGGTATCTACCGCACACAATCCGGCTTCCTGTGCGGCGGTAATCCATTTTTGCAGGTCATGCGCCGTGCGGACGGTTTCGTATTTGTCATACGGCGCGCTGCTGATGGCCTGTGCTGGTACGGTGTTGGCGGCTTCCTGCGCTGTGGGTGTCGGTAGACCGTTGGCGCTGGCATGAGCCGTGGCACGGGCGCTGCGGTGGGCATGTACGCTGGCGGGTTGAGGGGCCATGCCCATGCGGCTGAGCAGGGAACGAAAGCCCATGCGTGAGAGCCATTCGGCCAGTATGGTCAGGTCGGGGTCGCGCGTGACCAGTTCTTCCAGCGGAACGGGCAGGGGCACATCGCGCGCCAGAGTGACAAGCTGGAGCGAGAGGCGGGCCGCCTGCGCATGTTCGACCAGCATGTCGCGGCGTTTGGATTTTTTCATATCTGGCGCGGCATCCAGCACCGCTTCGAGCGTGCCGAACTCGTTGACCAGAGCCGACGCGGTTTTAGGGCCGATCCCCGGCACGCCGGGCACATTGTCGGTGGGGTCGCCCATCAGGGCCTGAACATCCACCACTTTCTCGGGTGGCACGCCAAACTTCACTTCCACTTCTGCCGGGCCGATCGGGGTCTGGCGGATCGGGTCCAGCATACACACACCGGGGCCGACAAGCTGCATCAGATCCTTGTCGGATGAGACGATGGTGCAGGTACCGCCTGCCGCGCGTATGGCCGTGGCGTAGGAAGCAATCAGGTCATCGGCTTCCCAGCCGGGCAGTTCAATGCCGGGTACGCCAAAAGCCTGCGTGGCTTCGCGGATCAGGCCGAATTGCGGGCGCAGATCTTCGGGCGGTTCAGGCCGGTGGGCCTTGTACTGCGGATACAGCTCGGAGCGGAATGTCAGGCGGCTGACATCGAACAGCACGGCCAGATGCGTGCCAGCGTGTTCTCGCAAAAGGCGCGCCAGCATGGTGGCAAAGCCATACACCGCGTTGACGGGCACGCCGTCCGGGTTGGTCATTGGGGGCAGGGCATGAAAAGCCCGGAAAATAAAGCCGCTTCCGTCTACCAGAACCAGATGAGGCGCTTGGGGCGTGGGGTCTGTCATGGGCTCAGGCCAGCAGGTCATTCAGCATGTTTCTGGGGATATGCGCCTTGCGGCGGGTTGTCCAGCGTTTCTGGCCGTGGATTTTTCTTCAGCTTTGTTAAGAAATGTTCGCATTGGCGGAGTGTGTCTCTCCCGCCGTCTACGACCATGAGTATCATTCGCAGAATACATTCTGGCTTGTCTTGTACCGTAACGAGAACCTGGCTGCGCGCAGGGCAGGATTGCATATTAAAAAATAGTTTAAAATTCGATTGCCCCCATCCTGGCCAGCCACCATAGTCCGCCCTGTTCACAGCGGGGGGAGTGCGTGTGTCAGCCATAAGGGGCTGTTCTGGCAGCAGAATTATCTACAACCGGGTAAAGCGGGTCGCCGTGCTGCTGGCTTTTGTCGTGTTGGGGTTTACGGGTTTTTGCGGTTCGGCTCGGGCCGAAACAGGCCATGGGACGGCAGACCAGTCGCACAGCAGGCAAGGGGGCAAGCCGCTCATGGTGCATGGGCACAGAATCTCCACCACGGCCTCTATTGCTACCAAAACGGAAAACCACCCGATGGTGAACATCGCGCAGTCCGTTACGGTCATTACCCGTCATGAAATGGATGTGCGCGGTGTGCTCAGCCTGAGTCAGGCGGTGCGGTATGTGGCCGGGATCACGCAGGACCAGCGTGGGGCTACCGCTACACGGTACGATATGTTCGCCCTGCGCGGTTTTTCCGTGCCCACCTATCTGGACGGGCTGAAGCTGGAGGCCAGCCCCACCGGCTACGCCGCACCGCAGATCGATATGTTCCGGGTGAACCGTATTGAGGTGCTCAAAGGCCCGTCCTCCGCGCTGTATGGTCAGTCCAGTCCCGGCGGCCTGCTGGAAATGTCCAGCAAGCTGCCGACCGATGCGCGTTCATATGGTAGCGTGGCTGCAACCGGCGGCAGTTTTGACCTGTACCGTGTGGATGCGGATGTAGGCGGCTGGGCCTCGGACGATGGCAAGGTGCGTTACCGTGTTTATGGCACGGCCAATGGCTCGCACAGCCAGCTCAGCCAGACCGGCAGCCGTCGTTTCAGTATCAGTCCGGCCGTGACTTTCGGCGGGGGCGGCCCTACCACGCTGACGTTGCTGGGCAATTACCAGTATGACCCCACAAATGCTTCTTACGGCTCGGTGCCGCTGATCGGTTCGCTCGTGCCGGGGCCTTCGGGCTGGATCAGGCGCGATTTCTATGATGGGGACAGGGCTTTTGAGGAATACCGGCGCAAGCAGGGGTCGTTCACCTATATTCTGACGCATCGCTTCAGCCATGCCTGGGAGCTGGTGTCCCGCGCGCGGTACGACGATATCAAGACCGACTACGAAAATGTTTACACAACGGGCAAATGGCTTTCTCCCACCACCGTGCAGCGCGCCACGTTCGGGAGTGACGAGCATTTGCGCCGGGTAGCCATGGATACGCAGCTTCTGGGTCATGTGCACACCGGCCCTGTCAATCATACGCTGATGGTGGGGCTGGACTATGATTACACCCGCGCCACCGAACTGGCGCGGGCAGGCAGCGCACCCGCGCTGGACGTCGTACATCCGGTTTACAACGGCGCTATTCCCGTGCCGCCGCTGGCCTCCGATTACAATACGCGGCAGCAGCAGATTGGCGTGTATGCGCAGGACGAACTGCAGATCGGTTCGTTCTACCTGACCGGAAGCCTGCGCAATGACTGGTACACCGCGCACCAGCAGGAATATGTCGCCAATACCAGCAGCAGCCAGCATCCTTCACAGATTTCGTTCCGTGTGGCCGGGCTGTATCACTTCAACTTCGGGCTGGCGCCTTACATCACCTACTCCACCTCGTTCCAGCCGCAGGCCGGGATTGTATCGGAAAACGGAGGGCGTACGACCCATCAGGCTGATCCCTCCGTAGGGCGGCAGCTTGAGGGCGGCGTGAAATATCAGATCCCCGGCACGTCCATGCTGTTCAGCGCAGCGGGGTTCCATATCGAGCAGAGCAACGTGCTGGTATCCGTGGGAGACGCCGTTTACAGCACCGAAAGCGGTCGGGTGCACTCGGATGGTTTCGAGTTTGAGGCGCACGCGGATGTGCATCGTAATCTTATGGTTACGGCGGCGCTTAGCGTCCAGCGTGTGCATGATGAGTCGACCGGCAAGCCGCTTGTGCAGTCAGGGCGGGGGAATGCCTCGCTGTTCGCGTTCTACACGATACCCAAAGGGCGGCTCAAAGGGGTAGGGTTCGGCGGTGGTCTGCGCTACGAGGCTAGCGCTTATGGCGGGTCTACAGCCTCGATGAAGAATATCAGAATTCCCAGCTACGTGGTGTTTGACGCGTCGTTTCGGTACGACCTTGCCGCCGCCCATGCAGCGCTACGCGGCTGGACACTTTCGGCCAGCGTGCGCAACCTGTTCGACAAACGCTACATCGCAAGCTGTTACGGCTCGGCCTATAGCGAATGGTGCTGGTATGGCGAGCGCCGCAACGCACAGGCTACGCTTTCTTATAGCTGGTAAGAACCCGGTCGCGGGGACGTAGCCCCATGACCGACTTTATATAGATGGTGCACAGCCGGGTCAGGCGGGTAGGCCGCCCGGCCCGGTGTCGTATCGCCGTCTGCTATTTTACAGAACGCGCTTGACCCATTCATGCGGGTCGGGCGCACGGCCGAACTGGATGTCGCACAGGCCCTGCCGGAGGCGGCTTGTGATGGGGCCTGCGGTCTGGCCATCGCCAATGGTGCATTCGCCATGCGCGCTCTTGAAGGTGCCAATGGGTGTAACCACGGCGGCGGTGCCACAGGCAAAGACTTCCTTCAGCTTGCCGGAGGCGGCATCGCTGTAAAGCTGGTCGATCGCGTAGCGCTCTTCCCGCACCGTCAGGCCCTGATCGCGCGCAAGGGTCAGCAGCGAGTCCCGGGTAATGCCATGCAGGATGGTGCCGCCGTCGAGCGGGGGGGTCAGCAACGTGCCGTCCTCCATCACCATCATCACATTCATGCCGCCCATTTCTTCCAGCCAGCGGCGTTCCTGTGCATCCAGAAACAGCACCTGCTGGCAGCCATGGGCCTTGCCTTCCATCTGGGCGGTCAGGCTGGCGGCGTAGTTGCCGCCGCACTTGGCGGTGCCTGTGCCCCCGTGCGAGGCGCGCACGGCGTTTTCTTCCACCCACACGCTGACAGTGGCGGACTCTTTGGAGAAGTATTCCCCCGCCGCACAGGCGATTACGATAAACTTGAATTCCGATGCGGGTTTGACCCCCAGCGCCGCCTCAGTCGCGATCATGAAAGGGCGGATATACAGCGTGCCGACCTCGGGTGCGGGCACCCAGTCGCGGTCGATGCTGACAAGCTGGCTCACCGCTTCAAGGAACAGGTCTTCCGGCAGGTCTGCCATGGCCATGCGCTCGGCCGACTTGCGAAAGCGCCGGGCATTGGCTTCGGGGCGGAACAGCAGGATACCACCGTCAGCCGCGCGGTAGGCTTTCATGCCTTCGAAAATTTCCTGCGCGTAATGCAGCACCGAGGCAGCGGGGTCCAGCACCAGCGGCTGGCGCGGCATAATCTCGGGAGAATGCCAGCCCCGGCCCTCCGTATAGGTAATGACAACCATGTGGTCGGTAAACGCGCGACCGAAACCGGGATTCGCAACAATGCGTTCGCGTTCTGCGGCGCTGATGCCGTCTGTCTTACGGGTGATCTTGAAAAGGGTATTCGGGGCTGTGGTCATCGGTTCTGGCGTCTCCGTGGCGCTGGTGTCAGGACCAGTGGGCCGGTTCTCCGTGTCATGGTTTTCAGAGCGGCAGGCACGGGTTTTACGGCCTGTCCGGGCTGTTCGCGGCGGTGCTTCTCCCTATCATGTTCAGCGGGGCTGTGCCAGAGATGGGGCGGGATGCACCACCCGCCCAAACTGGGGGAGGCGGGCAGAAACAATCATGCAACAGGGGAGGCCGTAACGCCATGAATGAGCAGCAGGCCGCATCATCCGCGCCCATGCCTCCGGTCATGGCGCAGGGTTTCACGCAACTGCCGGAGTGGATGTACGACCGGGGCGTACTTTCACCTGTGGCAGCCCCCCGGCTCATCCGGCTTAATGAAGCGCTCGCGGCGGAACTCGGGCTGGATGCACGCTGGCTGGCCGGGCCGCAGGGGCTGGCCATGCTGGCGGGTAACAGTATGCCCGCCGGGGTAGAGCCTGTGGCGACGGCCTATGCCGGGCACCAGTTCGGCTACTACAATCCTGCTCTGGGCGATGGCCGCGCGCTGCTCCTGGGTGATGTGCGTGACCGTGCGGGCCATGTGCGCGAGATCCAGCTCAAGGGGGCGGGCCGTACGGTGTTTTCCCGCCGGGGCGATGGCCGGGCGGCCCTTGGGCCTGTGTTGCGCGAATACCTGCTAAGCGAAAGCATGGCGGCGCTGGGCATCCCGACCACGCGGGCGCTGGCCGCCGTCAGCACAGGCGAAAAGGTCCAGCGCGAGACGCTGCTGCCCGGCGCGATTCTGGCGCGCGTGGCGTCCAGCCATCTGCGGGTGGGCACGTTCCAGTACGTGGCCGCCCGGCGTGACCCTGCGGCCCTGCGTCAGCTTCTGGACTTTGCCATCGCCCGGCATGACCCGCAGGCGCTGCATAGTCCGACACCGGCCCTGACATTTCTGCAAAATGTGGTGGCGGCGCAGGCCAGCCTTGTCGCGCGCTGGATGCTGGTGGGCTTTATCCATGGTGTGATGAACACTGATAACATGGCCATTTCGGGCGAAACGATAGATTACGGCCCCTGCGCCTTCATGGATGAGTACGACCCCGCCACGGTTTTCAGTTTCATTGATGAGCACGGCCGCTACGCCTACACTAACCAGCCGACCATCGCCCTGTGGAACCTGACCAGACTGGCCGAGGCGCTATTGCCGTTGCTGAGTGATGATGAGGACGAACGCCCAGTGCTGGCACGGCAGGCGCTGGCAGAGTTCAATACCCGGTTTCATACGGTCTATTTCGACGGGATGCGGGCAAAGCTGGGGCTGACAGCCGCGCAGGAGGGGGATGAGGCGCTCTTTGCCGCGCTGCTGGAAACCATGCACCAGACGCACGCGGATATGACCGGCACCTTCCGGGCACTCAGTCACCCTGCCATGCTGGCGGGCGAGGATACGGCCACCCTGCCGCTGGCTTTTGCTCCGTGGCTTGAGCGCTGGCACCAGCGGTTGCGGCAGGATGATGCCCGCCCGCCCGAAGCCCGTGCGCAGGCCATGCGGGCGGTCAATCCGTGCTATATTCCGCGCAATCATCTGGTTGAGGCCATGATCCGCAGCGCGGTGGAAGAGGGTGATTTCACCCCCTTCGAGACCATGCTGACCGTTCTCGCCACCCCCTATGAGGAGCAGCCGGGGTGCGAACGTTATGCCCTTCCGCCCGGTGTGGATGAGCGGGTGCGTTATACGTTCTGCGGCACCTGACCGAGCGTTTCCACGCCCTGCACGCTGATGAAATCCTGCCCCTGCCCGCCCGTGTCTACGCAGGCATGGATACGGTAGACGGCGTGCAGCAGCGCTGGGGTCAGAATGGTGCGTGGCGGCCCGAAAGCCTGCACACGCCCTTCATGCAGGACGCAGGCTGTCTCGCACCAGTTGAGCGCCTGATTGAGATCATGCAGCACCAGAATGCACACAAGCCCTGAGCGGGCGGTTTCTTCGCGCAGCAGGGCCAGCACGCGATATTGGTAATGGGGATCGAGCGCGCTGAGCGGTTCGTCCAGCAGCAACGCGCGGGGGTGGCGGCTGAGAGCCTGCGCCAGCCCGACAAGCTGGCGCTGCCCGCCGGACAGTTCGTTAAGGGACCGCAGGGCGAGGGATTCGATGCCCATGCGCGCAAGCCAGCCTAAGGCCGCGGGAATGTCGTCCTCCCGTGCGGGGTGGGCTACCCGTCGGGCTGCCAGCAGGGTTTCCAGCACGGTCAGGCGCAACGGCTCGGGCAGGGTCTGGGGCAGGGTGCAGCACAGGCGCGCGCGGGCGCGAAGGTCGAGCCCGTCCAGCACCTGCCCATGTAGAAGCACCTGCCCGCGCGCAGGCACAAGGCCGCCCATCGCCCTTAGGAGGGTGGATTTACCGCTGCCGTTGGGGCCGAGCACGGCGCATAGCGCACCGGGCGGAAAGGGGCCTGCCGTAATATCACGCAGTACCTCATGCCGTCCGTGACGGACGGATAGCCCCTGCACCCGCAGGCCTTGTTCGCCGGATTGTTCCGTGTCTGGCCGCCCGGTGTTCATGCGCCGGGTTTCTGCCGCAGGATAATGAACAGAAAGAACGGAATGCCCACCAGCGCGGTGACAATGCCTGTGGGCACCACCACGCCCGGCACGATCACGCGGGCCAGCAGCGCCGTGGTGGACAGGATGAAAGCGCCGCTCAGCAGGCTGGCGGGCAGCGTGTAGCGCTGGTCTTCGCCCACAAGGCCCCGGGCGATATGGGGTGCAATCAACCCCACAAAGCCGATCACACCTACAAACGCCACCGCCAGCGCGCTCAGCAGGCTGATCCGCAGCAGGGCGGCGCGGCGCAGGCGGTGCACATCCACACCCAGGCTGGCCGCGCGTTCCTCCCCCATGCGCAGGACGGTCAGCCGCCAGGCGGCCCCAAGGGCAAAGGACAGGGTGGTTGCGAGGGTGAGCGCCAGCAACCCGATAGCGGGCCATGTGGCGCGGGTCAGGCTGCCCAGCGTCCAGAAAACGAGATCCTGCAGGGTGTCTTCACTGGCAACGAACTGCATCAGCGCCACAAGAGCCTGAAATGAAAACACCAGAGCCACGCCGCACAGAACCACCGTGCTGGTTTCCACCCGGCCTGTTTCCGTCTGGCGCAGGCGTGTCAGCGCCTCCAGCAGCCAGACCGAGAGCATGGAGCACACAAAGGCGCTTAGCGCGATGATCCACGTCTGAGGCAGGCCGCGGATATGCCAGCCCAGCACGATGGACAGCGAGGCCCCGAAGGCCCCTGCGGCCGATGTGCCCAGTGTGAACGGGCTGGCGAGCGGGTTGGCAAGGACGGTCTGCATTTCAGCCCCGGCCAGCCCAAGTGCCGCGCCCACGCAGGCGGCGGTTAGCGCGTAGGGCAGGCGGATGCGCCACAGGATCAGGCGCGCATCGGGCGGGGCGGCATCCGGGGTGAACAGCGCGCGCAGTAAGGCGCTGGGCGAAAGCGAGGCCGGTCCTATGGCGCAGTCGGCCAGAATGGACACCGCCACTCCCACCGCGAGCAGGGCCAGCACGAGCTGTCGTCGCCTGCGCAGCGCCGCACATGCGGCCTGTGCCATCACGATGGCGGGCCGGACGGTGGTGCGCGCGGGGCAGGAGGGAACGGGATTAGGCATGTTGGCCTTAATGAATGACGCAGATCAGCCCGTCAGGTAAAGGCCGGTGTTGCAGGATGGCGCGCCTTGCGTGTCTGACGTGCCGGGCGCGAGGCCGCTCTGTTTTGCTTCCGGCCCGCTCGGCGGTACGGTATGGCTCCGCCTATGAATACGTCCAGCCCCCATGCCCATAGCCTTCAGGATCAGGATTCCGCATTGAGCGCCGCCGCCGGGGAGCGGCTGGCCTGTGTGGTGGACGCCGCGCAGGCTGGCGAGCGGGTGGATCGGTATCTGGCGGCCTGCCTGCCTGCGCTGTCGCGCTCACGCATCAAGGGGCTGATTGAAGCGGGCTGTCTTTCGGTGGGGGGAACCTGCGTGCGTGAACCTGCCACGTCTGTGCGTGCGGGCATGGCGCTAGTGCTGGAGGTGCCGCCAGCCGCTCCCGCCACGCCGGAGGGGGAGGCAGTCGCCTTTACCGTTCTCTTTGAGGATGAAGACCTGATCGTGCTGGACAAGCCTGCCGGGCTGGTTGTGCACCCCGCGCCCGGTAACGAAACCGGCACGCTCGTCAACGGGCTGATTGCCCATTGCGGTGACAGCCTGAAGGGAATCGGCGGCGAGCGCAGGCCGGGGATTGTCCACAGGCTGGATAAGGACACATCGGGCGTGATGGTGGCTGCCAAGACGGAAAAGGCGCATCTTGCCCTGTCGGAAGATTTTGCCGCCCGACGGATAGACCGCGCCTATCTGGCGTTCTGCTGGGGCCTGCCCGCCCCGGCCACGGGCGAGTATGAAGGGGCAATCGGCCGTGACAAGCGGGATCGAAAGCGCATGGCCCTGACAGAGCGCGGCGGCAAATGGGCGCTGACACGCTACACCACCCTGCGGGCATTCGGCACGGCTGCGGCCAAGGTGGAATGTCGTCTGGCTACGGGGCGCACGCATCAGATTCGGGTGCATTTTTCGGCTAACGGGCATCCACTCATGGGCGATCCGCTGTATCTGCGCCGCCTGCCCAGCATTGCACGGCAGCTTCCCGTCGCCGCGCGGGATGTGGCGCTGGATTTCCCGCGTCAGGCGCTTCATGCAGCGCGGCTTGGTTTTACCCACCCCCGGACAGGGGCCGAACTCCTGTTCGAAACGCCTATGCCGGTGGACATGCAGGCGCTGGAACAGGCTCTGGCCGACGCCGGAGGGGATCAGGTCTAAGCGCGGAAGTCGTATTTCTGGATGAAGTTCTGGCACATAATGACAGTTCTGAATGCCAGACATGCCGAGTTCCCTGTTTCCTTGACAGCGTCGGCGCATCAAGTGCAGGCTTAAATCTGTAAGGGCTATGGCCTCGTAACAGACGGGGTGCATGGCGGGCTGCGTTGACCGTTGCTCAGCCGAGGGCGGTCAACAGCCCAGATAAACGTCCATCGGACGCTGAACTTGCCTTAATTCGGCGTAATGCCCGCACAGCGCGGGAACCTCGACACGCCCAAGGGAGTTTTCAGCGCGGGAGGAGTGTCAGGATCATGGTATCTTCCGTTATTGATGTTGGGCCTGAGAGTAATCTTTCAAGGTACCTTCAGGAAATTCGTAAATTCCCCCTTCTTACCCCGGAAGAGGAGCTTTCCCTCTCCCGGCGGTGGAAGGAAACAGGCGATACACAGGCCGCCCACAGGCTCGTGACATCGCACCTGCGTCTGGTCGCCAAGATCGCCATGGGCTACCGCGGCTACGGTCTGCCCATGAACGAGCTGATCAGTGAAGGGAATATTGGCATGATGCAGGCTGTGCGCCGTTTTGACCCAGAGAAAGGGTTCAGACTGGCCACATATGCCATGTGGTGGATTCGCGCCGCCATTCAGGAATACATCCTGCATAGCTGGTCGCTGGTCAAAATGGGCACCACGGCGGCGCAGAAGAAGCTGTTCTTCAACCTGCGGCGGCTCAAGGGGCAGATGCAGGCTATCGACGATGGTGATCTGCGGCCGGAACAGGTGAACAAGATTGCGCGCACGCTCGGTGTTTCCGAGCAGGATGTGGTGGACATGAACCGCCGCATGGCCGCCCCTGACCACAGCCTGAATGCCCCTATGCGGGCGGATCAGGATAACGAGTGGCAGGACCGGCTGGTGGACGAGCAGCACAATCAGGAAGAGCTGTACGCCGAAAGCGAGGAAATGTCCGGTCGCAAGGCTCTGCTGGCCTCTGCAATGGAAAGCCTGAATGAGCGCGAACGCCGGATTTTCAACGAGCGGCGCCTCAAGGACGACCCGGCCACGCTTGAAGACCTCGCGCATGAATACGGCATTTCCCGCGAGCGGGTGCGGCAGATCGAAGTGCGGGCCTTTGAAAAGGTTCAGGCCGCGATGAAAAAGGAAGTCGAAGCCCGGCGCGACGCCGCTCGCGGCGGCTGAGCGCCGTCTTTCAGCCAGTTAGGAGCGGCAGGGGCGCCTATCAGGCCCGCGCTGCATCCTGAATAAAGAAGGTAACGTCCGTTCGCCCGTTCCACGCTTCGGCCCGCAGGGTGCCAGCGAGATGCAAGGGCGGGCGGGTCGTGTCTTCCAGCGTGGCGGTCAGGGGATTGTCCTCGGCGCGGAACAGCAGGGCTTTCAGCCGGGCATTGTTGTCGGCTTTCAGCAGAACGCGCAGGGTATTGCCGTCGCGGCCGATACGGTCGGTGCGGATGACCGTAACATGTGAGAGCGCAAGAACAGGCTCCGGGTTGCCCGCGCCAAAGGGGGCAAGACTGGCCATATCCTGCGCCAGTTCTACGGTGGCCCCTGCCACGGACATCACGGCATCAAGCATCAGGTCCACTTTGTCTGGCAGGGTGGCCGCATCGGGCAGACGCGTGTTCAGGAAGGCATGAAAGGCGTCAAGCTGGTCGGCTTCGAGCGAAAACCCCGCCGCCATGGCGTGACCACCACCCGTTTTGAGCAGCCCGGCCTGCCGTGCCGCAATAATGACCGTGCCAAGGTCCAGCCCGGCAACCGACCGGCCAGACCCTTTGATGGTGCCATCCTCCTGCTCCGCGCCGACAAGGGCGGGGCGGTTGAACTGTTCCTTGATCCGCCCCGCCACAATACCGACAACGCCGGGATGCCAGTCTTTGCCTGCCAGCAGAATGACGCCGTGCCCGGCCTCTTTCTGGGCGGCAGCCTGCTGCATGGCACGATCCAGAATTTCGGCTTCAACGCCCTGCCTGCGGCGGTTTACGGCATCCAGCCTTTCGGCCATCTGTTTGGCTTCCAGCGGGTCAGCGCAGCGGAGCAGGTGCAGGCCCAAGGCGGCTTCGGCTATTCGTCCGCCTGCGTTGATACGTGGCCCCAGTGCAAACCCGCAGGAGAAGGCGTCTGGCGCTTTGGTCACGCCTGCGACGTCCAGCAGAGCCGCAACGCCGATGCGCTGGCGACGCGCCATGACGTCAAGCCCATTCGCTACAAAAACGCGGTTCAACCCCTGAAGCGGCATGACATCGCAGACCGTGGCCAGCGCTACCAGATCAAGCAGGGGCCTGAGGTCGGGTTCGGGATGGGTGGCATACCAGCCTGCCGCGCGCAGAGCACGGCGGGTGGCCACTGTTGCCAGAAAGCTCAGGGCGGCGGCGCAGATATGCCCAAGACCCGAGCGGCAGTCGGGCCGGTTGGGATTGACCGTGGCCAGAATGGCAGGCAGCGCATCTTCCGACTTGTGATGGTCCAGCACGATAACATCGGCCTGCGCACTCATGGGGTCGAGTATGCTGGCGGATGCCGTGCCGCAGTCCACGCACACCAGAACGGTCGCGCCATGCGCCACCAGAGCCTCCAGCGCGGGCCGGTTGGGGCCGTAGCCTTCGGTCATCCGGTCGGGAATATGGGTGACAACCGGGCAGCCCTGCTCTTCCAGAAAAGCTGCCAGCACGGCGCTGGCACAGGCGCCATCCACGTCATAATCGCCAAAAATGCCGACACATTCCCCCGCCTGCACGGCGCGCGCCAGACGTTCCGCCGCACGGTCCATATCCACCAGACAGGAGGGGTCGGGCAGGGCGCTCAGGCGCGGTTTAAGGTAATGTTCGGCCTGCTCGGGCGTAATGCCGCGCAAAGCGAGCAGGCGGCCCGCAATATCGCTTATGCCAAGCTGCTGCGCCAGTGCGGCCCCTGCGCGGGCCACGGCTGGATTTTCGGCTGCGCCACGCCACGCCCAGCGCCTGCCCCCCAGACTGTTTTCCACCCCCAGCACGGCGGGGGGCAGGGGGGCGGGTGAGGGCGTGGTGTCAGGCATGATTTACTGTGCGGGCCAGACTTTGGTGCTGACGTTGTGATGCGCCTCGATAAAGCGCGACGTGCCCGAGCTGGAGCGCATGACCAGCGAATGTGTGACAACCTGATGCGGGTAGAACCGCACGCCCCGCAGCAGCGCGCCAGTGGTGACACCCGTGGCCGAGAACAGAACGGGGCCTGTCGCCATGTCATGCAGGCCCAGCTTGCGAGCCGGGTCTTTGCCGGGGTTCATTTTTGCGGCGCGGGCACGCTGTTCGTCATCTTCGAACATCAGGCGGCCCTGCATCTGGCCATTGGCGCAGCGCACGGCGGCGGCGGTCAGCACGCCTTCGGGCGCACCACCGGAGCCGACGTAAATATCCACGCCGCTGTCTTCCAGGCAGGTGGCGATCCCGCCTGCCACGTCGCCATCGGTCAGCAGGCGTACGCGCGCACCGGCTTCGCGCGCATGGGCGATCATGTCGGCATGGCGGTCGCGCTCAAGCGTGCACAGCACCAGATCCTGCACATCGCGGTTCTTGGCGCGGGCGAGGTTCTTGAGGTTGGTTTCGATGCTGGCATCCAGGTCCACAACCCCATCGGGCAGGCCCGCGCCCACAACGATCTTGTCCATGTAGATATCAGGAGCGTGCAGGAAGTTGCCGCGTTCGGCCAGCGCCACCACGGTAATGGCGTTGGGCATGTCCTTGGCGCACAGGTTGGTGCCTTCAAGCGGGTCCACGGCAATATCCATGGCCGGACCGCCAGCCCCGACCTGCTCGCCGATATAGAGCATGGGGGCTTCGTCCATTTCCCCTTCGCCAATCACGACGGTGCCGTTGATGGCCACCGTATCAAAGGCGGCGCGCATGGCTTCCACGGCGGCGCCATCGGCGTCGTTCTTGCGCCCGCGTCCCGTCCAGCGTGAAGACGCCAGGGCCGCAGCCTCGGTCACGCGCACCAGTTCAAGGGCGAGGTTGCGGTCTGAGATAATCGGGAAAACGGCCATGGAATGCGGGCTCCTGCTGTGGTGCGGCAAACGGTTGCCCAGTCAGGTTGGGGGCCTGCCGGACGTTCAGGGGGCCCCGGCGTTGTGCCGGGGCTGGTTTGGGCCTGTTGTGGCCCCGTGTTGTCAGGCTGCTTCGATCCTGATCATCACGGGAGTGTCAGTCACGGCGCTGAGCGCGCCGATACGTTTCAGCGCATCCTGCATGGCGGCTTCGGAGGTCTGGTGCGTGACCAGAACCAGCGGCACATGCGGGGCGGTTTCGCTTTCCGCCGGATGCTGCAACATGCTGCGCAGCGATACGCCGCAGTCACGCAGCACGGCGGTAATGTCGGCAATCACGCCGGGACGGTCTTCCACGCGCAGGCGCAGGTAAAACGCCCCCTGTCCGCTGGTGATGGGCTGGGCACGCAGCACGGTGTCAGCCCCGTCGTCGGCCTGCACACCCCAGACAGGCATGGTCTGCCCGCGTGCGATGTCGATCAGATCCGCCGTGACAGCACTGGCCGTGGGGCCAGCGCCAGCCCCGCGACCTTCGATCATGATACGGCCGACAAATTCGCCCTCGGCCACCACGGCGTTGAACACGCCATTGACCTGCGCCAGCGGAGACTGCTGGGGCACCAGGCAGGGTGTCACGCGCGCGTGCAGGCCTTTTTCCGTCATGCGGGCAAGGCCCAGCAGCTTGATGCTGTAGCCCAGCGCGCGGGCAAAGTTCTGGTCTGCCGCATCCACATGGCGGATGCCTTCCACATGGACGGAGCTGAAGTCTACCGGGCGGCCAAAGGCCAGACCCGCCAGAATGGTCAGCTTGTGGGCAGCGTCCAGTCCGTCGATATCGGTAGAAGGATCGGCCTCGGCATAGCCCAGTTCCTGTGCGTCTTTCAGCACGGAGGCAAAAGCCTGCCCCGTTTCGCGCATGACGGTCAGGATGTAGTTGCAGGTGCCGTTCAGGATACCGCCCACACGGGTCAGTCGGTCGGCGGCCAGCCCTTCGCGCACTGTCTTGATAGCGGGAATGCCCCCGGCCACGGCGGCTTCGAACAGCAGCGGTGCGTTATGGGTGGCACTGAGCAGCGCCAGAGACGGGCCATGCAGGGCGAGCAGCGCCTTGTTGGCCGTGACTACGGGTTTACCTGCCTTCAGGGCGTTTTCGACAACCGTGCGGGCCGTGCCTTCCGACCCGCCGATCAGTTCCACAACCACATCCACGTCAGGATCGTTTACGAGGTCTTCAGCCCGGTCGTGCCAGTTCAGCCCGGACAGGTCCACGCCCCGGTCGCGGTTACGGTCGCGGGCGCTGACGGCAACCACTTCAAGCGGGCGTCCGGCGCGGGCGCGGATCAGGTCGGCATTGGCGCGCAGCAGCCGGATGGTGCCCGCGCCAACCGTGCCAAGTCCGGCAATGCCAAGGCGCAGGGGGGTGGTAGGGGAAGTGGATGTCACGGTGCAGCAGACTCCGGCTTTTTGGCTGAGGAAGGAAGAACGGGCGCGCTCACCCCATGGGCGGACAGGAAGCCCTTGATGGAGCGCAGCGCCTGGCGCAGGCGGTGGGGGTTTTCGACCAGACCGATACGGACGTGGTCATCACCATATTCACCAAAGCCGAGGCCGGGGGCGACGGCAACGCCTGCTTCTTCCAGAAGGAGTTTAGAGAAAGCGACACTCCCCATGGCCCGGAACGGCTCGGGAATGGGCGCCCAGGCGAACATGGACCCCTCGGGGGAGGGCACGTCCCAGCCTGCGGCGTGGAGGCCGCGGATCAGGACATCGCGTCGCTCACGGTAGATGTTGCGCAGGTCCGCCACGCAGTCCTGCGGGCCGTTCAGCGCGGTGACGGCCGCGACCTGAATGGGGGTGAACGCCCCGTAATCCAGATAGGACTTGATGCGGGTCAGGGCCGAAATCAGCCGCTCGTTACCGGCCGCAAAGCCCACGCGCCAGCCTGCCATGGAGTAGGTTTTGGACAGCGAGGTGAATTCCACTGCAATGTCGCGCGCGCCCGGCACCGCCAGAATGGACGGGGGCACCTTGTCGCCAAAATAGATTTCGGCATAGGCGAGATCGGAGAGAATCCAGATGTTTTCGCGCCGGGCGAAGGCCACCAGTTCCTTGTAGAAATCCAGATCCGCCAGATACGCCGTGGGGTTGGACGGAAAATTGACGATCAGCGCCGTGGGCTTGGGTACGGAGTGGCGCACCGCGCGATCGAGCGCGCGTAGCATATCTTCGTTCGGCGTGGCGGGAATGGAACGCACGCTGGCCCCGGCGATGATAAAGCCGAACTGGTGGATGGGGTAAGAGGGGTTGGGCACCAGAATGGTGTCGCCCGGGCTGGTGATGGCCGAGGCCAGATTGGCCAGACCTTCCTTGGAGCCGAGGGTGACGATCACCTCTTTTTCCGGGTTGAGCGTGACATTGAAGCGGCGCTCGTAATACCCGGCCACCGCCTTGCGCAGGCCGGGAATCCCCTTGCTGACCGAATAGCGGTGCGAGCGCGGGTCGTTCACGGTTTCGATCAGCTTCGCGACGATATGCGGCGGGGTGGGGGTGTCCGGGTTGCCCATGCCGAGGTCGATAATATCCTCTCCGCGGGCACGGGCCGCGGCTTTGGCCTGATTAACCGAGGCAAAGACATAAGGCGGCAGGCGACGGATGCGGTGGAACTCTTCGGTCATGGACGTGTGCTGCTCTGGAACTGGAGGGGAAATGCCCCTGAGTTGCTGCGGGACGGGTATAGTAATCCGCAAAACGGAACAGGCAACTCCCTGTGCGGGAAATCTCCGCCGACACATGCGAATTTGGCATGGATTTATGACATGGGCGCGTCTGATTCCTTAAAGTGGCGGGCCTGCTGCGGCGTCACTGATCGCCAGGGCGTGAACTCTGGCGATTGTGGGCCGCAGCTTCCGCTTCAGGTGGAATCAGGGTGTGTTGGCGACTTTTGCTCCCGTGCCAAAAGCATCGCCGCGTACATGCAGGGCCGAGGCGGGCACGCCACGGGCCTGTAGTATTCGGGCTAGCCGGGTGGCGCGCAGCAGGCCAAGCCGTACCGCATCGGTCTGATCCTGCGCGCTCATCGAGGCAGCGTTGCCGAAGCCACGGATAAAGAACGGCCCGCGCGGCGTCTTTCTGAGCAGCTTGTCCAGTTCGTCATCCTGCCCGGGAGACAGTTCATCTGACTGGGGCAGGAAGTGAAAGCCCGTGCCGGGCACGTCGTTCAGATCATAGGCGGGCAGTGGCGTGTTGGTGGCCGGCATGTCCGGCGGTGTGGGCGTGCCAGCCACATCGGGTGCAGGGGGCGGCGCATCGGGGATGGCCGGAATGGCATCAGCAGGGAACGAGTCCACGCTGTTCTTCTCGCTCACTTCCGGCATGGCCACTTCTTTGGCGGCCGGGTCGCTCTTGTCTTTGCCGTGGGGCTTGGCGCCGTCTGCCGGTTTTGCGGGCTTGGCGGGAGCGGGAGGTGGGGCAGGATGTGCAGGTGCAGGTGCAGGTGCAGGTGCAGGTGCAGGTGCAGGTGCAGATGCCGCGTGCGGTGCCGCATGTGGTACTGCTGCCGGAGGCGGCGGGGGAGGCGGTGCGCTGGCCGCGTCCATGATGGCGCCGTTGACCCCTTCTGGCAGGGTGGCAGGCTGGTTGGGGGCTTTGGCGCCAGGTTTCTGCCCTGCGGTCGCGCCCGATGCTGAGGGGGCCGGTGCTGCGGGTGCGGGAGGCGGCGTGTCGGACGGCGGGGGCGGGATGGCCGGCAGCAGGGTGCCGTTGGCCGCCATGGTGCGGTAGGTGAGATTACGATCGCGGATAAGCCGGGTGGTCAGCAGCGTGCGGGCCTGGGGCGAGGGCAGGCTGGGCGGCGTGGTGGGGGTCAGCCCCACATGCGGATAGGGAGAGTACTGCCCGGGCGGCGGCGGGCGTTGCTCTGCGACAACGCCACCACGCAGGTGCTGCACCAGGTCCATGGTGCTGTCGGTCAGGTCTCGGTGGTGGCAGCCCGTGGTCAGCAGCAGGGCCAGCATGGCCATGCCGGTATTACGCGTATGGCCATGTTTATGGCCGGAACGGTGGGCATGTTCAGGGCTGGCAGGCTGGTGTGGGCCATGCGGCTGGGGGCCGGGCTGGGGCATGGTCGGGCGCGTGCTCCATGGTAACGCGGGCGGAAATGGCCCGCACCTTAGCCTTTTCCCCAACCCGTGGCGAGACGCCGCGTGATTGCCTCTTGGCAGGCAGGCGACAGCGGCGCAGGATAGAATAATGAACACAGACACAGAACAATGCGCGGAGACAGCCATGCCGGGTATTTTTTCCCGTGACGCCATCAGACTGGACGACGAACCCGAAACCCCGGAAAAGGAAACCGAGGAAAAGTCTTCCGGCGCACCGCAGGGCGAACTGGAACATAAGCTCTTTAAACGACGGACGGTGCTGATTTTCGGCGGGATCAACGACAAGATCGCCCGTGACGTGACAGGCCGCCTGCTTGCGCTGGCTGGTGAATCTGACAAGCCGATCAATGTCTACGTCAATTCTCCCGGCGGGCATGTGGAAAGTGGCGACACGATCCATGACATGATCCGCTTTGTCGATTCGATTGCTCCGGTCAACCTGATCGGCACGGGCTGGGTTGCTTCGGCCGGGGCACTCATTTTCGCGGCCGGGCACAAGGACCGTCGATTCTGCCTGCCCAATACGCGCTTTCTGCTGCACCAGCCGATGGGCGGCGTGCGTGGGCCTGCCACGGATATCGACATCGAAGCGCGCGAAATCCTCAAGATGCGCGAACGGCTCAACCGCATTTTTGCGGCGGAAACCGGCCATAGCTTTGAGAAAATCGCCAAGGATACGGACCGCAATTACTGGATGTCCGCCTCCGAAGCCATAGAATACGGTTTAGTGACAAAGATCATTTCCCGCTTTTCTGATCTGCACTAAGGCGGAAACAGTGCGGTGCCGTCCCTGCCGGTCAAAAGGTGGGGAGGTGCTGCCTGTTTAGGGTCATGAACCTCTCGCGTGGTCCGGCTGCTTCGGGTTGGGCCAACCTGCCGGGGGTTCCTCAATAAAGACAGGTTCCTCACTATGGGTTCTCTGAGCGAGATTTATTCCAAACTCCCCGACAGCATGGATGATCTGCCCCCGCCGCCGAACGCAGAAGCGGTCGAGCTGGCGGATTTTCGTGCGCGTCATTGGCGAAGCCCGGTTACGGGGCCACTCAAGCCGGGGTCCGATGCGCATAAGCGTGCCATGGCTGACATGTTCCGTGACACGTTCAACCCGTATCGGCCTTCCGTCATCGCATGGCCCAAGCTCGACCCGGCGACACTGCATAAGGTCGTCTCCCTGCCGATCTGGGATATCGCCGTGCAGACCGAGGGCAAGGCCCGGCTGCGGATGGCTGCCTATGCGGCGCTGATTGACGATCCTGATGTCAAGGACGCCATCTCGCGCAATGCGTGGGAGGAAAACCGGCACAAGGAAGTGCTGGCCAAAATGGTGGCTGCCTACAACATTCCTATGGCACCCGAACCGCCGTATATCGAGCCCAAGGATGTCGAGTGGGCTTACCTTGTTACGGGTTTTTCGGAATGTGTGGATAGCTTTTTTGCTTTCGGCATGTTCGAACTGGCCAAGCGTTCGGGGTTCTTTCCGCAGGAACTGACAGACACGTTCGAGCCGATCATGCAGGAGGAATGTCGCCATATCCTGCTGTTTGCCAACTGGTTGGCCTGGTATCGTGCCACCATGCCGTGGTGGCGTCGTCCTTATTTCGAAGCCAAGGTTTTGGCGGTTTGGGGCTTCCTTATTTATGAGCGCCTCAGCCTTGTTCGCACGGTGGATGACAAAGGGCAGGTTCATACGCAGGACAACAATTTTACCGTGACGGGCACGAAGGAGGTCGCCAATATCGACATCACCCTGCCTGATTTCATGGATCTGTGCTTGCAGGAAGATGACCGGCGGTTTGCCGGTTATGATTCACGCCTGCTTCGCCCGAAGGCGGCACCCTTCATTGCGCGGGTATTGCGTGGGGCCGGGCGTTGCTGGGAATTTGCCAGTGGAATGGTCAAGGCCAACCGGCGCTGAGCCGTTTCCGGTCTGTCCGTAAGTGAAAAACGGCCTTCCCCGTAAAAAAGGGAGGGCCGTTTTTTTTATGGTGCGGCTGGTGCACCGGTACGGCAATGCGCAGACACATATTCGCCACGATGGTCGGTGAGGCCGTGCGTGACATAATTCTGTCACTCGCCGTGGGCTCTGCGGTCTTTTATGCTGATAACGCGCCGATACAGCGTGGCTTCGTTGTTGGCGCGGATATTATGCGTAACCGAGGCCCCTGGTTGATAAAACCGGCCCGTATTTATGAAACGTGGCCGAGCGCTTTTTGCGTGGGTGTGGAATTCTGTTCCTGCAGGTATTCCAGATTATCCCATACGCGCTGGATGGTGGTGTAAATATTATCACTCAGGGAACTGGGTGGCAGACTGTTGGCGAACTGCGACAGCGAGGACGAGCTGCTGGAAATTGTTACTCCACCGGAACGAAGTGTGACAGCCACAAAGCCGCGCAGGGTCTGGCCGCCATAACGCTGGATCGTGACATTGACCTCAAGGTTTTGGGCGGCGAGTTCACGCAGCGCCTTGCGGGACGCAGGGTCGTCCGGGCAGGCAACGCTTTGTAACGCCACTTTTTCCACTTCGGAGAAAGGATAACCATGATAATTGCCCGAAACTGACAGGCGCATGGTTTTATGCTCGTTCGGGCAGGTCATCTTATAGTCCTGCGCTGCCGCAAGAGGCGTGCCAGCAAGCAGGGCGCACGAAAGCACAAAGGCCGAAAACAGGAGAGTTACGCCAAAGCGTTTACACTCTCTTTCTTCCGTCATGGCGTTGCGCTCCTAAGATCCCCTTGGGGTTATTCTTCTAATGTATATATTGAAGCCGGAGATGCCCGTTCAAGGCAATTGGAATTGCAGGGTGACAATATGAATTTTTTTTTATAAAGTTTTTGTTCATATAGCCGTCATCTGTCCGGTCTAATTTGTTTTTGTACTGGTTTGCAACAATTCCAAGGGTGGTTCTGCTCTCGTGCGATGTCCGTCTTTGTTTCCGGCCCTGTCATGGCGTTTTGTAGGTGCGGTTGGAGTCTCCTCCTTTCTTCTATGCGTTTCGGAGTCGAAACTTTATGCAGCTTCCGCGGGTCTAACAGCCAGTGTTACGGCAGCGGTTCCCGCGGCTGCTTCAGGCCCGGTCAGCCTGCATGAGGCCATTCTTGCGGCTTGGGCGGCCGACCCCGAACAGCGTGCCTACATGGCGGATAACACTTCAGCCCGGCGGCGTGCTTCGGCCGCGCGGTCGTGGTTTCCCGGCGGGCCGATCGTAAGCGGTCAGTATTATGACGACCACTTTATAGGCAGCAAGGTGGGTTACACGACCTACCAGGGCAGCATTAGCGTGCCGCTCTGGCTGCCGGGGCAGGGCACAGCCACGGAAAATGCCGCGAAAGCGGATGAAAAAGTCACCAACTGGCAGATGCAGGTGCAACGGTTGGCCATGGCGGTGCGGGTGGTGGATCTGGCGGGGCAGGGGGCTGTTCTCTCCGCGCGGCTGAACAATCTCTCCGCGGTCAGTCATGTATTGGAACAGACCACTCAGGACGTGGAACACGCGTGGGCGGCGGGCGAAATCTCCGGGGCCGACCATGAGGCTGCTGTGGCGGAAAAGGCGGATGTTGACGGCACGCTCGCGGATATGGGGCAGCAACTCGAAGGTGTCCGTGCCGAGTTGGAGACACTGACGGGGCGCGACACGCTGCCTGATCTTTCATCCATGGATGGACGGCGGCTAGCGCGTGATGGCTATCAGCTTGATGTAGAGCAGGACCCGCGGATCAAACTTGCGGAGGCACAGTTGAAAAAGGCACAGGCCTCCTACAGCGTCGCGCGGCATTCCTACATGCCCAACCCGCAGGTGGGGGTCATGCTCAGCCGGCAGGAGCAGTATGCCAGCCCGTGGGATACGCAGATAGGCGTGCAGTTTCAGGTGGAACTGCCCAGTGAGGCCGTGAACACGCCCATGGTCATGAAGGAAATGCAGGCGGTCAGCCGTGCGGAGGCTGATAAAACTCTCGCGCACCGCAAGGTTTTGGCCGAATACCGCCAACTGCGCGCCCAGCTTGCCGCCGCGGCTGCGCAGATGAGACATGCCCGGCTGGGGCAGGAGCAGTCAGACTTGCGCGCCTCTGACCTTTCCCGCGCATGGAAGGCGGGCGAACTTCCTTTGGTGGAATATCTGCGCGCGCGTCGTACTGCCCTTGATGCGGCGAACCGGCAGGCCCAGGCTGAAGCCACCATGCGCACGACGATTGCGCGTATCATTCTTATGACAGGGCAGACCCCATGACTTTCAGAACGTTTCGGCGGCTGGCTCCCTGTTTGCTTTCTGGCGTGTTGTTCTCCTGCGTTGCCATGTCTGCGGGGCGGGCGCAGACACCTTCTGCCAAACCAGCTTTGCCGGGGGTTGCGGTGGCGGCACCGGTGCTGGTGGATATTTCAGACGAAGCCCTGCAGGCTGAGGATATCCATACCGCTACGGCCGTTGCGGGCAGCCTGCCGCGCCATACGGATGCCCCTGCCTATGTCGCGGCGGATGAGCGGCGCATCGTGCGTATCCGCCCGGTGGGCGATGGACGGGTTATTTCCGTAGCGGTGGTGCCGGGGCAGATCGTGCGCAAAGGGCAGCCGCTGCTGACGTATGAGAACTTCACCCTGCGGGACGAAACATTCCAGAACACCTCGGACGAAGCGTCCCTCCGCGCCGCACGGGCGGAAGAGCGCAACGCCCGCCAGCTTTATGAACGTGGTCAGCAGCTCAAGGGGGGCGCGCTGTCTGTAGGCGAGGTCGAGCGGCGGGAGGAAGCCTGGCGTGCGGCGCGCGCATTGGTGCAGGAGCGTGAGGCCGATGCCCGTCGCGCCTCCGAGCACGTGCGGCGCTACAGTTCCGGCATGGAAAAGGTGGAAGGCGGGCAGTCTATCGTGGTGTCGCCTATCGACGGCGTGGTGAGCCACGTGTCCGTGGTGAGCGGGCAGGATATGACAGCCGGCGGACCGCCCCCGATCGAGGTGGATGACCTGTCGCATGTCTGGGTGGTGTCGCAGGTCAACGATGTCGATGCCCGTAGTGTGCTGGTGGGCAACAGGCAGTACACGTGGATTGTCGAGGGCGAGCCGCCGCTGGTATCGCGGGTGGACGCGGTGGAAGGCAGCGTGGACCCCGGCACCCAGCATGTTCTGGTGCGTAGTCTGCTGGCCAATCCCGCTAACAGGCTCAAGCCCGGCATGTTGGTGCGCACGAGGCTGTTTTTCCGTAATGAGGTCAAGGGCATGATCGTGCCGGAGGCCGCGGTGCAGACGCTGAATGGCCAGCCCGTGGTGTTCGTGCGGGCAGCGCCGGGGCGTTACGCCGTTCGCCCGGTGGAAACGGGGCCTTCGCTGGATGGCAATATCGTGCTGCTGCGTGGCGTCAAGGCCGGTGAAACCGTGGTGACACAGGGTAGCTTCGTTCTGAAATCGCAGGTCATTCTTTCCACCCAGAGCGGGGCAGACTAGTTCATGGCGTTTTTCCGCTGGTTTATCGAAAAACGGGTTTTCCTGTTCTGCGTTGTGGGTTTGCTGATGGTGGCCGGGCTGGCCGATCTGTGGAGCCTGCCGGTCGAGCCCGTGCCCGATATTTCGCCCACGCAGGTGCTGGTAACAGTTCAGGCCCCGGGTCTTGCAACGGAAGAAGTCGAAAAACTCGTTACCGCCCCGATTGAAAAAGTGATGTCTGGTGTGGTGGGGCTGAGCGGTATGCGCTCGGTTTCGCGCACGGGCGTTGCTGTGCTGTACCTGCAGTTTGATGAAGGTACGGATATTTACCGTGACCGCGAGATGGTGGTGCAGCGGCTGCCTCTGGCGCGTGACAGCGTGAGCGTGCCGGGGCTCAGTATAGACCTCGGCCCCCTGGCTACCGGCATGGGTGAAATTCTGCACCTTCAGATCAAGGGCAAGGAGCAGACTCTCGAAGACCTCAACCGCCTGATGGTCTGGGATGTGGTGCCCCGTCTGCGTTTGGTGGATGGGGTGGTGGATGTCAACGTCAATGGTGGCGCTTCGCAGACCTATGAGGTCGCCATAAATCCCGAGGCGCTGCGGCAGTACAAGGTGTCCGTGACCGATGTGTTCCACGCGCTGGATACGGGGAACGAGGTGGCGGGTGGCGCATGGATCGAACATAACGACGAACAGCATGTTATTGTCGGCCGCTCCCTGATCGACGATCTGAACGAACTGGGCGAGGTGCAGGTCAAAAGCGGGCCGAATGGCGCCGTGATTCACATGCGCGATATCGGCACGGTGCGCAAAGGTCGCCGCCCGCGTCTGGGGGGCGTGACGCGGGATGGCAACGGCGAGATCGTGAGTGCGGTCGTGCTGCTCCAGCAGGGCGCCAGCGCACGAGCGACACTGGCTGCCCTCAGCCGTGAACTGCCGCAGATTCAGGCGACCCTGCCCGAAGGCGTGACGCTGGAGCCCTATTACAGCCGCGCGGTGCTGACTGCCAAAACCGTTGATACCGTGCGCGAAAACCTGGTGGTAGGGGCGTTTCTGGTTCTGGCCGTGCTGCTGCTGGTTATTGGCGATGCCCGGGCCTCCATCATCATCATTTCCGTCATCCCGTTCTCGCTGGTGGTGGCCATGGTGGGTATGCACCACCTTGGTATTTCGGCCAATCTGCTCAGTCTGGGCGCGATCGACTTCGGCATGGTGGTCGACAGTTCGCTCGTGATTGTCGAGAACGTCCTGCACAGGCGCAGGCCGGCTGAACCCCTGATGCAGACGGTGCTTTACACCGTACGTAGTGTCATGCGGCCGGTTGTGTTCGCGGTGCTGATCATTGCCATGGTGTATCTGCCCATCCTGACCTTGCAGGGTGTGGAAGGGCGCATGTTCAGGCCCATGGCGGAAACAGTCATTCTCGCACTTGTGGCCTCGCTCATTTATTCGCTGGTCTGTGTGCCTGCCCTGTGTGTCTGGCTGGGCTCGGGGCGGTCTGCCTCGGCCAGGAAGGATGAGGCCCACGACCGCGCTCATGATGACCCCCACCACACGCGCTTCATTGCGTTTCTGTGGCGTGCCTTCCAGCCTGCCTCGGCCTGGTGCATGAAGCACACGCGCGCGGTCGTGGGCGTGGCGCTGGTGTTTCTGGTGGTTTGTTGCGGGCTGGCGACACGGCTGGGGGGCGAGTTCATTCCCCAGTTGCAGGAAGGCGACCTGATCGTGACCTCCACGCGGCCGCCGGGTATTTCGCTCGATGCGTCGCTGCGGTCGGCGGAGGCCATAGAGCGCACGCTGCGGCATTTTCCTGATATCCGCTCGGTGGTGAGCGTTACGGGCACGGCGTCCATTCCGACAGATCCGCAGGGGGGCGAGCAGAGTGATACCTATATTCTGCTCAAGCCGCGCGAGGAATGGAAGACCGCCACCACGCAGGAAGGGCTGGTGAAAGCCTTCAACGCCGCCCTGATGCACGATAACCCCGGCTCGCTGTATAACTGGAGCCAGCCGATCCAGATGCGTATGGATGACCTGCTTTCCGGCGTACGTTCGCAGATCGCCATCGGTGTGTATGGGCCTGACCTGAAGGAACTGGCGCGGCTATCAGCTCGGATCGCGGATGTCGTGAGCAAGGTGCCGGGGGCTGCGGACGTTGCGCCGCAGGATGTTGGCACTATTCCCTATCTGCATATTGATGTGAACCGCACCGCTGCGGCGCGCATGAATGTTGAAACGTCCTCCGTCATCGACGCGGTAGAAGCGCTGGGTGGCCATTACGGCCCGCCCGTGGTGGTGGATGGTGCGTTGATCCCGACAGAAGTGCGTCTTCAGCCCGATGCGCGTGAAAATCTGGAGGATATCCGCACGCTGCCGATCATTACCCGTGATGACAAGACAATTGATCTCTCGCAGGTCGCACATATCATCCTCAACGACGGGCCGCCTGCCATCCGGCGTGAACAGGGGATGCGGCGGAGCATGGTGCAGGCCAATGTGCGCGGGCGTGACCTGAGTTCCTTCGTGCAGGCGGCACAGGCGGCGGTGCGCGCGCACGTGTTGCTGCCCCCCGGTTATTATCTCGAGTGGAGCGGTCAGTTCCGTAATCTCCAGACTGCGGTTGCCCGGCTGGAGATTGTGGTGCCGGTCATGCTGGCGCTTATTTTTCTGCTGCTGGTTATGGCGCTGGGTGAACTGGGGTTGGCTGCCCTTGTGTTCGTCAACCTGCCGTTTGCGGCCACCGGCGGTATTCTCGCTCTCTATCTGCGGGGGCTGCCCTTCAGTATTTCGGCGGGTGTGGGCTTTATCGCCCTGTTTGGTGTGGCCACCATGAACGGTCTGGTTCTGGTGTCCTATATGCGCGATCTCAAGAAAGAAGGGGCAACGCCTTTCCGGGCGGCTGTTGCGGCTGTCCGGGATCGTTTCCGCCCTGTCATGGCCACAGCCACGGTGGCGTGCCTTGGCTTTTTCCCCATGGCCTTTTCCATGAGCGAAGGAGCCGAGGTGGAAAAGCCGCTGGCAACCGTGGTGATCGGAGGGCTGGTTTCCTGCACCTTCCTCACATTGCTGGTGCTGCCCACCCTGTATGCCGCGCTGTACGGACGCGAGCGTAAAAAGCAGGCGTAAGGTGTGCTGCGGTCAGGCGCTGCCGTAACGGCGGTAGCGAAAGGCTGGGGGTGTTTCTGGGCGCGCGGCAATGGCGCGCTCCACAATCCCATGATCTGGAGCTTTGTGGCAGACGGGGTCCGCGGCTCCTGCCTTGCCCGCCAGTGCCAGAGCCTGGCAGCGGCAGCCGCCCCAGTCCTGTGTCTGCGCGGAGCAGGAGCGGCAGGGTTCAGGCATCCAGTCCGTGCCACGGAACATCGTGAACAGCGGGGCATTTTCCCATATATCGGCCAGAGATGTCTCGGCCACGGAGGGAAATTCCACGTTGGGGATGCTCTCCGCCGCATGACACGGCAGCACCCGCCCTGTGGGCGATACGTTCATGAACCGCTGGCCCCAGCCGCCCATGCAGGGTTTGGGCTCTTCGGCATAATAGTCAGGGGTTACGAAATCGATGGTCATGCGGCCCGCAAGGCGGGTGCGGGCCTCGGCTACCGCCTGTTCGGTCAAGGCAAGCTGGGCGCGGTCTGGCAGCAGGGCATCGCGGTTGAGCAGGCCCCAGCCATAATACTGGGTATGGGCAATTTCCACCCGGCGCGCGCCTAGCTGTTCGGCCAGCAGCAGCATGGCCGGCACGCGCTCTGCGTTCTGCCGGTGCACCACGAAATTGAGCGTAAGGGGAATGCCCTCGGCCACGATCAGCCGGGCGGCTTCCAGTTTTTTGGCGTGCGCGCCCGTCATGTTGGCCACCCTGTCACCCGGATCGGGCAGGGCATCCTGAAACGAGAGCTGGATATGATCCAGCCCGGCATCCGCCAGCGCGGCCAGAGAGGCCGGGTTGAGCAGCACACCGGAGGTAATGAGATTCGAATACAGGCCCACTCCTGCCGCATGGCGCACGAGATCGGGCAGATCCGACCGGGCCATGGGTTCGCCGCCTGAAAAATGCACCTGCAGCACGCCCATGATGGCGGCTTCATCCATCACGCGGCACCATGTGGCAGTGTCCAGTTCCGCCGCGCGTGTGTCCAGCCGCAGGGGGTTGGAGCAGTAGGGGCATTGCAGCGGGCACCGATGGGTCAGTTCCGCCAGCAGGCTCATGGGAGGAGGGGTCGTCATGCGTGCACCAGAACCTGTTTGCCCGCGAGGTCGTTTACAAGGGCCAGAACGTCCTGCGTGATAACCGTGCGCGGTGCGTCGAATTTCTCGGCCAGCGTGTCGATGACCGCTGCCAGTGTCCGGGTTCCATCTACCAGTTGCAGCACTTCCACCGCAATGGCATCGGCCATGAAGGCCCGTTCAGGGGCCTGAATAAACCATGTTTCACGCACGCGATCATATTGCAGGCGCGTGCCGCGCGCGAAGCGCGGCACGCTGTCTTCCGTCATCAGTGCAGGGACGGTCTGCCCTGTCATGCCGTGGTGTCGGGGCGGAAAGCCCCCGGCGGAATGCGGCCGGGCAGGACATAGGAATAGTCGAGCGCATCAAGCATGGACCACAGCACATCGCACTTGAAGCGCAGCGCTGCCAGCACAGCCTGCTGCTGTTCCGGCGTGCGGGCGTGTTCCTTCACGTAGGCCAGCGCGAAGGCCGAGTCCTGCGGAGCCTGTGTGAGCCGGGGTTTGAAATAGGCCAGCGTTTCTTCAGTAATGAAGTTGTAGTTCCGCAGCATACCCGACACGCGCTCGCTGATGATGGTGGGCGAGAACAGTTCGGTCAGGGACGAGGCAATGGCTTCCAGAATCGGACGCTCGCCCACGAAATGCACGTAGGCATCCACGGCAAAGCGCGTGGTGGGCAACAGCCCTTCGAGCGATTCCACATAAGCGCGGTCAAGGCCAAGGCCATCCGTGAGCTTCAGCCAGCGGGCGATGCCCCCTGTTTCCGGGCTGGTGCCGTCGTGGTCTTCCACGCGGCGGCGCCATTCACGGCGCAGTTCGGTAGTGGGCAGGCGCGCCAGCAGGGTCGCGTCCTTGGCCGGAATACGGGCCTGATAATAATAGCGGTTCAGGGCCCATGCCTGCACCTGCGCCTTGTGCAGCTTGCCGTCATGCAGGGCGCGATGGAACGGGTGCAGGTTGTGGTAGCGCTCTGCGCCAATGGCGCGCAGGGCGGCCTCGAGTTCATCAGGGGACAGGAGGCGGGTGGGGGCTGTTGTGGTGCTCATAGTGTGATCTTCATGCCGTCAAAAGCAACATCCCACCCGGCCTGTTCAGCCGCGGCACGTTCAGGCGTTTCGGCCAGCAGAACAGGGTTGGAATTGTTGATGTGAATAAAAATTTTACGCCTGACATCGAGTGAACGGAAGCTCTCGATGGTACCATCAGGTCTGTCCGCAATGGACATGTGGCCCATGCGGTGGCCTGTCTTGCTGCCGAGCCCTGCGCGGATCATCTCGTCATCGGTCCAGAGCGTGCCGTCAAAGAATACGGCATCGGCTCCGCGTATGCGCGCGCGCAACGCGTCGGTCATAAGTGCGCAGCCGGGAATGAACAGAGCGCGGGCGCGCCCGTCCGTAATTTCCAGGCCGATATTTTCGCCGTTGATCAGCACCTCGGCCGGGTTTTCACCCCGTTCGGCATAGAGCGGCACCTTGCCGGGTACGGCAAAGGGAGTAATGGACAGGCCCGTAGGCTCAAGCGGCACGGGCTGATCCAGCACCAGCGTGTTGCGGGGGACAATCGTGCTGTCCAGCGCGCTGAAGATGGGATTGGCTGCAAGCTGGCCCAGTACCTGCTCCGTGGCGTACAGCCCGAAAGGCTGGCGTTCACGCAGGGTCAGCAGGCCGATGATGGCGTCAATCTCACCGCTGGTCAGGAAGACACCCCGGATAGGGGTGGAGCGCAGCCCGTCCTTGGGGTGCATGTCCGGCGTGGCGTTGATCTGGGCGCGCAGATCAGGCGAGGCATTGAGCACGTACCACGCGACACCATCACCGCTGATGGCAATGGAAGCCTGTGTACGGGCAGGAGCAGCAGGGTCTCCTGACCGGGCGCGCTGACATGCTGGTGCGTTGGAATTCCATTGGGGAAAACCGCCGCCAGCCGCAGCGCCGAGAACAACGATATGGAGCATCCGCCTACAGTCCAGTCAAAAAAAAGCCGCCAGCTCCGAACGGGATCGCCTGTCCGGGGCTGGCGGCTGAAATACAGATGGAACCGCGTTCCGTCTTATTTCTTCTGACCGCAGACGTAGCTGTTGATTTCTGCGCCCAGCGGAATTTCCGTAACTTTCGGTGCGTTCCAAGCCATGGGTCTTCTCCCTGTCTCTATTTGACGTCAACGGCGGTACTGTCACCGGACTGATGTCCAGAGTCAGCACCGTTGTTAAGGGTTTACTGTGGCCAAAAAGCCTGCCCTTGCAACCCCTGACGGTGCAACGCAGGGAGTCGGAAGACGTTTATCACGTTAGTGTGAACGCGGCGACGGTTCAGACAGGGTTACGACAAGCGGTACATGGTCTGACGGGCGCGGCTTCTCACGCTCCTCGCGGTCTGGTGCCGCCGTGCGCAGACGCTCGGCCACGCGGGGGGAAAGCAGCATGTGGTCGATCCGCAGACCACTGTCACGCTCCCACGCGCGGGCCTGATAGTCCCAGAATGTATAAGCGGCGCCGTGCGGGTGCAGGGCGCGCAGCGCGTCTGTCAGGCCCAGCCAGCGCAGGCGGCGCCACGCGGCCCGGCTTTGTGGGCGCACCAGCGCATCTTCCGGCCCGAGCGCGCCGGGGGCGCAGTCTTCCGGCGTGGGGCAGATATTGTAATCCCCGGCCAGGACGAAATCCGTATTCGCCTGCAACAGCGTCTGGGCGCGGTCATGCAGGGCATCGGCAAAGGCCAGCTTGGTGGCGTAGCCTTCCTCCCCGCCGGAATTGCCATTGGGTAGGTAGAGGTTGCCCAGCAGCAGCCCTTGTGTGCGGATTTCCATATAGCGTGCCGCAGGGTCGGCAACGCCGGGCAGACTCGCGTTGGTGATTTCAAACGGGGTGCGGGACAGGGTGGCCACGCCGTTATAGGTCTTCTGTCCGACAACCGCGCAGCCATAGCCCGCCGCCTCAAAGGCCTGCGTGGGAAACTGCTCCGTTTCGCATTTGATTTCCTGCAGCATCAGCACATCGGGCTGTTCGCGTGCCAGCCACTCCAGCGCCAGTTCCAGTCGGGGCCGAACGGAGTTAACATTCCATGTCGCGAGCTTCATGCGAGGGAAAAGCTCGTGCCGCACCCGCAGGATGAAGCCGCATTGGGGTTGGTCACGGCAAAATGCGCGCCCATCAGCTTGTCCGCGAAGTCCAGTTCCGCACCGGTCAGCAGGTCGAGGCTTGCGGGGTCAACCACCACAAGCGCGCCATTTTTCTCAATCCGCGTATCCTCGGCGTTGATGGCCTGTGGCGGAATGAGCGTGAAAAGATACTGGAAACCGTTGCATCCGCCTGACTCTACGGCAACGCGCAGGGCGGCAGGGGCGGGGCTTTCCGGTGTGGCGCCCGCCTGTTTCTTGGCGATCACGGAACTGATGCGCGTTGCCGCAGCATCCGATACGGAAAAAGAAGGGGCTGGCTGTGTCATACCCGCATAGATAGTCCGCCCGTGTGCCGGTTTGAAGAGCAAACAGAGCCGCAATGGTCAACTTTCCTGCGATGGACTAGAGTACAGGTAGTTCAAAGCTGTCGGTAAGGAACTGCGGCCGCCCCATGGCGTGGGCCGGAGTGCCGGGCGGAGCAAGGGGAGAAGACAGGATGCAGACAGCAGGGATCGGTCTCGCGCCGTATGCCGTCCGCACGGGAGAAGGGCGCGCACGGCGGCTGTATTCCGAGCCGGAGTCCAGCACGCGTTCCCCCTGGCAGCGCGACCGCGACAGGGTGGTGCATTCCTCCGCCTTCAGGCGGCTGCAATACAAGACGCAGGTTTTCGTCAACCATGAGGGCGATTTCTTCCGCACCCGGCTGACACATTCGCTGGAAGTGGCGCAGGTCGCCCGTTCCATGGCGCGCCACCTGGGACTGGATGAAGACCTGACCGAAGCCGTGTCCCTTGCCCATGATCTGGGGCATACGCCCTTCGGCCATGCGGGAGAGGACGCGCTGGCCACCCTCATGCAGCCATGGGGTGGCTTTGACCATAATACGCAGGCCTTGCGGCAGGTCATGCTGCTGGAGCGGCGTTATATTGCGTTCGATGGGCTGAACCTTACGTGGGAGACCCTCGAAGGGATGGCCAAGCATAACGGGCCGTTGCGCAATCCTTCCGAGCGGATGAGTGCGCTGGATGCCCTTTTCCCCCTTGATCTCGGCACCTATGCCTCGGCGGAAGCGCAGGTGGCTGCCCTTGCTGATGATATCGCCTACCATGGTCATGACCTGGATGACGGCGTGAAGTCCGGCCTGCTTTCTCTTGATGATCTGGTGGATGTACCGCTGGTGGGCGAGGCCTTGGCGACGGCACGGAAGCTGGCCGCAGACCTGCCCGCTTCCGACCCTCGGACGGCACGGCGGATCAGGCATGAGATGGTGCGTCGGATTATCAATGAGCTGGTAACGGATGCGCTTGCCTGCACCCGGGAGCGTCTGGCCGATCTGGCCCCGCGGGATGTGGCGGATATCCGCGCGGCCTCTGGCCCTGTGGTGGCGCTGGGCGAGCATATGAGCCGCGCCAATAAAGGGATACGCAAGTTCCTGTTCCCGCAGTTGTACAAGCACTGGAAGGTGAACCGCATGACGCATAAGGCGCGGCATCTGACACGCGAGCTGTTCACCATTCTGACAGAGTCGCCTACATTGCTGCCCGCCGACCGCCAGAGGGAGATTCCCGATGGCGACGCCATAGCCCTGCGCCGCGTGGTGGCGGATTACGTGGCCTCCATGACAGACCGTTACGCCATGCAGGAATATAGGCGGTTGACGGATTTGTCGGTTCCGGGCTGATAACGCCTTTTTTGGCGCTGCGGCTCCGGGTATTCCCCCGGTTCCGAGCGTTTTTTGAGTGACAGGATTGAGTGTGCATGTCTGACTGTGTGTTCCAGCGTTACCGTCATCATGTTCTGGCTACCGTGCGGGAACTGCTGCCCGACGTGGCCGAAGACACGCTGGCCCGCGTCGAACTGACCCCCACGCGCGACCCTGCCCATGGCGACATGGCTACTAACGCCGCCCTGTTGCTGGCGCGTGTGGCGAAACGCAAGCCTGCCGATATCGCACAGGAACTGGCACAGGCCCTTACTGCCGTGCCGGGCGTTGCCGCCGCCGCTGCCGCCGGGCCGGGTTTTGTCAACATCACCCTCGAGCCTGCGGTGCTGCGCGGCGTACTGCCTGCGGTGCTGCGGGCGGGCGAGACCTATGGCACCTCCACCATTGGGGCGGGCGTGCGCGTCAATGTCGAGTATGTCTCGGCCAACCCCACCGGGCCGATGCATGTCGGCCATTGCCGTGGCGCCGTTGTGGGCGACGCGCTGGCCAATCTGCTGGCCAAGGCTGGCTTTGCCGTCACCAAGGAATTCTACATCAACGATGCGGGCACACAGGTGCGCGCGTTGGCCTGGGCCGCTTACTGGCGTTACCTGCAGGCTCTGGGCACGACGATGGAGCAGGAGGCGTTTGCCGAGCTGGCTCCCCATGGTTTGCAGTATCTGGGTGATTATCTTGTGCCGGTGGGGATGGAACTGGCCGCGGAATACGGTGCGAAGCTGGCCGAAACGGCTGCTGATGGTACCCCCCGCCCAGCGCCCGAGGCGACATGGCTCGAAACCGTGCGCGGCTTTACGGTCGCCCATATGCTCAAGGCCATCCGCGAGGATCTGGCTGCCCTTGGCGTCAATCAGGACGTTTTCACGTCCGAAGCCGATGTGCTGGCGCGCGGGGTCACGGAAACCGCCATCCAGACGCTGGAAAAGCAGGGCCTGCTCTACGAAGGTATTCTGGAACCGCCAAAGGGCAAGCTGCCCGAGGACTGGGAGGAGCGTGAGCAGCTTCTGTTCCGGTCCACAGACTTTGGCGATGATGTGGATCGCCCGCTGCGCAAGTCGGACGGCACCAATACTTATTTTGCCAACGATATCGGCTGCCATGCGGACAAGGTGGCCCGCGGCGCGCAGGTGATGATCGACGTGTGGGGCGCCGACCACGGCGGCTACGTCAAGCGCATGAAGGCGGCCGTGAAGGCGCTGACAGGCGATGCCGTGCCGCTGGAAGTGGTGCTGTGCCAGATCGTGCATATCGTGCGCGATGGCCAGCCTGTGCGTATGTCCAAGCGGGCGGGCACCTTCGTGACCCTGCGCGACCTGATTGACGAGGTTGGCCGCGATGCGGTGCGCTTTACCATGCTCACCCGCAAGAGCGATGCCCAGATGGAGTTCGACCTTGATCTGGTGATGGCGCAGAAGCGCGATAACCCGGTGTTTTATGTGCAGTACGCCCATGCCCGCTGTCGTTCGGTGCTGCGTGCCGCCGTCGAGGATGGTTCATACGGCCCGGTGGACGCCGCGGCCCTGTCCACGGCGGCGCTCGACAGCCTGAGTGCTGATGCTGAAATGGCGCTGGTGCGCCGTCTGGCGGAATGGCCCCGTATGGTGGAAGCCGCAGCCCTTGCGCGTGAGCCGCACCGTATTGCGTTCTATCTGGCCGATGTCGCAGCCGATTTTCATGCGTTGTGGAACCGTGGGCGCGATGATGCGGCGCTGCGCTTCCTGCAGGCGGAAGCGGTGGACGCCACGCGTGCCCGTTTGGCCCTTGTTGCTGCCACGGCAGCGGTTATCCGTTCCGGTCTGGCCGTCATGGGCGTGGAGCCAGTGGAGGAAATGCGCTGATGAACGAAAAAGAGCGAGGCTCCGCCACGGCGGAAGATCGGATCAGCCGTGCGCGTGAGCGCATGAGCACCGATTATGATGATACGCCCTCCAAGCCGGAGGCCGCTCTTCTGGGTAGTATGCTTGCACGTGTGACGGGCACCGACTCCATCACCCAGTGGCTGGCCTATGGGGCTGCCGGGCTGGGGGGGCTGCTGGTTCTTGGTATTGGCGGCTGGGCGCTGGTGCGGCACCATTCGCACGGTATTCCTGTGTTTGGGCCGCCTCCCGTGGCCATGAAAACTCACCCGGTCGATCCGGGCGGGATGCAGCTTGATGCCCTCGGCCCCATCGAGGACACCGACGACCAGACCGGGCATCCGGTGCCTGCGCCTGAAAAACCCAACCCGGCGGCGCTTGCCGCCCAGTATGGCGGCACACCGGCTACGCCTGCGGCTCCGGCGGGTGCGAATGCGGGCGAGGCAGGCGCTTCGGCTGCTGCCGGGCAGACGGCTGATACGGCCTCCGCTACGCCAGCCACGACACCTTCCGGCACGGCTGCGGGCGCATCCGCGCAGGAGGAGGAATCCGACAGCACGGCCCCCGGTGCGCTTGAGGAAGGCGATAGTGCCGCCGCCGGGCAGGTCGCCGCGCAGGGCGCCGCTCAGGGTGCAGGACAGGCGACCTCCCATGCTGCCGCCACCGCATCAGTTCCTACGCCGGCGACCCAGCCGGACAAAAAGGTGGATGAAACCCCGGCGCAGAGCGCCCCCGCCCCCGCGGCCCGGCAGGCCGAAGCCGCGCTTCCTGCTCCCGTGCCCGTGCCTTCAGCGGTCAAGGACAGCAGCGGCGCCTATCAGGTGCAGTTGGCCGCACTGCAGAGCGATGCCGAGGCCCGTAAGGAGTGGAGCCGGCTAAAAACCCGCTACCCGACGCTGTTCGGCACCCGTACGCCTTCCATCGTGCGGACGGAGCAGAACAGTGCGGTGTTCTACCGCCTGCGTGTGACCGGGTTTGACAGCAGTGCCGATGCTCATGCCTTCTGCGCCACCGCGCGGGAACGGGGGCTGGCCTGCATGGTAGCCCGGCCCTAGGCAGCACAGGCTTTGAGCATATCGGCTGACCCTCCCACGGAGCCTGCCGCGTCTGAAGCGGCGGTCGTGGAGGTCGATAGCCTCCCCCGTGCACCGCTGCTGAGGCTGGAAGGGTTTGAAGGCCCACTGGATCTGCTGCTCGATCTCGCGCGGGCACAGAAGGTGGATCTGGCGCGTATTTCCATTCTGCAACTGGTTGAGCAGTATCTCGCCGTTGTGGAAAGCGCGCGGCGGGTGCGTCTGGAACTGGCGGCGGACTGGCTGGTCATGGCCGCCTGGCTCGCGTGGCTGAAGTCGCGCCTATTGCTGCCCCCGGACGATGAACTGGCCGTTGAGGGTGAGGAAGCAGCCGAGCTTCTGCACGAACGTCTGCTGGAACTGGCCTGCATGGGCCAGCTTGCGCGCTGGCTTGAGGCGCGCCCCCAGCTTGGGCGTGATGTCTTTGCGCGCGGCGAGGCAGAAGATCTGACCGAAATCGACCGTTCCGGTCTGGTGCTGGATGTGCCGCAGTTAATGCGTGCCTATCTAGCGGCTATGCGGCGCACGGCCTCGCGCAAGGTCTACATGCCGCGCACCCTGCGTTTCTGGACCGTGCAGGATGCGCTCAGCCGTCTGACCCGCCTTCTGGGGGAAACGCCGCCGGGCTGGAATGCGCTGGATGCCTTCCTGCCTGATGTGCTGCCCGAGCAGGAAGGGGGCGATGCCGCCATACGGCAGCGGCGTGCGGCCCTTGCAGGCACATTGATCGCCGGGCTGGAACTGGCCAAGACAGGGCGGCTTGAACTGAGGCAGGATCAGACCTTCGGGCAAATTCTGCTGCGCTCTCACACCGCGCCACAGGGTGAGGATCAGGACGGAGAGACCCCATGACACAGCCAGAGTTCCCGCACACGGAGGATGAGGCCCCAAGCGTTCCCGTGGACGAGACGGATGCTGCGCCGATTGTGCCGGATGACGCCGTACGTCTGGCGGAAGCCCTGATTTTCGCGGCGTCCGAGCCGGTTAGCGCCCGCAGGCTGGCCGACCTGCTGGAAACTCGGCGGCTCATGCCTGCCGGGCAGGAGGATCTGGGAGCATTTGTGGATGCGGTACTGGCGGCTCTTGTCCGGCAGTATGAAGGGCGCGGCGTCAGCCCGGTTGAGGTGGCGGGTGGCTGGCAGTTCCGCACCGCTCCCGATCTGGCGGCACAGCTTACGCGTGTGCTGGAACGCCCACGCCGTCTGCCCCGCGCGGTCATGGAATCGCTGGCTATCATCGCGTATCATCAGCCCTGCACCCGCACGGATATTGAAGATATTCGCGGAGTCAGTCTGGGGCAGACGGTGCTCGATACCTTGATCGAGGCGGAACTGATTGCCCCGCGTGGCCGCAAGGAGGTGCCGGGCCGTCCGGTTCTGTGGGGAACAACGCCGGAATTCCTGCGCCATTTCGGCCTGCGCGCCCTGTCTGACCTGCCCCGGCGCGAGGAATTGCTGGTGGATGTGCCGGACATGGCGGGCCTGCGCCAGAGCCAGTCCGAGATTACCTTTGACGGTGCGGATGGGATGGAGGAAGGGCCGCGTGCGTCCGCTGCTGCATCTGCGGAGGGGACATCTGAGCCGCCAGTGGAGCCAGAGGCGGAAGAGAGTGTTTCCGGGCCGGAACGGGCGTGATAGACACACCGTGCCTTTATGCCGTGCGCTGGCTGTCGCCCGGCCTGCGGGCAGGTGTGAACGGGGCTGCCGATGTTTGATTTTGCCTGGTCGGAAATTGCGTTGATCGGTGCCGTGGCCCTGGTGGTGATCGGGCCGAAGGACTTGCCGGTTGCCCTGCGCGGGCTTGCGGGTTTTGTCAAAAAAGCCCGGCGCATGGCGGGGGAGTTCCAGTCTCATTTTGATGAGATGGTACGTGAGGCCGATCTGGGGGAGGTTCGGGATCAGGTGCGAGACCTGAAAAACCTGAACGTGCGGGGCCGTATCATCAAGGCGCTGGACGAGGATGGCAGTCTGAGCCGCGCCGTGGAGCGCCCCGCGCCTCCGACAGACTATGCCTTGCCGCCCGGCCCCCGTGCGCTTGACCGGGGGAAGCCCGCCGCGCTTTCGCACAGAACCATTGCGCCTGCAACATGGCCCCCAGTGGGGGATGGTGTGGAAGAGGCAGTGGTGCCGGGCGTGTCGGACGATGCGGTGGAAGCCGCTCCGCCGGAACTGCCGCCGGGTATCGTGCGGCGGATTCTTAACGAACAGCCGCGTCTGCTCCCGCCGGCAATCCTGCCGCCAGTGCGGGTTCTGCACGGACGGCACGTCGTGCGGCCGACCCCTATTGGCGGAACGGGCGGGGCGGAGACATCATCCAGCGTGGGCCAGCAGGCATGACCGACAAGACCTACGACGCCAGCCAGAACGACGAAGTGGCGCACGATCCGATCAACGACCAGCCCATGTCTCTGGTTGACCACCTGCTGGAACTGCGGCGCAGGCTGCTGTGGGCGGGGCTGACTTTCGTCCTGTGTTTTGCGCTGTGCTACCATTACGCGGAAAACATCTACCTGTTTCTGGCCCGCCCGCTGGGCGAGATCATGCGCCAGCAGGGCGAACAGCCGCACCTGATCTACACAGCGCTGTACGAGGCGTTTTTTACCTATATCCGGGTGGCCCTGTTCGGGGCGATGTTCCTGTCCTTTCCCATGGTAGCCGTTCAGGCGTGGATATTTATTGCACCCGGCCTGTACCGCTCGGAAAAACGTGCCTTCGCACCGTTTCTGGTGGCAACGCCGGTGCTGTTTCTGACAGGGGCGGCTCTGGCGTATTACTTCATCTTCCCTGTTGCGTGGCGGTTTTTCCTGTCGTTTCAGACGCCGGGCAGCACGGGCGGCGTACAGATCGAACTGCAGGCCAAGGTGTCGGAATATCTGGCGCTTGTCATGAAACTGATCATGGCTTTTGGCGTGGCGTTTGAGCTGCCGGTGGTGTTGACGCTGCTGGCACGCGCGGGCATTGTCACGGCCGCCATGCTCCGGCGGTTTCGCCGTTATGCGATCGTGGGAGCCTTTGTGGTGGCGGCTATCGTCATGCCGCCTGATGTCATTACCCAGATTGGCCTCGCGGTGCCGCTTGTGCTGCTGTACGAGGTTTCAATCCTGTGCGCCCGGATGGTGGAACCCGCATGGGCCACGCGCCGGAGCGAAAACGAGACCAACTCCCAGCAGGAAAGTCCCTGACCTATGCACGATATCCGCAGTCTGCGGGCTGACCCCGCCGCGTTTGATGCCGATCTGGCCCGCCGTGGGCTGGAGCCGGTCGCGCAGCAGCTTGTGGCATGGGACGAGGAACGCCGTCAGGCCCAGACCGTATTGCAGGAAAAGCAGACCCGCCGAAAGGCGCTGGCCCGTGAGATTGGCGCGCTCAAGCGCACCGGGGGCGATAGTGCCGAGCTTGAGGCCGAGGGTGTTGCCCTGCGTGCCGAAATGGAAGCACTGGAAGAAGCCGTGGTGGCGCTGGAGCGCAACAGCACGGCCCTTCTGGCCAATCTGCCCAACCGGCTCGATCCCGGCGTGCCTGCGGGCGCGGATGAAAACGCCAATGTGGAACAGCATGTCTGGGGTGACCGGCGTGTTTTCGACTTTACCCCCAAGCAGCACTTTGAACTGGGTGAAGCGCTGGGGCAGATGGATTTTGGCACGGCATCCAAGCTGTCCGGCGCTCGCTTTGTGCTCCTGCGTGGCGCGCTGGCGCGGCTGGAGCGCGCGCTGGGTCAGTTCATGCTGGACCTGCACACGACCGAGCATGGCTATACGGAAGTCATGGTGCCCACATTGGTCAATGACGATGCGATGTACGGCACCGACAAGCTGCCGAAATTCGCGGACCAGTCTTTCCGCACCGAGGATGGCCGCTGGCTGATCCCTACCGCTGAAGTGCCGCTGACCGCCTCTGTGTCCGGCGACATTCTCGACGGTGCGACCCTGCCGCTGCGTATGACCGCGCTGAGCCAGTGTTTCCGCTCCGAGGCAGGGGCAGCCGGGCGCGATGTGCGCGGCATGTTGCGCCAGCATCAGTTTGAAAAAGTGGAAATGGTGTCCGTCACCACACCCGAGACGAGTGAAGCCGAGCACGAGCGCATGACCCGCTGTGCGGAAACGGTGCTGGAGCGTTTGGGTATCCCTTACCGGCGTATGCTGCTCTGCGCGGGAGACACGGGCTTTGGTGCAGCCCGCACCTATGATCTGGAAGCGTGGCTGCCGGGGCAGAACGCCTGGCGTGAAATTTCATCCTGCTCCAACACGCGCGACTTTCAGGCCCGCCGCATGAATGCGCGCTTCCGGCCCAAGGCGGGCGAAAGCCCGGTGTTCGTGCATACGCTCAACGGGTCCGGGCTGGCGGTCGGCCGTACGCTGATCGCGGTTATGGAAAATTATCAGAACGCGGATGGCTCCATTACCATTCCTGAGGTGCTGCGCCCCTATATGGGCGGCCTTGAGCGGATCGGCGGTTAACCGGCAACTGGCTGGCGGAGGGCGGGCATGGCTGAAAAGCCTTTTGTAATGCTGGCGCTGGCCATCGTGTTCGAGATGGTTGGTACCACCTGTCTGGCCGCCTCACAGGGCTTTGCCCGCTGGCTGCCTGCTGCGGGCAGCCTCGTGGCGTATGGCTTTGCGTTCTATTTTCTGTCTATTCCGCTTAAAACCGTGCCCGTTGGCATTCTCTACGCCATCTGGGCCGGTGCGGGCGTGGTGCTGAGCGCAGTCGTCGGCCTGCTCATTTTCCGTCAGAGCCTCGACACTCCCGCCCTTCTGGGCATTGCCCTGATTGTGGCGGGTGTGCTGGTCATCAACCTGTTTTCACACTCCCTGCACCACTAACACGGCATTAGTGGCCGTGGCTGTCCGCTGCTGCACCCGGTTGCAGCACGAATAGCCGCGAGCAGTAGGGGCATACGGTCTGGTGGCCGCCGATCTTCAGCCATACGCGCGGGTGCCCGAGCGCGCCCAGCCCGCCATCACAGGCAATCTTACGTGTATCGACCAGAATGGTTTCGACATGACCCAGCCGCGGGTGTGGCGTGGGGTCAGGAGTGTGTGCAAGGGTGGTCGCCATTGTCATCCTGCGTGGGCTAGAGAATCTGTAGCCCGTCTGACTATCAGGCAGGGCTGTGGTGGAGAATGATAGACATGTCGGGCGGCTTTTTGCACCTCTCCTTTCTTCGCATGAGCGTGAGCAGAGGCGCATGGTGGATGCTGGCGGTCGCTGCCTGTGCCCTTGCCGGGTGCGCGGGCTGTCATCAGGCGGGGTCTGTCGCTCCGGCTCCTGTGCCGCCAGCCCGGTTTGCGGCGGCGGGGCGGCTGGTGCCGCCGGATCGTGTGTTCCACCTGTCCGATGGTGCGGATATACCCGCGCGGGTCTGGTCTGCGCAGGGCGCACCCCGTGCAGTGCTTCTGGCCCTGCATGGCTTCAACGACAGCCGCGATGCGTGGGAGAGTGCGGGGCCGGTGCTGGCCGCGCAGGGCATTACGGTCGTAGCACCCGATGTGCGCGGGTTTGGCGCCACGGCTGAACGGGGGCGCTGGGCCGGGCGCACACGGCTTGTGGCCGATGTGGGCGAGGAGATCGCCATTCTGAAACATGAGGCGCCGGATACGCCGCTCTATCTGGCGGGAGAGAGCATGGGTGGGGCCATTGCCATGCTGTTCATGGCGCAGCCTGCCTCTGTGTCTGTCGCCGGTGCTGTGCTGCTGGCTCCGGCCATTTGGGATACGGGGCCGGGGGTGCAGGCACCGCTGGTTGTCATGGCGACGCTGTTTCCCGCTCATGAAGTGACCGGGCGTGAACTCCCCGGCCGTATCGTAACGGGTGACAACCTGCCCGCTATGATCCGCCTGTATTATGACCCGCTCACACTGCACTCTATGCGCTTTGATACGCTCCAGGGCCTTGTGGACCTGATGCGCGAGGCCGCGCGGGTCGCTCCCGGTGTGCGAGGTTCTATCCTGTGCGTTTATGGCGACAGGGATGAAGTTGTGCCGCCCTCGGTCATAGGGCACCTGTGGCGCGCCACGCGGGGAAGCATCCGGCGGGATCTGATGCCGGGCGGCTATCACCTGCTGTTGCGCAGCCGCACCGCCGCCCGGACAGAGGCGGATATTGCGGCGTGGATTCTGAACCCACACTGGTTCCTGCCTTCCGGCGGGGACAGCGCCGCCAGTGCGTGGATGGCGGCGGGCCTGGATCGGCGCGATCGGGCAGGGCCGAACGGTGAGGCCCTGCTCTGGTTCCTTCCTGCGCGGACTGATACGCTGGTTCGCTGATTTCCCGTGCGTGTTGCGCGGTGTTGAAGGCAGTTGTGCAGATAGAGGCTTGGCAACACTCCGCCTTTGGGATAGGGAAATGCGCGTGGACCCGTAGCTCAGCTGGATAGAGCGTTGCCCTCCGAAGGCAAAGGTCGAAGGTTCGAATCCTTTCGGGTCCGCCATTTCCAGAAAAGTCATTTCTTGTCTCCCGCACAAGGGGGGCCTCGGCACGTCTTGCGGGCTGATACGCCTGACCGTTGTCATATTTCATCAGGGGAACGCAATCTGGTGCAGATGCTGGTAATCGCTCTGGAAGTGGCGGCGGGTGCGCTGCTTGTCTATGCGGCCCTGTGTGATCTGGCGTCCAGAACGATACCGGATGGTGTTTCCATTCTGTTGCTGTTGGCCGGGTTGGTGCTTCAGGCCGTGCAGGGGGATCTGCCGGTCGCTCTTATGGCCGCAGGCCTGACCTTTGTGGTGTGTGCCGCCATCTGGTCGCGGGGTTTGCTTGGCGGGGGAGATGTCAAGCTCATGGCCGCCTCCATGCTGGTAGTGCCTGCGCATGAAACGCTGGATTTTGCCGTGCTTGTGCCCCTGAGCGGGGGTGTGCTGGCCGTTATTTATCTGCTGTTGGGCGGTATGATGCGCGCTCCAGGCCGCAGGCAGGGGGCTTTGCCTTTCTGGCGGCGGGCGGTGCGGGCTGAGCAATGGAGGATCGCCCGGCGTGGCCCGTTGCCGTATGGCGTGGCCATTGCGGTCTCTGCCATAACCCTGTTTTTTACCCGCGTCTTTGTAGCTTAACGCAAACCGCCCGGCGTGGCGCGCTGCCAGGTGGAGATTGGTCGCGCCTAGTGCTCAGTCTGATCCTGTTTGGGGTGCTTCTGCAAGGGAGCGTGCCTGTGGAGATAGCGGCTGACAATGTTCAGCACGCTGCGGCGCACGGTCTTGTAATCCTGTCTGGCATCGACCTTTTCGACCGGGGCGCCGTCAAAATGGAGCTTGCGGGTTTTTTCTATCTTGGTAGCCAGCAAAGTGGGATCATGATCCGGCTTGCGGCTTAGGGCTGTCCTGATATCGACATCCAGAAAGATAATGACGGTGGGATGCACGGTGGCCATGTGCTCGTACAGCCGTCTTTCGATGCGGGCTAGCCAACGGATGAATCGGCTATCGGTGCTGGCTGCCGACAGGCCCGGCCCGTCGCACCAGCCTGGAATTTCAGCCTGCGGGTACCGGTCCGCTACTACGAGCGTCCCATGATTGCGAGCCCGCATGGCTTTTTGAAAACGGTAAAAGCGAAGCAGCGAGAAGCAGAAAACAACCAGAGCCGTGGCGATTCCCGGAATTTTCTCGCCTGGAGTGCGGGTTTTGCGCGCCTTGGCGGAGAGTATTTTTTCAATATACGGGCCGATTAACGGCCATTGCCTGATTCGGCGGCCCAACTCTCCTGAGCCCAGTCCCAGATAACAGAAGGATGTTGGGTATTCCCTTCCCAGCAGGCGGGTCAACTCCTGTGTCAGGGTGGATTTGCCTGCGCCATCGCACCCGATCAGTGCAATGAAGGGTGTCTGGCTGGTGTGCGTATAGAAAGCATTGTCCAGCATTGCGGTCGCTCTTCAGCTTTTCCGTATAGTCATAGGCGTTCAGCCTCTGCAAATTGCGTGCGTATGTCATAAAACTGTAACAATAAATTTGTGACTAGATTATGTGCTGACGTGGGTTGACCAAAAAGGGTATTGGTTAAGAGTGAAAATGTTGTAAAATGGAAAGATTTTGGAAACATATTCCGTTCTGTTCCTGCGGATGGAAGTCCATCGGAATTCCAGTCATTGCAGAGTGTGGGCCTCGCCCCTTCCCCTGATCACGCACGCTTGATGTAATTTTGGCGTAAGCGGGAGATGTCAGAAAAGTGTTAATATTTCATATTAAGTGGGACACATTGAAGTAAATGCGTTATTTTTAAAATAAACATACGAACGTATGAAAATAAAAACAAAGTTGTGATATTATGTATTCTTATTCTCGGTGATTTATTGAAATATTGCATTGATAATAAATATAAGCGCGATTTTGATTGGCGCTTGACACTGAGGCGGTTGCATCTCATCACGCAATAGAGATATGTGTGAAAATCGTTCGCCAGTCACACTGGTGGATGGGGTAGGTGAATTGGGTGCGCTGCCAAGCTAAAGCGTTCCATCTCGCTTACGGGAAAGCGGATTATGGGCTGGCATGGTGTCAGAACGTAGGTGTATAATTCTTAAACAGAAACCCGTAACGGGCTAGGTCGCGATGCTAATTCCTCGTTTGTCATTCGGCAAACTCGTTCATATTTCATCCAGTTTGATGACTCTTCTGCTGGCAATGAATATGCACGCGCTTGCGGGTCATCTGAAGGATGATGGGCCATCTGACGCGGGCGAATCTGCTGCGTCGGACGCGCCACCCGCCGCGACCAAACCCAAGATGGCAGGCAATGCGGGGGCCGGTGCCCTGCTGGTGGCAAAGAACGATGCCGAAGGCTGGACATCGGTTCTTCCTTCTGGCGCGCAGGATGCGTCGGTTCCTAAAAAAGCATCCGATTCTGTCCAGAAGGTGGCAGAGAGCAACGATTGTGGGAGTGGCAATAGCTGCGTTGCCACGGTAGCGCCGGGTATTAACAGCGGCGGTGACGGCAATAAGGAAGTTGACCGCGCCGAGACCGATCTGGCGCGTGATATTCTGGCCCGACGTCCCGATATTGACGGTGAGCAGAAGGGCCTGGAAGACCAGAGGCGGATTTTGGATGCGGCCAAGGCTGCTCTGGATGAAAAAATGCGCGATCTGGATAATTCCATGGCAGCTCTGGCAGAGCGGCAGGCGGCTCATAAAGAAACCATGGCGGCCGAAACCGAGCGTCTGGTTAAAATCTACGAGGAAATGCCGCCCAAGGAGGCGGCAGCCATTTTCAACATCATGGATATCCATGTCCTCGTTTCTCTGGCCAGTAAAATGAGCCCCCGCAAGATTTCGGCGGTGATGGGTTACATGGTGCCGGAGCGGGTCAATCTGGTTTCTCAGTACATGGCAGGGGTGCGGAATTTCCGTCCGCTGCGGACGTCATTTGGGGCGGACAGCAAGTCCGAGCAGACGGCGGATGCCGGTTCGTCCGCATGGTGGAGCCGAGGGAATGCTTCCTCGAAGGCGGATGGGACCGGGGCGCTCGCCCTGTCCCGTCAATAACGGCTGCGCGAGGAGAATGGTGGCAATGGTCAGGCGCGCAGTGTTGTTGAGTGTGACGGTTTTGCTTGCAGGGTGCTCCGCGGACACTCTCGCCCACCGCATGACGGGGCGCGAATGCAATGCAGGCTATATTCAGGAAGGGGAAGACTGGTGTGCGCCGCCTCAACGTCCGCCGGCGCCGCAGCCTTACTGCACGCAAAGCTGGAATGGCGTGGACTGCTGGAGCCGTCCTGACCTGATGCCTAACGTTGCGCGGGAAGTCTCTCAGGGGCCGACGGGTCTTACGCAGGATCAGAACGCCAACAGGCTGAATCTGCCAGTGAAGAAAGTGCCGCCCACCAATGCCTATATTCCCTGATGCGGGTCATTGTTTTGCGCGCGCAGCGCTTTCGGCGCCGTCCAGTGCGACGTAAGTGGCTTTAACATGCGAAGTTTGCTGCCAGAATGCACTCGGGAACTTCCTGATTGCTGGCGTACGGATATGACTAGGGCGCAAGGCTCCATTCCACTCTTGGTGCCAGAACAGGGCGAAAAAGTGTCAGATGGTTAACCAGCCGAGTAAGTGGACACGTTCTCCATTCAACGCTGTGACAGGGTAGCGGTTCCCGGAATATGCAGAATATATTGGCTAGCCTGAAAAACCTTGGGCGCACACGATTGATTGCCCTCGGCGTTGCGGGGACCATCCTGCTCGGCATGTTGGGGCTTTTCGTCTTGCGCGGCAGCACCCAGCCCATGTCGCTGCTTTACGGTGATCTTGATCTGAACGAAGCCGCTCAGATGGTTGAAGATCTGAACAAGGCCCATATCGCCAATAGAACCAGTTCTGACGGTGGAAGCATTTATGTGCCCAAGGACAAGGTGGCCAGCGCGCGGCTTCTGTTGGCCAAGGATGGACTGCCCAGCGGTGGTGCCGTGGGCTATGAACTGTTTGACAAAAGCGGCACGCTGACCACGACCCAGTTCGAGCAGACCATCAATGAAACGCGTGCGATGGAAGGGGAACTGGAGCGTTCCATCCGGTTGTTGCACGGTGTTCGGAATGTTCGGGTTCATCTGGTTCTGCCGCATCGTGACCTGTTTTCAACCCAGACCAGTCCGTCTCAGGCCAGCGTAGTGCTCGATATCGGGCGCGGGGGGCGCATATCCCCCGATGGTATCCAGGCTATTCAGAATCTTGTGGCGGCGGCGGTTCCCGGACTGAGACCTCAGAACATTTCTATCGTCGATACGCGCGGAGATGTGCTGGTCAAACCGGGTGATCCTGACAGTGCTGCCGGACAGGAATCTACGATCGAGAAGCTGCGTTTCTCTGAAGAGCAGCGCCTGTCGCAGGCGGTGGAAGATATGCTGGTGCCGACCTTGGGGGCCGGTCATGTGCGCGCTCGTGCCGCCGTTACCATGAACACTGATGAAATTCGTGAGACGGAAGAAAGCTTCGACCCCAACCAGCAGGTTCTGCGTTCGCAGCAGACCACGTCTGACAAAAGCGTCAATACCGAAGCTAATCCGAATACTTCGGTGGCGAACAACCTGCCGAACGCCAACGCAAACCAGAACAACAAGAGCGGTTCCAGCGACGATCGCGAAGAAGAAACCGATAACTACGAAATCGGCAAGCGGGTGCGGGTTGTCAGCCAGACACGCCCGCGTGTTTCGCGCATCAGCCTGGCCGTTATGGTCGATGGCTCCTTCAGCAAAGACAAGAGTGGCAAGGAAGTTTGGAAGCCGCTTGATGACGCCGAGATCGAACGGATCAGTACGCTGGCCAAGACCGCCATTGGTTACGACAAGGCCCGTGGAGACGAGGTTAACGTCGTGTCCATGCGGTTCATGCCCGATGGCGGCGTGGGATTTGCGTCTGAAAAGCTGAATCTGTTTGACCGCGATACACTTATCTATGTGGCCGAGTGGATCATTCCCATCGTGCTGGCTCTGGGGGCCATCTTTATCGCGCTGCGGCCGGTGCTGCGTCGTGGTGGTGTCGCTGGTCTGCCGCTGCTGGCAGGAGCGGCGGCGGCTGGGGCGCCGGGTGCTGCTGGCGGTGCCGGGGGGCATCAGGCGCGGATTGCTGGTGGTGGCGCGGATGGTGAGGACGAGATTGACGAGGATGAAACCGTTACGCTCGATCAGGTCGCGGGTCGGGTGCGGATGGGGTCTATTGCCAAAGTTGCTGCCCGTATCGATGAAAATCCGCGCGAGACGGTCTTTATTATCAGGAACTGGCTGGCCATGCCTGATCCCAAGAAAGGAGCATGATCCGTGTCTGAGCCAGGTCTGACCACTTTCGACGGCGGCTTTTCCGCTGCTCATGCACTAGGCGGCAAGCAGAAAGCGGCCATTCTCATGCTTGCGATCGGGCGTGAGCAGGCGGCCAAGGTGCTTAAGCTTCTGCATGAGGATGAACTGCGCGATATTTCCGTGGCCATGTCGAGCCTGGGCGTGGTGCGGGCCGAAGTGGTTGAAGCGGTCTGTCACGAATTCACCAAGAACTTCGAATCTCCCGAAGGGCTGGTCGGCACGTACGAAACGACGGAAGATTTCCTGCGCAGGGCCCTGCCGGCGGAACAGGTCGACAAGATCATGGACGAAATCCGTGGTCCGGCCGGACGCACCATGTGGGACAAGCTGGGCAATGTGCAGGAGACCGTTCTGGCCAATTACCTGCGCAGCGAATATCCGCAGACAGCCGCCGTCATTCTCAGTCGCCTGCAGCCCGCTCATGCCGCGCGCATTCTTTCCCTGCTGCCCGAGGATTATGCGACGGATGTGATGATGCGCATCCTGCATATGGAAACGGTCCAGCGCGATGTGTTGGACAGCGTCGAATCTACGCTGCGTTCCGAGTTCATTTCCTCGCTCGGTCGTTCGGCCAAGCGCGACAGTTACGAGCTTCTGGCGGAAGTGTTCAACAACTTCGATCGCAAGACGGAAACCCGTCTGATGGAAGCCATGGACAAGAGAAACCACGAGGATACGGAAAAGGTGAAGGCGTTGATGTTCACCTTTGAAGATATCAAGCGTCTGCCGCATGAAGCCCTCATGCGCATTGTGAGCGAGATCGACCGTGAAAAACTGCCTCTGGCGCTGAAGGGCGCTTCCGAGACGGTTCGCAACATGTTCCTGCAGTGCATGTCCAAGCGTGCAGGGAGCATCCTGATGGAAGAAATTTCAGCTCTTGGGCCTGTGCGTGTGAAGGATGTGGATACAGCACAGTCTGAAATTGTTGCGACCATCAAAAACATGGCCAATGCGGGCGAGATTGATCTGGCTGAAAATGGCGGCAACGACGAGATTATTCCGTGACGGATGGATTTGTTCCATTTCAACCTGTCTCAAAACAGGTGGCGGGCGAGGTTGCGCATTTTGTCGTCCCCGGAGGGAATGTTGCTCAGGGCCGTGGGCGGCCGATCGAATTTGAGGATTTTGGCGCGAGTCTGAGTGAGGCGCCTGTCGTCGTCAAACAGCCCGAACCAGAAGAGACGGCTGAGCCTGACCCAGATCTGGTGTCCATGACGCAAGAGCAGCTAGAGGAACTACGCGCGGCTGCTTTTCAGGAAGGGTTTGAAAAAGGCGCGGCCGAGAAGGAAGAAGCGCTGCGGGTTGCCTATACAGGCAGTTTTTCGAGTCTGGAGGCGGCATTCCGCGCGGAAGACGCGCGCCGTGACGAGGCGCTGCAAACGGCTGCGGAGTCGTTTGTCGGTACGGTGGTGGATATCGTGGCGCAGTTGGCCGCCTTGCACGCGGATGTGCTTGAGGGCGTCAAGCGGGATCTGGTGGCAGACGCTGCGGCTTTTGTGAAAGAATGTGAGGGGGCAGTGACTGTCCGCTGCGGGCCGGTGGACGGGGCGCGTCTGCAGGAGATTTTCAAGGATAGCGCCACGGTGCGGATTGAAATGGTGCCAGAGCTGGCGGAAGGTGCGATAAGCATCGCATCGTCAGTGAACACGATTGTTATTGATCCGCAGCAGTGGCGCAAGTCCGTTACGGAAAAGATTGTGGCCGCTGTTACGGCTCTGGCGAAGCAGCGGATCAGGCTGAACAAACCGGCGGAATAAGGCAAGGCGGAGAGGATCATGAGTTCAGGTAACGAACCTATCGGGTTAGAAGATTTCGCAACCTCGGCAGAGCCGGAACAGCCTGCGAATACATCTGTTCAGGACGACGCGACCGCCAAGGCGGCGGGCGGCGGCAGCCAGATGGAGGCCGTGTACGATATTCCAGTCAAGATCACGGCTGTTATCGGCACCGCGACCATGCCGGTCAGCCAGTTGCTGCGTCTTGGCCGTGGCGCGGTTGTCGAGCTGGACAAGAAGTTGGGTGAAGCCGTCGATATCTATGCAAACAACCGTTTGATTGCCCGTGGGGAAATCGTGGTGGTGGATGATAACTATATCGGCGTTACGATGACGGAAATCCTGTCATCGACCCCCGCGTCCACCTAAAGGGGCCGCCATGTCCGGAACGGCGGCAACCAGTGTGGCGCCAGCAGGTGGTCTTCCTGCGGGAGCGGGTGCGTTCATCATGCCGTGGCTGGTGTATTGCGGCTCGTTCGTTCTGGTCATTGCGCTTATTCTGCTCAGCCAGAAAGTGCTGAAAAGACTGCTGCCCTATGTTGCCGCCCGGCGGCAGACCCGGCATCTGGCCGTGCTGGAAAGTCTGGCCCTTGATCAGCGCAGGAAGCTGAGCCTGATCCGGTGTGGTGACAAAACAGGTGTGATTCTGACAGGAGGGGGCACCGATGTTTTTCTGGGGTGGACGGACGATGAGTCCACTTTGGAAAATACGCTCCCAAATTCTACAATGGTTCCGCATGACTGACAGGCTTACCGGCAAAAAAACTCTGGCGGGTGTTCTGTCAGGTGGACAGAAATGGCTGCTGGTATTCTCGTGTCTTGGCGTTGTTGCCGCGGTGATGCTCACGGTCATGGCTGGGCAGGCTGTGGCGCAGTCAGTCACGCTGGATCTGGGCAAGGGCGCGGGAGATCCGGGCACCGCCAGCAGGCTTATCCAGCTTACGGCGCTTATTACTGTTCTGTCGCTGGCGCCCAGCCTGCTGGTGATGGTGACGGCATTCACGCGGATCATTGTTGTCCTCTCTCTCCTGCGCGGGGCATTGGGAGCGCAGGGCACGCCGCCTAACACGGTTCTGATCGGGCTAGGCCTGTTTCTGACATTTTTTGTCATGCAGCCAGTTTTTGAGCAGTCCTGGGTACAGGGGGTCGCCCCCATGCTTGATGGACACGTGAGCGAGATGGAAGGACTGAAAGCGGCGGCCGAGCCGTTCAGGACTTTCATGCTGGCGAATGCTCGACCGGCGGACGTGGCAACTTTCCTGCATCTCGCCAACATGCCGCAGCCCAAGGTGCCAGCGGAAACTCCGTGGCGCGTTATTATGCCTGCCTTCATGATCGGGGAATTGAGCCGCGGGTTTGAGATGGGCTTCCTGCTTTATCTGCCGTTTCTTGTCATCGATCTTGTCACGGCCAGCGTGCTGATGAGCCTGGGTATGATGATGCTGCCGCCCGCGACAATTTCCCTGCCGTTCAAACTGATCTTTTTTGTCATGGTTGATGGGTGGCAGATGGTGGCTGGTGGCTTGGTGCGCAGTTTCGGCGGGTAGGCTAATTTGCGCGCAAGAGGTTAAATTTAATTCATATTCCAAGCCCCAGTGGGGCTGTCGGAAAAAATCCTTTTTCTGTGATGTTGTTTTTGGCGGTCAACGGGTGTCTGGCGATGCCGTGACGGGTTGTCCAATGCTTATTTCCATGTAGTATCTAAATGAGAATTTTAAGGATTCCTGTTGAGCGCTTCTGATTGTAGCGGGTTGATTCTATATTTTGTTTTGGTGGGTCTGGTGTGATGCCGGGGCCCGGCCTGCAACGGCGCAGCAATCATGTGTGCGGAACAGGGAAGTGGTCAGGTTTTCCTGCCGACATGTTGTCTAACGGTGGGAATGCGTGTGGACGCGCTTTTTTGCGGCACCCGTGAGCATAAAGGGAAGTTAGATCGGCATGTTGAACTGGCTGTATAAGGACGCCACCTTCCGCGTCAAAATCAGAACCGTGATGCTTTGTCTGGAAGCCTATCTGATGCTCCAGATCCTGATTGAGGGTGCCGGTTATCTGATTCATGAGCCTGTGGAGCACATGTTCCTGATGAACATGAGTGCGCTTGGCTTCGGTGAAATCGTTGTTTTCGTGATCTGGGTGATGCTGACCCGTGTGGTAACGGAGCCGCTGGAAAGTCTGGTTGTCGTTGGCGAGCAGCTTGGTCGGGGCGAAGTCCGCGACAATAACGTGCAGTTTCTCGATAACCGTGATGAATCCGGCAGGCTTTCACGCGTCATGGTCGAGTTCGCCCGTAGCGTGCGCGAACAGACCGACGCCAAGTCCCGCCAGGAAGCCATGGCTGAGGAAATCAAGAAGTCTCTTGCCCAGAGCCAGGATCGTGACCGTCAGACACACATGATTATCGACGCGCTGGGTACCGCTCTTGAGGAGATGGCCCAGGGTGATCTGCGGCAGCAGCTGACCGATCCGATCTTTGACGGTGAATTTGATCCGCTGCGCAAGGCGTTCAATAATTCCGTTACACGCCTTAATGGTGCGCTGCTGGCTGTTGCCAACAACTCTCAGTTGATCGCAACAGGAGCGACCGAAATTGCTACCGCGTCGGACGATCTGGCTAAGCGTACGGAAAAGCAGGCCGCCAATCTCGGGCAGGCTGCCGCCACAGTGCGGACCATCCGTGACGGCGTGCAGTTGACCGCCAAGGCTTGCACGGATGCCAGCGCAGAGAGCCAGCGTTCGCTTGAAAAAGTGAAACTGGCCAGCGGTGTCATGGAAGAAGCCACCAAAGCCATGGACGGGATCAAGAAATCCTCTGACTCCATTGGCGAGATCATTTCCGTTATTGACGGCATTGCCTTCCAGACAAATGTTCTGGCTCTTAACGCCGGTGTTGAGGCGGCCCGCGCTGGCGAGGCCGGGCGTGGTTTCGCCGTGGTGGCGCAGGAAGTGCGGTCTCTGGCTGAGCAGTCAGCGACCTCTGCCAGCGAAATCAAGCATCTGATTTCTGTGTCGGCTGAGCAGGTCGACAAAGGGGTGGATCTTGTGCAGCAGACCGGGCTCTACTTGAGTGAGTTCTCTGGCAGCACTCAGAATATTGCTACCCGTGTGGAAGAAATTTCCGCTGCGACTCAGGATCAGGCTTCTCGCCTGTCGGAAATCACGGTGTCGATCGGCGATATGGATCAGGTGACGCAGCAGAATGCCGCGATGGTGGAAGAAACCACCGCCGCCAGCCATAACCTGACGGCTGAAACCCGCACGCTGACACAGACGCTGAGCCGCTTCCGCATCAATCGCCGGATGGACGAGGCCGCGGCTGGCAGCCCGCCTCCTCCGCCCGCCGCGCGGCCGCGTGAAACCGTGGCGCTGAAGCCGGTCAGCCGCGAGGTTGCAAAGCCCCGTCCGGTGGCTGCCGTGTCTTCCTCTCTTCCGACAACCTCTTCTGACCAGGGGTGGGAGGAGTTCTGATGGCAAAAGCTTCGGGTGCCGCTGTGCCGACCGTAACCGTAACCCTGCCTGAACGACTTGATACGGCAGGGGCGGCGGGTCTGAAAAAGCTGATTGAGGATGCGCTGGCTCAGGCGGCGCCTGAAGCTGTCAGTCTGGATGCGTCAGGCGTGACTTATGTTGGTGGGCTTTGCTTGCAGCTTCTTCTTGCAAGTGGATGTGCTGTTGCGACTCCTTCCGAGTCCTTCAGGGAAGCATACGCCCTTTTTGGGGTTGGCTCGTTTTTGCCCGGACAGCCCGCCTCCTCCAAGGAGCAATAGATTATGGTGGATAATAAGGGCGTACGCGTCCTGACGATTGATGACTCCAAAACCATGCAGGGCATGTTGCGCAAGGTTTTGGAAGGTGCCGGTTATGACGTGATCCAGGGGGGAGACGGCGTTGAAGGGCTTGAAGTCCTGCAGGCCGCGAACCCGCCACCCAAGGCGGTTATTACCGACATCAATATGCCGCGTATGGATGGTTTCGAGGTGATTGAGGCTGTGCGGAAGCTTGATCAGCACAAGCATCTGCCAGTGATTGTCCTGACAACGGAAAGCGATCCCGAAAAGAAGGCCAGAGCCCGCGAGGCTGGTGCTACGGGGTGGATTGTCAAACCGTTCAGTACCGAAAGTCTGCTGGCGGCAATCCGCCGGGTTACGGCCTGAAGGAAAGGGCGCCGGAATGAGTGGTGATATGGACGATATCCTCCAGGTTTTTTTCCAGGAGTGTGACGAGCAGCTGCAGGAGCTGGAGCGTGGTCTGAGTGCCCTGTCGGATGGGGATTCTGATCACGAGACCATTAATGCCGTCTTCCGCGCCGTTCATTCGATCAAGGGAGGTGCAGCCTCCTTTGGTCTCGAAAACCTTGTGCGTTTCGCGCATGTTTTTGAAAGTTCTCTTGATGGTCTGCGTTCGGGGCGGATTGTGCCCACGCATGACATCATGAAGACCTTTCTCAAGGCGATGGATGTTCTGAGTGACCTGGTTTCAGAAGCCAGGGGTGGAGCCGGGGTTGATCATGCCAGGGTGGCTGAAAGCCAATCCGAGCTTGAGGCGATCATCAACAGTGATGGCGCACCCAAACCGGCGGAAGATGTCGTGCCGCAGGACTTTGTGCCTGTGCCCATGGATTTCGTTCCGGTGCCGATGGATTTCGAACCGGTTCCGGTGGATATGGATTTCGGGTTTGATACCCCTGCGGCAGTGCCGGATCTGATTGTGAGTTTCCGTCCGCAGGACGCAATGTATGAGCGCGGTGACGATGCTCGTAACATTCTGATCGGGCTGCGGGATCTGGCCGCCACGGTGGAAGGCGGAACGTTCAGCGTTACTTGTAATACCGGTGAGCTGCCTTCTCTGGCTGCCCTGTCGCCCACCCATACCTGCTTGTCCTGGCGTGTCGTTCTGCCTGCCGCTGTGTCGGAAGAAAGCGTGCACGGCGTTTTTGACTGGGTCAGTGACGTGTGCGACTTCAGCATTGCCCGTGAGGGTGCGGCTGAAGAGGCTCCCGCTGAACCGGAGGCGACACCTGTTGCAGCGCCTGAGCCTGTCGTCGTCGTGGCGGCGCCGGCTCCCGAGGCATCTGCCCCAGTTCATGTCGAACCGGCGGCTCCGGTGCATGAAGTGGCACCGGTCGCGGTTACGAATGCCATTGCGGGCAATGCACCGCCCGCGGCTCGCAAGGCCGAGCAGGTTGCTTCCATTCGTGTTGATCTGCATCGTATCGATGATCTGATGGACCTGGTGGGCGAGCTGGTGATTGCTCAAGCCTCTATTGAGGCGCTATCCCGTCGGAATGATGGTGCCGTGCAGCAGGAACTGACGCAGAGCATCAGCAGTATGCAGTCCCTGACGCGCGATATTCAGGACGCCGTTATGGCGGTGCGCGCGCAGCCCGTGCGTAGCGTGTTCCAGCGTATGCAGCGCGTGGTGCGTGAAGCCTGCTCCATGACCAAGAAGGACGTTGTTCTTCTGTTAGAAGGCGAAGATACGGAAGTTGACCGTACGCTGGTCGAAAAACTGACTGATCCACTCACCCATATGCTGCGTAACGCCGTGGACCACGGTATTGAGAAAGTGGAAGACCGTCTTGCCGCAGGTAAACCAGCGGAAGGGCATATCCTGCTTTCGGCGGGGCATCGTTCAGGTCGTATCCTGATTACCATCAAGGATGATGGGGGCGGCATCAACCGCCAGCGTGTGATGGAAACGGCCATCAAGCGTGGGATCGTGGCGCCGGATGCGGTGCTCAGCGATGATGAGATCAATAACCTGATTTTTGCCCCCGGCTTTTCAACGGCTGCTACCGTGTCGGACCTTTCCGGTCGCGGGGTTGGCATGGACGTTGTCAAGCAGGCGATTCTCAGTCTGGGTGGGCGTGTGACCATTCAGAGCGTGCAGGGTGAAGGCACGACGTTCAGCCTCAGCCTGCCGCTAACGCTGGCTGTTCTGGACGGGATGCTGATCGAGGCGGGGCAGTCCACCATGGTTCTGCCGATTTCGTCGGTGGTGGAAACCATGATGATCGACCATCGGGATGTTTATCTGCTGCCTGACGGAGGAAATATCATTTCCATTCGCGGTACGTGTATGCCTCTGATTCCGCTCGCAGCAGAATTGGGTCTGTCGAAAGCGCCCACACAGGAAGGGCTGGCTAACGCGGTTATCCTGGTGGTTGAGAACGAATCCGGCGGTCGCGCTGCGCTGGTTGTTGATGAAATCCGTGACCAGACACAGGTGGTTATCAAGAGCATTGAAAAGAACTACCGCCAGATTTCAGGCGTATCTGCCGCCACCATTCTGGGAGACGGAAGTGTGTCCCTCATTCTGGATGTGCCGGCGCTGATCGGGACCGCAATCCGCAAGATAGACAACAGGACATCAAGCGTTCGCACCGGGCTGGCCGCCTGAGCGGGATTCTGACGTGGCACGCTGTGTTTGAGTAAGGAAGTCAGGGATGACGGAAAAAGACAAAGAAGACGGCGTGGACGCCAAGATTGTCAAAATGATTGTGTTCGCCATCGGAGAGCAGGAATACTGTATTCCGATTCTGAGCGTGCGCGAAATTCGTGGGTTTGAAAAAACCACGGCTCTGCCGTTTGCTCCGCATTACGTATGCGGTGCCATCAATCTGCGTGGCATTATCCTGACAGTCATTGATCTGGCCATCTATCTCAACATCCAGCCTCAGGCTGACAATCCGCGACGTGTTGCGATTATTGTCGAATCCAAAAACGGCGTTGTCTGTGGTCTGCTGGTCGATCGCGTCATCGACATGGCCGATATCAACATGAACGATGTTCAGGCGGTGTCCGAGGAAAGCAGCAGCCTGAGCGGCCTTGTGATGGTCAATGACCGGATGATTGGCGTACTGCAGCTTGAAACTGTCGTGGGCGAATTGGTTGGGGATATGGTCACCGAATGAAGTCCGTGATGCCGGGTGCGGAAGCAGAGTACACCGACAACGATTTTCAAAGGGTGCGCGGCATAGCCTTTGAGGAAGCGGGGATCAGTTTGCCCGTTTCCAAAAAAACGCTTGTTTATTCGCGCCTTTCCCGCAGGTTGCGGGAGTTGGGGTATCACTCGTTCCATGCCTATCTGGATTTTGTGAAAACTCCGGCCGGTCAGGCCGAGATGGAAAAGCTCATTTGTGCTCTGACCACGAATGTGACGAGTTTTTTCCGGGAAAAAAAGCACTTCGAGCATCTTGAGGCTGAAGTGTTGCCGCACTTGGCGCGCACGGCCCGGAGCGGCGGACGTGTGCGGTTATGGTCCGCGGCCTGTTCAACCGGACAGGAACCGTGGAGCATGGCCATGTCGGTTATGTCGGTTATTCCAGATGCGCCGTCGTATGATATCCGGCTCCTGGCGACGGACATAAATTCCGAAGTGGTGGAGCAGGCGGCGAGCGGCACGTATCCAGCCAGCGAGACAGATGGTATTTCAGCGGAAAACCGTAAGAAATATATGGAGCCCTGTGGTGACGGAAAGCTGCGTTTTGCAGGGCCGATCTGTAAGCTGCCGGCTTTTCGGGTTCTGAACCTGAATGCCGACTGGCCGATCAAGGGCACATTTTCAGCCATTTTCTGTCGGAATGTGGTTATTTATTTTGACGACGAGACACGTGAGAAGTTGTGGCGCAGGCTGGCGGATCGACTGGAGCCGGGCGGGTTCCTGTATGTAGGTCATTCCGAGCGCGTCGCTACGACAATACAGTGTCGTCTGGAGCAGGTTGCCCCCACCATTTACAGAAAGGACTCGTAAACCATGGAGCAACCTGTAAAGGTTCTCGTGGTCGATGACTCACGGACAATCCGCGCACTGATTCGGCGCTCGTTTGCGCAGTATCCACAGATTGTTATCTGTGGAGAGGCGGCAAATCCGATTGAAGCGCGTGATCTCATTATCAAGGACCAGCCTGACGTCATTACCCTTGATGTTGAAATGCCCGGTATGAACGGGCTGCAGTTTCTTGAGAAAATTATGCGCTTGCGGCCGATTCCGGTCGTCATGGTTTCGGCGTTGACCGCGCGCGGGGCAGAAACAGCCATTACCGCGCTGCAGATGGGGGCGTTCGACTGTTTTCCCAAGCCGGTATCAGTCATGGGGGCAGATGCTTTCGCGGGGCTTGCGGCGCTTGTTATTCAGGCCGCGCATTCCTGCCCCGGCGCGCGGGTTGCGGCTGCAAATCAGGCCGCGTCCCTCAAGTCGCATAGCCCGGAGCGGAGTTGGGCGCGCGGGTTTGATCTGATTGCGATTGGCTCTTCAACCGGCGGGGTTGAAGCGCTGGAGCAGGTGCTGGTGGGCTTTCCACAGCAGAGTCCTCCTATCGTCATCTGCCAGCATATGCCTGCGCTGTTTACGGCCAGTTTCGCTAACAGGCTGGATCAGAAGATCACCGCGCTTTCTATCGCCGAAGGCAGGGACGGCGAAGTTCTGAGCCGAGGAGATGTCAGGATTGCTCCTGGTGGGGGCCGTCATATGGTGGTCGAACGGCGTGATGGCCATTATGTGACACGTCTGGTCAGCGCCCCGCCGGTAAATGGTCATTGTCCTTCAGTGGACGTGCTTTTCGATTCCGTCGCCGATAGCGTCGGGCGGGAAGCACTGGGCATCATTCTGACTGGAATGGGACAGGATGGTGCGGAAGGACTGCTTGCCATGAAGCGGGCCGGAGCGCAGACAATGGCTCAGGACAAGGCGTCCTCAGTGGTTTATGGCATGCCTAGGGTGGCGGCTGAAATCGGGGCGGCGGAGCACATAGTTCCCCTGAGCCAGATTGCGGCGGCGGCCATGGCCATGCGGGTGCATTAACGGAATTATATGAGTGGAATACCGCCTGCGATGGCGGGAGCGGCGGGTTGGCCGTACATAAGAACGGGAAAAGGGTTAGACAATGCCAGCGGCATCGCAGATCAGGGCTCTTATTGTTGATGACCAGTCTTCTATCCGGCAGGTCTTGGCCAATAGCTTGGCGCAGCTTGGGTTTACGAACATTGCCCAGCGTAAGGATGGCAAGGAAGCAGTCGAGTATCTGGATCAGAACCCGGCACATCTTGTTATTTCCGATTTCAATATGCCGGTGATGGACGGTCTGGCCTTGCTCAAGGCTGTACGCGCTAACCCCAAGACCCAAAAGGTCGCCTTTATTATTCTCACCAGCGAGGCCAGCAAGGATCTGGTGCAGGAAGCCGTAAAGGCCGGCGTCAACAATTTTCTCGCCAAGCCCTATACGGTTGCGAAACTGCGTGAGGTTCTGGAAAAAGTGTTCGGACCTATCACGTGAGGCACATCGAAGGTGCCACGACCGTTATTCAGGGCGAGGTGGTTATTTCCGATAACCCCTCTAGCGTTCTCGTGACTCTGCTTGGGTCCTGTATTTCGGTCTGCATGTTTGATCTTGGCGCTCAGGTGGGGGGGATGAACCATTTCCTTCTGCCGGGTGGCGGTGGTGGTCATGACAGCATGGCGTTGCGCTTTGGCGTCAACTCCATGGAAATGCTGATCAACGGTATTCTCAAAGCCGGAGGCAGCCGTAACAGGCTGGCCTGTAAGGTTTTCGGAGGAGCCGCGGTTGTTCCATCGCTTGGGCGGGTTGGCCATGAGAACTGCAGTTTTGTAAAAAAGTATCTCGCGGATGAAGGCATAGACTGTGTTTCACACAGTCTTGGCGGCGTTCTGGCTAGACGTGTCAGGTTCTGGCCGACAACAGGCCGAGCGCAGCAGAGTCTGGTGCAGGATACTCAGGCTATCGGGCGTCAGGAAGAGGCCTACAATAAGCGCGAAACGGAAGCGGGCCACAAATGGGCAAAAAAGGCGATTTCCGAAGTGGAATTGTTCTAAATGCCCAGGCTGGAAAGGATGCAAAGAGAATGCAGTCTGTGATGAACAACGTTCTTCCGTCTGAAACGATCTCGGTTCAGCACGCGCTTGAAAAAGTAACGAGACTGCTCGAAACGGCCGGAAGCTCATTCATTGATGCGCAGGCGACTGTGGAGGAGTGCACGAAAACACTGGTTTTGTGCGATCGGGAAATACAGAGCCTGCAACAGTTGGACGTTGCGACCCAGACAGTGGAAGCGGTCGTATCTATTCTAAGGAATATCCTGTCGGACCCGGCTCTTGACCTGTCAGCCGATATGGCTCTCCCTAATCTGTACGCCGGGGTAAAGTTGAGCGAGATTGTCAGGATTCTGAAAGGGGAGCCGGGCGACCATGTGCCGATCCCGGCTGGGGAAGTCGATCTGTTCTGACTGATTGCTGCTACTATGCCTGCACTGCCGTGATGGTGCAGGCATAAAGGCCTCACTTGGTCATTTAGAAAACATCGTAGGACATGTCGCTTTCGACGACAGATGTTGCTTCAAGCCCTTCCAGCACATTGCGGGCAATCTCAATCAGCGGTTCAATGCTGAGAGATGAATCCACAAGCATTTTGATTCCATAACGCTGGGCCTGATCGGCCAGGCGGATAAAGAGCTCCCGATCTTCCTGAGGTGTGGGCGCGCCTGTTTCGCTGATATTGGCTCTCATGATCAGGCCCCACATCTGCTGATGTTTGTCCAGTACGGCGCTGCGTACGACAGGGTCAGCGTTGTCACGGGCTTTTTCCAGTTCGATCAGCAGCAGCCTGAAGCAGGCGGCATCGGCTTCTCTGCCGCCGATAGCGGTTTCACTGACAGCTTGATAGGCTTTCATTGCCGGGTGGATCATTGCGTTACCATCTGTAGCCTGTTTTTCTGGTCGCCAGATAAAGCACCAGTCTACTGCAGAAATATCCTACTCTGGCGATACTGACCAGATGACAGATACACTTTGCGCGACGACCCAAAAAGAAACACCCCCGGCCATATGGCCGGGGGTGCCCTGTAACGCGCCCGTAAGCGTGTGTCGTCTTACTGGAAGAGCGACAGGATGCTCTGGGACTGGGAGTTCGCGATCGTCAGCGACTTGATGGCCAGAGACTGCTTGGTCTGCAGCGAGGTCAGCTGAGCGCTGGCGGCGGACATGTCGGCATCGGTCAGAGCGCCAACGCCCTGGGTGATGTTGTCAGACAGCGTGGTGCCGAAGCTGGACATGCTGGAGATAATGGTGGAGTTGGAACCCAGCTTGGAAGCGATCGTGGTCATCGCGGTGATGGCCTGTTCGATCAGGGCCACCATCTGCTGAGCCGTGGAGCCAGCCGTGCCGGAAGCAAACGTCGTGGTGTTCAGGCTGTTGCCGGACGTCACGAAGATGTTGGCGCTGGCGGCATCGGTGGAAGCCAGACCGGTGGTCAGGCCCAGAGCGTCCGTCAGGCTGGAGCCGCTGCCAGCTGCGTAGGTGAAGGAAGACGCCAGAGCGCCGGAGGTCATAGCGCCAGAGATATCGGAGTGCAGGCCGCTGATGACGGTCGTGTCACCACCAAGGCTGGTCAGGTAGGTCAGGCTGGTACCCTGAATACCAACGCCGTCGGAAGCCGCATTCACCAGCAGGTTCACGCCGTTCAGCGTGGCGTTACGGGCGACAACGTTGATGGCGTTCAGCGTCTGCGTGATGGAGTCGCTGGTGTCGCTGATGCTGCTCGAGCTAGTCTGATTGTTCGTCAGAGTGTTGATCAGGCTCTGGATGGACTTCAGGTCGCTCAGGATGCTGCTGACGGCAGTCGTCGTCGTGTTAACAACCTGGGCAGCGAAGGTCAGGCCCGAGTTCACGGCGCTCAGACCGGAGCTCTGACCGCTCAGCTGCTGGGAGATGGCGTAAGCAGCGGCGTTGTCGGCAGCGCTGTTGACCTTCTTACCGGTCGAAACGACGTTTTCGGTGTTGCTCAGCGAGGTCTGGGTTGCGTCCAGGGTTTCGATGGCGACCAGTGCGGAGGCGTTGGTGTTAATTGAAAGAGTCACGAAAATTCTCCATGCCAAATCGGACTGGCCCTCGCCAGTTCTTGGTTAATAAAGCCCGAAATGGCTAAGAGAAAGTTACCAGATTTTGACTTTCATTCCGTTGACGTGAAAAAAAGTTAGATCCCCGGTATTTTTTATAAACTCTTGGGATGGCGCAGTTTTTTCATTCAAGCGGTCCGTTCGAGATCCGAACCATCAGCGTTATGGGGTTTCCCGCGGTATCTGTACCGACGTGAAAGTTTGTCCATTTTCCGATGCCAAAAACCCATGTGCCGGAAAAACTGGCGACAAAGGGATGGGGCTTACAGGGGGCGCTCCCGTCCTGCCCGGGAGGCGCGGAGTCCTGCTGCTGGGCACACTGCGCCAGATCGGCGGCGCTGATGGGGGCGTAGATGTTGGAGTCCATTTGCGCAGTGCGTCCGCGAATCTGGATTGTGCCGTCTACACCGGTTTTTTCGCCGGCTGACGTACTGCCTGTATCGGCGGTGGATGCGCCGCGGATGACGATATCCGAAAACTTGGTGGCGTCATTGGCACAGACTTCTACAGAGGCAGCACCGAGAAGCTGATCCTGTCCCGTATCGCCGCCCGGATGCAGGATGCCGCGTATTTCCGCAATGTGGACGGCCCCGGCTGGGCAGCGCAGCCCATCATCTCCGGTGTTGGGAATATCGGAATGGTGGCTGCTCGTGCCCGATGGCGTGTCCTGCGCGGACTTGTCTGCCGCATGGGCTGGAGATGCAAGCAGGTTCAGAGTGATCATGCCGCTGAGCAGGGAAGCTGTGCGTAAGACTTTGTACTGTGCCATAATACTTGCGAACGGGAGTGAATGCCTCATGCGTTTAAAATTCCTGCTTTCGAATGGCCCTGCTTGCCCTGGTCTTACCGGGTTGGCTGTCGCGCCCTGATCGGAGTGGGAAGCTGTCTGTCTGGACGGCAGAGTACCGTATCCTGCCAAATCTTGCCATGACTATGCGGGCGCAAAAGGGAGGAAGGATACCCCTTGCGGTGAAAAGCCTCTGGCCTTGTGATGTGTTAATGGCTAGTTTACACGCGCTACGTACAGGCAGGGTTTCTCCCTGTTGGTGACGGATGATGCGGATCAGACACAGGGCCTGACATGATAACGACCGACCTTGCGACGCGCAGTGTTGATGCGCTCAATGCTTACGGGCAGACACAGCAGACCCTTAATGCGTCCACAGATGGTCTGGCGGGTGACGGGACGGAAGGGTCTTCCTCCGACGTCGTCTCCAGTTTCGGTTCCGTTCTGAACAGCGCCATTCAGAGTGCGATCCAGACGCAGAAAACATCTGAAGCCCAGACGGCGCTTGGTGTGTCGGGGCAGGGCAATCTGACAGATATTGCTACCTCGGTAGCGGAGGCCAAGCTGACCCTGCAGACCGTTACGACCGTGCGCGACAAGATCGTTCAGGCGTATCAGGATGTTATGAAAATGTCGATCTAAGGCATGGCTCCATGAACCATACAGTCGATGTCCATGAAATATTGCGACAGACGCTGGTTGTTGCCGTAAAAATGGGGGCGCCCTCTCTTCTGGCGTCCCTTTGCGCGGGTGTTCTGGTTTCGCTGTTTCAGGCCATGACACAGATCAATGAAGCCACGCTCTCCTTTGTGCCGAAGTTTATTGCCGCTATCGGCGCCCTGCTTCTGACAGGGTCTTTCATGTATTCCACCCTCAATACCTACGCCCACACCATCTTCGATCAGATGATTCTGGTTGGCGGGTCATAATGGGACGGCCCACGGGTGAGGGGCTGGTCTGAACATGGCGGTAAGCTCCCTTTTCCCCGGTGGGTCGGTGGCGGAACTGGCCGCCATGTTTCTGGTGGTGCTGTGTCGTGTCAGTGCGCTGGTGATGACCGCACCTGGGCTGGGTGAGCAGACATCCCCCATGCAGGTGCGGGCGGGACTGGCGGTTGTGACAACCTTTGCCATCCTGCCTGTCGTGCAGGACAAACTGGCGTTGGTGACAGGGGCCGCCATACACAGGCCTTTTCTGATCGTGGCGATTATCGTTGGCGAGTTGCTGTGCGGTGGGTTTATCGGCTGGCTGGCCAAGCTGATTGCGCTGGCGATGAATATTGCCATGCAGATCATTGCGGTGCTGACCGGTCTGGCCAGCGTTCTGCAGCCGGATGCGGAACTGGGGGCGGGCAGTACGGCGCTCAGCCATCTTGGCGCCTCCATGGTGCCGGTCATTTTCCTGTCCACGGGGCTTTATGTTCTGCCACTGGCTGCGGTTACGGGGTCTTACAACCTGTTTCCGCCGGGGCAGATGCCCATGATCGATGACATGGCCAGAAGTGTTATTCATACCACGGCGCAGAGCTTCGCGCTGGCGATGCAGCTTGCTGCACCGTTTGTGCTGATCGGTACTTTGTGGCCCGCCATGCTGGGCGTGCTCAACCGCCTTCTGCCTTCCATTCAGGTGTATGGTATTGCCATGCCAGCCCAGATTCTGGGAGGTGTTCTGCTTCTGGCTGTACTGCTGCAGATCATGTCTGGTGTCTGGCAGGAAAAAATGGGCGATCTGCTCGTGGGCCTGCCCGGTATCGGTGCCGGTCCGGCACGGCATTAAGGGCGGGCAGCCATGGCGGAAGAGGGAGCCGGCGGGGGCGAGCGGTCACAAGACCCAACAGGCAAACGGCTTGAAACCGCGCGTGAGGAGGGCAACGTCGCCCAGTCGCGTGAACTGCAGATGTTTGTTGTTCTGGCTCTGTTCCTGATGGTTTTTACCATGCAGACCGCTGCCGCCGCGCGGACGTTCGTGCACCGTATGCGCGCGCTGATGGAGCATTTTTACAGCATTCCGCAGGATGGGGCGGCGGTGTATGGGGCGACCATGCAGGCCATGACAGAAGGTGTGCGGCTGGCCGGGCCTCTGGTTCTGGTCATCATGGTTACTGTCGTGGTCTTTGGTTTTTTGCAGACTGGTTTTCTGTTCCGGCCCGAAGCGGTAGCGCTGGACATAACCCGACTTTCCCCCATGAAGGGGGTCAAGCGGGTGTTTAGTGTGACCAATCTTGTGGAAGTTCTCAAAAGTCTTGTTAAATTCTGTATGTTTGGCCTGCTGCTGTATGGTGTGGCCAAGGGGACTGTTCGTGTGGCACCGGAGGCGGAGCGCTGGAGCTTTACGCATCTGACATCGGAACTGGTGTCGTGGTTTCTTTACGCGACCCTGACGATTCTGGTGGTGCAGAGCGGCATTGCCCTGCTGGACGATATGTGGACCCGTTACCATCGATTAACCGGGCTGCGCATGAGCTTTCAGGATATCAAGGAAGAAACCCGCCAGACCGAGGGTGATCCGCATATCAAGGGCAAGCGGCAGCAGATTCGGCGCAGGCGCGCGCGGCAGCGTATGCTGCAGGCCGTCAAAAATGCGACCGTGGTCGTAACGAATCCGACTCATTACGCCGTAGCGCTCGAATACCAGAGCGGCTCGGATACCGCCCCGCGCATTGTGGCCAAAGGCATGGATGATCTGGCGGCGCGCATCCGCATGACGGCTGAAGATGCAAAAGTGCCTGTGGTGCGTAATCCGACCCTGGCGCGAGGTCTGTACACCCTCCCGGTGGATTCTGAAATTCCGCCGGAATATTTCCAGCCTGTGGCGGCAATTATCGCCTACGTCATGAAGCTCAAGACCCCCGGATCGCGGGTTGCGCGCCGGAGTTAACGAATTAGAAGGCTGATGCGCGGTTTTCTGGGGGGAATAGTTAGTAAAACCTTGCGTTTCATGCTGGCCATGCTACTCAATAGCATAACGCAAGGCAGTATGTGACTGCGCTGGGAATGTTTCAGCCGCCATTCCATGCTCGTGTGGTCGGGTGTCCGGTTGCCGCTTGTTCCTGTAGGGGCGGCGCTGGGTAAACGGTCATTCTGCTGAAAAGCGGACGGGACGGACAGCAGCGCGCGCAAGGCAGGGACAGCTTATGTCGGTTTTCAATGCCCTTTCAACGGCTGTAAGCGGTATCAACGCACAGTCGACCGCATTTACCAATCTCAGTAACAACATCGCCAACAGCCAGACCGTGGGCTACAAGGCGACCACAACGGCCTTTCAGGATTTTGTGGCGGGTGCGGGCGGTAACAGCGCGTCGGCCGATATCTCCGACTCTGTTGCGGCGGTGACTGTCCAGCACGTCGACAATCAGGGCACGTCCTCGACCAGCACGGATGCTCTTGCAACGTCGATTTCAGGCAACGGGCTTTTTGTCGTTTCCAAGGGAACGACATCCGGCGGTCAGACTTACTACACCCGCAATGGCGAAGTTTATGAGAACAAGGCCGGTTATCTCGTCAATACCAGCGGCTATTACCTTGAGGGGTATATGGTGGACCCGTCCACCGGCACCCTGGGCACGACGCTGACGCAGCTCAATGTCTCCAACGTGACGTTCAAGCCGACAGAAACCACAACCCTGACATCGACCTCAACGGTGGGCACGGCAACTGGCACCAACCAGACCTACACTACGGCACCGACCACCGTTTACGATTCCAGTGGCACCGCGCATCAAATCGGTCTGGTGTGGACGCAGAGCACGTCGGACACCTCCAAATGGACTGTGCAGGCGTATGATGCCGATGGTGGCGGCGCTATCAGTGATGCGTCTCCTTCGCCTTATATTGTCACGTTCGACAGCAGCACCGGCGCGATGACTTCGGTCACGGACGCCACCGGTGCGGTGGTTGCCAATACGACGGGCACCGCGGCTGAAATTCCGATTACCGCGACGTATAATGGCGTGGCGCAGACCATCAATCTTGATCTGGGTAGCATCGGTTCCACGAGCGGTACGGTGGTGGCGACCGCGAAAAGCGGCACGCCGAGCACATCGCAGGGTACGAGCCTGGTGGTGAGCGGAGGCAGCCTGGCCATGGATTCGGGGGGCGGGGCGGTGAATATCGGTGCCCAGACCGGCACGAACGATACTTATACGACCACGCCGCTGAAGCTGTCCGATGGTAGCTATGTCTCGGCTGTCTGGACGAAAAATCCGACGACGGCAGCCAATGTAAACAGCGAGCAGACCTGGACCGTCAAGCTGGTGGATCCGTATTCAAGCGCCACCTCTGATTCCACGACGGCGCAGGTGACGTTCAAGGCTGACGGCACGATTGACACCATTAACGGTTCAAGCACCGGCAGTATCTCATTTCACGATTCCAACGGTAATCTCCAGACGCTGAATCTGACGACCAGCTCAGTCAAGCTCGGCAGTTCTTCGCCTTATACCGATACGACCGCAGTAACCAGCGACAGCATTGCGACCGGCACCTACGAGGGTGCGGAAATCACCAGCGACGGTTCTGTCATGGCGAAGTTCAGCACGGGCACGCAGTTGATCGGCAAGGTGGCTCTGGCCAACTTCGCCAATGTTAACGGGCTTGAGGGCGTTGACGGGCAGGCTTACGTCGCCACAACGAACTCCGGGAACGCTCAGATCGGCGTTTCCGGTCAAAACGGTACGGGCACGCTTTCGGTCGGTTATGTTGAGTCCTCAACAACCGATCTGACGAAGGATCTGTCTTCCCTGATCGTGGCGCAGCAAGCATACACGGCCAACACCAAGGTGGTGACCTCGGCCAATACGATGCTTCAGGCCACTATCGCGATGATCCAGTAAGCTGGCCAACCTGAAGGGGAGGGGGAGTTTGTCCTTCGTCCCCTTCGGCGGGCAAGCTATGATGCGGCTTTATGCTTCATGTTGAAGTGTAAGGCCGCTTTGTATTTCTGCTCGGGCATTTGCCAGCGACGACCTTTGGTGTCTGCCGTGATTAAACGGTGCACGGCGGGCGGAAGCCATTGAGCCTACATGGAACTGTCGCTAGAGTGCCCGTACTATACACATGTTCTCATGATACCGGAGCCGCCCAGAAATGAGTGAAACTGTAACCGACGGCGCAGCAGCCGCTAAGGCCGCGGATGCACATGCGGGGGCCGCCAAGAAAAAGAAACTGATCATCATCGGGGCGGTGGTTATCGGGCTTCTTCTGCTGGCAGGTGGTGGCTTCTGGGCAAAGGACCGGTTTTTCAAATCTGTTGGCAGTACAATGGCCAGCGATAGCAAGGCAGCACAGGATGCACTGCATCCGCCGATTATCCTGGGTATTCCTAGCCTGGTGTCCAACCTTGATAGTGGCGATGGCAGGCCGGTTTATGTCAAACTGACTGCGAAGGTGGAGGTTGTTGGGGCGCCGAACGAAGCGGCCTTGCAGAATATCGTGCCGCAGATTCAGGACATTTTCCAAACCTACCTGCATGAGACCCGTCCGCAGGATCTCCGTGGCAATGGTATTTACCGGCTGCATGAAGCCATTATGCGTCGTCTGAGAGTGGAATTGGCACCGCTGGAAGTCAGAAATCTGTATTTTGTCGAATTCCTTGTTCAGTAGGTCAGACGCTCTGGTGTGGGTGGGGCTTTCGGGCGCATTTGGGTTAATTTATTAAAACCGTGGCGAAGAACGACATGCAGGATGCAGAAGACACGACGGCTGGTGATGAGACGCATGAGGCAAGCACGGATGAGGCTCATGTCGAAGCGGATACACAGGCCGATCATGCCGAGGAATCCGATCATGCGGAGGACACTGTCCACGTAGAGGAAGGTCATGAGGATGAACCCCATGACATGGCCGACCACGCAGAGATGGATCATGATGATCTCGGCGGTATGAGCGGTCATGTGCTGGATCAGTCGGAAATCGACAGTCTGCTGGGCAATACGTTTTCAGCCCACCCTGTGCGGGAAGAAACCGGGATAGAGCGTATCATCAAGGCAGGGTTTGTTGCCTACGAGCGCCTGCCGATGCTCGAAATCGTGTTCGACAGGTTGGTTCGGCTCCTGTCTTCCACGTTGCGTAACTTTACCAATGACAACGTCGAAATCACGATGGAGAGTATGCGCTCCATGTGTTTTGGCGATTATATGAACACGGTTCCCTCTTCATCGCTCTTTGCTGTGTTCAAGGCGGTGCAGTGGGAAAACTATGGGCTGGTGGTCGTTGATTCGTCGCTGTCCTACTCCATTATCGACATTCTCATGGGCGGGCCGCGTGGCACTGGCCATGCCGGTCCAGAAAACCGGCCTCATACAGCCATTGAACGGGCGCTGATCGAAAAACTGATTACACTGACGCTGGATGATCTGTCCTCGGCCTTCAGTCCGGTATGTGCGATTGATCTGGCGTTTGAGCGGCTGGAGGTCAGTTCGCGCTTCGCGGCGATCGCCCGTGCTTCCAACGCTGTGGTCATGACCAAGCTGCACATTGATATGGAAGATCGGAGCGGTAATCTGGATCTGATCATTCCCTACGCGACGCTTGAGCCTGTGCGTGATCAGCTTTCCCAACAGTTTATGGGGGAGCGATTTGGGCGAGATTCGATCTGGGAAAACCATCTGATATCCGAAATCATGGAAACGGATGTACAGGTCTCCGCCGTTCTGGAAGAAAGAACTGTGCCCCTTGGCGAGGTGCTGGATATCAAACCCGGTATGCAGATTACCTTTCCTCACCGCGCGGGCAGCCCTATTCATGTCAGGCTCCAGTGCGGGCAGACACAACTGTTTCAGGGGCGTTTAGGGCAGTTGCACGGCAGTGCCGCTGTCAAGATCGAACGCCGTCTACTACCGCCCGACCAGCATCATCCGCATCCCGCGACGCCAGATGCCCCGGTTGCTGCTCCGGCACCGGCGGAAGTCGCCAAGACAGCTTAACCGCTATACGGCGCGCGGATATGACTGTATCCGACGCGTTATTCGCCAACCCGGTCAGACTGAAGGACACCAGGCAGATGCTGACACAGATCCAGATGATCATTGAGGTCGTGCTGTCGATTTTCCTGTTTTTAGGGATTGTCTACAGTTTCTATCTTGGTCGGGTGCTGTCCAATCTCAAACGTGACCGCGAAAGCCTGCTTGGGCTGGTTGAAAAACTGGAAAGCAGCGTAAAAAGCGCCGATCAGGGTGTCGAAAAGCTGCGCATCGCGGGAGAGGTCAGCGGTCGGCCTCTCAGCCGCATGGTGGAGCAGGCCAAACTGGCCGGGGTTGAGCTGGATGGCGTGGTCAGCAAGGCTGACGCTGCGGCGGACAGGCTTGAGGCGCTGGTAACGCAGTTGCCGGTTCAGGAAAAAAGGCTGGAAAACCTGATCGAAAAAGCCGGAGATCTGCGGCTTGAGCGTCTGCGTGAAGAAAAAATGGCCACGCAGGAGGAGCCGCAGGCCGAGGCACCCGCAGCGGATGATGCGGCGAAGACTGACACGCCGCCGCGTAATCAGTTGGAAGGGAAGCCCCCTGCCAGCGAAACCTCGACTGCAGAGCCGGCAGGGGTGCAGAAAGAGACTCCCCAGCTTCCTGTTCCCAAAAAAGCGGATGCAACTGGGGGCGATGGCAAGAAGAACGATCCGGCTCCGCCGCGCAGTGCTGGCGGTAAAGCGGATAGCAGTACTTCGCTGGCGACCAGCGGTAAGCCATCGTCCGGCAATGTTCGGGTGCGCAGACGTCCGTACATGCAGGTGCTGGAGCAGACTTTTTTGGGGCGGCAGGGCGAGTAAGACACGCGTTTATTACGCGTGTCGTTCTTAGCCTGAGCCCTGCGATCAGGGACAGCAGTTTTACCAGTAAGCCCCTATGACATGCTTCGGCTGGCTGGGGCCTGGGTCGGCGCTGGAGGACCATGCGCTCCAGTCCCATTCCGCTGTGTCGCGGCGGGTTTCAGCGGCCATTTCCTGCATACTGGGCAGGACATAGTCTGGCTTGTAGTTCTTCTGCTTGTTTTGCTGGGCCTCGGCTTCAGCTGCGGAAACCAGCGTGCGGTAGGCAATGTCAGACCCCATATAGACGCAGCCGCAGCCGATTGGGTCCGCATAAAGATAAATCGGACCAGCGGCCGAGTTGCGATATGTCAGTTCCCCTGGGGGCAGGGTGTTCATCATGGCATAACGGGCAGTTGTATCCGCCGGATGGGCAACAAAACCAGCCTGTGACAGCTTGACCCCTTCTTTGAGATAGGGGGTGGCGGGGGAGCTTGTACATCCGGCCAGAGTCAGGCACGCAGCGACAGCCATTGCGGCTGTCCAGTGGCGATGCTGGTCGGACGTATCAGCGCGCAAAGTGGTAAAGCGCATATAGAAGCTCCTCCAGATTTCAGACCGGCGCAGAAGTGTCGGATAGGCTGAGCGGGGGCACGCAGACAAAAGCGCTGATATCCATATAATAACGATTGAGCAGGATGCTCAGGTCGGTTGCTTCAAGCATCTGGCCGCCAAGGCAGTAGTGCAGCACTTCTTCCGTCTTCAGCGGCAGGCAGCTTTTGATCAGTTTTGCAGCGCCTGAAGGGGAGATGGCGTAGCTGCCAAAGCCGAACATCTGTACAAGGCGGAAAGGCAGAGAGGCCATGCCGACCGTGTTGAAGTCCTCGACGTGCTTCTGCACGGAATCCTGAAAATACATGGTTGTGGCATGTGTGATGCCGGGCAGTAACTCGTACTGCATGACGTTGTCGCCTGCCCAGTTCCAGCAGACAATGTCCCAGTTGGCCGGGAGCTTTGCAATAATATCTTCGCTGGCCTCCACGAAGTTCCGGCACAGCACCGTGCGGTCGTCAAACACATAGGCACCGGTGCCCGACTGCATGACGGTGCCCCAGAGCGAAACGTGATTGAGCGCGTCTGCCAGAGCAGCGGGGGAGAACAGACAGCTTTCGGCGACAAGCCCAGCCTGCTTCATGGCGGCAATATCGACTGTAGAGGCTTCCAGCCCCTTGAACGGCACGATGTCAGGAACATGGGCATTGAGGCGCTGGAAAGCCGCGCTGCGTTCGGGGGCGCTGTCGAGGCTGATAAAAAACTTGTCCATGTATGATCCTGAAAATGCACAAAGGTAAAAATGAAGCAGGAAAGTCTTATACGTCGCTGCGCAGGGTCATGGCGCCCTGCGCCCGGTGGTCCTGCACATAGTGGCCGGATGCGGCATAACCCGTAACGCTTTCCTGCGCGGCTTCAAGAATAAGCTGAATGACGCTGTTCTGGGTTTCGATAGCCTGTTGAAGCCTTACCTGATTGGTGGCGATCATGGCTTTGAAATCCTGGGCGGCCTTTTCCACATCCGGGGGCAGGGGGGTATGTTCCTGCCCGCTTGCGGCCAGCATTTTCGCACGTTCGACCAGTGCGGCTTCCAGAGCCGCGATTTCCTTCTGCTTGGAAGGGAGCAGGTCAGTGATTTTCTGAAACTTCAGCTCGGCCAGAAAATCGTTTTCCTTTTCCAGCACTCGGCACACTTTCTGAAAGCTCCGCAGGATCAGCCCTTCCTGCTTGCTCAGGGCGGCGCTCATGACTGGGCCTGTTCCTGCATGGCCAGCAACTGGCGATACACGGTGTTGGCAATGCCTAAGCCACCGCTATTGGCGATCTGCTTGCCCATTTCCTGCACTTGAAGGTCGCGGAACTGTTTTTCGCCCGCACCACCGCCGAACATCGAATCGGACAGATCGACTGTATCGAACATGGGCTGGAGCATTTCGCCGATTGTCACACCTTCAAAGTCTACCGCCGCCTTCCGCGCCTGTTCAAGCTGGGCAGGTGTCAGGTTGGACTGCGAGGTAAGGGCCTGCTGGTTATTGGCCAGCGCCGAGAGAATGGCTGAACTCATGTCTTACCTCACCTCAAGGTCGGCCTGCAGGGCACCATCTGCCTTAATGGCCTGCAGGATGCTGATCATGTCGCGCGGCCCCATGCCCAGAGCGTTCATGCCGGAAACCAGACTGGCTAGTGTAGGCCCTTCACGCAGGATGCCCAGCCGCTGGGAGTTGCCGGTGTTGGCGTTGATCTGTGTGCGCGGCAGAATGGCGGTGGTACCATTGGAGAACGGCCCTGGCTGTGAAGCCTGCGGCGTTTCCGTAATCTGGATCGTGAGGTTCCCCTGCGCGATGGCCACTGTGCTGATTCGCACGTTATCGCCCATGACGATGGTGCCGCTGGCTTCATCCACAATCACCTTGGCCATGGTGTCGGGTTCGATTGTCAGATCACCGATTCGGAATAATGTCTGGGCGGGGTCACGGCCGTAGAGGTTGACGGCAATGGTACGGGGGTCTTCAACGCGGGCCATGTTGCGGGCGATGGAGTGGTTGATGGCGTCCACAATGCGGGTTGCGGTCGTGAAATTGGGATTGCGGAGTGAAAGATGGATCAGTCCGCCTGAACCGAGCGAGACTGGCACTTCACGTTCCACCACGGCGCCGTTGGCGATATGCCCGCTTGTCGGGATGTTCTGCGAAACGCTGGCTCCGGCCCCTGCTGCCGAAAACGCGTTGGTAACAAGCGACCCCTGTGCCACGGCATAGACTTCGCCATCGGCCGCCTGCAGCGGCGTGACCAGCAGGGTGCCGCCCGTCAGGTCGCGCGCGTCACCTGCGGCTGAAACGGTTACGTCAATGCGACCGCCGCCATGCGAGAAGGGAGGGAGTGTCGCGGTGACCATCACCGCGGCCACGTCGTGGGTCTGTAGCTGAATCTGTCGGTCGCGGATATTCACGCCCAGACGGTTGAGCATACCGATCAGTGTTTCACGGGTGAAGATGGTGTTGGTCAGACGGTCGCCTGAGCCGTTCAGACCAACCACCAGACCATAGCCGACAAGCTGGTTGTCCCGTATGCCTTCGTAATCGACAATGTCCTTAATGCGGACAATGGCGGCGTGGGCCGGGGCAGGGGCAAGTGTCGCTGTCAGAAAGAGGGCGGCTACCAGTGCCGACAAAGCCTGTCTTGACCTGACATGAAGCCAGCGGCGTGCGGTAAAACCCTGATTGGGAGAGCAGGCGCGCTTGTTGGGGCCAATGTTCGCCTTGAGGCGATTCCTCATAGAACTGCTCACCTTTTAGCATTATTGGCCACAGCCGGTTTCATCAGGGCCACGGCTTGGGCACGATACTAGGCATGGCACAGACATTCAATGCCTAGTTATCTGTGCACGGGGTCGCTTGCAGCCGGATGCGGCACTATTACGGTGAAATTATTGTGGCGTGTTGTCCTTGTGGCTCTCTTTATGGCTCTGGCGGGCGGAATGCTGTATGCAGGCTGCATGTCCGTCTTTAACCGTTATTCTTGCTCCGGTCTGCTCATGTTGACCGCGCTGGTGGCCATCGGGAAGAAAGCCGAGGCCAGATCGCCTGAGGCCATGTCGTGCATTACAGCGGCGGCACAGGCCGAGCGTGCCCTGAACATACCCGAAGGGTTCCTTTTTGCCATGAGCAAGGTGGAGAGTGGGCGTGTTGAAGCAGATGGCGCGGTTGCGCCCTGGCCATGGACCATTACTGCAGCCGGGGTGGGGCACTACTACCAGAGCCGTCAGGAAGCCGTGGCCGCCGTGCAGGCGTTCCGGGATCAGGGCGTGAACTCGCTGGACGTGGGCTGTATGCAGATCAACCTGCAGCAGCATCCTGATGCTTTTCCTTCGGTCGATCAGGCGTTCGACCCCGTCCGGAACGCACAGTACGGGGCCACGTTCCTGCGGCAGATGTACGACAAGACGGGAAGCTGGCCGCGTGCCGCGGCCGCCTATCATTCCCAGACACCGGGGATTGGGACGCCGTATCAGTGGAAGGTGTTGGAAGCCTGGGCCGTGCCGCAGGACGGTCACGAGCCTGCCAATGCCGGACATAAAAGTGGCGGTGGGTTGCTGGCCAAGGGCTCGCCCCTGTTTAGTTCTCCCATGCTGCCAGCCGCCAGCCGCGAGTCCACCATCCTTAAGCCTTCTGATGGGCAGCAGGTCGCCTCCGAAGATCGGCCCGCCCCGGCTCAGGTCTTCCATCCCTTCATGGGAATGCGGAGTTTTTCAGAGCCGGTTGCGCGCCGTCCGGCTATGGCTGGTATGCGGGGCCGGTCTCTGGCTTCGTACCGGGCGTCGCCGGTGGCGCTGGCCGCGCCCCGTAGAGTCGCAGCAGACTGAACGTGCCCCCGCTACGCGCGGGGGCTTGGGGCTGTTCAGGGAGCTTTCCAGTTTGCGGCCCATTCGCGCAGGGCCGCCCCGACTTCCTTCCACGTAGGAACGAATGACAGTTCCTTGGCCCGGAAAATCCGCATTCCAGGATACCACGGCGTGGTATCGCCCTCATCGCGCCACCGCCAGCAGGCATCCCTGCGGCTGACAAGCCATGTCGGGCGGCCAAGCCCGCCTGCCAGATGCAGGGGCGACGTATCCACCGAGATGATCAGGTCCAGATTTTCCATAATGGCAGCCGTATCCGCCATGTCATTCACATGGCGCATGGGATCGGCAATGGTCTGGCCGGTCCATGCCAGAATCTGCTGGTGCGGCGGGCCGAACTGAAGATTGACGAGGGTCGCGTCAACCGGCGTCAGGGCTGAGGCCATGTCTTGCAGATTGCTCGAGCGCCGTCGGTCGGTCAGCACAAATTCAGCCTTGATACGCTGCGCCCCCGCCCAGACCAGCCCGACACGAGGCCGACCAGGCGGCAGAAGGGCGGCGAATTTTTCGATGTCGGCCGGGTCGGCGCGCAGGTAGGGAATATTGGCCGGAATGGTCTCGTCGGACACAACCCCCACAATGTAGGGCAGGTCAGGAATGGGGGCCGAGAAGTCGTAGCCTTCCTCCCGATTTTCAGCGAACTTACGGATTTCCTTGACCGTTGCGCGGGGGAAGGACTGGGTCAGCAGGCGCACCAGAGGGCGGGGCACGGCGATGGTAACGTCCGCTCCGGCGTCGATCAGCCATGCGGCGGAGCGGATGAACTGGAGTGTGTCGCCAAAGCCCTGCTCCTGATAGAGAATGACCCGCTTACCAGCGACATCATCGCCCTGGCGCAGCCGCGGCAGAAGCACGAACCACCAGCTTTCGTTATCCACGATCGGGTCGCGCTGGGCGTAGTTGTGCCAGCCTTCCTTGAAATCCCCGGCCTTAATCTGGGAAACAGCGTAACCGAAGGCGGGCCGTTTCTTGTTTTCCGCCAGTTCCACGGCCTTGCGGAACCACGGCAGGGCTTCGCGTGAGCGGCCGACATTCTGGAGGGCGCAGGCCATGTTGTTCACGAGGGCGAAGGTTTCTTCGCCCGTCTGGCTCCAGAATTCCAGAATTCGGATGGCTTCATCAAGGCGGCCGGTATCCAGCAGCACCTTGGAGAGATTTTCGCACAGTTCGGCGCGGCGGGTGGGGTTCTGCTCGATCAGCGTGGAGAACAGGCCATAGCCTTCGGCCTCTGCGCCGGTGGTGATGAGGGCGTTTGCGAGCGACAGCTTTGCAGGCAGGTTATAGGGCTCGCGCTGGACGATATGACGCATGAGAATCACGACAACATCATGCCGGGCGGTATATTCCCACAGCAGGCTGGTGGCAGCGGCGAGCATCATTGTATCGTCAAGGTGCTTGGCGACAATATCGAGGATGAGCTGAAAAGCTTCCGTGCCCCGCTGTTCCAGGAAAAGTTTTACACCAATGTCGTACAGGCTCTGCGGTGTTGGATGCGCCCGCAAATCCTCTATTTCCTGTTCGGTAACGGAAGCGGTTTCTGCGTCCGGTTGTGCCGTCATGCTTGATGCGTCCTGTCTGTGTTGGAACCGGCGGAAGGTTCGTAATCCACCATACCATAACCGGAAGAGCCCGTTTCTGTCATGCCGCCGTCACGCATGAAAGGGTGCGTGCCCGAACGCAGTTCTGCATTGGTGATGGCCGCGCTTTCTGGTAGGAAAAGGTTGTCCGTGCCCTGCGCGGAGGTTCCGCAGGCTCGGCAGAATGGTGTGGAGCCGCTATGACGCAACGCCATGCCATTTTTAAGGGAAACGCGAAACTTGAATACAGCCGAAGGCACCCCGGCCCGGAAATCGGCTGGTAACAAGCTGGTGGCCCAGAGTGCCGCGGCGCGTCAGAAGCTGGCGGATGCCTCGCGGGAGTTCGGGCGCTCGGCGGGGCTGCTGCGCAATGGCGGCTGGCGTGACCTTCCGTGGAAAACAGTCGGCAAGACCCTGATTCCCGGAACTGACGTGGGGCTGGCGCTTGGCGTTTTGCTTCTGCTGTCGATCCTGATCATTCCGCTGCCGACTTTTGTGCTCGATCTGGGGTTGTCCGTTTCCATTACTGCCTCGGTGCTGATTCTCATGGTGGCGCTGTTTCTTGAGCGGCCACTGGACTTTACCTCTTTTCCCACGCTGCTGCTGCTGACGACACTGCTGCGTCTCTCCCTGGAAATTGCCACAACCCGGCTCATTCTCAGTCACGGCAGCGAGGGTGTTTACGCCGCCGGGCACGTGGTGGCGGCGTTTGGTGGCTTTCTGATGGGGGGCGATGTCGTTATCGGCGGCATTGTCTTCTGTATCCTGCTGGTGGTGAACTTCATGGTCATCACCAAGGGGTCTGGCCGTATTGCGGAAGTCGCGGCGCGCTTCTTCCTGGACTCCATGCCCGGCAAGCAGATGGCCATTGATGCCGATCTCTCGTCCGGTGCCATCAATGACCGCGCCGCCCGCCAGAAGCGCAAGGAACTGGAAGAGGAAAGCGCGTTCTACGGTGCCATGGACGGTGCCGCCAAGTTCGTGCGGGGCGATGCGATCGCGGGCATTATCATTACGGCCATCAATATCGTCGGCGGCTTGGCTATCGGGGTGCTGCGGTATGAAATGCCGCTGAGCGAGGCGGCCAGCACCTTTACCACCCTGACCGTGGGTGATGGTCTGGTCTCGCAGATTCCCGCCCTGCTGGTATCTACCGCCGCCGGTATTGTTGTGACCAAAGGCGGCACGGATGGTTCGGCAGACGTCACGCTGGTGCGTCAGTTGGCGGGTAATCCCAAGCCCATGGCCATGGCGGCGGTGCTCTCGGCCTGTTTTGCTCTTCTGCCAGGCCTGCCTGCCCTGCCGTTTCTGGCGATTGCGGCCGTGGCTGGTACCGGGGCATGGATGCGTCGCAACGATCCTACCAAGGATGCGGATGGCGACGTGACGGAGGTTGCCGCCGCGCAGCAGCCGACCACCGCTCCTATTTCCGATGTGCTCAAGCTTGACCTGTTGCGGCTTGAGCTGGGTTTCGGCCTGCTGCCGTTGACCACGGGTGAAAACTCGCAACTGACAGAGCAGATCAAGGCATTACGTCGGACCATTGCGACCGAAATGGGTTTTGTTACTCCGCCGATCCGTATTCAGGATAATATTCTGCTGCCGCCCGAGCGGTACGTGATCAAACTCAAGGAAATTGAGATTGGTACGGGCGAGGTCAAGCCCGGTCGCCTTATGGCCATGAGCCCCGCTGGCACGGCACCACCGTTGCCGGGCGAGAAGACGACCGAACCCGCCTTTGGCCTGCCAGCGGTTTGGATTGATACGGCCATGAAGAACACGGCCATCGCCCTGAAATGCACGGTGGTGGATCCGGCCAGTGTTATGGTCACGCATCTGAGCGAGCTGGTGCGGCAGAACCTGCCAGACCTGCTGACTTATGTAGCTACACAGTCCCTGCTGGATGACCTGCCGCGTGAGCAGCAGAAGCTGGTCAATGATCTGGTGCCTTCGCAGGTGACGCTTAGTACCATCCAGCGGGTCTTGCAGTCGCTGCTTGCCGAGCGCGTCTCCATCCGCGATCTGCCGACCATCCTTGAAAGCATTCAGGAGGCCAGCGGCCTTGGTATGCGCACCGTGCCTGCCATTTCCAGCCACGTGCGCGTGCGCCTGGCGCGGCAGCTCTGCAACGCGCTGATGGGGCCAGGTGGTTATATTCCCATTATTACGCTTTCTCCTGATTGGGAAAGTGAATTTCTTACGCATCTGACCGGGCAGGGCGAGGAGCGGCGTCTGGCCATGCCGCCTACTATTCTGAACCGTTTTGTCACCAGTCTGCGCGAGGTGTTCAATTCGCTGGCCAATAATGGCGAGGTGCCGGTGGTTGTGGTCTCCGCGCCGCTGCGTGAATCCATGCGTTCGATCGTGGAGCGGGTACGCCCTGCCGTGTCGGTTCTTGCGCAGACGGAAATTTACCCGCGTGCCAAGATAAAGACGATTGCCACGATTGCATGACCTGTCGCGTGGCGTATGAGGGATAAGGCTCTGTCTCATACCGAGCTTGCGCAGGGGCGCTTTCGTACCCGGAAGGCGGGGGGTGGGCGGCGTGCCTCCGGTCGGCGGGATGCCGTGCGGGCCGGCGAGGCCGCAGCGGTGGCGCCGAGTTGGGTTGGAAGGCGGCCTTTCACCATGGAGGCGCTTCCTGATGGCATGACCTTGCGTGACGTGCTGGCCTGGCACGTGTTGCCTGCTCCCTTGGCGGCCGTGCTGGCAGACGGGGATTTGCCTGCCGCCCTTGGCCGCTTGCTGACATTTGCACCGTTGGCACTGGAGAAAGGTAAGCCGCTGGCTTTTTGTGGGCCATCTGGTGGGGGGCAGACGCTGGCGCTGGCCAGAATGGCGGTTAGTCACGTTCTGCGCGAACGGCATGTGGATGCAGCCCCCCTCGTGATTGCGTGTGAGGCCGCGCCTGAAGGGGCCGCGCGTCTGACGGCATGGCTCAAGCCTTACGGCGTGCCGGTATTTCGTGCGGAAACGGCTGAAGTGGCGCGGGCTATCATGGCGCATAAGGGGGGTGCGCAGCCGGTGCTGCTCGACCTGCCCGAGGGCGGTGTTTACACGTCTGGCGGTCTGGCGCCCATACGTGAGGTGATCGAACAGACTGGCTGTTCTCCTGTCGTGGTGGTGCCTGCGGGCATGGATGCGGAGGAGGCGGCAGATACCGCGGCCGCGTACCGACAGCTCGGTGCGGAGCGGATGATCGCCACCAAGCTCGATCAGGCAGGGCGGATCGGCAGCATCATTACGGCTGCCGCCTGTGGTCTGGCATTAACTTATGCCGGCTATTCGCCATCTGTGCGTGGTGGCGCTGCGCGGTGCAATGCCGACCTGCTGGCGCGACGGCTTATGGTGGTTCCTGCCTGAGGAAAAGTGCGCGCGCGAGCGTCCTTCTTCCCTATGATTTTCCGAGGTCAGAGCGGGATAAGGGGGAGGCTGGTTAACCTCTTGTTAACCAGCGTATGTTAGTCGCCTTAAGGATTAAGCAGCAGCCGGGCGTTCAGTCTGCGGTCGCGATCAGGGATAAAGGATTGGATGGATGGCCATCAGCACTGTCTCCCCTATTACGAGCTTTCTCATCGCCCAGAAGGACGAGGTTACGGCTGCGCAGACCTACGCCAAAACCGATGCCGCCACGGCGAACGAAATCGCAACTTTCGAAAAAGATGCTGGGTCTATCACGACAGTCGACGGTCTGCTGAAGAATTACTCGGTGCTTCAGGTTGTGCTGGGGGCTTATGGTCTTAGCTCGTTGTCAGGTCAGACGGCGGTTATTAAGGATCTGCTCACGCAGGATCCGTCTTCCTCCACCTCGTTGGCAGCTAAATCCAAGAATACGAGCTGGCAGGCTTTCGCCAAGGCGTTTGCCGTGTGGAGCGAGCATGATGGCGTCTCCACGGTTTCGCCGTTCACGACGAGCGATAGCAAGGTGAGCGTAACAGCGGCCCCGACGAAAACGACGGAACTAACCTTGAACGCAATCCTGCCGTCTTCCAGCAGCACGCAGGACAGTTATACAACGGCCGGGGTGACCACCTATGATGCGTCGGGGAATGCCACGCAGGTAGCCCTGCAATGGACACGAAGCACTACCAATCCGCTTTCGTGGAATGTCAGTGCCTATGATGCGGATGGCAAGGGTGCTGTGGGTACCAACAGTTACAATGTGACTTTCAATACCGACGGTTCCATTGCCTCTGTGTCCAACGCGGTTTCCGGTGACAGCGTCGTAAATTCATCGAGCAAGGATCTGACAGCGTTTTTTCCTGTTACTCTGACAGGAGGGGACGGCAAAACTCAGAATATCAAGCTTGTTCTGGGCACGGTGGACAGCACCAAGAGCGGTACTGTCATGGCGACCAGCGACACCCAGAAGGCCAGCGTCTCTCAGGCGCAAAGCATGAGTGGTTCAGGTACGTCCCTGACCATGAGTCCTGTTGTGGTGGGCTCAACCACGGGCACCGGTCAGTCCTATCTATCCTCGCCGCTCGACCCCGATCAGGCGCTTGATGACGCCGATAACATTCCCGCATCCGCCCGCAATTACCTGTCCGTGAAGTGGACGCAGACGGCTAATTCGACTTGGAGCGTCTCGGTGGTTAATCCCTACGATTCCTCTTCTGTCACCAGTTCATCCGTTTACTCGGTTTCTTTTGACGCCTTGGGCAATGTCTATTCGGTCAATGGTCTGTCCACGACCAAGGTTCCAGCCCTGACGGCGGTTATGGGTGGCACGACCTATTCGATCAATCTGGAGTCGCCCACCCTGTCCACCAGCCAGAAAACAACGGAATCCACGCTGACCAATCCCAGCGCCACCACCAGTTACGACGGTGTGGACATGACAACGCTGGTCGATGATTTTGAGCAGACGCAGTACGAGCAGAGCAAGGCCAACCAGAAAGATGGTGTGGGTAATGCGCTGTATTTTACTCGCAAGATCAGCGGTGTGACTACGCTGGCTCAGGTTATGTCAGACTCAACGCTGCTCAAAGTGGTGGAAACGGTTCTGGGGTACAATCCCGATCAGATTGGGGCGCTCGATTATAGCCAGCAGGTGCAGATGCTGACCGGCAAGATCGATTTTTCGCAGTTCACCACGGCTGACGGGATCAAAAAATATGCGGAGCAGTATCTGGCGATGCTACAGATCAATCCGCAGACTTCCAGCGATGCGCTGAGCACCATGGATCTGTTCGGTGGCAGCAACAGCAGTGAAGGGATTGTCGCTCTGTTTGATGTCAGCGGTTCATCCAGCGGTTCAAGCAGCCTCTATTCCGCCCTGTTCTAATGTATAGGCAGGTGGGTGTATCTGTTCCGGTGCAGCTCTGATGGAACCTGGCGCGATGAAGGGCGAAGGCGCCGGGCAGTCAGATGCGGCCGCCCAGGCTGTCGGCGTGCCCGATATGCTCGATGCGATCCGCCATGCGGTGGGGCAGAAGCATGACGAGGTGCCTATCGGCGTGCTTGAGGGCCGGGTTACGGGGCTTTCAGGACTTTCCATCTCTCTGAGCGGCCTGCGTGATTTTACGGGCGTGGGTGATCGCGTGCGCGTTCTCGGGTTGGACGGGCGCGAGACTGAAGCGGAAATCGTAGCCTTTCAGGGCGATATTGCCATTGCCATGCCATTTGGCTCGCTCGAGGGGATTGGTTCGGGATGTCGGGCCACGTTCCAGATGTTCGGCCCAGAGGAGCGGCGGCGGCGGGCAGGGGGTACTCTGCTGGTTAACGAATCCTGGAAAGGGCGGGTCGTGGACCCTATGGGCCGCCCCATGGACGGCAAGGGGCCGCTTGCGCCCGGCGGTGTGGTGCAGAAACTCCATGCCCCCCCGCCGGAGGCGGCTTTGCGTGCGCGTCTTGGGCCAAGGATTGATCTGGGTGTGCGGGCGTTGAACCTGTTTGCCACCTGCCGTGAGGGGCAACGTCTGGGCCTGTTTGCAGGTTCGGGTGTGGGGAAATCCACCCTTATGGGTATGCTCGCGCGGAACACCGCGTGTGACGTCGCGGTGATTGCCCTTGTGGGTGAACGTGGCCGCGAAGTGCGCGAATTTGTTGAAGATGATCTGGGGCCGGAGGGTCTGGCCAAGTCCGTTGTGGTGGTGGCGACATCCGATACCTCGCCCCTGATGCGGCGTGAGGCGGCCTACGCGGCCATGGCGGCGGCGGAGTATTTCCGTGATCAGGGCAAATCCGTTCTGATGCTTATGGATAGTGTGACCCGCTTTTGTCAGGCCCTGCGTGAAATTGGTCTGTCTTCAGGGGAGCCGCCTGCGACCCGTGGGTATCCGCCAAGCGTGTTTGCTGAGTTGCCGAGGCTGCTTGAACGCGCAGGCCCCGGCCTGATGGATGCAGAAGGTAAGGCCGGGCAGATGACGGCCATGTTCTCGGTGTTGGTGGAAGGCGACGACCATAATGAGCCCGTGACGGATGCCGTGCGTGGTATTCTGGACGGGCACGTTGTCATGGAGCGCCGGATTGCGGAATCGGGGCGCTACCCGGCCATCAACGTGCTGCGTTCTCTCTCCCGCACGGTGCCGGGCTGCAACGCGCCAGAAGAGAATGCGCTTGTGCTGGAAGCGCGGCGTGATCTTTCAACCTGGGAGGAAATGCAGGACATGGTGCGCCTTGGCGCCTATCGCCCCGGCAATGATCCGCAGGTTGACAGAGCCATCCGCGTAGCCCCAGCGATTGAAGGCGTGCTGAAGCAGCAGCGGGGAGAAAAGGCCACTCTGGCGGAAAGTTTTGATGCGCTGCGGGGTGCGTTGTCTGTTGACGAGGTGTCAGGGTGAACCCCCGGGCTCGTGCACTCCAGTCTCTGATCCGTCTGCGCAAGACGGAAGTGGATCAGGCGCGTGCCGAATTGGCGCGCGTGCTGGCTCATGAGCGTGCTGCCGAGGTGAGGCTGGCCCATAGTCGGCAGCAACTACAAAGCGAACAGTTCGAAGTCAGTGCCGGACACACCAGTATGGAGGACTTCCTCACCTGGTTGCCCGTCGGGCGGGACGCCATTGAACGGGCGCACCGGCTTGTGTTGGAGGCGCAGCAGGCATCGGATCAGGCGCGTGCAGGTCTGACGCAGGCCAATGCCGCCCTGAAGGCCGCCGAGGCCGTACTGGCACGGTGGCGGGAAGAAGAGCGTGAGAAAGAGGCCCGCAGGGAGCAGAACGAGGTGGATGATCTGTCGCGTCGGGTAAGAGGAGTGTTCGGGATAGGGTGAGGCCAGGCCCGGTCTGTTTGACGGTCATGTGCCGCCGGGCACACGGGCTTTGGAAAAGATGTTTCGTTATTGAGAAAGTCAGCCTGCACGGCTATCGCTGGTTACAATAACCGCAATATGATCGGGCAGGGCACCAGTTTTGCTGGCCGTGAGTGATTAGGAAAACACATGCAACAGACCGCGAAGATTTTTATTGCTACCCCGTGTTACGGGGGAATGGTCACGCAGGAATACATGGAATCCGTCATCGCCTGCACCAGTATCATGCAGACGCCCATGACACTGTCTCTTCTTGGTGACGACGCGATGATCAGTCGTGCCAGAAACACGCTGCTTCATCAATTTTACACCCGTTCCGATGCCTCCCACATTCTGTTCATTGACGCGGATATCGGTTTTCCCGCGGAAGCGCCCGCCCGTCTGCTGGCTGCGGACAAGGACGTGGTTGCCGGCATGTACCCGATCAAGCAGCACTTCTGGGACAAGGACACGCAGGAAAACGTGTTGCGCGGCGAAGGGCATGAAACAGCGTCGCTCCGGTATGTGGGTGAGACCGATGAAATGCACCAGACCTGGGAAAAGGGGCCGCTGCTGAAAACGCGGTACGCGGGAACGGGTTTCATGATGATCAGCCGGAAGGCGATTGGCATGTTGATCAAAAGCTACCCTGAAACCGCCTATCGCCGGATCGATGCGGCGGGTAGCCGGGGCGAGACGGAATATCATGCCCTGTTCGATGGCAGCATCGACCCTGAAACCGGCACCTATCTGAGCGAGGATTTCACGTTCTGCCGCCGATGGAGCGCCATTGGCGGTGAGGTCTGGCTGGATACGTCCATTTCTCTGACCCATGCGGGGCGGGCTTCTTTCCGGGGTGATCCGTCCCGGCGGATTGGTCTGGCCCACCATAAGGCAGGCTGAAGCCCGAGGTAACGCCCCATGGCAAGAAACGACAAACCTTCGATTATCATCAAGCGCGGCGATGACGGCGGTGGCGAAGGCCATCACGGCGGGGCGTGGAAAATCGCCTACGCCGACTTCATGACGGCGATGATGTCGTTCTTTCTTGTCATGTGGCTGCTGAACGCTACGACGGACGAGCAGCGCAAGGGGATTGCCCAGTTCTTCAATCCCATGGCTGACCATGAGACCCATGGCGGCCCGACTTCCGAGATGCTGGATACAACGCCTTCTCCCATGACGGGGGGAGAAGCTGTCAAACGTATCAAGGATGGCGAGACATCCGAGGTTCCCAAGGACAAGCAGGCTGGCGCGCATGAGTATCAGCTGACAGGGCCAAAGGCGGACGGTGCTGTTGATATTACGGCGGGTATCCGTGCGCAGCTCAACTCCTCGCATCCGAGTATTGTGCCCATTGGCGGGCCGCAGAGCGGGGCGGGGTTGCAGGTAGGCTATGTGGGGGGCGGAGCACCGAACCCCGCAGCTGTGGCGGAACAAAATAATCTGCAGCATATGGTGCAGGGGCTTGAAAAGTCGGTGCGGCAGCAGCCGGACCTTCAGGCTTCCGTATCCAACATGTCGGTTCGGATCGGGCGTGATGATATCCGTATCGAACTGAAGGATTCCCAGAACCGTCCGATGTTTGATTCGGGATCGGCGGCACCCAACCAGCTTGGGCGCAAAATGCTGGGTGAAATCGCGGCCTGGCTGGCCCCCATGCCGGAAAAATTGTCCATTGTGGGGTACACTGACGGAGCAGCATACCGTCCGGGCAAGAAGTGGAGCATGTCAAACTGGACGCTTTCCGCCCTGCGCGCTGACCGCGCGCGTGAAGTGCTGGTGCACGCAGGGTACCCGGATGGCAATATCCTCAATGTTTCTGGTCGGGCTGATAGGGAACTCGCTGTCCCGTCCGACCCATCGGCACCGGGAAACAGGAGAGTGGTTCTGATCATGCACCGGCGGTACGTAGAGCCAGCTTTGGGCACCGCCTCTTCAAACCAGTCTGCTGGACAGCCGCCTTCCGATAGTGAGGCCGCTCCGGCCGCGCCTTCGCAGACGGACGGGCAGGCGGCGGACGGTGCGCCCCATTAATTGACCGGGGCGCGGCAATATTAATAAAATCGCGGACGTGCTTCTGACTTCCGTGGGATAAACGAGTACAGGTTTTAACTGCTGCGACGGCGTGTGGACCGCGTGGCTTGAATGGATGGAAGTGGAGACAGCTTAATGCTTTTCATTGGGGGGCTTATCTTTTCGCTGCTCTGCGTCTTCGGTTCGTTTGTGGCCTCGGGCGGTGCGCTTGCGCCACTGATCGCGTCCATGCCGTTCGAACTGCTGACCATCCTTGGGGCCGCAGCGGGCATTTTTATCATGTCCAACTCCAAGGATGCGCTCAAGCAGCTTCTGTCCGACCTGAAGCTGACGCTCGGCGGTCCGCGTCACAATAAGGATTCCTATCTGGAACTGTTGGTGACGTTGTTCCGTTTCATGCGGCTGGCGCAGGCCCGTGGGAACATGGCGCTTGAAGAGCACGTCGAAAACCCTGGCGAAAGCAGCATTTTCGCGCTGGCGCCGCGTGTGCGCGACGACGTCGAAACCCGCAACATGATCTGCGATTACCTGCGTCTGGTCAGCCTGAACATGGAAGAGCCGTACCAGCTTGATGAGGTCATGGCGCGTGAACTGAAAAAGAATCTGTCCGAAAAACTACATATTTCAGAAAGCCTGCAGAGCATCGCCGATGCTCTTCCGGCTCTGGGTATCGTGGCGGCGGTTCTGGGGGTTATCAAGACGATGGCCTCCATCAGCAAGCCCCCTGCCATTCTGGGCGAGATGATCGCAGGGGCGCTGGTGGGTACGTTCCTTGGGGTGCTTCTTTCCTACGGGGTGGTTGCGCCACTGGCGGCCCGCATGAAAGATGTGATAATGCAGGATGGTCGCTATCAGGACATTATTCGCATTGTGTTCGTAGCGCATCTTCAGGGCAGTCCGCCGCAGGTCAGCGCTGAAATCGGCAGAAAGGATATCCCGCATGCGTTCATGCCGTCGTTTAACGAGCTTGATGTCGTGCTGGCTGAGTCGTCAAATCCGCAGCAGGCAACGCAGGGAGCAGCGGCCTGATGCAGATGTAACAGGGCTGGAGGGACGGAGCGTCTGATGGGTTTTTCGGTATCAAAGACGACAAGTCTTTCGGATCAGGCGCAGGAAAATGTTCTGCAGGGACTTACGTCCGCTCTGTCGTCCAGTAATAAAGCCAATCTGGCTTCGTTGCTGACGTCAGGAACATCCTCTGCGACTACGCAGAAGTCTTCCTTCGGTTCTGTGCTTCAGTCCGTTTCCCAGCATTCTGCCGGGCAGCAACAGAGTAGCAACGTGGATCAGGCCGGTAATTCCGGGTCTTCCTCGTCATATTCTTTCTCTGGGGCGTCAGGCAGCAGCACGAGCGCTGCTGCTAGTTCTACGAAATCCACCCAGAGCGCGTCGCAGAGCGATAGCTCTGCCAAGGCGTCCTCCTCCTCCTCACCATCATCATCTTCGGACACTAAAAGCAACGTTTCCCAGAGCAGCACGCGGGCGACAGCGGCGCAGTCAGCCACGACCTCCGTGTCTGGAACCGGAACGAAAGGCACGACCAAGAGTGCCCAGAAGCAGGATGACAGCAGTACCGATAGCAGTGCCTCCCAGTCCCAGGATGCTCTGTCCGCCCTTGCCCTGCAGCAGCAGGCCGCTGTTTCCACGCCGCTGACGCAGCCTGCCCTTGCCTCGGTTCAGATCGGGAGCAGTAAAGGAACGGCAGATCAGACCGGGTCGGCCTCCACGCAGCAGGCGAATATGCCGGATGTACAGGCAACGACCGAGCAGACGAGTGCAAGTGTCACAGGTCAGGCCGCGCAGTCCGATGGCACGGCGGCTGATTTGCTGGCAGCACTGGGTGGCGCACAGGATCAGTCAAGCCAGAGCAGTATCGCGACAACTGCCCAGACGGATACAGAAGCCAGTGCGACTGACGCGGCGCTCGCCAAGAAAATGGCGGCAGCGGCTGCGCAGACCGGCAATCAGGATTCCAGCAGCACGCTTGCTTCTTCTGACTTTTCTGCCAGCCTGAGTGCTGCGGCAGACGTCAGCCAGACTCAGGACAGTCAGCAGGTGCAAACGGATGCAGCACTGACATCTGCGGATAGCCGTGATGGACAGAGTGTCCAGACAACGGGGGCGTCCTCCGCGACTGGTTCATCCACGACTAGTACCGGGAGCGCTACTATTTCGCTTAGTGGGGTGGGGGCTATTGCCGCTGCTCTGAATGGTGGCGCGGCGGGTCATTCCGGCATGTCTGATGGACGGGCGGATGGAGGCAGTGGGCAGGAACTGGCCTCCCAGATGTCAACGGATGTGCATCTGCCAGCCGGCATGGGCGCTACGACGACGGAATTTTCGCTGGAACCGGCCACGACGACAGCCGAAACCACTGCGCAGTCAGCCAGCGCGCTGAACGAAGGGGCGGATACGGAAAAGCTCGACGGAGCCACCAGTCTGCTGGCCCAGCAGTCCGAGGATGGCACGACATCCGTTTCGCTGACGGTCATGACCGACGATTCCACCCCGGTTCATGTCCGTCTGACAGGTACCGATGGCGTGACATCGGGCGTTGTGCTGCAAAGTGCGGATGAAATGACCGCCCGGCATCTGGCCGCGAACAAGCATGAACTGATGGCCGCCCTGAATGCGGCGGGTGTTGATGTCAGCAACCTGAAGATCGACGTTGTCAGTGCCAGCGGTGGGAGCGGTGATGCCGGAAATAGTCAGGATGGCAACAGCGGCAATGCTTCCTATGGCGGCACACTGTCTGGCGGTCAGTCCGGCAATGGTGCGGGGCAGGGTGGGCAGCAGACTTACGGTGCTACCGTAGCTTCCGGCAGCAGCAGCACCCAATCGGAGAGTGGCGCGGATAGCAGTGCCGCGTCGGTCACGGCCACACGTGCTACCCAGCAGGGCAGCAACGGAATTAATATTACCGCCTGAGGGGCGGGGCGGTAAGGAAGGGAAATGAGCCGATGACAACAACATCGTCCACAAGTATTGCGAACGAATATAAGGCGCTTCAGGCGGCTGAAGCATCGGCCAAGGCGAGTGCCAATTCGTCGCCCAGCAGCAGTAGCTCAAGCTCTTCCTCTTCAGTGTCGTCCCTGAACTCGTTGGCTAATAATTACACGTCCTTTCTGACGTTGCTGACAACGCAGCTTCAGAATCAGGACCCCAGCAGCCCGATGAGTTCTGATACCTTTACGTCGGAACTGGTGCAGTTCGCGAGCGTGGAGCAGCAGGTCTCAACCAACAGCAAGCTGGACTCCCTGATTTCGCTCAATCAGGACAGCCAGCTCAGCACGGATACAGCTCTGGTGGGTGACACCATTACCGCTACCAGTACCACCCTGCCCCTGCAGAACAGCTCTGCATCGCTCAGCTTCACCGGCACGTCGGGCGAGACGGTGGCGATTGCGGTTTCCAACTCCTCCGGCACCATTGTCAAGGATGTGGTATCGACAGCCAGCAAGGGCACCAATACCTGGACGTGGGATGGTACCGACAACAACGGAAACAAGCTTTCTGACGGAGGATACAGCGTGTCCGTCAAAACGGTTGACTCGACCGGCACCACGTCGGATGTACCTTTCTCGGTCACCGGCACCATTACCGGTATCCAGAAAGGCAGTGCGGACATGCTGGTGCAGCTCGGTAGCGCCAGCATTCCGATGGCGAATGTTACCAATGTTTCGTCCAGCAAGACGAGCAGCAGTTCCTCCAGCAGCACAGGCAGCTCTTCTTCCAGTTCGAGCGGCACGACGACAGGAAGCTGACGCAGCGGAACGCGCGCAGACGGCAAAACGGCGGGGCCTTGTGCCCCGCCGTTTTTTGTTGGCCGCTCAAGGGGGACGGCGTTAGCGGCTGATATCTATCGTTCCGGCATTGCTGAGGATGTTGATGCCCGAACGGACGGGCAGGCAGGTTTCCTTGGCGCTCTGTACCGGGTTGCTGTTCTTGGCGGTTGCGCGGGTGCCTAGCGGGGCGAAGGCTTTTTCGTTCAGGCGGTAGCCAATGCCCCACATGGTGGTGAAGGGATCATCCACGCCGAATTTGCGCATTTTCTTGCGAATTTTGCAGATCATCACATCAATGACCTTGCCGTGGGGCTCGCTTTCGCCTGCGTACAGGCTGTCCAGCACGGTTTCCTTGCTCAGCACCTGGCCTTTTCTGAGGGCCAGAAGCTCCACGACATCGTATTCACGGCGTGTCAGCGGTACCAGCTTGTCATCGACATGCGTTTCGCGACGATCGACGCACACAGTCAGTCGGCCGATATGCAGTGTCATGCTGTCATGGCCGCCGACGCGGCGCACAATGGCGCGCAGCCGGGCCAGAAGCTCCACGGGTTCTATGCTGGCGGGTACGCAGTCATCCGCGCCGACGGACAGCACATCCGCCACTTTGCGGGCAGGTGTCTCCTGAGCAATGACAATGACAGGCGTGGGCACACGACTGTTGCGGATATGCTTGATCAGACGCGTATCGGGCGTGGCCTGTTGCAGAACTGCAATGTCGTAGTGGGAGCGGCGCAGAGTTTCGGCCACGCCTTCAGGGCCGGACATGGTGATGGAAATTGAGCCTTCAATGGCGGCATTGGCCAGACCGCTACAGGGGCGGTCTCCGTCCTTGATAGAAGTGTCACCTATGCAAAGTATCCGCATTTCCGCTTTCCATCACTCATCATGCGCTTGTCCAGCAGGCCGAAAAATTAAGAACATGCCCGTTTTGTGACCATATAGTTTCCCGAAACATGCAGTGTTGCGGAATAGGGCAGGTGGCGGGAGTCATGTCAGTCTGGCCGGGCGCTTTTCGCGTCTTTCCTTATGGCGTTACCTTAACGAAAGGCGGAAAAAACACCTTGGCTTAGCGGCAGTCATTCCATAAAATGGTTAAGAATTGTTTGGCTATAATGCCACGATGGTCAAGGAATATCGGCTGGCCTGACGTGAATCTTCGTGGTACTGAAAAACTTATATGCCAGCCTGATTCGATGTTTCCGATTATAAGAGGCACCAGTCTGGTGAGCACAAACCCGGCTTCTATCCTGAGGGAATGACAACATGAGCGACACGACTGCTGCCTCGGCTTTGGCGTCAAGCCTGCGCGAAATGACAACGGCGGCGTCCCGCGCTGCGTACCAGAGCGCGCGTCCTGGCCATACGGGCGGCGTGGGTGTGCGCCTGTCCTCTCAGAGTGTGGATGGATCTTCGTCTTCCATCCAGTTCGATTCGACCGGGCAGATTGTTCCGTCTTCCAGTGCGCAGAAAAAAGACAACGCCATGTCCAGCGCGGTTGATTTGTTCGCCTGAATTTATAGCCCATGGCGCGTTATCTGTCGTGGGGAGGGGTGAGGGCGGCTACTTGATTCGGGGGGCGGGGTGGTTGTCCCGTTTCTTTCGGCGTATGGTCTCCAGAGAATATGTATTGGGTGGGGCCGTGCTGAACAGGCAGTGGGGGTGCCGCCCTTTCAGGATTAGAGACACGTGCATTTAAGCATATCCCCAGGCGCAAGGCGTTCCGTCGCGGTTTTGGTTACAGCGCTTCTGTCCTGTTCGTCCATAACGTCGCCGGGCAACGCGGCGCCTCGGCATGGGGCGCGGCACGTGCTGCCCAAGGTGCCGCCAGCAGCGACCCATCCTGTTGTTTCACCCCCTACCGCGCCCTCCGGGTCGGCGCAGCAGGGGAGTGGCAGTGCGGATGAAGGTGTTTCAGGCGATGTGCTCTTTAAGGGACTGCCGGAATCCTGGCGTGCGGTGGTGCTGGACAAGCCCACTCCGCCGCCGCAGCCGGCACAGAACGGGGGCAAATCGTCAGGTGCCGTTGCGGGCAAAGCGGGTGGCGCTACGAGCGGGGAGACGGCAACGGCAGCAAACCGGGTGCTGATTCCTGTGCCGCCGGACATGGGTATTGCCGCCTTTCAGAGCGCCAATCGTTTCCTGATCGTAGTGGATAATGCACGCCCGATGGATACCAGCGCCTTGCGGGGCAATGGTATTTTTTCAACCCTTACGGTCAGCACGCTGGCGGCGGCAACGCTGATTCAGGTGCAGTTGCCTGATACGCGCAAGCTCTACCTGTCTCAGCAGGCTGAAGGCTGGGTGCTGGGCGATCAGCCGCCTCCGGTCACGGACTATGATGACCGACGTGTCATCAGCCCGCGTCCGGGTGACGGTGGCATACTCTACCCTATGCGCAGGCCTGGCCGCGTGCTGTCCATTACGGACCCAGCCTCGGGTTCGCGCCTGTTCGTCGGGACGTCCACGATGGATGACGGCGGTATCCTTTCTCTCAGAATCGGCAAAGGGTACGAAGTCTGGCCTACGACAGAAGGTGTCGTGGTGGCGGTTCAGTCTCCCGAGATCAGTATGCGTGCGACCCCGGATGGCCCGTTGTTGAGCGTGGACGGCAAGGCGTTTCCTGACGAGGGTGTTGCGGTTTACGCCAGTGACGTGGATCTGAAATGGCTTGGCTTGCAGGACCTGCCGCCTGAGAAATTGCGCGAACGTCTGCATGATGCCTTCCTGGCCGCGGCTGATTCCGATCCGGCTCAGCGTTTTGAAAAGCGTCTGGAGGAAGCCAAAGCAGCGTTCAGTGCCGGGAGTGGTACCGAGGCGCGTGGTATCCTGACCGTGGCGCTGGAGGACGATCCTGAAGAGGCAAACCGCCCCGGTGTGCTGTTCCTGTTGGCGGCATCCGAACTGGTGGCAGGCAACAAGGAGGGGGCGTCCCTGCTTGAAGGGCCGTGGCCAGATAGCCAGAAGCGCGCTGTACAGCTCTGGCGCGGGCTTTATCTGGCGGCTGAGGGTGGGCATGAAGCCGAGGCAGCACATCTGCTTGCCATGGATGTGGATCGCTTGAAGAATTATCCTGCTCCGCTGCGGGATATGCTGCTCCCCGGTGTGGCGGAGGAAATTGCCCGTTACGGCACGCAGGACGATGTTGAATCGCTCGAAAACCTGCCATCGGGTTCTGCGTATCAACTGGTGGATGCGTTCCGCAAGCTGCGTTCGGGGCAGCGTGAGCAGGCCTATACACTTTTCTCCAAGCTGTCAGAGGATCGCGACCCTATCGTTGCGGAAAAGGCGCTGGAAGAGCGTCTTGTCATGAATATCGCATCCGGGAAGACCGCGCCCGATGCGGCTGCCGAGCAGTATAATACGCTGATGCCCGACGCCCGTTTGGCCGGACGTGAGGTGCAGGTGCGTCTGCAGCAGGCGGATGCCTATATGCGCGCTCATGCCTGGACAGATGCGCTGGATGCCATCGACACCGTGCAGGCTGGAACCGGGGATGCGGGAGACAAGCAGATCCCGCCGATTCTGATGCAGGCTCTGGCAGGCATAGCGCAGGAAAGCAGCAAAACGGCAGATAAAGGTGCGCTGCTCCACAACGCGGCGCTTATCAAGGCGCATCTGCCCGGCCTGCCTGATGGGCCGCGCAAGGGCGAAGTGATGGTTGCCTACGGGAAAATGCTGCTCAGGCTCGGCCTGCCGGATGAGGCTGCGGATATTTTCTCCTCTGCCGTGCCCATGCTGGCCACGCCGGATATGAAGGCGCTGGCTGGCGAGGGGCTGGCGGATGCGAATCTGGAGCGCAAACGCCCGCAGGATGCGCTCAAGGCGCTGTCTGTAACCGACAGTCCAAACCTGCCCGATGCCTCCCGCGCGGCACGGCAGCGGATTCTGGCACGTATTGCCCTGGCGACTGGCGATCAGAACAAGGCTCTGGCCTTGCTCAGTGGAGATGCCTCGCCTGTTTCGCTCGATATCAGCGCGCGGATTCATGAGGGACGGGGGGAATGGCCCGCGGCTGTGCAGGATATGCACCAGCTTGCCGCGTCAGAAATTCCTGCAAAAGGTCCGCTCGATGCTGACATGCAGGCTTTGGCGCTGCGTCTGGCTTCCGATGCCTCACAGGCGGGAGATCGCCCGATGCTGGACTGGGTGGCCGCACTTGCGGGCGACAGGATGGATGGCGACAATGCCCGCCTTTTTCAGTTACTGACCAAGCCCGTTGATACGACCCTGCCCACGGCGGGGTCGGAAGCCGGGCAGTAAGCCCCTGCGCCAGTTTACTGGGGGAAAGACTTCAGTGCGCCGGGCAGGACCGCGCCGATCAGCAGGGTGACGGCCAGTCCCAGAGCGAGTGATGGCCCGATGGGGGTACGTCGTGCGTGTGGGGGGTGGTCAAGATAGGGCGGCCAGGCAGTTGCGTGATTGAAGCGGTGCGTAAGCAGGGAGGTCGCACCGTGAAATGTAAGACTGACCAGCAGGAAAACCGCTACACCCCTGAGTTCCACCCATGCGCCGCAGGCTGCCGCCATAAGGGCTTCTCCTCCAGACAGGGCGTTGCGCCTGAACAGAAGCGAGGGGAGGATGAGCAGGATGATAATGCTCCCCCATGCCGCGACAGCGCCCAGAATGGCTTCCGATGGCGTCTCGCGCAAGACACCGGCCAGCAGTCCGGCTAGCAGCATGGAAACCAGCAGAGCTGGGGGAAGCCAGCCTTCTGTGCGGTCAAGCAGGGCGGCAAGGCAGGCGAGGTTGAGCGCGATGATCGTGCCAAGCGCAGCGGGGGGAGACAGGCGCGCCAGGAAAAGGATGGAAAACGAGGCGACAAGCAGGCAGCCCGCAGTAATGAGCCGTTTCCACGCCAGGGTTTTCTCCGCCGGATAAGCGCGTATGCCGCCAAGCAGAGGCAGGCGGCGGAGCAGAAAGCGGAAGGTTATGATCGAGAGCGGGAACCAGATTGCTACGAGCAGCCCGCCGACTGATGCCTGATCGTTGCGGACCAGCAGGCTCCACAGGACAATGATAGCGGTGACCGAAATCGACAGCAGGATGTCGTTGATGTCGAGCTTGGGCGTGCGGGGACGAACCATGGCCTGAATGATTACCTTTTAAAGCTCTGTATGCCCGTACCACACGGTGGATGAATTTTCTCCCAAAGGGAGAAAAAAGTGGTCTTGGCTCGTGGGGCGCGGTATTTAGACCCAAGCGGTATCATGAGATGGTTAAGGCCATATGTTCTGATACGGCGTCAAACAGCAAGGAACTGCCCCTCGCATGCTTGAAACAATGTCGTCGCACGCGATGTCGGCCCATCACGGTACAGACGTGCTTAGTCTGGCCGAGCGTAGGTTGAACTGGCTTCAGGCCCGTGAATCGGTGCTGGCTGGCAATGTCGCCAATGCCAATACGCCGGGCTATGTAGCCAAGGATGTCACGCCGTTCATTGGGGTGCTTGAGAACCAGATGGCCATGACGCTGGCCCAGACTGAACCCGGACATATGGCTGGACGCAACGAAACTGCGCGCACCGGTCGCAGCGGTGTTGGCACATCGCGCGATGGTAACGAAGTGCGGTTGGAAAACGAACTGGAAAAAGTGGCCGACACCAATGACCAGCAGCGCCTCGTGACAACTGCCTACACGGCTTATATCGCTATGTACTCGGCTGTTCTGGGCACAAATGCGTAAAGGCTGAAGCGTGGATTTTTCCGATACCATTGGTGTTTCCGCCGCAGGCATGAATGCGCAGTCAACCAGACTGCGCATTGCGGCTGAAAATCTGGCTAACAAAGATACAACCGCAACGACCCACGGTGGTGATCCGTACCGCCGTAAGACCGTTACCTTCAAGGAGGAACTGAACCGGCAGACCGGGGTCTCAAGTGTAAAGGTCAAGGAAATCGGGCAGGATCAGACGCCCTTCGAGCAGCGTTACGATCCGGCGCACCCGGCGGCCGACGCCAAGGGCTACGTAAAAATGCCCAACGTGAACAGCATGGTCGAGATCATGGATACCCATGAGGCCCAGCATTCCTACGAGGCCAACCTCAACACCATGCAGATCACACGTTCCATGTTGACACGCACAATCAACCTGATGAAATGACATTGCGTTTATCGTAGGCGGTCTTGCCTGCGGTGTGCTTCCCGTGGGTGGTTTTTTCCGGTGTGCTGGCGCATGATCTGCCGCCGCCCTGGCTTTATCCGTTTTTATGAATGGACAGATTTCATGCCCTCTACGGAAAATAATAGAAACACGGCCCCTCCCGCACAGATTTTGACTTTTCAGGTTGGGGGGCAGATTTATGGATTGGGCCTGCTGTCAGTTGTCGAAATTGGCAACTGGTCCGAAATCCGGCCTTTGCCTGCCGCGCCGCATTATATCGCCGGGGTGATCAATGTGCGCGGCACGGCGCTTTCTGTTGTTGATATGGGTATTTTTTTCAAGGAAAGAGCTCAGCGCGCGGAAAAGGCAGCTCATACCTCCATTATCCTTGTGGATCTGGGTGCGGTACGGGTCGGGCTGCTGGTGGACAGGGTATGCGACATCGTTTCCATGCAGGGCGTGGAAATCCAGCCGGTTCCGGCTGCGGGCGGGCGCGAAAGTGGCAAGGTGCTCAGTGGGCTGGCCATTATCGGTGATGACATCATTGGCCTCCTTGACCTGCCCGCCTTTGGCGCAAGTATCGAACTGCCTAACGTTACGGCCAATATGCTGAACCACTAGGCGGTACGGATGTACCGTGCGCCATTTTTATCTGATGGGCCTGTTTGCAGGCAGAGTGAACAATGAGTGATGTCCCCCTGAACGGAACCGTTTCTTCCATGGGGGGGCAGGCGCGTTCCTCTTCCATTACCGATACCGATCTGATCCGCGCGGCAGGGCTGATACCTGCGCGCGTCAAAACCTTTTTTCTTGAAGGGCGCGAGGCGGAAGCCGTCGGTCTTATTATGGACCAGCTTGCGCGGCGGCCGGGTAATGTCGCCCTGACTATTACCGCCGCCATGCTTATTGCCCACCATACCGTGCGGTACGACACGGCGCTTGCCCTGCTGCGTGAGGCTCTTGAACATGTGCCGGACAATGTGCAGGCACAGCAGACCTATGCCTATACGCTAATCTGTGCGGGCCAGCTTGCTGAAGGCAGCGAACGCTTCGGGGCGTTACTGGCGCGTTACCCCGCCCAGCGTGTATCGCTGATCGAACATCTCTCCGCCGCGCTCTTGCAGGCGGGGCTTCTTGAAGAGGCCCGACAGGTGCTCGCCGGGGCGATTGCCGATCGCTGTACGTCCGCCGCTCTGCTCAGTAATATGGGCTGCGCACTGACCTATTTGAACCGTTCCGCGGAATCGCTGCCTTATTACGAGGCTGCCCTGCGTATGGCGCCTGGTAACAAGCGTATGCAGGCTTCCTACGGCTGTGCTCTGCTCAAGGCCGGGCACCTGGGGCGGGGTTGGGCCTTACACGCCCAGAAGCCCGATGGCCTGCACGCGGAGGCATGGTTTAAAAAACTGCCGCCTTTGACGCCGCAGACCGATGTGCGTGGGCGTTCCGTATTGCTGTACCATGATCATGGCTTGGGAGACACGCTCCAGTTTGTCCGCTTTGTTACGGCGCTTATGGAAAAAGGGGCCATCATTACGCTTGCGGTGCCAGCGACCTTGCTGGGACTGATAGGCCGGTCTTTCCCTACCGTTAACGTGGTAGATATTGCGGGCATGGCGGTGCGTGCGCAGTTTGGTGGTGGGTTTGATTATGCCGACCTGATCATGAATCTGCCGTACGCATTGGGGCTGGATCGGTGCGAAGCCAGTGTGCTGGCTCCCGTTATTCCGTATCTGGTGGCAGACGAAGCCGCTGTTGCGGCGTGGGGCGCGCGCCTGCCAGCAGGGCAGCCGCGTATCGGATTGGTCTGGGCAGGTGAGTGCCGCCAGAGCGCTCGTGGCACCGCCATGGACGACCGTCGTTCCACAACATTGCAGGCTATGGCGCCTATTATCGCATCCCGGCCCGACGCTACTTTCATAAGCCTGCAATATGGCAGGAAGCGTGAGGAAATCGCTCAGTGTGGTTTTGCACTGATCGACCCCATGGATCAGATTCGGAGCATGGACGATACGGCGGCTCTTGTGAAAAATCTTGACCTGCTGATTACGGTTGATTCTTCCCCCGCCCATCTTGCCGGCGGGTTGGCCTGTCCTGTCTGGGTCATGAGCCGTCAGGATGCCTGCTGGCGCTGGCTCGATAGTGGCGAGACCACAGCATGGTATCCGACCATGCGGCTGTTCCGCGCCAAGGAGCGCTCTTTCGCGCCGATGATTGATGAAGTGGCGGAGGCTCTCAGGCAGGCAACGCGGTTTCTGCCCTGATCAGACCGTAAGGTGGCTTCAGCCCCATGGTGCGGGGCTGAAGGAAAAGTGGGTTCAGAAGGGCAGTACGCTGTCCAGAACCTGTTGGCCGTAGCGCGGAGTTTGCAGCTTGCTCAACTGGCCACGACCGCCGTAGGAGATACGGGCTTCGGCAATTCGGTCATGGGTAACGGTATTGTCTTCGGTAATATCCTGCGGCCTGACAACGCCGCTGACCATAAGCTGGCGCAGTTCACCATTCACACGCACTTCCTGCCTGGCAACCACGACGAAATTGCCGTTGGGCAGCACCTGCGTAATGGTACCTGCCAGCGACAGGGTAACGGTTTCATTGCGGCTGATGGTGCCGGTGGCGGTATTGGCGCTGGAACTGCTGGTATCGAGCGCCGAGGAGCTGGACAGCGCCTTGCCCTGAAAGCCGAACAGGCTGGGAATACCGAAGTTTTCCGAACCGCTGCCCGACGCTGAGGTATTGTTGGTGACGGCTGCGTTATCTGCAATGACGACGCTGATCTTGATCAGGTCACCCACCTGAGAGGCACGCTGATCCTTGAAAAAGGCGCGGCTGCCGGGACGCCACAGGCTGCCCACCTCTGTCGGTGGGGGCTGGAGCGGCGGCATGGGCATGGTGACCGGCCTGTATTCCGGCGCCTGCGTGGGGTCTGATGTCCGGGTCATGCGCGGCGGGTGCCCCATCTCGCTCATGTCGGCCAGACCCGAGCAGCCTGACAGCCCCATCAGGCCGATGAGGAATGCACCCGGCAGGCGGTTTTTCATCAAACTAAAACTCCAGCGCATTGACGTGTTACCTGACAGAATCATCCTCGCCTCAGCCACCACGAGACGAAGTAGTCAGGCGGCGCAGGGTGGCGGCGTCTGAAGGCATGCCGCTGGAACCAGCCTCGACAACGACTTCAGAAGCATTGTTGGAGCGCCCTGTGACAATCATGTTGCTGGCAAGATTGAGCACGCGTACGTACTGTCCTTTCCCGCCATCTTCTATCGCCCTGCCGCTGGCGGTCAGGTGCAGTCCCGGCGCGGTGAAAACAATCAGCACCGGATCACCCTTATGGACAACCACCGTGCGGTGCAAGTCGCGTTCCTGCACGGCATCGCCCGCCATAACGCTGTGGGTGAGCGTCATGCCGTCTATATCGGCTTCGTCGGTATAGGTACGATCCTGCGCGCGGCCGGTATAGGCGTCATCCATGGTGACATCAGCCATGGAAACGACGCTACCGGACTGTAGAGCGTGAGAGAAGACAAGAACACGACGGGCCGCATGAATGGTGCCAGCCAGCAGATAGGAATCCTGCGTGGAATCGCCCGTTGTCTGCGTGCGGTAGATGGTGGCGGTAAAGCGACCGCTCCGCGGATCCCAGTTGAGGTCCGACAGGGTTACGGGTTTAGGGTCATCTGGCGAGACAGCGATGGGGTGAAAGTCTATCAGATCGACCGAAACTGGCCCGCCACCCGCATCCGGCAGATTCTGGCGGACAAGATTGACGAAGTAATCCTTGTCCAGAACGCGCCCGGCGCGGGTGATGGTCACCTGAGCACTGGCTGACTGATCAATCCAGTCCACCCCGTATTGGTCGGCAATAGCCAGAAGCTGTGCGCCGCCAACCTGAATGCTCGTGCCAGGCGCGGGAGCTGGCCCCAGAACCCTGTCCTGACCCGGTTCCAGATCGGAGAAAAGATCCGACAGGCGGACGGTGCTGGCGGTAATGGCCGAGGCGGTTTTGAGGGTGGCTGCTTCGGTGATGGGCATGGAATATACCATGCTGCCTGCCACGATCAGTGCTGCAATGCCGCCTCTTATACTCATGACCTTATTTCAGGCCCGTCAGTGTCTGAAGCATCTGGTCAGCCGCAGTGATGACCTTGCTGTTCATTTCATAAGCGCGCTGGGCGGTAATCAGGTTGGTGATTTCCGTGACAACGTTGACAGATGATTCTTCAACAAACCCCTGACGGAGCGAGCCGTAACCCACGCCTTGCGGCGTGCCGAGGTTGGCTGTGCCGGAGGAAGTGGTTTCCGTGAACAGGTTCTGTCCCATGGCGGCCAGACCGTTTTCGTTCTGGAACGTGGCAAGCTGAATCTGCCCGGCGACCTGCGCCGTTGTCTGCCCGGAGATTGTGTACTGTACTTGCCCGCTCTGATCCACCGTAATGTTTTCGGCGTTGTTTGGCAGCGAGATGTTGGGGGACAGCGGATAACCGTCCGCGCTTACGATGGTGCCGTCCTGCGAGAGGGAGAAGGTGCCGTCACGCGTGTAGGCATATTCACCCGAAGGCAGCGTTACGCGGAAGTAGCCACGGCCTTCAATAGCCAGATCCAGCGCGTTGCCTGTCTGATTCAGCGTGCCCTGTTCATTGATGCGGTAGATACCTGCCGTACGCACCCCAAGACCCAACTGTGCACCAGCGGGAACAAGGTCGCCAGTGTCCGAGCTCATGGTACCCGCGCGGCGCAGATCCTGGTAGATCAGATCCTGAAATTCCGCACGCCGACGTTTGTAGCCGGTGGTGGTCATGTTGGCGATGTTGTTCGCGATGGTATCGACGTTCGTCGTCTGGGCCTGCATGCCCGTGCCGGCGATGTCAAGGGAACGCATCATGGGATGACAGTCCTCCGGGTGTGCCTCGTGTATGGCCACCCCATATTTTAACGAATGGGGTCTTCGGGATATGTGGAACTTTGCGCAGGGTCTGGCCTGCGTCATATTCGACTTTGGGCCTACAGGTAAGGGTATGCGGCTTCCATGGCAAGCTCTATTTACGAATTATAAAAGCTTTAATGGTCTCGTGCCTGAGGGGGAGCGTTCATATTGCTCCCGTGTCCGTGATTCGCTATAGAGCGAAAATGCAGCAGGTCTGCGGCGACCACGCATCTGTTGCGTGGAGTAGGGGGCTCCTCCATTTTTTGATGCATGAGGCCGGGTTTCCATGGACAACACAACCTATATTGCATTGTCTCGTATCGATACGCTGACACGCGCACTGGAAGTGACAGCCAATAACCTTGCCAACGCCAGTACGGATGGTTTCAAGGCGAGCCGTCAGCTTTTCTCGCAGTATGTGGTCAAGCAGAAAGACCCCAATACGGTCGCGGGTGGCAAGGAAGAAGCCTACACACAGGATCAGGCAACGTATCAGGATCATCTGCAGGGGCAGATGCGGACGACCGGGAACCAGACGGATTTTGCGATCAACGGGGAAGGGTATTTCGCCGTTCGCACCACGCAGGGGATTCGCCTGACCCGTAACGGACAGTTCCACCGCCGGATGGACGGCACCATTGTGGACGGTTCGGGTAACCCGGTGCTGGATCGGCAGAATCAGAATCTAGTTGTCCGGCTTGAGGATGATATTCTTTCGGTCTCTTCGGACGGGACGATTTCAACCCAGACTGGCGCGATCGGCACCATCGGTCTGGTGACGGTTGATAATGTGAACACCCTGATTCCCGAGGGAGCCTATCTGCTTAAGCCCTCGACGCAGACACACGAAGTCAAGCGTAAGGAAATCCGTCAGGGTATGCTGGAAAGCAGCAACGTCAACGCCGTAGGGGAGACGACCCGCATGGTGGAAATCCAGCGTGATTATGACCTGACGTTTCAGTTGATCCAGACCGAGTCCACGCGCCAGCAGACCGCCATAGACAAAATTACGGCCGATCCCTCTTCATCAGCATAAGAACAGTCGTCGGCGCAGGCTGGGGAAAGCTGGTTCTGGTAACCTTTTTGAAACTGTTTCCAATTACCGATTTTTATACAGACGCCTGATGGTATCCGCTCAGTTATGATGTGGTAGGCAAACGGCATACACGCGAGGAAATAAGCGTATGGATCTGATATCGTCGTTATCAATCGCCACCAGTGGTCTCAACGCGGTTACCAGTGAATACGCCGTCGTCTCCAACAACGTCGCCAATTCCACTACATCGGGTTACGTACGCGAAACCGCCACGCTGTATTCCGATGTCGTGTCCGGGCAGGGCAACGGTGTCCGTGTGGGCGCCACGCAGCTCAACATCAATACGGCTCTGCAATCTTCGCTGTACACTCAGAACGCCAAAGTGGCTGCCTATACGGCCATGAGTAATTCGCTTGCCGCCGTCTCCTCTGTGCAGGGTTCGACTTCCGCTAACTCAGGCAGCACTGCCACGCTGGCGGACGAACTCGGCAACGTCCAGACCGCGCTGACCACACTCACTTCTACCCCGCAGTCGAGTGCGGCGCAGTCCAAGGTGATTTCGAATGCCAGTTCGCTGGTCGATACAATCCATACTCTGGCGACTACCTATGCGCAGCAGCGTCAGGCCACGCAGGACAATATCAGCGCCTCCGTTTCCACCATCAACACGGATCTGACTCAGATTGGCGAAATCTCGCAGCAGATCGTCAAGCTGAAGATTGTCGGCGGGGATACCTCGGCTCTGGAAAACCAGCGCCTTGGCGTCATGTCCAGCCTGTCCTCCCAAGTGTCGGTTTCGTACACCGAGAAGTCGAACGGTGACATGATCGTTACCACGGCCGATGGCACGAAGCTGCCGACCCGGCCGGATCAGACCGGGCTGGACGACAGCACGGTGACAATTCCCACCAGTACGTGGCCGCTGACGACCAAGGACACGACGCTGACCTCGTCCATGTACTACTCTGCAACTGGGGTAACGGCGGACGGCATTACCACTTCGGGCGGCGTTCCGGCCATTACGCTTAATGGCAAGGATATCACCACACATCTGACCGGGGGCACACTCGGGGCGAATGTCACGCTGCGTGATCAGACTTATCCGCAGATGCAGGCGCAGCTCGACTCGTTCTCCTATACGCTGATGAACCGCTTCTCCAGCGCGGGCATGGCGTTGTTCACCAACGGCACGGCGTCTTCGCCCAGCACCCCGTCAGGCACGGTTACGACAACTGATCCGACGCAGCCGACCAAGGATGCTCCGATAGGGCTGGTCGGCCTGTCGTCCCAGATCACCGTCAGCACGCTCTATACTGCCGATCCGACCACGCTGGCGAAAGATGGCGACACGACGCTGGCTACGACCGTCCTGAGCGATACGTACGGCACATCTTCGTCCTATGTATCCGGCTCCCTTGCCGCACCGACGAGTGGCCTCGGGCCGGATGGCAGCCAGTCCACCGGTTACTCCGGCTCGCAGGGACTGGTTGCGCTCGCGACGACCCTGACTTCCAATCAGGGCGCGACCATTTCGGATGCGAGCACAAATCTCACCTCCGCCACGTATGTACAGACGACCCTTTCTGCTCAGGTGGCCAATGTCTCGGGTGTGAACGTCAATAATGAAATGGCCAAGGTGGTGACCTTGCAGAACTCCTTCACCGCCAACGCAAAAATCATCAGCACGGTTCAGACAATGTTCCAGGCGTTGATGAATGCGATCAGCTAAGGCCGGACGGGAGAGAAGATCATGAGCACGACAATCGGGCAGTACGGTGGTGACGGCGCCTCCATCATTCTCAGCGCCGCCATCGACAACATCACCCTGATGCAGCAGCAGAATACCTGGCAGACTTCTGCCGGTACACTGGCGGAAACATACGCTGGTGTGGGTGATACACGGCAGACGGCCATCAGCCTGAACCCCAAGATCACACAGGTTGCCTCCTGGCAGAGCAATATCACCAACACACAGACAAACCTTTCCATTACCGCCACTGCAATGACTCAGATCGTGGGCCTTGCGCAGTCGCTGTCTACCGGCCTGACGACTGTTACGGGCACCAGTTCCACCACGGCCGTTGCGACGGTGGTGGAGCAGGCCAAGGGCCTGTTGTCGGAGCTGGCCACTGCGCTGAACACCCAAAGTGGTGCCACCTATGTCTTCGCAGGGCAGGACGGAACGGAAGCGCCGGTTACAGATCCGACAAACATCGGCAGCAGCGCCATGGCGACCTCAATCGCCTCAGCCGTCAGCGGTCTGACCTCGTCGAACGTGGATTCCGTGCTGGCCGACGCGACCACGGCTGCCAGCAATAACGCGGCGGGAACGTCAGTTTTTTCCTCTAACCTGTCGGTTTCGGCTACCACGGCGGCTTCCCTACAGGCATCGGTGGTCATGAGCACGACCAGCACCAAGGTTGGGCTGGTGGCCACGCAGAATTCCACTACGTCTTCGGCGTCTCCAACCTCAACGGGCTCCCCCATACGTGATCTCGTGAGCGACCTGATGGTCGTCGCATCCATGGGGGGAATGTCGTCAGAAACGCCTGGTTATACTGATCTGGTGACGAAGCTGAATACGTCGCTGAACACGACCATTGGGCAGTTGACCGATATGGAGGCGCAGGTGGGTGTGCAGCAAAGCGCACTGACAACACGCGCCACCGCGCTGACCAGCGTTAACACGATGCTGACAACCCAGCTGTCCGACGCACGTAACGCTGATGCGGCTTCTGCATCGACAGCCGTACTGACGCTGAAAACCCAGCTTGAGGCGTCCTTTACCCTTGTGGCGGACATGAAGAACATGTCTCTGGCAAGCTACCTCTAAGCGGCTTTTGCTGCGGTTCTGCCTGGGCGGGGCGCGGTAAGGTTTACAAAAGTACGATGCCCTGTCCGGTATTTTCCGGTCAGGGCTTTTTTTGTTCAGAAGCCTGCCGTAACGGCAAGTCGTGCCGATGTGGGCTCAAGCGCATGGCCCGTCGCACCGGTCGAGGCGGCAGAGGTTGGGGTCAGGCGGTACTCGTATGCGTACTGGGCCGCGAAGGCGTGGCTGTTGGTCAGGTTGAAAATATTCAGTTCCAGTTTGAGACGTGGTGTAAACCGGTACCCGACATTGATGTTGACTTCCTTGTATCCGGGGGAGCGCAGGGAGTTGTCTTCGATCAGCGCGTAAGGCCCCAGCCAGCGCAGTTGTAGCCCACCGTACCAGTGCTTGTGCGTATCTATGAGCAGGCCGAAAGACCAGACAAAGTCCGGTGCGTTGCTGACATAAACCCCGTCAATGCCATAGGCCTGCGGGTCGTTGGTGCGGTAACGTGCCTTGGCGAAGGACAGGTCGGTGTTGAGTTCGATCCATGGCAGGGGATTGTACTGGGCTGAAAATTCGACCCCCTTTCGCCGGCTGGCCGGGCCGGGGGAGGTTACGCCTGCATCACCATCGTAACTGAGTTCAGAGTCGAAATCGATGATGAACGCCGCCACCTGCACGTGCAGGTGGGGCAGGGGAGTGCTTCTGATCCCGACTTCCCCGCTGACGGCCTGTGTCATCAGAGGGACGGAAACAGAACCGGCAGCGAATTTGTCCACCGAGTAGGAGCCGGAAACCGACCGGAAATCATTCGAGTGGTAGCCTTTGCCCGCACTCAGATAGAGTTCGGACTTTTTCCACGGACCAAAAATCAGGCTACCTTTGGGCTGGAACAGCCACTGACTGGCATGAGTAGCGCCACCGTCCACCAGATTATGATCCACGCCGCCCTGATAGTCCTCGCGCAGACCGATAACGGTGCGGAACCATGACGTCCAGTGCAGAGTGTTCTGGATGTAAAGGCCCACGGCTCCAAGGGAAATGCGGTCCGCATTGCAGACATAAGAACCCACGCTGGAAGAACAGTTGGGCAGCGTACGGCGCTGTTCCGTATGGCGGCGGTCCACGTACAGGAAGTCGTAACGACCCTGAACGCCCACGGTGGTATCGCTCAGGAACTGCGCAAACCGGTCGTGGCGGGTATAGGCGCTGCTGCCTCCTAGCGTGGTGCGGGTTTCATTCTGGGCCTGCTGGTCGCCATGCACGGGATCATCAAGATAGTGGGTAAAGTTATTCCACAAGGTCAGGCGGTCATGAATGACAAAGGCACTGTTGACCCAATGCCAGTTTTCTCCGCTCATATGCTGGTGCGCGGACAGGCTGTAACGCTCGGAAAAGCCGCCATCTGTCGGGTCGAGCGAGCCGAAGCGGTTTATCATGCCGTTCTGCATGGCTTCGAGCGGCTGATCGTTGGTAGCGCGCCACTGCCCCCTGTAGAACATGCCGGTTATGTCAAAGCCCTTGCGGTCTGATCCGTGGGTGTAACGGCTCAGGGCGCGGATGGCGCGGGCGTTGTCCGGGTAGCGCCAGGGGCCATCCGCGTGGGAAAGATTGCCCGCGTTCATCCACCTGTCTCCATTGGCCATGTGCACCGTGCCGCCCGCATAGGCGCGGTAATCTCCTAACGTGCCGGCGCTGAGTGTGATTTCACGCGGGATTTCCGAGGCGAGTTTCATGTGGTCTGACCCTGCGACCCCGAAATCGCCGATATTCGCGTGGAAAGGCCCTTTGGTATAATCGACGCCGCTGAGCGTCTCGGGGATAAGGAAATTCAGGTCCGTATAGCCTTGGCCGTGGGCGTTGCTGACTCCGTTTATGGGCATGTCATCTATAAAGCTGGCTAGGTCAGTGCCGTGATCAAGGTTGAAGCCACGTAGCAGGAACTGGTTGGCCTTGCCCTCGCCGGAATGGGACGTCACGACCAGGCCCGGCACCGCCTCAAGAATCTGACCAATACGATAAGCGGGGCGCAACCGTAGCTCCGTGCCGGTAATGGAACCTTCGCTGGCCGTCGTGGCGCGTCCCGTAAGATTGCGACGCGAGGCTGTTACTATGATCCGTTCCGTTTTGGCTGATTGCTTTACGTTGGGCTGGCGCGTTGTCTTGTTCTGCTGGCTGGTCGATGGGGGAGCTGCCTGCGTGATGTCGCTTAGCAGCCCTAATGCGGCCAGACCGTAAAGAACCGAGCACGCCGGGCGGTATTGTGCAGGCAAGAAAAGCCTGAATGCGGAATACATGAAAAAACCTGCCTGAAAAGGCAGAGGTAGAAGGGGCAGATACGCCTGCACATGCCCGGCAGGGACAAGAAGGCAAGGCCGGGCAGGGCTGTGCGCTCCTTCCCGGTCACCCCGCCGGTGGTTGCTATTTTTATCTGGCAGGTCTCCTGGCTCGCGTGTCATCGCATCAAGGCCCCTTCCCGAAGCGTGTGGCTTCAGTGGTACATGGCCTGCTACTCGACGCTTACAGTTGCGGGGACAGCACCGGATTTACACCGGCTTCCCTCTTAGCCTTTGCAGAAAACACGTTGTCTACAAAGGAACCAGACGCGCCGGAAGATAGATTTCATCACCGGAATGTCAACAGCGGGCGCGGCTGTTCGTTAAGTCGGTTGAGCGAGGTTACTGAAAAGTCACGATCCGGTTGCGCCCCGCTATCTTGGCTTCGTACAGCGCCCGGTCGGCCTGCGTTATAAGCGTATTGATCTTGGTTTCACCTTTGAAGGTTGTCACTCCGGCGGAAATCGTGAGGCGCAGCTTGTTGCCCGTGGAAGTGGTGACGATGGATTGTTTTACAGTCGTGCGGATACGCTCGGCACACGCTACGGCCTCATCCTGTCCGCGCTCGGTCAGAATAATCAGGAATTCCTCGCCCCCGTAGCGGAAAACAAAGTCATTGCTGCGGATTGTGTTCATCAGCATTTCCGCAATGAAACGCAGAGTTTCATCACCGATCAGGTGGCCGTGCTCATCGTTGATCTGCTTGAAATGATCAATGTCAATCAGAATCAGGCTGAATTCTTTGTCGTTGGTCAGTGAGAAAGTGATTTCATTCTGAAGCACGACATCAAGAAAGCGCCGGGTGAGGGCTTTGGTCAGGGGGTCCAGACCGCTTTGCAGGGCCTCAACCCCCTGGAACAGGCGGTTTGTCAGTAGGGTGAGATCGTAGATATTGTTCTTGAGAACGAGCGCGAAGCCGGGTGGAATTTCCTGCTTCTTACGAATGTCGTCGATGCGCAGGTCTATTTTTTCGACCATGGACTGGAGCAGGGTGTAATCTTCCATGCCTTTGAACAGGCCGTGTCCCTTATGGCTCATCCACAGGCCGAACTGGGATTCACCAATGGTCTGCAGGTTTTCCGGGCGTTGTTCGCACAGGCAGAACAGCGCCTGCGTGCTCCAGTCAAAAAATGTTGTCTTCTGGGTTTCTTTCTCGAAATTGAGATCCTGCCCCAAAGATAGCATCCTGAAGGATTGATCCTGTTCTATTTTTTTCCTGAAATCAGAATTATAGGCCATGTTCATGTATTTCATGGCGAAGTCGATCATGTACTGACAGTACAGAATGGCTTCTATCTGACTTTTTTCAGTCTCAAACTTTTGCGTGATAAAAGTGTTAAGGCTGACCTTGATGAAAAAGAACGCGTAGGAAACCAGCCCCGGTGATATCTCAAGCCGGGCGTGAATCTCGCCCACATGCTTTTGCAGGGCGATAAGTTCTGGCACGTCGTTTTCCTGTGCGGGAAAAAGACGTTCCAGCCATGCCTGTAGGCTTCCGCTCAGGCGTTTTTCAATCATGTCCTTTTCAAGAAACAGCGCGGCATTCGGGTGTTCGATCAGGGCCGCGTAAAAGCTCTGTACACAGGAACGCCCATGTTCACTTACAATATCGCGCAGGCCGGAACGAATGGATGTCGGCGTTTGGGCTATGATATATTCCCACTGTTTTTCAACTGATAACACATTGAAATGACTGTCGAAAAACACGGTTGTTCCCTTTGTGCAATCTAGTGTGTCTTTGTCATGCTGTCAGACGTCATGCACTCTGTCATAAAATGAGGCCTGCGGGCCGCTAACAGCTTTATAAATGAAAGGCAACCGCTTTATGGTTGCGATATACAGGCCCGTACCTTTGAATGGGTGATCTTGTTCGTGTGGGTGTATGTATCCGTGTCAGCCCATGACTATGTCTGCCAGCAGGTGGATATTCAGGGTGACAACAACGGCCGTAATCAGCCACGCTACGGCGGCCATGGGCCGGGAGATGGCAAATTCTTTCATGACCGCGCGGTTCGAAACAAACACCACCAGAGGAACAATGGCAAAGGGCAGTTGCAGGGACAGAACGACCTGACTGGCCAGCAGCAGCCTGTTAACCCCCTGTGCCCCGTACAGCGAGGCAATGATAATCACAGGTACAATGGCCAGGCTGCGTGTCAGCAGCCGTCGTTTCCAGGCGGACAGGCGCAGGCTCAGAAACCCTTCCATGATGATCTGCCCGGCCAGCGTGCCGGTCACGGTCGAATTCACCCCGGCGGCGAGAAGTGCCAGACCGAACAGGGTGGAGGCAAGCCCCAGTCCGAGCACCGGGGAAATAAGGCGGTAGGCTTCGTCTATTTCGGCTACCTGCTGATGGCCGGTCGTGTGGAAGGCTGCCGCCACAATCAGAATGGCCGCGTTGACAAAAAACGCGAGCGTCAGGGCGACAGTGCTATCCCATGAAGCCCAGCGTATGGCATCGCGCCGTCCCGCATATGTGCGTTCGTAGGCGCGCGTCTGGACGATCGAGGAATGCAGGTAGAGGTTATGGGGCATGACCGTGGCCCCGATGATGCTGATCGCCACGTACAGCATGGCTGGATCGCCGATGATCTGCGGAGAGGGGGCCAGTCCGCGCAGAAGGGCTGCGGCAGGAGGTGCCGCCGCAAGAACCTGAATAACAAAACAGAGGGCAATCGTGCCCAGAAGCGCCATGATGAAAGCTTCGAGATAGCGGAAACCTTTGTTCATCAGAAGAAGAATTAGTAAAGTATCCAGAGCGGACAGGATACTGCCAGGGATCAGCGGCAGGCCGAACAGGAGTTGCAGCGCAATGGCCGTACCGATCACCTCCGCCAGATCGCAGGCTATGATGGCCAGTTCGCAGGCGGCCCAGAGAGGTAGTGTCAGGATGGGCGGCAGAAAAGCCCGGCACGCCTGAGCCAGATCCAGCCCGGAGGCAATGCCAAGCCGGGCGGCAAGAACCTGTAGCACAACGGCCATCAGGCTGGACAAGACAATGACGGAAAGCAGCGTGTAGCCGAACTGCGCGCCGCCCTGTAGGTCGGTAGCCCAGTTGCCGGGGTCCATATAGCCGACGGACACCATATAGCCTGGCCCGGAATAGGCCAGAAAGCGCCTGATCCAGTGTACGTCGTTTTTGGGAACGCTCACACTGGCAAAAACCCCGGACAGGCTGGCAGGGTGCGTCTTTTTAGGAAGTGGAGAAGACCGTTGCTCCGGCATGGGCGAAAGCTCTCCTTTGGTGCGTGACCACGCGTCCGTGCCGCGTAGTTCTGGCACGGTTCTGCCGGCCCGGTGATGGGCCGGCAGAAGCACTGTTCAGCGCAGTGCGCGGCGTGCGCCGGTATCGTTCTCGAGCGTGAAACGCTCCAGCATACGGATTAGTGCCGCCCCACCGGAAGCCAGAGTATGGGTGGTGGCGGTGATTTCTTCCGCCATGGCCACGTTTTTCTGGGTATCCTGATCGACCTGCCCCATGGCGATGTTGATCTGTTGCAGGCTGGTGGACTGTTCTTCCGAAGCCTGAACAATAGAAGTCATGTGCTGGTTGATTTCCTGCACATCAGCCACAATGCTGTCGAGTTCCTGATTGGAGCTGTTTACAAGCTGCACTCCGTTGCCGATCTGCTGGATGGAGGTGCTGATGATTGTGCGGATACCCTTGGCGGCATCTGCCGAGCGTTGCGCCAGATCGCGTACTTCCTGCGCCACTACGGCAAAGCCTAGCCCCGCATTGCCCGCGCGCGCAGCCTCGATCCCGGCATTGAGGGCGAGAATGTTGGTCTGGAACGCGATTTCATTGATGACCGAGATGATGTTCGAGATTTCCGTTGAGGATTTCTCGATCTCACGCATGGCCTCTACGGTGCGGATCATGTTCTGGCGGGATTTTTCGGCACTGGACTGGGCAAGGTGAATCCGTTCGCCCGCTTCCAGTGCGCGGCTGGTCGAGTTCTTGACCGTGGTGGTGATCTGCTCCAGCGCCGCCGCCGTTTCTTCCGTATTGGCGGCCTGCTGTTCGGTCCGGCGGGCCAGATCGTCCACTGCCGCCTTGATCTCGTCGCTGCCCACCGCAATGCTGCGCGCGTTGGTTGCAACCTCGCGTAGCGTGGCCTGCAACTGTTCCGTAGAGTTGTTGAAGTCGTTGCGGACATCATCCAGACCGCTCACGAAGGTATCGTGAATCTGGTAGGACACATCGCCATCAGCCAGTCGGGCCAGAGCAGAGGCAAGGCTGTCCACGGCAAACTTGATATCCGCCGCATCCTTGGCAGCCTTGCGTTCGCGGGCAACGCGCTCCTGTTCCTGCTGGGCTTCCGAGGCCTTGATATCGGCTTCAAGACGCAGGCGTTCCTGTGCATTATCGCGGAACACTTCCACGGCTTTTGCCATGTCCCCGATCTCGTCGCCGCGATCCAGCCCCGGGACGGGGGACTGGATATCGCCATCGGCCAGTCCACGCATCCGTCGCGTCATCTCATGGATAGGCTTGCTCAGGCTTTGAGCCTGGAACCAGATGCAGGCCATGGTCAGCGCAAAAGACAGAATAGCGCCCACCAACATCCGGTTGCGGGTTACAGATGCCTTCTGCACCAGAGTTGCGCGCGGCACCATGCCGATGACGACCCATTTTGCATCAGTGTCGGGAATGGAAATAAAACTGGCTGCTTCAAACCACGGGGCGCCGTTGGCTCCGGTGATGAAACGTCCGCTGCTGTCCTTGCCCGCGATAAAGGCGGCTGTTTCGGCATCCACTGGCTTGCCAACAAGGGCAGTGTCACTGTTGGCTACCCAGATATTGCCCGTTCCGATCAGTCCGACCTTCCCTGTGCCAAGAGGCTTCAGGCTGGCGATGGCTGAGTTGAGAGAGGTGAGCTGCAGGTCGGTCGTTACTATACCAATGGCCTTGCCCGCGCGGCGTACCGGCACGCTGATGGTGCTCATCAGCACATTCTCGCCGTTGATCGGGTAGAGATATGGCGCGGTTACAACCGTTTTGTTGTCATGCAGGGGCTGATCGTACCATGAGCCTGTTCCAGCCTCCGGCGTCATGACCAGCTTGTCTACACCGGTCGAGCCATCGGGTTTGAAAAAGAAGTAGGGTACGAAACGTCCGGTAGAATCGGAGTATTTGTGCGAAACAAAACTGGCGTCGTGTCCATCAAGCGCATTGGGTTCGAATGCCAGCGTATGGCCAACCACATTGGCGCGTTTCATTTCAAGAGCGCGAGCGACCATGTCGCCCAGAGCGTCGCGGTCAATGACATGGGAGGAAACCAGCCCGGACACGGAAGCCGCCAGCATACTGGTTTCCTGGGTAACGCCCCCGATGGACTGGGCAATTGTATCCGCGTTGGAGGCAAGGGTTTCGACAAAGAGTTGACGTGATCCTTCCAGTTCGGAGGAAGACATCTCCTTCACGCCAATCAGCATGACCACAGAGGTTGAAAAGAGGCACATGATGCCGATTGCCAAGAACAGGCGTGTTCTTATACCGAGTGAAGCCCCAAATTTCATGAATATGTTTTCCCAAAGACCGTATCAAATCAAATCAGGCCACTACGACAGGGCGTGTGGACAGCTTTAGGACATATGTTACCTGAGCCGGTTTCGGGTTGGGAGAGGTAAGCGCCACAAAAAAGCCGTGGTCGTTAATTTGGTGGAAAGAATGTTACTGGCATGGAGCTGTCAGAGGCGCAGCGGAGCTGTAAAAAGTCCGCTTATAGCGACCTTGCGGCAGCGTTTATGACATTCTGATTTTTAAGGGGAAAAGATGGTGCCCAAGACCGGGATCGAACCAGTGACACTGCGATTTTCAGTCGCATGCTCTACCAACTGAGCTACTTGGGCACCGCAGCCTTGCGGCGTGAGAGAGCATTTATCCCAGCACGCAGGGGAGATCAAGTCATCTTTCCTGATTTATTTCAGTGCTGTCGTCTTTTTCGTCTTCGGTGGCGGGTTGGCCCGGTATGCGGTACGCGCCAGCAAACCACCGGCCCAAATCCACATCGGCGCAACGTCGTGAACAGAAAGGCCGGGTGGCCTGCGCAGAGGGCTGGCCACAGATGGGGCAGGTGGGCTGTTTTGCGGCGCGGGGGCTGTCCGTCATGGCTGTTTAAGGCTCCAGTGCAGGTCAGGCAGGGCGGGGGCAAGAACCACGTTCAGTCCATGACCGATGGCGTGCGTGCAGTCTGCCACCGCCTGAGGGTCATGTTCCAGTGCGTGCAGGATGCGGCTGCCGACGTACAGGAAGGTCGTGCCGGGGGCATGAGTGACAATATGGCGCAGGGCCGCGAGTGCTCGGCCATGGGCGCTGCCGAGCAGTTCCGGCAGGGAGGGCAGAACTCTCGGGCGCAGGATTTCAATCAGACCTAGAGCGGTAACCCCCAGGCAACGCGGGCGCAGGGGGTCGGCCTGTAGCGCTTCCTGCACAGGAGCCAGCAGTGCCTGCCGTTTGCGAATGGCCAGCCCGGCGGGGTCAATAATAATAGCGCCGGAAAGATTCCGCAGCCGGATCTGGCGCATAAGCGCGGGCAGCGCGGCCTTGTTGGCGGCGTATTGCGCGGTTTGTTTGGGCAGAGCGCCCTGTGCGGGCGGCGCATCCATGTCGATGGCGATCAGAGCCGGGGTGGGTGTGATGGTTGCGGACAGGCCGCCGGGCAGGCTCACCTCGGCCTCTTCCAATGCGGCACATGCGGCGGCGATGTCTTCTGGCAGGGCATGAAAGCCCGGCAGTCGTCTTTCGCGCAGAGCCGGAGGGACCACGGCCGCGGCTGCCGGGCTGTCCACAGCAAGGCTTGCGGCGGGCCACAGGGCGGCAAGGCGTTCAAGTGGGGTCGGGCCGGTTGCAATCAGGCGCGGCGCGCCTTGTCGGGGGCTGTCGGTGGCCAGCGCGCCATCGGGGGAGGCAAGTCGGACGCGCACGCCTTTGCCGCCCTGTGCCGCGCGGGTCACGACAACCGTGATGGCCTGCCCCTGTGTCAGAGGGGGCGCGTCTTTGGGTAAAGGTAGGAAACCTGCCGTATCCAGCCCAAGATCGACAAAAGCGCCTCCCATGCTGGGTACAAGTGCTTCAACCCGCGCATGGAAACAGTTGCCTACATGATCTGGGGCTCCGGGTCGCCACAGGGCAAAATCCACCAGTTCGCCCTGTTCCGCCACGGCAAGGTGCATCTCGCCCGGATAATGGACGACATGCAGCACCAGACTCACGCCAGCCAGCCTCCGGCCTGCCCGCGCAGAAGCTGGGCGGTTTCGAACAGGGGCAGTCCGATAACGCCTGAAGGACTGCCCGAAACAAAACGGATCAGACTGGCTGCCGCCCCCTGTAGGGCATAGCCGCCCGCCTTGCCCAGCCAATCCCCATTGTCCAGCAGGGCTTCAAGCTGGGCAGCGCTGAGGCGCGAGAAAGTGACCGCTGTCTCAACCAGACGTTCCGCATGGCGGCCCTGAGTCCACGCGGGGCTCGGCATGACGCTCACTGCGGTCATGACCATGTGCCGCCGCCCGGAAAGCAGGCTGAGGCAGGAGCGCGCAATGTCCCGGCTTTCGGCTTTGGGCAGGATACGCCGCCCCAGTGTCACGACCGTATCGGCCGCCACAATCAGGGCGGGCTCGGTAACCTGCCGGGCGACAGAGCGCGCTTTTTCATCCGCCATGCGCCGGGCATACTGGCGGGGCAACTCAGTGCGATGAGGTGTCTCGTCAATATCCGCCGGGCAGATGCGATCCGGCGCCAGTCCGATCTGGCTCAGCAGTTCGACCCGGCGTGGAGAGGCAGAGGCCAGAACCAGCAGGGGGCGCGGCCCCACGTTGTCCGTGCAGGCGGAGGCTGCCGTAGCGGCGTCCGGGCTGGAGGCAGGCACGGTGTTACTTGAAGCGGAAGGTGATACGGCCTTTGGTCAGGTCGTAGGGGGTCATTTCCACGTTTACTCTGTCCCCGGCCAGAACACGGATACGGTTCTTGCGCATTTTGCCACTGGTATGGGCCAGAATGACATGTTCGTTGTCGAGCTTGACGCGGAACATGGCGTTAGGCAGCAGTTCGGTGACTGTGCCGCTGAATTCGATCATGTCTTCTTTAGACATTGCATCCTTCGTTTGTTCGGGACTGAGAGAGGTTTGGTGAGCAGGTATGGTGGAGGGGGGCAGCGGGGTCAAGCATTAGCTGTGTTGCCGCTGCCCTGATGCTCAGGTGTTAGGGGTGTTGCGCGCCAGCGCATCCAGCCGGGCGGAGACACTCAGCGCATGTGCTTCCAGCCCTTCGGCATCGGCCAGAGCCACGGCGGCGGGGCCGATGCGGCGCAGGGCATCCGGCCCGCCGGACAGAAAGGTGGTGCGCTTCATGAAGTCGAACACCGCAAGCCCTGAGGCGAAGCGCGCCGTGCGCGAGGTGGGCAGCACATGGTTGGGGCCGCCCACGTAGTCGCCCACAGCTTCCGGGCAGAAACGCCCAAGGAAAACCGCGCCTGCATGGCGTACCAGCGGCAGCAGGGCCTCGGGGTCGTCCACCATCAGCTCAAGGTGTTCCGGGGCCAGACGGTTGGCCAGTTCCACCGCTTCGTTGAAGTCGCGTGCGATCAGCACGGCCCCATTGTCGCGCCAGCTCGCCCCGGCAATAGCCTTGCGGGTCAGCACATTCAGTTCGGCTTCCACGGCCTGCGTCACGGCATCGGCAAAGGCGGTGTCTGGGGTGATCAGCGTGGACTGAGCCAGTTCATCGTGCTCGGCCTGTGCCAGCAGATCGAGGGCGATCACGCGCGGATCAGAACCCGAATCGGCAATGACCACCACGTCGGAGGGGCCGGCTATGCTGTCGATCCCCACATGGCCGAACACCTGTCTCTTGGCTTCGGCCACATAGGCGTTGCCGGGGCCGACAATCCGGTCAACCGGACGGATCGTGTCTGTGCCGTAGGCCATGGCGGCCACAGCCTGCGCGCCGCCAACACGGTAGATTTCGGTCACACCGGCGCAGTGAGCGGCCGCGAGCACCAGCGGGTTGATAACACCATCGGGCGTGGGCACGCACATGGCCAGCCGCTTGACCCCGGCGACCCGTGCAGGGATGGCGTTCATCAGCACGGATGACGGATAGGCCGCCTTGCCGCCGGGCACGTACAGCCCTGCTGCATCAAGCGGAATCCAGCGCAGGCCCAGCGTCATGCCGGCATCGTCGGTGTAGCGCAGATCCTGCGGCATCTGGGCGCGATGGAAAGCTTCGATACGCGCTGCGGCCAGTTCCAGCGCATCGAGCAGGGCAGGGGCTACCTGCGCCCGTGCCGCCTCGACTTCCTCTGCGGTGAAAGCCAGTTTTTCCGGGGTGACAGCCAGACGGTCAAAACGCTCGGTCAGTGCGCACAGGGCCGTATCACCCTCGCGACGCACATGGTCGAGAATATCCGCAACAGGGCGGGCAACTTCCTGCTGGCCCTGTTCGCGCCCGCTCAGCAGGCTGGCAAAGGCGGATTCAAAATCAGCGTCACGCGTATCAAGCCGTTTCATGCTCTGTGCCCTGTTTTATACGGTGTCTGCGGCGGGGGCCATGGCCAGAGCCGCACGGAAGCGCGCGATCACATCGGCGATCTGTTCGGGGCGGGTTTTAAGAGCCGTCCGGTTGACGATCAGCCGACTGGTGACCTGCGAAATGGTTTCGACCTCTTTCAGGCCGTTGGCGCGCAGGGTTGAACCTGTATCCACCAGATCGACAATCAGGCGCGACAGGCCCAGCATGGGGGCCAGTTCCATGGCCCCGTGCAGATGCACGATAGAGGCGTTGATCCCGCGTGCGGCAAAGAAGCGGCGCGTAATGGCCGGGTATTTTGTCGCAACCCGCACATCAGACCAGCGCGCCCATTCCTGCGGGTCGTGCGGGAGGTCGGCAGGCTGCGCCACGGAAATGCGGCACGCCCCGATACCGAGGTCCAGAGGCGCGTAGATTTCAGGGTAGTCGAATTCCGCCAGCACATCCGCGCCGCAGATACCAACCTGCGCCCCGCCCGAGGCGACAAAGGTTGCCACGTCGAAAGAGCGTACGCGCACCACGTCTACCATGGGGTCCTGCGTGGAAAAGCGTAGCTTGCGGCTGTCGCCTTCAAGGCATTCCCGTGCGGGGGCCATGCCCGTATGGCTGATCAGCGGCGCCACAGCCTTGAGGATACGGCCTTTCGGCAGGGCCAGTACCAGCCGTCCGTCTCGCCCGGTTCCGTGCTGCGCCATGCCGGGCAGGTCTTCGGTTGGGCGGTCTGCAAAAGGCTTGGTCATGAAAACTCCGGCGGGCACGGTAGCGGACGTAGCGGTCCATGGTCAGGAGCGTTCGGACTGGGGTGTCTGAACGCAAGGGGTGCTCTGTAGCACAGGGCGCGCCGGAAGAAAAACCGGGCCGGATGCGAACATTTCCAGAGGGTAGGGCGGCGTGCCTGCGTTCCGGGTAGAAAAAACGGGCCAGAGCATGTGCCCTGGCCCGTTTTTGCGGCCTTGCTTCTCACCGGCGGCCATGGCGCGCCGGAGGAAGGCTGGTGCTACGCTAGCGCTTCCACCACCCTGTGCGACGGCGCGCGGCAGGGGGGCTGTTTTCGATCATGATCGGCTGCACCAGCGGTTCGGCCTTGGCCTCATCGGTTTCGGCTGCCGGGGCTTCTGCCTTGGTTTGCGTTACCGTTTCAGCTTCCTGAGCCAGTGTCGCGGCCGCACTCTTGCGGGTGCGGCGGCGAGGGGCCTTGGGGGCCTGCGCTTCCGTGCCTTCATCTGCCGGCGCTGCTTCCGCAGCCGCTTCTACCTCGGCCTTGGCCGTGCTTTTGCGGGTGGTGCGGCGGCGGGTGGGCTTTGCCTCCGTGGTGTCGGCTTCGGAGGCCTGCACGGTTTCATCCGTGCTGGTCTTCGCAGTGGAGCGACGGCGCGGGCGGCGGGCAGGTTTGGCTTCTGCTGCCTCGGCAACAGGTGCCGGGGCTTCCGCTTCTGCGGGAGGCAGGGTTTCTTCCAGAACCGGGGTTAAGGACTGAACTGGCGTTTTCGCCCTGTGGGCAGGGTGCGACTGGCGCGGAGTAGTGATGTGCTGCTGCACGCTATTTTCGAGCAGTTCGAAAATATCAGGCGCACCGCCAAACGGATTGGCCGGAGTCGGGCCATTCCAGACCGGCCGACGCGGCTGCGGGGCTGCGCCTTCCTCAATGGTGATGGTCTGGGCTGAGGACTGCTGCTCGTTCTCGTCGCGGCGCACGCGGGTATGGCGTGTGCGGCGGCGGCCGGGCACCAGATTGGCAGCGGCGCCGTTCGTCACTTCAGCCGTGGTGCGAGGGGCTGCGGTTTCATGGCCAGGAGCAATACCCTGTCCTTCATCCGCGTCTTCCTCAGTGTCGGCATCCGCGCCCTGCATGGTCTCGGACTGGTTGCCAGCCTGAACGTTCTCACCCGCTCCGCTACGACGGCGGCGGCGGCGGCGGCGGCGACGACGCGGTTCGTCCTCGCCCTGCGTACCAGCTTCGCCCTGCACGGTGGCTTCGGATTCATTCCGTTGCGGCTGCTGTGCCTGCACCTTGGGCTGAGCGGCTTGTGCTGTGGGCAGGCTGTCTTCCTCAGCGGGCTCGTCCACAACGACATTTTCAACCGGAGCAAGCTGGGGTGCATGGACTGCAACCGGGTGGCGGGCGCTCTGGCGGCGTTCGATGCGGATTTCCGGCACCGGCAGCGTTGCATCGGGCGAGAACAGCACTTCCATCTGGTGGCGCTGTTCGATCTGGCCCAGCCAGTCCCGCTTGTTGTTCAGAATATAGAAGGCGATATCCGCTGCGACATGCACCGTAATGGCGGAAGACCGGCGGCGTGCGCCTTCTTCTTCCACCGAGCGGAGCACATGCAGGGCGGAGCTTTCCACGCTGCGGGTCACGCCTGTGCCGTTGCAGTGCGGGCAGGGCACAAAGGCCGCTTCCGCTACTGAGGGACGCAGCCGCTGACGCGACATTTCCAGCAGCCCGAAATGCGAGATGGAGCCGATCTGGATACGCGCGCGGTCGTTGCGCAGGGCGTCCTTCAGGCGGCGCTCGATCATGGTGTTGTGGCGGCGGGACTCCATGTCGATGAAGTCGATGACAATCAGCCCCGCGAGGTCACGCAGGCGGAGCTGGCGCGCCACCTCATCAGCCGCTTCCTGATTGGTGCGGAAGGCGGTTTCCTCAATGTTGCGCTGGCTTGTGGCCTTGCCCGAGTTCACGTCAATGGCAACCAGTGCTTCGGTCTGGTTGATAACGAGATACCCACCCGAGCGCAGCGGCACCACGGGCGAGAACATGGCGTCCAGATGCCCTTCCACCTGATAGTGGGTGAACAGGGGCTGGTTTTCCTTGTTCCACAGCCGCACTTTTTCCGCGTGCTGGGGCATGAGCATACGCATGAAGTCGCGGGCGGCTTTCCAGCCGCTTTCGCCATCCACCACGATCTCGCTGACATCACGCGTGTACACATCGCGGATGGCGCGTTTGACCAGGCTGGCTTCTTCATAGATCAGGGCCGGAGCCATGGAGCGCAGTGTGTGGTCGCGAATGTCGTCCCACAGGTGCAGCAGGTATTCGCAGTCGCGGGTAATTTCCGGGCCTGGGCGCTGTGCGCCTGCGGTGCGGACAATCATGGCCATGCCGCGGGGCAGGTTCAGCCCACTGATAATATCGCGCAGGCGCTTGCGGTCGGGCACCGAGGTAATCTTGCGCGACACGCCGCCACCACGCAGGGCGTTGGGCATCAGTACGCAGTAACGACCGGCCAGAGAGACATAGGTGGTCAGCGCCGCGCCTTTGTTGCCGCGTTCTTCCTTGACCACCTGCACCAGCATGACCTGACGGCGGCGAATGACTTCCTGAATGCGGTAATTGCGCAGGAAACGGGCAATGCGCTTCTGGATCAGCGCTTCCTCACCAGTGTCGGTTTCACCGCTCACATATTCCGGGGCGTCGGCCTGTTCCGAGGGGGCGCTGTCTTCGCCTTCCTCACCGGCTTCGGTGTCCTCGGCGGATGCCGCGGGGGCCTCAGCTTCCTCGTCCTCATCCTCGGCGTTCTGGAGCAGGGTTTCTTCTTCAGCCTGAAGGGCCAGAAGCTGCTCGCGATCCGCTACGGGAATCTGGTAGTAATCCGGATGGATTTCGCTGAAAGCCAGAAAGCCGTGCCGGTTGCCGCCGTATTCCACAAAGGCAGCCTGCAGGCTGGGTTCAACCCGGATAACACGTGCTAGGTAGATGTTTCCTTTAAGCTGCTTTTTGGCAGCCGATTCAACATCGTAATCCTCAAGTCTGTTTCCATCCATCACGACCACGCGCGTTTCTTCCGCGTGTGTCGCGTCGATAAGCATCCGCTTTGACATAAAAAAAACAACTCCGGTGCGCCGGTGGCCAGCCCGTGCCGCGCGGCTGCCACAAGGGCATGGCGTGGCGCGGGGGCGCTTCCTGCGGGTAAAAAGAGGCATGAACTGGAACAGGGATAGCGCTTACGCCCCAACCGACCGGAAGCCACGGCACGGCACCAGCCAGGGGACATGCCACCTGCGGTCTATCCGTCGTGTTCAGGGCGTTGAAACGGGCGATTGTCACATATCCTTGGTTGTGTGCAACGGCTTCTGATGCGTCATACCGGGCCACCCTCACACCGGGCGGCCTGCGGCCGATGCAGGCCAGAAACAGGAACATAGTCTGCACGGCGGGCATTAAAGCCCTTTTTCCATGCACAATAAGCATGACGCAAATGCAGGCTGTCTGCAAGACATTCATGTGACAGCTATATGACAGTGCCTGGCAGAGGTGGAGGTGGCTCGCCATGCTGCGTGCTCGTGCATGGCGTTTTGTTCCACATGATTTTTTGGCGTATAGTATCTATTAGTAATGCACCACTCCATGCAGGCACATATGCTGTCAGGGAGATCTGATGACGCGGGATGGCGGAAAAAATGCTGGTGTAATGCGGCCTTCCTCTGAGGAAAGGCTTCTTCACGCGGCAGGCGCTTCCGGGCTTTTGTTGCCGAGGCGTCTCGTTCTAGGGGGCGCTGCCATGATGATTGCCGCGCCATGGGCGGGCGCTCTGGCGCGAACCGGGCATCACGCGGCAAAGCTCGGTGCGCCTGCGGTTATTGGCGGTGCGGAACCGCCCAAGCCCCTGATCATGCTGGACCCCGGGCATGGTGGTAAGGATCCGGGGGCCATTGGCCTGTCCGGTACCTATGAAAAACACGTAGCGGAGGCTGCCGGGCAGGAATTGCGGCGTCAGTTGCTGGCAACCGGACGCTATCGTGTTGCCATGACGCGGAGCAGTGATCGCTTTATTCCGCTAGCGGGGCGGGTTGAGCTGGCGCAGCAGCATGGCGCGTCCCTGTTTTTGTCCATGCACGCGGATGCCCTGCATGACCCTTCTGTGCGTGGGGCAAGTGTCTATACGCACGCCCACGGCGCGTCTGACAGTCAGACCGCCGATCTGGCACGAACCGAAAACAGCGCGGACCGCTACGGCGGCCCGCTTGTGCATGGAGCCTCCCCCGAAGTGCAGCAGATTTTGGCCAGTCTGGTCACGGAGGAAACGCGCACGGGCTCGGCGCATATGGCGCAGGCCGTGGTGTCTTCTTTCAGTTCACGTGTGCTGTTGCTGACGCACCCACATCGACATGCGGCTTTTGCGGTTCTGAAATCGGCGCAGATTCCATCCGTGCTGGTGGAGATGGGATTTATGTCCAACAGGCTGGATGAGGCCGCTCTCAAGCAGGCAGGGCACAGGGCTATGGTAGCGGGCGCATTGTGCGATGCGGTCAACCGTTACTTCGCCGCGGCGGGCGTCGGGTTGGCCGGATAGGCTGTTTTATTTTTGGGGAGCGTATGGTGCCCAGAAGAAGACTCGAACTTCCACGACCTTTCGGCCACAGGTACCTGAAACCTGCGCGTCTACCAATTCCGCCATCTGGGCTCAAACGGCAACCCGCTTGCAGGCGGGCTGGTGGAGATGCGTTTAGCGTGGCTCTAGGGGTGCGTCAACCGGCAAAACGCGGTGGGGTGGAAAATAAATAACGCCATATCAACGGGTTGAAGAGCGGAGTGCGGGCTTGCGTTGCCTGCCGTCTCTCTTCCCCGAAGGGGTGTGTTTTATTTTGGGGAGAATATGGTGCCCAGAAGAAGACTCGAACTTCCACGACCTTTCGGCCACAGGTACCTGAAACCTGCGCGTCTACCAATTCCGCCATCTGGGCTCAAATGGCAACCCGCTTGGAGCGGGCTGGTGGAGAGGCGTTTAGCGTGGGTGTGGGAGCGCGTCAATGTCCAAAATGTATTTTTTCTGACAACTGGCTGAAAACAATGCGAATCGTGGCGCGGGATGACCACATTCCTGTGAAGCTATGGAGGAATTCCCAAAGGGGAGGTTCACGACTGTCTGTGATTGGGTCACAGTCTGCGCACACGGTCGTCGTGTGCCGGGCGCGTGTTCTGTGCCCGGAGTGTTGCTGGCGGTATGCGGAAAGGCAGGGTCATGGGTGTAAGCGGAACGGCGGTCGTTTTTGGTGGTGGCGGTTTTGTCGGGCAGTATGTCGTGCAGTTTCTGGCGCAGGCCGGGTATATGGTGCGTGTCGCCAGTCGCAGGCCGGACCAAGGTGCGCTGTTGCGGCCTCTGGGGCGTGTGGGGCAGGTGGCGCCGTTTTACGCCAGCGTGCGGGATGAGCAGTCTGTGGCCTGCGTGGTGCGCGGGGCAGATGTCGTTGTTAATCTCGCCGCAGTGCTGGGCTCCTCCGGCGGACAGACATTGCAGGCCGTGAATGTGGACGGGGCGGGGCGTGTGGCCCGGCTGGCAGCGGAGGCCGGGGTTACGCGTTTTGTGCACATGTCCGCCCTTGGCTGCGGGGCGGAAGATAATCCGGTCTCCGCCTACGGGCGTAGCCGGGCTGAGGGTGAAAATGCCGTCAAACAGTACAGGCCCGATGCCGCGATTGTGCGTCCGTCCGTGATTTTTGGTCCTGAGGATCGTTTTTTCAATCTGTTCGCGACCCTGGCGCGCTACCTGCCTGTGCTGCCGATCTATGAGCCCGATACGCGGGTACAGCCTGTTTATGTGGGCGATGTGGCGGAGGTGGTGGGCAGGCTTGCCACACAGGATGGTTATGTGGCGCGAAGCTGGGAGCTGGGTGGACCGCAGGTCATGTCTATGCGCGACATCGCCCGGCTGGTGTTGCAGGAAACCGGGCGTGACAAGCCTCTGCTGCATGTGCCTTTGTCGCTGGCCCGTATGCAGGCGTGGTTCCTGGAAAAACTGCCCATTAAACTGCTGACGCGTGACCAGTTGCTCATGCTGTCGCGTGATACGGTCATGCCGGGGAGCGAATCGGGTTTTGAACCATTCGGGCTGGTGCCCCGCAGCGTGGCATCCTGCGTGCCATTTTATCTGGAGCGGTATCGTGCCGGCGGTGGTCGGGCGGGGATTTTTGTTCCCGAGCGGTGACGCGGCAGGCTTGTCGGGTTGAATGTGTATGATTTTTCTGCAGAAAACTGCCGGGAAACGCAAAAAGGACAGTAATACTGTCTTTTTATTGCCTGCGGGAACGGGCAGGGTGCGCATCGCTTGATTTAAGGGGCGAGGTCTGTCTGGCGCGCCCTGTCGTCCGGGGATTGCGCATGACAAACAAGATGCTGAAATTTGTCTCCGTTCAGCAGAGACAGCCGGAGAAACGCACGGCGGAAGACCGCCGCGCGGATTTTGACGAAATCTACACCGATTTCGCGCCCGCCGGGGCGGTAGAGCAGGCCAGTCGCTGCTCGCAGTGCGGTGTGCCGTTCTGTTCGGTGCACTGCCCGCTGGGGAATAACATTCCCGACTGGCTGATGCTCACCGCTCAGGGGCGGCTGGAGGAAGCCTACGGCGTCTCCTCCGCCACCAACAGTTTTCCTGAAATCTGCGGACGTATCTGCCCGCAGGATCGGCTGTGCGAAGGTAACTGCGTGATCGAACCGGGTTTCGAGAGCGTGACTATTGGCGCTGTCGAGCGCTACATCACCGATACGGCTTTTGAAAACGGCTGGGTGCGTCCGACGCGTCCTTTCGCCGAACGTGCGGAATCTGTGGGTATTGTCGGGGCCGGGCCTGCCGGGCTGGCCGCTGCCGAACGCCTGCGCGCCGCCGGTTTTCAGGTGCATGTCTATGACCGCTATGACCGCGTGGGCGGCCTGCTGGTCTATGGTATTCCCGGTTTCAAGCTGGAAAAACATATTGTAGCCCGCCGTCATGACCTGCTGGTGGAAAGCGGCGTGGTGTTCCATCTTGGTCAGGGCATCGGCAGTGGGGAAGGCGAACTGTCGTTCGATGCCCTGCGCGCGCGCCACAATGCGGTGCTGATCGCTACTGGCGTTTACAAGTCTCGCGAGATTGGTGGCCCCGGTGCGGGTCTGGCCGGGATTGAGCGCGCCCTTGATTACCTTACGGCCTCCAACCGCCGTTCGCTGGGGGACACGCTGCCCGCCGAGGCGCAGGCGCTGGATGCCAAGGGCAAGAACGTCGTGGTGCTGGGCGGTGGCGATACCGCCATGGACTGCGTGCGTACAGCCATTCGCCAGGGTGCGAAATCCGTACGGTGCCTCTACCGCCGCGACAAGGCAAACATGCCCGGCTCCGCCCGTGAAGTGAAGAACGCCGAGGAAGAAGGCGTGTGTTTCGAATGGCTGGCCGCCCCCGAGGCTTTCGTGGGCGACGGTCATGTTACGGGCGTGCGCGCCACGCGCATGAAGCTCGGCCTGCCAGATGCTTCTGGCCGTCAGTCCGTCGAGCCGCTTGAAGGGTCTTCCTTCACGCTTGAGGCGGATCTGGTCATCAAGGCGCTGGGCTTCGACCCTGAACCGCTGCCCCAGCTCTGGGCACAGCCGGGGCTGGAGGTCTCGCGCTGGGGCACGCTCAAGGTCGGTCAGCAGGATTTCCAGACCACGGTGCCCGGCGTTTTTGCAGCGGGCGATATCGTGCGCGGTGCCAGCCTTGTGGTGTGGGCCATCAAGGACGGGCGTGAGGCAGCCGCCAGCATTCAGCAGTGGATCGAAGCAAACAATACGGCACCCGCCGCGCAGGAGCAGGGTTGATGACGATGGAACAGGTTCCGAATATGGAAAGCGGCGCGGAGTTCCTGAGCGCATGGGACGCCAACGTAAAAGCGCTGGAAGGGTTGTATGACCCGGCGGATGAACGCGATTCCTGCGGCGTGGGTCTTGTAGCCGCGCTCGATGGCCAGCGCCGCCGCGAAGTGGTGGAAGCGGGTATCGCCGCGCTGAAGGCCATCTGGCATCGTGGTGCGGTTGATGCCGACGGCAAGACGGGCGACGGTGCGGGTATTCACGTCGAAATTCCGCAGGCGTTTTTTGCCGATGCCATCCGCCGTACGGGCAACAGCCCGGACAAGGGGCCGATCGCGGTGGGGCAGGTCTTTCTGCCCAAGACGGACCTGAGTGCGCAGGAACAGTGCCGCCAGATTATCGAGACTGAAATTCTGGCCTTTGGTTACGGCATTTATGGCTGGCGTCAGGTTCCGATCGACACCGCCTGCATTGGTGAGAAAGCCAACGCTACCCGGCCCGAAATCGAGCAGATTCTGATCCGCAACCTGCCTTGCCGGGACGAGGCAGAGTTCGAGCGTGACCTGTATGTGATCCGTCGCCGTATTGAAAAGGCGGCCATCGCGGCACAGGTTGACCTGTATATCTGCTCGCTCTCCTGCCGTTCCGTTATCTACAAGGGCATGTTTCTTGCCGAACATCTGACGGAATTCTATCCCGATCTGCTGGATGAGCGGTTTGTCAGCCGTTTTGCCATCTATCACCAGCGTTACTCGACCAACACCTTCCCGACATGGAAGCTGGCGCAGCCTTTCCGCCGTCTGGCGCATAATGGTGAGATCAACACCATCTCGGGCAACGTCAACTGGATGAAAAGCCACGAGACGCGGCTTTCCCACCCTGATCTCGACCCGTGGATGAACGATATCAAGCCGCTGGTGCAGGTCGGTGGCTCGGATACCGCTACGCTGGACAATGTGTTTGAACTGCTGACCTTTGCCGGGCGTGATGCGCCCGCGGCCAAGGCGCTGATGATCCCGGCCAGCGTGGGGAGCAATTCCTCCATGAAGCAGGCGCATCGGGACATGTTCACGTATTGCAATGCCGTCATGGAACCGTGGGACGGCCCGGCTGCCGTATGCGCCACGGATGGTCGCTGGATTGTCGCGGGGCTGGACCGTTCGGGCCTGCGTCCGCTGCGCTACACCATCACCACGGATCGTCTGCTGATCGTGGGCTCCGAAACCGGTATGGTGCGGGTGCCTGAAAACGCCATTGTCAGCCGTGGGCGCCTTGGTCCGGGTGAGATGATCGGCGTCGATCTGGACGAAGCGCGGCTGTACGGCAATGGCGAACTGCTCGACCTGCTGTCCAGCCGTCAGGATTTCTCGGAATGGATCAAGTGCACGCAGAAAATCGGGCATCTGGTTCGTTCCGATGTGACGGAGCCTGCGCATTATACAGGTGACGAACTGCGCCGCCGCCAGCTTGCGGTAGGCACCACGCTTGAGGAACTGGAAGCCATTCTCCACCCGATGGTGGAAGACGCGAGTGAGGCTATCGGCTCCATGGGCGATGATACGCCTCTGGCCGTTCTGTCCTCGCGCTATCGTGGGCTGTCGCACTACTTCCGGCAGATGTTCAGCCAGGTCACCAACCCGCCTATCGATTCCTTGCGTGAATCGGGCGTCATGAGCCTCGTGACGCGGCTGGGGAATCTGGGCAACATTCTGGATCAGTCGGCCGAGCAGTGCGCCATGCTGCAACTGCCCAGCCCGGTGCTGACCTCGGGCGAGTACGAAGCCCTGCGTGCCTTCTGTAAAGACGCGGGATGCGTGATCGACTGCACCTTCCCTGCCGCCGATGGCGAGGCCGGGCTGCGTGAGGCAATTGCGCGGATTCGTCGTGAAGCTGAGGAAGGCGTGCGGCGTGGCTGCACCCATGTGTTCCTGACGGACGAAGATCAGTCCGCCGCGCGGGCTTCCATCCCCATGATTCTGGCGACGGCAGCGGTGCATACGCATCTGGTGCGCACCTCGCTGCGGACGTTCACATCGCTGAACGTACGCACGGCTACCGCGCTGGACGTGCACGCCATTGCGGTCACGATCGGGGTCGGCGCGACCACGGTTAATCCGTATCTGGCGCAGGAAAGCATTGCCGAGCGGCACCGCCGTGGCCTGTTTGGCGCGCGCAGCCTGCGTGACTGCATGGAGCGTTACCGCAAGGCGGTGGACAAGGGCCTGCTCAAGATCATGTCCAAGATGGGTATTTCCATCATGGCGTCGTATCGTGGCGGCTGCAATTTTGAGGCGGTGGGCCTGTCTCGCGCGCTGACGGCGGAATTCTTCCCCGGTATGCCGTCACGGATTTCGGGCATTGGCCTGTCTGGTATTGCGCGCAAGGTGCTGGGTCTGCACCAGCAGGCATGGGCGGCTGCATCCGCGCTTACCCTACCAGTGGGCGGGCTGTACAAGATGCGCCGCAGTGGGGAGCAGCACGCGTTCGACGGCGGCGTGATCCACATGCTCCAGACTGCCGTGGCGACGGACAGCTTCACCACCTACAAGCGCTATGCTGATGCGGTGCGCGCGCAGCCCCCCGTGGCGCTGCGCGACCTGCTCGACTTCCGAGACGGGCGTACTCCCATTCCGGTGGAAGAGGTTGAAAGCATCACGCAGTTGCGTAAGCGTCTGATCTCGCCTGCCATTTCTCTGGGGGCTCTCAGCCCCGAGGCGCATGAAACGCTCTCCATCGCCATGAACCGTATCGGGGCCAAGTCCGATTCCGGCGAAGGCGGCGAAGATCCGTCACGTGCGAAGCCGCGCCCCAATGGCGACAATGCCTCCTCTGCCATCAAGCAGGTGGCGTCGGGCCGTTTCGGCGTGACCGCGCAGTACCTCAACGACTGCCGCGAGCTTGAAATCAAGGTGGCGCAGGGTGCCAAGCCGGGTGAAGGCGGGCAGTTGCCGGGCTTCAAGGTTACGGAGCTGATTGCCAAGCTGCGTCATGCAACGCCGGGGGTGACGCTCATCTCGCCGCCACCGCATCATGACATCTACTCGATCGAGGATCTGGCGCAGCTCATCTATGATCTCAAGCAGATCAACCCAGATGCGACAGTAACCGTCAAGCTGGTGGCGCGTGCGGGCATTGGTACCATTGCCGCAGGTGTGGCCAAGGCCAAGGCCGATGCCATCCTGATCTCCGGTCATTGCGGTGGCACGGGGGCCAGCCCGGTCAGCTCCATCAAATACGCGGGCCTGCCGTGGGAGCTGGGTCTGGCGGAAACGCATCAGGTGCTCATGCTCAACCGTCTGCGCCACCGCGTGCGTCTGCGGGCCGATGGCGGCATCAAGACCGGGCGTGACGTGGTGATTGCCGCGATGCTGGGCGCCGAGGAATTTGGTATCGGCACCGCCAGCCTTGTAGCGATGGGCTGCATTATGGTGCGTCAGTGCCATTCCAACACCTGCCCGGTAGGCGTGTGTTCGCAGGACCCGGCCATGCGCGCCAAGTTCGAAGGCACGCCGGAGAAGGTGATCAACCTGTTCTCCTTCATCGCGGAGGATGTGCGCAATATTCTGGCGTCGCTTGGTTTCCGCACACTCAATGAGGTGATCGGGCGCACGGATCTGCTGCATCAGGTCTCACGCGGGACGGATGATCTGGACGATCTGGACCTGAACTCCCTGCTGTCTCAGGCCGACCCCGGCCCCTATGCGCGCTACTGCACGCTTGAAGGCCGCAACGAAGTGCCCGACACGCTGGACGCGCAGATGATTGGCGATGCCCGGCCGCTGTTCTCGCATGGCGAGAAGATGCAGTTGCACTACAATGTGCAGAACACGCAGCGCGCCATCGGCACGCGCATGTCCTCGCTGATCGTGCGGCAGTACGGCATGGATACGCTGGCTCCGGGGCATCTGACGGTGCGTCTGCGCGGTTCCGCCGGGCAGTCGCTCGGAGCGTTCGCGGTGCAGGGCCTCAAGCTCGAAGTTCTTGGCGATGCCAACGACTATGTGGGCAAGGGGCTTTCCGGCGCGACCATCACGGTGCGTCCGGCTGTGTCGTCCACGCTGGTGTCCAACAAGAACGCCATTATCGGCAACACGGTGCTGTATGGCGCGACGGCGGGCGAGCTGTACGCGGCGGGGCAGGCAGGTGAACGCTTTGCCGTGCGTAACTCGGGTGCGGTGGCCGTGGTGGAAGGCTGTGGGTCGAACGGGTGCGAATACATGACCGGCGGCACCGTTGTGGTGCTGGGTGATGTGGGCGACAACTTCGGCGCGGGCTTTACCGGCGGCATGGCGTTCGTGCTCGATGAGCATGACACCTTTGAAAAGCGCGTTAACCCTGAAGCCTTGATCTGGACACGCGTTACCGAGCCCAAATGGGCCGATACGCTCAAGCGTCTGGTTGAGCGGCATGTGGAGGAAACCGATTCTCCCTTCGCAGCGATGCTGCTTCACAAGTGGGAAGAGGTTCTGCCGCGCTTCTGGCAGATCGTGCCGACGGATTACGCCAAGGTGATCGGCTTTACCGTTCCCGAAGCGGCTCTGGAAAAAACGGCCTGATCCGCTTCCGGGCAAGGGACTGAACGATAACGGGCGAAGGGGCTTCCTCTTCGCCCGTTTCGTATTTTTCCGGCTGTATGGGTGCGCTGTGCGGCACGCCCGGCAAGTGCTCTCGCCTCGGGCAAGTTTGCAGGTTAGAGTGATCGCATGGAACAGACCAAGCCATCCCCCCATTTCATGTCCTCCCTGCGGCGTGCCGCCCCCTTCTGTGGTGCCGCTGCTTATTCCTCCGAGGTGGAGCAGGCTGCTGCCTCTACGCAGGCGGATCTGCCACGCTGGGATCTGTCTGCCCTGTACGCGGGGATGGACGATCCGAAGCTTGAGGCCGATCTGACGCAGGCAGCGGAACAGGCACGGGCGTTTTGCGCCCGCTACCAGGGGAGGCTCGCCACCCTGTCCGGTGCGCAACTGGCCGAGGCACTCGAGACGTTCGAGAGCGTGGAAGAAAAGCTGGGCCGTGCAGGTTCCTACGCTTCCCTGCTGTTCGCGGCGGATTCGTCTGATGCGGCTATCAGCCGCTTCAGTCAGTCCATGAACGAGCGCCTGACCACTATCGCGGCGGATCTGCTGTTTTTCGGCCTTGAACTGAACCGGCTGGAAGAGGACGATCTTGCAGAAAAGCTGAAAGACCCTGCACTGGCCCGCTGGCAGCCTTACCTGCGCGATGTGCGGATGTACCGTGCTCACCAGCTTTCCGACGAGGTGGAGAAGGTCTTTCTGGAAAAATCCGTCACGGGGGCGCAGGCGTGGTGCCGCCTGTTTGATGAAACGATTGCGGCTTTGCGCGTCACGCTGGATGGCCGGGAAATGACAGTGGGCGAGGCCCTCAACCGCCTGTCAGACCCCGAACGCGCGGTGCGCGAGCAGGCGGGCAAGGCTGTCGGCACGATTTTTAGCACCAATCTGCGGCTGTTCTCCCTGATTACCAACACGCTGGCCAAGGACAAGTCCATTGCCGACGGGATGCGGCATTACGCCCGCCCCACCTCGTCGCGCAATTTGTCCAACATGGTGGAAGACGAAGTGGTGGACGCGCTGGTTTCAGCCGTTAAAGCCGATTATCCGCGCCTTTCGCACCGCTACTATGCGCTTAAGGCGCGCTGGATGGGGCTGGAAAAGCTCGAACACTGGGACCGCAACGCGCCCCTGCCGGGCAGTGATGAGCGCGCCATTCCCTGGGCCGAGGCCAAGGAGATCGTGCAAAAGGCCTATGACGGGTTCGACCCGCGTCTGGGCAGCGTCATCAACACGTTCCTGAGCAATCCGTGGATCGATGCACCGCCCGCGGCTGGCAAGTCTCCCGGTGCGTTCGCGCACCCCACCGTGCCTTCGGCGCATCCGTATATCCTGCTGAATTATCACGGGCGCATCCGTGATGTGATGACACTCGCCCATGAGCTTGGGCACGGGGTGCATCAGGTGCTGGCAGCGCGTCAGGGCTATCTGATGTCCGATACACCGCTGACACTGGCGGAAACCGCCAGCGTATTCGGTGAGATGCTGACCTTCCGCTCCCTGCTGGATGCCCAGACGGACCCGCAGCGCCGTCGCCTGCTGCTGGCCGCGAAGGTGGAGGACATGCTCAATACCGTGGTGCGGCAGATCGCTTTCTATGATTTTGAAACCCGAGTGCATGATGAACGGCGCAGCGGCGAATTGCTGCCTGAACGTATTGGCGAAATCTGGCGGGCGGTTCAGACGGAAAGCCTCGGCCCGGCCTTCAACTTCACGCCCGAGTACGACGTGTTCTGGGCGTATATTCCGCATTTCATTCACTCGCCGTTCTATGTCTACGCTTATGCGTTCGGCGACTGTCTGGTGAATGCGCTCTATCGTGTTTACAGCGAAGGCGCGCCGGGCTTTGCGGATAAATATCTTGCCATGCTGGAGGCGGGCGGCACGCTGCGCCACCGCGAGCTTCTGGCCCCCTTCGGGCTGGATGCTTCCGACCCGGCGTTCTGGCGCAAGGGGCTGGATGTGATTTCCGGCTTTATTGACGAACTGGAGCGGGAGTGAGCATGGCACGCGATCTCGATAATTCCGGGGTTTTTGGCGAATTCCGGCGCATGGTGCAGACCACGGGCACCGTGGGCGGTATTGCGGCGCGGTTGGCTGGGCACAAGATCGGCCTGTATAGCGGTGGCACCGCCCACGCTGAAGACCTCAAGACCGTTCTGGGCGGGCTAAAAGGCCCGCTGATGAAAGCCGCCCAGCTTCTGGCGACCATTCCCGGCGCCCTACCTGATGAGTATGCCGAGGAACTGGCCCAGCTTCAGTCCAACGCGCCGCCCATGGGCTGGAATTTTGTCCGCCGCCGCATGACGGCGGAACTGGGGCCGGGGTGGGAGAAGCACTTCCGCTCGTTCGGGCGTGAGGCATCCGCCGCCGCCAGTCTGGGGCAGGTGCATGAGGCCGTGCTGGCCGATGGCCGCCGTGTGGCCTGCAAGCTGCAATATCCCGACATGAATACCGCTGTGGAAGCAGACCTGCGCCAGTTCCGTATGGCGATTGGGGTCTACCACCGGCTGGATAACGCCATCCGTCAGGATGACGTGGTGGAAGAACTGAGCGAACGTCTGCGCGAAGAGCTGGACTACCGGCGTGAGGCTGCGAACATGCGGCTGTACCATGCCATGCTGGCCGACTGCCCGGAGATTACCGTGCCTCGTCCGGTCGATGAGTTATGCACCCGCCGTCTGCTCACCATGGAATGGGTGCATGGGCAGGGCCTTGGCGCAGCGATCAAGGCGGGCCTGGATGAGGAGCGGAAGAAATCCATTGCCCGGGCGTTGTTCCGGGCGTGGTATGTGCCGCTGTACCGGTACGGCGTCGTGCATGGCGACCCGCATATGGGCAATTTCACGGTGCGGGAAGATGGCGGGCTGAACCTGCTTGATTTTGGCGCGATTCGTATTTTCAGGCCGAGCTTTATCAAAGGGAATATCGACCTCTATACAGCGCTCCAGACAGGCGATATCGATTTGGCGGCGCACGCGTATGAGGCGTGGGGGTTCAAGGACCTGACGCGCGAGAAGGTGGAAGTGCTCAACGAGTGGGCGGGCCTGCTGTTCACGCCGCTGATGGATGACCGCGAACGCTCCATTCAGGAAGATAATGCGCCTGCCCACGGGCGAGAGGTTCTGGGGCGTGTGCATGAAAGCCTGCAGAAAGTGGGCGGTGTGCGTCTGCCGCGCGAATTTGTGCTGGTGGATCGCTCGGCCATCGGTCTGGGCTCGGTGTTCATGCGCCTGAAGGTGAAAATGAACTGGAATGCCCTGTTTCACGAGATCGTGGACGGGTTTGATGAACAGGCTCTGGCCGAGCGGCAGGCCAGAATGTTGGAACAGGCGCGGTTTCCTGCGGACGCGCAGCCCGTTCTGTAAAATAAACCCGCCGCCACGGAGTGTGGCGGCGGGTCTTTCAATTTTATCGGTCCACGCTGTGCGGTCTCAGTAAGCCTGATAGATCGCGCGCTTGAGATGAACCTTGTTGTAGTCGAGCTGGTCCTTGTCGAGCTGGAAGCCGATTTCGAAACGGTAGTCGGAATCGACATTCTTGGGGACAATCGGCAGATCGACGCTGACAACCTTGGTGTCAGTCTGGAAATTGGACAGGTTGGCCGGGTATGCCACCGTGTGGTGGAACACATGCTTGTTCACGATCTTGTCGCCATGCAGCACGGCTATGAACCACGGCAGGGTGAGCGTGCCAGCAGTGGAGGCCGGGCCGCGTTCAACCGTAATCCTGAGCACGATTCGGGTCTTGAGGTCTTTCGGCCCGGCGGAGAGGCAGTCGCCCTGCAGTTTGGTAATGCTGGCGTGGACGATCAGATCGCGGAAGTTCGCGCTGTTATTGGCATAAAGGTAATAGTCCGCCGCTTCGGACGGGATATGCGTTATGGGGCACGCGGGCGGGAACACCATGGACTTGTCATCCTGGTTGCCGCACCCGGCGAGCGTCGTCAGCATGGCCAGAGCGGCCCCGCCGGTAGCTGCAATACGGGGCAGGGAATGGCGCATGGGCGTGAGATCATGAAACATGAGGACAGTCCGGCGTTACGGGAAAACAGGAAAAACAGGCTGAAAAAAGCTGCTCATATGAAGGTCGTACACCTGCGTGGGTGCTTTTCGGGGTAAATATGCCGCAAAACGGGTTGCATCCCTTGCGTCCTTTGCGTAGGCCACACCTGCCGTTACCTTTTCTGGTTCCGGGCATAGCCGGTTTTCAATATGCTTCTTCATAGCCAGCTCTCTTCTATACAGTCCGCGGCAACTTTGGGGAACACCATGCCCGATCAAACTGAAATCAAAGCCGCTCCTCAGGGTTCGGATGCCCTGCAGGGGCGCTCTCTCAAGGTTCTTCTGGCTGGGCCGCGTGGCTTCTGCGCCGGGGTGGATCGTGCCATCCGCGTGGTGGAGGAAGCCATTCGTCGTTACGGCGCGCCTGTCTATGTCCGCCATGAGATCGTGCATAACCGTACCGTGGTAGAAGAACTGGAAGCCCAGGGCGCCATTTTTGTTGAGGAACTCGATGAAGTGCCGGCAGACGGCCATGTCGTGTTCTCCGCCCATGGTGTGCCCAAGACGGTGCCCGTCGAGGCCGAGCGGCGCAACCTGCTGTATCTGGATGCAACCTGCCCGCTGGTGTCCAAGGTGCACCGCGAGGCCGAGCGTCATTATGCCGGTGGTGGTCCGGACAGCCGCCATATCCTGATGATCGGACATGCAGGTCACCCCGAGGTGGTCGGCACCATGGGGCAGTTGCCGCCCGGCGCCATGACGCTGATCAACGATGCGGAAGAAGCCCGCACCGTGCAGCCTGAAGACCCGGCGCGTCTGGCCTTTATTACCCAGACCACGCTTTCGGTGGACGATACGGCCGAGATTGTCGATATCCTGCGCACGCGCTTTCCCCTGATCGAGGGCCCCAAGCGCGAGGACATCTGCTACGCCACCACCAACCGTCAGGAAGCGGTGAAAGACATCGCTCCCGAATGTGATCTGGTGATTGTGATCGGCTCGCCCAATTCCTCCAACTCCCAGCGGCTGCGCGAAGTGGCTGAACGGTCTGGAGCGGGACGCGCGCTGCTGGTGCCGCGGCTGGATTCCCTGGACTGGTCGGTGCTGGAAGGCGTGAGCACGCTGGGGATTACGGCGGGCGCGTCCGCGCCGGAAGCGCTGGTGCAGGAAATGCTGGCGGAAATGGCCAAGCGTTACACCCTGTGTATTGAGGAGCGGATCGTGAAGGAAGAAAACGTCACCTTCCGTCTTCCTGCTCCGCTGGGCTGAGTTCTGGGCTGAAGGGTAGTTTATGGCCGTCTATACGGACATTGGGGATGAAGACCTGCGTGCGTTTCTGGAAGGTTTTTCCATAGGTACGCTGGTTTCCTTCCGTGGCATTGCCGAAGGGGTAGAGAATAGTAATTTCCATCTGCGTACGACAGAAGGCGATTTCATTCTCACTTTGTATGAAAAACGCGTGAATGCCACGGAACTGCCGTGGTTTCTGGGGCTGATGCAGCATCTGGCGCGCGAAGGGGTAACCTGCCCGCAGCCGGTGGCGGATCGTCAGGGTCGCACACTGCTGGAACTGGCGGGGCGGCCTGCTGCCATTACCACCTTCCTGCCGGGCGTGTGGCCCCGTAGCGTGCGCAGCGAGCATTGCCGCCCGCTGGGCCGTGCTTTGGCGCGGCTGCATCTGGCCGGGCGCTCCTATGCGCCTGAACGTCCTAACAGCCTTGGGCCGAATGCCTGGGCCGGTCTGCTGCAAAGCTGCCGCGCGGCGGCGGACTCTGCCTTTCCCGGTCTTGCGGCGGAGCTGGATACAGCGCTGGCGGCGACGCTGCCCGCGTGGCCAGGACATGGGCAGACACCCGCCCTGCCGCGCGGCCAGATTCATGCCGACCTGTTTCCTGACAACGTGTTCTTTCTCGACCACGACCTGTCAGGGCTGATCGACTTCTATTTCGCCTGCACCGATTTTCTGGCCTACGACATCGCCATTTGCCTCAATGCGTGGTGCTTTGAGCAGAGCGGGGCGTTTAACATCACTTTCGCCCGGCAGATCATGCTGGGATACGAAGAAGTGCGTCCGCTTGAAGATGCCGAGAGGCACGCCATGCCGGTGCTGGCGCGCGGGGCCGCGTTGCGCTTCCTGCTGACACGGCTTTACGACTGGCTGAATACGCCCGAAGGCGCATTGGTTACGCCCAAAGACCCGATGGAATACGTCCGCCGGTTACGCTTTCACATGGCGACGGAGACTGCCAGTGGCTACGGATTCTGACCTCTCGGCCTCCATGCCGGAGGACGCGATTGTCATGTCTGAACAGGCCGCCCCGATGGTGGTGGAAGTCTGGACTGATGGGGGCTGCAAGCCTAATCCCGGTCCCGGTGGCTGGGGCGTTCTGCTGCGTTGCAAGGGCAGGGAGCGTGAACTGTCAGGCGGCGAGACGGCCACTACCAACAACCGCATGGAATTGACAGCCGCCGCCGAGGCGCTGGAGGCGCTTAACCGTCCCTGCGTTGTCAGCCTGCATACCGATAGCGAATATGTCCGCAATGGCATCACGCGCTGGCATACGGGCTGGGTGCGGCGCAACTGGCGCAATGCCTCGGGCGATCCCGTGGCCAACATGGACCTGTGGCGTCGGCTTCTGGAAGCGGCCAAGCCGCATGATGTTTCCTGGCACTGGGTCAAAGGCCACTCTGGCGTGCCGGAAAACGAACGGGTGGACCAGCTTGCCACTGAGGCCCGGGTCAGGATCGAACAGGGCCTTTAAGGCCCGCCAGCCCGCAGGCCAGTCCCTTCAGGGCTGGCTGTCGGACTGGGTGAGGTCGATATAGTCCTGTGGCGCGCCCGCTGCGCCTGCCGGGGGCTGACCAATTACACGCACATAAATCCGTGTCGAAGCAATGCCGCTGTTCATCAGCACGCTGCGGGCAGCCAGTCCGCGCAGCAGAGCCATGCGGCGGGGGAGCGACGGGTCGTTCGGGGCGCCTGAGCTATAGGCCAGAACAATGGCGCGTACGTTCGGTTTATCAGCCAGAGACTGCCCGAATGTCAGAATGGCCTGATGCGTGCCGGGGTTCAGTTCGTCAGACCCGGCGGCAAAGGTAATGCGTACCCCGCCTGCAATGGGGGTGGCAGCCCCCTTGGCTGCGACCACAACAGTCGGCTGCGGCGGAATGGGGAAGGGGTGCAGGGCCACATCTGGGGTGGGGGTCAGCACTGGCAGCGGCGGAGGGGCGGCCGGAATGGTCGCCGCCGGAGGCGGGCGTACCGGTGCATGGGCGCTAGACGCAGCGGAAGGTGCGCCTGTGCCTGACTGGCTTTCCTGCGTCTTTACTTCCCGCGTGGGGGGGCGTGCCGCCGTATGGGACTGACCTTTTTCCCGTGTCGTGGGGGTTGTGTCATGCGCCCGCTTGGCAGGTGCGGCTGGTTTGGCCTTTTCGGGGGGCGCGCCAAGCTGGTCCAGTGCGGAACTGCTGGTGACGATCTGTGCCTGCGCGCCCTGAAGTGAGAGCAGCGTAACGGCGCAGAACAGGGAAAGCCGACGAGAAAGAGAGAAGACGTTTTGCATTGGCGCGCAGAATAGCTCACAAAATGGAAAGGGTGAACCGGGCAAACATGTCAGGTGCCCTGATGTGCCTTTTACGAATGACGGGGGCGGAGGGGCGCTGGTCAGTCCTGCGGCTCAGGCATTGAACTGTTCGCTGGCGATCCGCTCGGAAAGGGTCTGACCGGGATCGAACAGAACGGTCACGCTTCGGTCTCTGTCTTCTCTGACGCGCACATGCGCCACTTCGCGGATTTCCATCGAATCGGCCACGGCGGCCACCGGGCGTTTGTCCTGTTCCAGAACGGTAAAGCTGACTTCGGCCGAGGAAGGGAGCAGCGCACCCCGCCAGCGTCGGGGACGGAAGGCGCAGATAGGTGTCAGGGGCAGAAGGTTGCCCGACAGCGGCACGATCGGGCCGTGAGCCGACAGGTTATAGGCGGTGGAACCAGCGGGGGTTGCCAACAGCGCACCATCGCAGATCAGCTCTGGCAGGCGTACAAGCCCATCCACATCGATACGGAGCTTGGCGGCCTGCCGGGTCTGGCGGAACAGATAGACATCGTTCAGTGCCAGCGCCTCGAAATGTTCTCCCCGTACGGTGGTGGCGTTCATGCGCAATGGGTGCAGCGTAGCGGCCTGTGCGTGCCACAGGCGGTGGGGCAGGTTTTCCTCGTCCGTGGGGTTCATCAGAAACCCGACCGAGCCATAATTCATGCCGTAAACGGGTGTCTCCAGCCCAGCTTCCAGCACGCGGTGCAGTGTTTCAAGCATGAAGCCATCGCCACCAAGGCAGACAATGACATCCGCCTCGCCGGGGTGGCAGTTGCCATAGCGGACGACAAGCCGCTCCAGTTCGTGGCGGGCATCCGGGCTGGGGGTGGCCATGAAGGCAAGATGGCGTGGGGGCTGGCTGAACAGCAATGGGGGAGGCGGAGCGGTCATGACTGCGTTTCCAGTGTAAGGGCCGCCGAGAAATGCGTGGCTAACGCTGTGCCCAGCAATTCATCATACACCGCCAGTGTGGCGTATTGCATGGCCTGTGTCGTGTAGTGGGCCAGCACGGCCTGCCGGGCCTTGTTTCCCATGAAGGCGCGGGCTTCTTCGGAACTGTCCAGCACGGTTTCAATGGCATCGGTCAGTTCGGTGGCGCTGCCGGGTGTTACGGCCAGTCCGGTTTCGCCATCCTGCACGGTTTCGATCGCGCCGCCATGCCGCGCCACGATAACGGGTTTGGCCATAGCCTGCGCTTCCACCACCACACGGCCGAAGGGCTCGGGTCTGAGCGATGGGGCCAGTACGATGCAGGCCATGGCCATGGCGGCGGGCATGTCATCGCAATGTCCAGTGAAACGGATGCGTTCTGTCAGGCCTGCCCGCGCGGCTTGCTCCGACAGAGTGTGGGCATAGCGACCGCCCCGTGAGTCCGAGCCGATCAGCACGCAGCACCACGCGAGATCCGGGCGTCTGGCGGCGATCTGGCCCAGCGCCTCAAAGACAAGGGCCTGTCCTTTCCACGAGGTCAGGCGTCCGGGCATGAGGATCACGGGGGCATCGGGCGGCACGCGCCACTGTTCGGCCAGATCATGCACCCGCTGGCCACTGACGGAATCGGGCGAGAACTGCCGGATATCTGCCCCACGTGGAATGATCCGCAGCCTGTCCCGGCCCACATGGTATTCTTCCGCCAGCCGCCGGGCGATATGCGCGCTGATGGCGATCACCCTGTCTCCGCTGGCCAGAACGGTATTGTAGAGCTTCTTGAGGCCAAAGCGGGCCGCGTGGTCGCCGTGCCATGTGGTGACAAACGGCACACCAGCCCGGCGGCAGGCCAGCCGTGCGGCCCAGGCCGGCGCACGGGAGCGGGCATGAAGCAGAGCCACTCCATGTGCGCGAATGATCTGCTCAAGAGCGCGGGCGTTACGCAGGATATGAAGCGGGCTGCGACTGCCGGCGCGGGGCAGGGAGATATGCGTGCCCCCCGCATGGCGTAGTCGGCTTTCCAGCCGTCCCCCGGCGCTGACCACCAGCGCCTGTGCTCCGGCGAGGGTAATGGCTTCGGCCATTTCTATCGTGCCGCGCTCCACGCCTCCCTGATCAAGTGCAGGAAGAACCTGCAGAATAACGGGTGAGGCAGGGGGTTGGGTCATGGTCGCCCCTTTATCATGCTTTGAGCCCGCACGCCTACCATATGCGTGCGGGAAGGGCGGACGATGGGTTCAGCTTGACCGGTGCTGGCCGGTGTCTGCTATGAAAACGATCATGTCTCGTTCTTTTCGGATATCGCGGCTGTCTGCGTCCCTGCCTGTGCGGGGGGTTCTGGCCGGTACGGCGTTGTTCGCCTCGGGCTCATGGGCCTTGGCGGCAACGCGTGGCCATGGGGCGAGTGCCGGCAAGGCGCAGCCCTGGTCGGTTGCCGCGTGCATGAAAATGGTGGGGGAAGACCCCTCCGGCGCGCTGGATTACGCACAGGGCGCGCTGCGTGCCGGTGCGGGTTGGCAGGCGCGGCATTGCCGGGCGCTGGCGCAGCTTGAAACGGGAGACGAGGAAACCGCCGCCAGAGATCTGGAATCCCTGGCGCGGATGCCCGCAGGGCACGCGGACGGGCCGACAAATGCCGATCAGGCCATGCTCGCGCGTGAGGCGGCAGATGCCTGGCTGGCGCTGGGGCAGGCTTCCCGCGCTCGTACCTGTGCTGAATATGGACTTACGCGCCAGAAGCAGGATCAGGGTCTGGTTATCGTTCTGGCGCGGGCTCTGCTGGCGCAAAACCAGACCGCAGAGGCGCGTGATGTGCTGTCGGGTTTTCTGGCGGCTGCGCCGCAGGCGTCCTCACAGGATTATGTGCTGCTGGCCACGGCGGAACGGCGCATGGGCCAGATTGGCCCGGCTCTTGAGCATGTCAGCCGCGCCCTGGTGCTTGACCCGCTCAACCCGGAAGCCCTGCTGGAGCGTGGGATTATCAGCGAGCAGCAGGGCCATGCCGCCAGCGCCCGGCAGGACTGGCTACAGGTGCTTGAACTGGCCCCAGACAGCCATGAGGCCGATCTGGCCCGGCAGGATCTGGCGGTTATGGCGGCAGACCCGGATTCGCCGTGACCGTAGATGGACACTGCATAAAGCAGGATACACCGGACGTGGTGCGCCGGGTACTGGTGATCCGCCTCGGCGCATTGGGGGATTTCATTCACAGTTTTGCGCCATTTCAGGCCATCCGGCAGGCGCATCCTCATGCGCATATAACACTGCTGACCACCAGACCCTTTGTGGAACTGGCCCGCTCATGCCCGTGGTTTGATACGGTGGTGGAGGATAAACGCCCCCGGATAGGCAATTTCCGTCGCCTGCTGGCGCTGCGTCATTTCCTGCGGGGCTTCGATCGGGTGTACGACCTTCAGACATCGGGGCGGACCGCATGGTACTGCCGTCTGGCGGGCAAACCGGCCGGGTGGTCTGGGCATGTGCCGGGGCCGGCGCTCGCGCATGGGAATCCCTGGCGCGACGACATGCACACGCGTGCGCGCCAGCGTGACCAGTTGCGCATGGCCGGGCTCGATACCGTGCCCGAGCCTGATATCGACTGGTTACTCGCGCAGGCTCGGCTGACTCCGTCCCGTCTGGGGCTTGAACTGCCATATGCGCTGCTGGTTCCGGGGGCGTCTCCCGGTCATCCGGCCAAATGCTGGCCGACACGGCGGTATGGAGAACTGGCGGCTATTCTGGCCGAGCGGGGGATTCGTCCGGTTGTGGTGGGGGGCGCGGCCGAAAAATCTCTGGCGCGGGTGATACTGGCGCTTTGTCCCACGGCGCTGGATCTGACCGGGGCGACGACCGTCGCGGACGTCGCGGCGCTGGCGGCCCAGGCATGGGGCGCCGTCGGTAACGATACCGGCCCAATGCACCTTGTCGCTCTGACAGGATGTCGCTGCCTGCCCCTGTTCTGTGCAAAAAGCGATCCCGCGCGGGCCGCCCCCATGGGCACGAAGCCGGGGCAGGTCAGGGTGCTGTGGGTGCGCGATCTGGCTTTACTTTCCGTACAGAGGGTTGCAGCGGCGCTCTGGTAGCGCCATTAAGCACAGGGCTGCCTTTTGCGGCCTGACAGCCATATCGACATACTGGAGCTTGGATCAACATGCCCGCTATCACCCTGCCCGACGGTTCTGTTCGCAGTTTTGACGGGCCGGTTACGGGCACGACGGTGGCGGAAGCGATCGGCCCCGGACTGGCCAAAGCGGCTCTGGCGATGGAGGTGGATGGCCGTCTGTGCGATATCCGCGAGGAAATCCGCCACGATGCCGCCCTGCGCTTCATTACCCGTAAAGACCCAGAAGCCCTCGAGCTGATCCGCCACGATGCCGCTCATGTGCTGGCCGAAGCGGTGCAGGATTTGTTCCCCGGCACGCAGGTGACGATCGGCCCGTCCATTGAAAATGGCTTCTATTACGATTTCTACCGGGCTGAGCCGTTCACGCCGGATGATTTTGCCGCCATCGAAAAGCGTATGCGCGAAATCGTGGAACGCGCGGAGCCGTTCGTGCGTGAGGTCTGGAACCGCGATGAGGCGATCGCCTTTTTCGAGAAGCGGGGCGAGAGCTTCAAGGCGCAGCTTATCCGCGATCTGCCGGAAACCGAGGATATTTCAATCTATCGTCAGGGCGCGTGGCTGGACCTGTGCCGCGGGCCGCACCTGCGCACCACAAAGGATGTCGGTACGGCTTTCAAGCTGATGAAGGTGGCCGGGGCCTACTGGCGCGGGGATCATCGCAACCCGATGCTCACCCGTGTTTACGGCACGGCTTGGCGCGACCAGAAGGAACTCGACGCCCACCTGCACCAGCTTGAGGAAGCCGAAAAGCGCGACCACCGCCGTATCGGCCGGGAAATGGGCCTGTTCCATTTTCAGGAAGAAGCGGTGGGGCAGGTGTTCTGGCACGCCAAGGGCTGGCGTATATACAGCGTTCTGCAGGATTACATGCGCCGCGTGCAGACCCGCCACGGCTATCAGGAAGTGCGCACGCCGCAGCTTGTTGACCGTGGGCTGTGGGAGGCTTCAGGCCACTGGGACAAATACCGGCATCATATGTTCGTGGCGACGGTGGAGGACGAGGACAAGACCCTCGCTCTCAAGCCCATGAACTGCCCCTGCCATGTGCAGATTTTCCGCCATGGCCTGCGGTCCTATCGTGAACTGCCGCTACGCATGGCGGAGTTTGGTGCCTGCCATCGCTACGAACCTTCGGGCGCGCTGCACGGGCTGATGCGCGTGCGGGGCTTTACGCAGGATGACGCCCATATCTTCTGCACGGAAAACCAGATCGCGGATGAAACAGTCCGTTTCGTGCGGATGCTGCACGAGGTCTATAATGATCTGGGCTTCGAGCATGTGCGTGTGAAGTTTGCCGACCGTCCTGAGCAGCGCGCGGGCAGCGAGGAGGTGTGGGACAAGGCGGAAAGCGCGCTGAAGGAAGCTTGCGCCGTTGCCGGCGTGGACTATGAGTACAACCCCGGCGAAGGTGCATTCTACGGCCCCAAGCTTGAATTTGTGCTGCGTGACGCTATCGGTCGCGACTGGCAGTGCGGCACCCTGCAGGTTGACCTTGTTCTGCCTGAACGGCTTGACGCAAGCTACGTTGGCGAGGATTCGGCGCGGCATCGGCCAGTCATGCTGCACCGGGCGATTCTGGGGTCGTTCGAGCGTTTCCTCGGTATCCTGATCGAACAGCACGCCGGACGCTTCCCGCTGTGGCTGGCGCCGGTGCAGGTGGTGGTGGCATCCATCGTGAGTGATGCCGCCCCCTATGCGGAAACGGTGGCCCAGTCCCTGCGTGACGCCGGGCTTGTGGCCGAGGCAGATGTCCGTAACGACAAAATTAACGCCAAGGTGCGCGAACATAGTCTGGCGCGCGTGCCGGTCATGCTGGTTGTGGGCCGCCGTGAGGCGGAAGAAGGCACCGTGGCCATGCGCCGCCTTGGCTCGCAGGAACAGCAGAACCTGACGCTGGCTGAAGCGTTGCAAATGCTGAGCGCTGAAGCCACCCCGCCGGACATGCGGAGTGTTCGCACATCTGAATAAGGACAGCGGAACAAGACTGTCGTTGCGGTAATGCTGCAATGACAGGTTTTTGTCGTGTGCGGCTTGATAAAAAATCGGGAACGCACATAATACCGCCGCGAAAAAGCCCGCTCAGGGCTTGAGCCGATATGTTGCAATGAATAACAGGAGCCGACCATAGCCAGATCCCCTTTTCCCGCGCCCCCGAGCCGCGAAGGGCCGCGAGTGAACGAAGAGATTCGCGTTCCACAGGTGCGTCTCATTGATGAAAACGGCGAAATGATCGGTATCATGACCGTTCGTGACGCTCTGGCGCGTGCCTATGGTGTCGGGCTTGATCTGCTGGAAATAAGCCCCAACGCGGAGCCTCCGGTCGTCAAGATTCTCGACTACGGCAAGTTCAAGTACGAACAGCAGAAAAAGCGCAACGAAGCCAAGAAGAAGCAGAAGGTCATCGAAATCAAGGAAGTCAAGGTTCGTCCGAATATCGACGAAAATGACTATCAGGTTAAGATGCGCGCCATCAAAAGCTTCATTGGCGAGGGCGACAAGGTAAAGGTTACGCTGCGCTTCCGTGGTCGCGAAATGGCTCATCAGGAACTGGGGATCAAGGTTCTGGAGAGGATTCGCGCCGAAACGGACGAGCTCACCAAGGTTGAACAGATGCCGCGTCTCGAAAACCGGCAGATGATCATGGTGCTTGCTCCCCGCTAAGGGGCTTACGCCGTTCTGTTTGCGAGGCCCGCTTCCGGCACCAGGCTGGAAGCGGGCTTTGTATTTTCAGGGGGCCAGCAGAACGGTGGCCGAGGCGGAGGCCCGTATGGTCTGCGCTTCGCCCGTGCTGGACGGAACGGGTGCCTGCGCTGCATCCGCGCCCATCCGCGCGGCCATGAGCATGACAGGCATGGGGCGTGGCAGCGGCTGGGCGGAAACATCGACCCGTTCAAAACGGGTGACATGCTGCCCCAGCGTGTCAGCCAGTATTCTCGCCTGTTTCTGCAGGTCTTTTACCGCTTCGGTTTCAGCCTGTAGAGTCAGGGCCGCACGCCGTTCGTCGGAAACCGACCACTCAAGCTGTTCCAGAATCAGCCCCTGCGCCTGAAGCTGGCCAACAAGTGGCAGCAGGGTCTTGCTGTCATGGGCCTTGAACGTGAGGGTCTGTTGGGCGACCCAGAGCGATGTGTTGCTCCTTTCCTGCTGCTGTTCGGAAACTGTGTATTCCAGTGCCGCAGTGGTGACGCCGTCCACTCTGGCGGCCTGTTCCATGGCTTTGCCGACCCGTCCATTGACGGCCTGCTGCGCGCTGGCGGGGCTTTTGTCGCGGGATTCGACGCGGAACGTCGCTGTCAGTTCATCGGGAGGTGTCTGCACATGCCCTTCGGCCCGAAGGGTCAGTTTTGTCTGGGGCGAGCCGGGTGGAACAGAGGGCGGTGTCTGAGCCTGCGCCCGTGAAGCCGCGAGCAACAGGGGAACGGCGCACAGAACGGGCAGCACGACGGCCCTATACCGGGCTGGTGTACGGAGCCCGGTCGGGCGGAAGAATACGGACATCAGGCCACTCCTTGCGCCTGATATGCGGGCGCTCTGTTACAGATCGTTCCCCATAACGCCTGCGCAAGAAGGCAGGTTCATGGCAGGCGCGGCATGATTTCACATGCGAGCATGTAACCGGCGTTGCGTACCGTTTGCAGCATCGGATGTTCGAACGGTTTGTCTATTTTTTGCCGTAGTCTGGAAATATGAACGTCAATGACATTGGTCTGGGGGTCGAAATGATAGTCCCATACACCTTCGAGCAGCATGGCGCGCGTCACGACTTTTCCTGCATGACGCATGAGAAATTCCAGAAGGCGGAATTCACGCGGCTGGAGGTCGATTTTCTGACCGGCGCGGTGCACGGTGCGCGACAGCAGGTCTATCGCCAGATCCCCGACATCCAGATGGGTGGGGGGCTGCGCTGTGGTACGGTTGCGACGCGTCAGGGCCTCGAGCCGGGCCAGAAGCTCGGCAAAGGAAAAAGGCTTGGTCATGTAGTCATCCGCGCCAGCCTTGAGGCCTGCCACCTTGTCCTCGACATCGGACAGAGCGGAAAGAAGCAGAACGGGGGTGGTGTTGCCCATCTTGCGCAGCGTGGTGAGGACATGCAGCCCATCGACGCTATCAGGCAGAACCCGGTCAAGGATGATGACATCAAAGTCCGCGCTGCCCGCATGGAGTAGCGCCTGGCGTTCGTCTTCGGCTTGTTCGACCAGATGACCTGTCTCGATCAGACTTTTGACAATCAGGCCGCGGGCTGTCTGGTCATCCTCAACAAGCAGAACACGCATGGACACTCCTCGGTGTTTCGCATGAAACCTAATTACGGTACAGTATTAACCCTGCCTTGTCACCTGCGTGGGTTATAGGCGGTCTTTTTCGGAGAGTGCGGGGGTCACGCCGTCAAGAATGGACAGCAGGACGGCCGTGAGCGGTGAGGCCAGAATCAGGCCGGGAAAGCCCAGAATCGCGCCGAAGAGCGTCTGCGAGAGTACGGTCAGCGCGGGGGGCATTTGCACTGCGTGACGCTGGATGACAGGAGCCAGCAGATTGCCTTCCAGGAACTGGATGGTGGCGTAAAGAGCAGCAACCAGAACGGTCTCGCGCGTACCCAGCGAGAGAGCAATCAGCAGAGCGGGTACGGCCCCCATGATGGCGCCGATATAGGGGATGAAGTTGCACAGCCCCGCCAGCACGCCCAGAGCGAGGGCCAGCGGCACGCCGATAAACCACAGCCCCAATGCCGAGAGCGTGCCAACCACCAGCATATCCAGCGACTGGCCGGCCACCCAGGCCCACAGGGTGCGCCCGGCCCGGAGCATCAGTCCGCGCACGTGCTGGCGGCGCGGCGGCGGTACCAGCCGCAGCAGGCCATTGGCATAGGCGGTGGGAGACATGGCGAAATACAGCCCGGCGATCAGCACCACCAGAATCGTGCCGAGCGCGCCGAACGCCGAACCCAGTATCCCGGTCATGGAGCCTGCCAGACGGGAGCCGAGCGAGGCCAGACTGCTTTCGCCGCCGCCCTGCGGATTGCCCAGCGAGGACGGCAGGTATTTGATGATGAGCTGGCCTGTGGGGCTGGTTTGCAGAGTGTGGCGCAGGGCGGTTTCCTGCTGGCGCAGGGCTTCCTGCAGGCGCATGACCTCGTTGGCGATAGAGGGACCGCTGTTCCAGACCAGAAGCACCATACTGCTGATGACCGCGACCACAACGACTGCAAGCGCCCAGGCGTAGGAAAGCCGCAGGTGCCGTACCAGCAGCGCTGAAAGCCCATGCAGCACCACCGCGCACAGCACGGAGGCGAAGATAACCATCATCACATCGCCCAGCAGCCAGATCAGCATTCCGCCTGCCACGGCGCTCAGGCTGACGCGCAGCATACGGAGTGCGTCCGCCTGTTTGCCCATGCCGGTTGCGCCCGGTGTGCCCTTGCCCGCGCCGGGCCGGGTGGCTTCATCCGACAGGACGGCGTGAGACGGAGAAGAAGCCTGCTCTGACGGCCGGGAAGGGGAGTCTGGGGACATGCAAAAAGCTCTTTCGGAAAGGCTCGGGTCTGTGTAACGGCTGTCTGATACGGCTTGTGGTAGCGTCATATCGTATTTTTTTCTCTAGATTCTTGCTGCCGCGGACCAGCCGTCGAGAAAAATCTTACGAAACGGGAGTAAAACACCAGGAATGTCCGGTGTAAAAGAAGGCAGTCTCGCGGCGGCCTCCAAGGCTATTTTTGCCCTTGCGGTGGGCACTTTCGCAATCGGTACGGGTGAGTTCGCGGCCATGGGGCTTCTGCCTCAGATGGCGCAGGGGGTGCAGGCCACAATTCCCAAAACAGGCGAGGCCATTTCGGCTTACGCGCTGGGGGTGGTTGTGGGGGCGCCCCTTATCGCGGTTTTTGGGGCGACATTCTCGCGTCGTACGTTGCTGGCCGTGCTCATGGGCTGGTTTGCGCTCACCAACTGTCTGGGCACGTTGGCCGCAACATTGGGTATGCTGGATGTCGCGCGGTTTGTGACCGGCCTGCCCCACGGCGCGTTCATGGGAGTGGCGGCGCTTGTGGCGGCCGGGCTGGTGGACAGGGGCTACCGTGGCCGTGCCGTGGGGCGTGTGTTTTCGGGCCTGACCATCGCCAATGTGGTGGGCGCGCCTTTCGCCACCTATGCGGGGTCTTATTTCGGCTGGCGTCTGTCCTACGTGCTGATCGGGCTCGCGGGGGCGGTTTGCTGCCTGATGGTTCTGGCCTGGCTGCCTTATGACCCGCCAAACAAGGCGCGCTCCGCCCTGTCTGAGTTGCAGGCGTTCACCCGCAAGCAGGTATGGTACGTCATGGGCACCGTCGCGGTGGGCTGTGGTGGCATGTTCTGCGTGTACACGTATTTTTCTGTGACATTGCAGGAGGTTACGGGCGTTCCTGTATGGGGGGTGCCGCTGTTTCAGGCTGTGTGGGGCATGGGCATGTGCACCGGCGCATGGGCAGGCGGCCACCTGATGGATAGAAACCTGAAATGGACCTCTATCGGCGCGTTTGTGTGGAATGCGCTCGCGCTCGGGCTGTTTTCGGTCGTGGCGACCAATATGTGGCTGACAGCTCTGGCCGTGTTCATGCTCGGCGGCGGTATTGCCGTTGGCCCTGCCATGCAGGTGCGGTTGATGGACGTCGCGGCGGATGCCCAGACACTGGCCGCCTCGATGAACCACGCAGCCTTCAATCTAGCTAACGCGATAGGGGCTTGGCTGGGCGGTCTGGTGCTGACAGCGGGCTTCGGCCCGGCGGCCACCGGGTGGGCAGGCATGGCACTGTCGGTTATCGGGCTCGTGCTGTTCGTGCTGTCTCTGGAAGCGGAACGGCGCGACAATAGGCGTGCCGCTTCAGTCGTGGGCTAGGCTGGTTTTACGGGAACGCGCGGTCAGTTCAGCCTGACCCATACGGGCGGGGACTGAACTGACTCGCAACGCCCGCGCGGGATTGTGCGGAAGGCTGGCTGAATGGGTTAATCTGGGCTGCTGGCTGCTTCTTCCATTTCAGCTTGCGCGGCCAGCCAGCGTTCTTCGGTTTCGTCCTGCTCACGTTGCAGGGCGGCCAGGCGCGTGTTGAGTTTGGTGACCTCGGCGGCTTTGCCATCAGCATATAGGGCGGGGTCGGCCAGAGCGTTTTCCAGCTTTGCGCGCTCTTCTTCCAGCTTGGCCAGTTTTGTTTCCGCGTCCTTGATGATCTTGCGCAGTGGTGCTTGTGCCTTGCGGGTTTCGGCGCGTTCGCGGCGATCCTCCTTGCGGTTGGTCTGCGTGGCTGCGTTCTCGGCGTCGGGACGCTGAGAGGCGCGGCCCCTGTTGGCGGCGCGTGCGCGCTCGGACAGCCATGCACGGTATTCCGCCATGTCGCCCTCAAAAGGCGTGACCTTGCCATCGGCCACCAGCCAGAGCCGGTCTGCCACCAGTTCGACCAGATGCGGATCATGGCTGATGAGTACAACTGCGCCTTCAAAGGCGGACAGGGCACGGATCAGAGCATCGCGCGCATCAAGGTCGAGGTGGTTGGTCGGCTCGTCCAGCAGCAGAAGCTGCGGAGCATCGCGCGTGGCCAGCGCCAGCAGCAGGCGCGCTTTTTCGCCGCCGGAGAGGTCGCGCACGGGAGTTTCAGCCCGGTCGGCATCCAGGCCGAAGCGGGCGAGCTGGGCGCGGACAGCAGGCGGCGTGGCCTTGGGCAGCGCGCGGCTCATGTGGTCTATCGGGTTTTCGTCCAGCCGGAGTTCCTCGGTCTGGTGCTGGGCAAAATAGCCGACCTTCAGCCGCGGGTTGCGCTCTACCGTGCCGCTGATCGGTTCCAGCCTGCCCGCCAGCAGCTTGACCAGCGTGGATTTGCCGTTGCCGTTCGCGCCCAGCAGGGCAATGCGGTCCTCCATGTCCAGCCGTAGGGACAGGCCGGACAGAATGGGCCGCCCGTCATACCCTACGCTGGCGCGGTTCATGTTCAGGATAGGGGGCGGCAGGCCTTCAGGCTCTGGAAACGCGAAGCGGGTAGGGGTATCCTCCACCACGCTTTCGATCACGGGCAGTTTTTCCAACGCTTTCAGTCGGGCCTGTGCCTGACGCGCCTTGGTAGCCTTGGCGCGGAAGCGATCCACAAAAGACTGCATATGCGCGCGCTGTGTGGCGATTTTTTCAGCCTGGCGAGCCTGTTGCAGTGCCTGTTCGGTACGGATTCGTACGAAGTTTTCATACCCTCCGGGCGTCAGGCTCAGCTTGCCCCGATCCAGATGGGCGATGGCGTCCACGCACGAATCGAGCAGGCCCCGGTCATGGCTGACAATTAGCGCGGCTCCGGCGAATCGGCGTAGCCAGTCCTCCAGCCAGAGTGTGGCTTCGAGATCGAGATGGTTGGTCGGTTCGTCGAGCAGAAGCAGGTCTGGCTCCAGAAACAGCGCCGTGGCCAGCGAGACGCGCATCCGCCACCCGCCCGAGAAATCCGAGACAGGGCGGGCCTGTGCTTCGGTGTCGAAGCCAAGCCCCGCCAGAACCGAGGCCGCGCGGGCGGGGGCACTGTCGGCCCGGATGGCGCGCAGTCGCTCATGAATTTCGGCAATACGTTGCGGGTCTGTCGCATGTTCGGCCTCGGCCAGCAGGGCCGTGCGCTCCTCATCGCCCGCCAGAACGGTTTGCAGCAGGGAGCCGAGGTCGGCCGGGGCCTCCTGTTTGACACGGGCCATGCGCGCGCGGGCCGAAAGGCGGATTTCGCCTCCATCGGGGTGGATGTCTCCCGCTATGGCGGCCAGCAGGGTTGATTTTCCCGCGCCGTTGCGGCCCACAAGCCCTATTTTGCGGCCCGGTTCAACGGACAGACTGGCGTTATCCAGCAGCAGGCGGCCTGCCATGCGTAAGGACAGCTCGGAGATGACAAGAAGGCTCAACGCGGTTCCCGTTATTTGATGGAATCGTACATTACATTCTGTGTGGTACCTACCAGCCTTGGCCGATATGCTCTAGATGGGGGCGTGAGCGCCGCCTGAAGGCGGACAGACAGCAAGACAGGAGTAAGGCCCCATGGCCAAGGAACGCACCCTTTCCATTATCAAGCCCGATGCAACCCGCCGCAACCTGACGGGCAAGATCAACGCCGTGTTCGAAGATGCCGGTCTGAGCATTGTGGCGCAGAAGCGCGTCCAGCTCACCCCCGCGCAGGCTGGTGCTTTCTACGCCGTGCACAAGGAACGCCCTTTCTATAACGATCTGGTGTCCTTCATGATCTCCGGCCCGGTCGTGCTGCAGGTGCTTGAAGGCGAGAACGCCGTTGCGAAGAACCGCGACGTCATGGGCGCGACCGACCCCAAGAAGGCCGAAGCTCACACCATCCGGGCTCAGTTTGCCGAAAGCATTGAAGCAAACTCCGTTCACGGTTCCGACAGCGCTGAAAACGCCGCTAACGAGATCCGCTTCTTCTTCGCGGAAACGGAAATCCTTCCGTAATATTCTCTCTGCCGGTTTTTCCGGCGGGGCGAGCGCAAACGGGTGCTCTCCAGCTATGCTGGGGGCACCCGTTTTGCGTTTATGGACTTGTTTCATACCCGCGCCGGTGGCCAGGTAGGTGATGTTCCGGGAGGCGGCAGGCAAAAGCAGGCGGTACACGCATGGGTGATCTCTGCCCGAGGGGCACGACAAGTCGCACAGATCGTTTCTATACTACCGAAACAGAGAAACTTCGGCCTGAAATCCGGTAGCCCTGATTGTGCGCCGTTGTCAGGCCGGCAGAGAGAGGTGCCATGAAACTTCTGGCCGTTCATCCGAGCGCACTTATGTACACGCGGGTTTTCCTCAGGCTGGAGCCTTTGGGGCTGGAACTGGTGGCGGGGGCGGCCCGTGCGGCTGGCCACGATGTGCGAATCATCGACCTGCAGGTCGAGACGCATGATGATTTCTGGAAGATCATGGATGACTTCCAGCCTGATGCGGTCTGCTATTCAGGCAATTATCTGGCCAATGTGCCGGAAATTCTCGATCTGTGCCGGGCGGTCCACTACCGCAATCCCTCGACGGTTCAGATCATAGGCGGACATTCCGTCTCGTTTATTGCCAAGGATGTGCTCGACCTTGCCGAAGGGACAGTCACCTGTATTCTCAAGGGCGAGGGCGACGCCACTATCGGGCCACTGCTCGACGCCATCTCTGGGGGGCAGGATCTGCTGGAAGTGCCGGGGGTCGTAACCCTGCAGGGCGAAGGCCCGCCGCCCATTTTCGTCAAGTCGCTGGACGAGGTGCGCCCCGCACGCGATCTGCTCAGGCATCGGAACAAGTATTTTATCGGCACGCTGGACCCCGCTGCCTCAATCGAGTTCGCGCGCGGCTGTCCATGGGACTGCACGTTCTGCTCTGCCTGGACGTTCTACGGGCGCTCCTACCGCACCGCCAGCCCGCAGGTCATTGCGGATGAACTGGAGGAGATCAAGGAGCCGGGCATTTTCATCGTTGATGACGTGGCCTTCGTGCATGAAGAACACGGCATGGCCATTGCCAACGAGATCAAGAAGCGGGGTATCAAGAAGGAATACTACCTTGAAACCCGCGCCGATGTGCTGCTGCGCAACAAGGAAGTATTCAAGGTCTGGAGCGAAATCGGCCTGTCTTACATCTTTATCGGGCTGGAAGCCGTGGATGAGGAAGGGCTGAAGCAGTTCCGCAAGCGCGTCTCGCTCGACAAGAATTTCGAGGCGCTGGAATATGCCCGCTCGCTGGGGCTGATTGTCGCGATCAATATCATTGCCGATCCCTCTTGGGATAAGAAGCGGTTTGAAACCGTGCGGCAGTGGTGCCTTGAAATTCCTGACATCGTGAATATTTCGGTGACCACGCCTTATCCGGGCACGGAAATCTGGCACAAGGAAGCGCGCCGCCTCACAACGCGTGACTACCGCCTGTTCGATATTCAACACGCCGTGCTGCCTACGACCCTGCCTTTGCCCGAGTTCTATGAAGAACTGGTCAAGACCCAGCAGGTTCTCAACACCAAGCACATGGGATGGGAAGCCCTGAAGGATACAGCCGGGATTGCGGTGCGTCTGCTGCGGCAGGGGCAGACCAATTTTGTCAAAATGCTCTGGAAGTTCAATTCCGTTTTCAATCCGGCCTTGCAGCTTGCGGATCATCAGCGCCCGGCCCGTTATCTGATGCCGATCCAGCCTGACGCCGTGCAGAATATTTCCCGGTCCGACCTGTATGTGCATGGGCCGGGCGGTCGCAAGACCCGCGCTCTGGATGACGATACCGAAAAGTTTGTCGATACTACACGTATGGGGGAAGACGCCTGATTTCAGGGCGTCTGGCCCGCAGGCCCGGAGCTTTCAGGCCAGAAAAGGCCACAGGCTCTGGGCCGTATAGGTCTCGGCCACCAAACTGAAGGGTGTGCCAGCCCGCGTGCGCAAAAGGGCCGTGTGGCGGAACAGATGCGCGGGCAGGGTAATCCGGCCTGTTCCCGTGCCTGTCGGTCGGTTTATTTCGGCCCGCAGGGTATGGATTTGGGCGCGGGAGAGGGTTTCTTCCGGCAGGGGCCACCACAGGCTTTCGCGCGCAAGAGTCTGGCGGAAGAACTCCAGCGCGCGCACGGCCCGGCCGAAGGGAATATCTGTTGTGTCCAGCGCCTGCCGCATATCGGTATCCAGCAGGTCGGCCCTGTACCAGTTTTCGGCTTCGGACAGGACAAGAGCTCCGCAGGTCATGCGGATTTTCCGGTAGTGCAGGGGGGCAGAGCCGGAGTGCTGCGCCAGCAGGGGGGCAAAAGCCGCCGGGCAGGGCGTGGCAGGCTCGTCCGCTCTTTCTACCCGCAGGGAGCCAGCTATGGGAGCCGGGGCCTGCGCCATCCAGTTTTCCAGCGCACGGGTGGCGCTGGGGGCCGCCAGCAGAGTGTTTTCAAGGCGGGCGATCAGCATGGCCAGATACAGCCTGTCGCTCAGGGTATCGGCCAGGGTGTCGGGCTGGGTGGGCGGTGTCTGGGTCATGGGGGGAGCATACCATGTCCGTCCCGGACGGGGAGGGGGCGTTCCCTGTTTCCTGACGGGGTTGAGTTGCGCTATGGTTAATATTTGAGTGGCCTGAGTGGTTAAACTTCGTTTGTTTTTGAAGGGAAATGGATGCAATGAGTTCCAGCACGACAAGTTTCATGGTTGATGGCATGACCTGCGAGGGGTGCGTGTCCGCCGTGAAGCGCGCTCTTGCCGCCATTGAAGGTGTTGAGTCCACGGACGTGAATCTGGCCACCAGTGAAGTAACGGTTACCTATGACCCGGCGCGGGCCGGTATTTCTTCTCTGCGCAGTGCCATTCGTGGTGCGGGGTACGAGGTTAGCTGAAAACGCCGCCGTGCCATGCGCTGGCATGGGATGGTGCAGGCGGCCCTGCGGCTGGCGGTAAGCGGGTGAACATGCCACATAAGCAGCATACCGGCCATGCCACGGGGCAGGTGGGTTACAGGGCACAAACAGGGGCGGACAAGGCCACAATGCGTAAGACGACAACACTGGGCCTGGGCGTTCTGGCCGTGGGCGGTATTCTGCTGGGCGGCTGTTCGTCCGAAATCGGGCGGCTGCCGTCGGATACGGATATCTCCTGCCTGCGCAAGCAGATGGCCGGGCCAATGTTCCTTAGCTTCCCTCTGGCGGCCAATACCTGCCAGCGCCTGACCAATCATAACCTTGTGCTGGGCGAGAAAGACGCGAAGCTTATTCCGCTTAACCTGAAAGGGGCGCCGGACCTGCAAAAGCTCGCGCAGGAATACGGCTACAGTTACACGCCCTGACGACCCGTGTGAACGCCGCCTATGCTTGACGCGTAGGCGGTGCCGCCTGTCGTAGCGTGCGGCAGGCGCGCTCAGCTTTCCAGTTCGGTATCCCAGTAGAGGTAGTCGCACCAGCTTTTATGCAGGTGGTTGGGCGGGAAGGCGCGACCGTTTTCCTGTAGTTCCCACGAGGTGGGGCGGGCAGGCGTGCGACGGGGGATCATCCCGATTTTCTGGGGCATGTGCGGCCCTTTGCGCAGGTTGCAGCAGCCGCAGGCCGTTACTACGTTTTCCCAGCTTGTGCGTCCGCCTTTGCAGCGAGGGATCACGTGATCGAATGTCAGTTCATGGACGGGGTAGCGTTCGCCGCAGTACTGGCAGGAAAAATTGTCGCGCAGAAAGACGTTGAACCGCGTAAAGGCCGGTTTGCGCGCCGCGGGAATGAAGTCTTTCAGGGCAATGACGCTGGGCAGGCGGAATGTCTGCCGGGGTGAGTGCACCTCTACGTCGTATTCGTTCAGAACCGAAACACGATCGAGACAGACAGCCTTCATGGCGTCCTGCCAGGACCACAGGGAAAGAGGAAAGTAGGAGAGTGGCCTAAAGTCGGCATTCAGAACCAAGGCTGGAAAATTCAGAGTACTGCCATCCGCCAAGACGCGTCTCCCTATCACGCTCGGGAACGCCGCCAGAGATGGACCGTAAAACTCGGGGAACGGCCATTCAGGCGATGCGTCGTCGAGATAATTACTGATGCCAGTATTGCAGAGCTTGGAGTGTGTGGCAAGAAAGCGCAAAGAAACCGTAAGGAAACATAGCCTGTGTACTGGTGTTTTTCGATATAAAAACCATGAATTTTCCATTACATTACAATGGTGTTACGCCTGATGCGGTCCATTCAGGCTGGCGTACGCGTTTTGCGCCCAGCCCCACCGGCTTTCTGCATCTGGGGCATGTGGCGGCTGCTCTGTTCGGCTGGGGTTTTGCGCAGGGTGGCGGCACCTGGCTGGTCAGGCTGGAGGACATAGACCCTCAGCGATGCCGGCCGGAATTTTCCACCGCCCTGCTGGAAGACCTGGCGTGGCTGGGGCTGGAATCCGCGGAACCAGTGTTGCGTCAGTCGGAGCGGATGGCGGCCTACGGTCAAACGCTGGCGCATCTGCGCGGGATGGGCGTGCTGTATCCGTGTTTCTGTACGCGTTCGGACATCCAGCGCGAGAGTGCAGGCGCGCTCTCCGCCCCGCACACGGCCCCGGATGGCAGTCTGGTCTATCCGGGTACCTGCCGTGTTCTGCCTCCTGCCGAGCGGGCTCGCCGTATTGAGGCCGGGCAGCCTTATGTCTTGCGGCTTGATATGGCGTGTGCGCTTGAGCAGGCCCGGCGGCGCAGTGCTTCCACATGGCCCCTTCGTTATCATGATCTCCAGCGTGGCAGTGCGGTCTGCGCTCCCGAACTGTTTGGTGATGTCGTGCTGGCCCGGCGCGATGTCCCTGCGTCCTATCACCTGTGTGTCAGCCATGATGATGCGGCGCAGGGGATTACGCTTGTTACACGGGGCGAGGACTTACGTCCCGCGACCGATCTGCACCGGCTGCTACAGGAACTGATGGGCTGGCCCGTTCCGGCTTACTGCTTTCATCCTTTGTTGTGCGATGCTCAGGGCCGCAGACTGGCCAAGCGGGCTGGCGCGCGATCCATCCGCTCCATGCGTGCGGAGGGGCTGAGCCCCGAGGCGGTGAAGGCCCTTGCCGGTATGGCAGATATGCCGCTCCTCGGCGTGAAAGGTGGCGGAGCAGGACCAGGGGCATGGTAAGGTCAAGGGGTACCCGAAGGCGGCTGTGGTAAAATCAGTGCGTGCGATGGAAAAAAGCGCCCAAGGGCTGAAATCGTATATTCCGCGCGCCCGCGAACGCGATTAGTGTGCCGCAGTCATAACAGGCCGCAGGGACAGACCGGGCGCATGGATGCTCCACCCCGCAGGCCTGAGGTAAACGTGTTGGAAAGTAGGAAGCTATGAGCATTGTCGCTGACCGCATGACCAGGATCAGCCCGAGCCAGACCATCGTTATTTCAACCCGCGCGCGCGCGTTGAAAGCCGAGGGCCGCGACATTATCAGCCTGTCGGCGGGCGAACCTGACTTCCGTACGCCCCAGAATATTGCCCGCGCGGCCATCACCGCGATTGAGGCAGGGCAGACACGCTATACCGATGTGGCCGGTACTCCCGAGCTGCGCCGCGCCGTGGCCGAGCGTTTCAGGCTGGATAGCGGGCTGGATTACAAGCCTGAGGAAATTATCGTTTCCACCGGCGGCAAGCAGGTGATCTATAACGCCATGCTCGCGACCCTCAATCCGGGCGACGAAGCGATTATTCCCGCGCCGTGCTGGGTCTCCTATCCCGATATCGTCACGCTGGCTGAAGGGGTGCCCGTTATCGTGCCCTGCCGCCGCGAAAACGGTTTCCGCCTGACGGCTGAGGAGCTTGAGGCCGCCATTACGCCACGTACCAAGTGGTTTTTCCTCAACTCGCCCTGCAATCCCACGGGTGTGGCCTATTCGGCTGAAGACCTGCGCCCGCTGTGCGATGTGCTGCTGCGGCACCCTCATGTGTGGGTCTTTACGGACGATATCTACGCAAAGCTGGTTTATGACGGTTTCCGTCCCGCCACCTTTGTGGAGGTGGAACCCCGCCTGCGCGAGCGCACCGTAACCATGAACGGCGTTTCCAAGGCCTATGCCATGACCGGCTGGCGCATTGGCTATTCGGGTGCACCCGTGGCCGTGACCAAGGCCATGAACACCCTGCAGGGGCAGTCCACTTCCAATCCCTGCTCCATCGCGCAGGCTGCGGCGCTGGAAGCCCTGACCGGCCCGCAGGACTTTATCGGCGAGATGGTGTCCGTCTATCAGGCCCGGCGCGATCTGGTGGTGTCCATGCTCAATCAGGCGCGGGGCCTGCAGTGCGATACGCCGCAGGGCGCTTTCTACGTGTTCCCGAACATCGAGGCATGTCTGGGCAAGACCTCGCCCGGCGGCCGTCTGATGGCTACGGATGAAGACTTCGTGGCAGCCCTGCTGGAAGAGGAAGGCGTGGCCGCCGTGCACGGTTCGGCCTTCATGTATCCGGGGTATCTGCGTATCTCCTACGCGACCGATACGGAAAGCCTGCGCGAAGCGTGCACGCGCATCCAGCGTTTCTGCGCGGGTGTGAACTAGGCGTATGGCGCGGGCTTTTGCTGACCGCCTCAGGGGCCTTCCTGCCCCTGCGACCATAGAAATGGCCGCCCGCGCCCGTGCCCTGCGCGCGCAGGGTGCGCCGGTCATTTCTCTGGCGCTGGGCGAGCCGGATTTTGCGACGCCGCCGGCTGTTGTGCAGGCCGCGCATGAGGCCGCTCTGGCCGGGCAGACCAAATACCCGCCCGTTGATGGCACGCCGGCCCTCAAGGCGGCGGTGGCGCGCAAGTTCGCCCGTGATAACGGGCTGGATTACGCGTTGTCGGACATCATGGTGTCCAACGGGGGCAAGCAGGTCATTTTCAATGCGTTCATGGCCACGCTCAATCCGGGGGATGAGGTGGTGGTGCCCGCCCCGTACTGGGTCAGCTATCCGCTGATTGCCCGCATGTTTGGGGCACAGCCCGTGTTCGTGCCCTGCCGGGAAGAAGATGGCTTTCGCCTGCGGGCCGATGCGCTGGCAAAAGCCATGGGGCCGCGCACACGCTGGCTGGTGCTGAACTTCCCCTCCAACCCCACCGGGGCCGTGTGCACGGAGGCGGATCTCGTGGCTATTGCCGACGTGCTGCGCGCCTATCCTGATACGTGGATTTTGTCAGACGAAATTTATGAGCATCTGGTGTTTGACGGGGCGCGGGCTCCCTCAATCGCGGCGGTGGCGCCAGATCTGAAAGACCGCACTGTTACCCTTAACGGGGTTTCCAAGGCTTATGCGATGACCGGCTGGCGCGTGGGGTTTGCGGGCGGGCCAACAGACCTGATCGCGGCCATGCGCGGGGTGCAGGGTAACGCGACGTCAGGTGTCTGCACTATTGCGCAGGCAGCGGCAGCGGCGGCGCTGGATGGTCCGGCTGATCTCGTTGCGTCCATGGTTGAAGTCTATGGCCGTAGGCGGCGCATGGTGGTGGAAGCTCTTCAGGCCGTGCCGGGGCTGACCTGTGCCCTGCCTGCCGGGGCTTTTTACGCCTATCCCGGCGTTGCGGGCTGTCTGGGGCGACGGACGGCGGGCGGACGGTTGCTGGAGAGCGACTTCGATTTCGCACAGGCCCTGCTGGAAGAGGAATACGTGGCCACCGTGCCCGGCAGCGCCTTCGGGGCTTCGCCTTATCTGCGGCTTTCCTGCGCGACCTCTGACGAGGCGCTGGCCGAGGCCTGTGCGCGCATCAGCCGGTTTGTCAGTGGCTTATGCTGAATGAGGCTTCGGTGATGGAAGGCGCTGGCGCAGGAGTTGCTTCGTCCCGCGCCAGCGCCTTTCTGCCCGAACTGGTTCTCATTATTACGGCGGCTCTGTGGGGCGGCACTTTTCTGATCGTGCAACTGGCGGAACAGCATACCGGGCCGCTGTTTTTTGTTGCCGCGCGGTTTATGACGGCCGCCGCCCTGACCGGCCTGCTTTTCTCCCGTGCCATGCCGGGTCTCAACCGGGCGGAGTGTGTGGCGGGCGTTATTATCGGCGTGGTTATGTTTGGCGCCTATACTTTGCAGACATGGGGGCTGCGCAGTATTTCCAGCAGCCAGTCCGCTTTTATTACCGGCATGTATGTGCCGGTGGTGCCGTTTGTGCAGTGGCTGTTCAGCAGGCGTGCGCCACGTCTGGCCGGATGGCTGGGCATCGGTTGCGCGTTCTGTGGGCTGGTGCTGCTGACAGGGTGGCGGCAGATCGTCAGTTTGCAACTGGGGGCTGGCGAAGTCGGTACATTGGTGGCGGCTGGTTTGATCGCGCTGGAAATTGTTCTGGTCGGGTATTTTGCCCGTCCCGGTCTGGATAGTTTTCGTATGACCTTTGTGCAGCTTCTGGTTGTCGGGGTGCTGGCGTCCTGCGCCATGCCGCTGGCCCATGAGGCAGTGCCTGCATTCTCATGGGGCTGGGCGCTGCCGGTTCTGGCTCTGGGCGGCTTGAGCGCCGTGATCTACACCGCCATGAACTGGGCACAGCAGACGGTTTCACCCACCCGTGCCACGGTTATTTACGCGGGAGAGCCGGTTTGGGCAGGGCTTGTGGGCTGGCTGGCAGGCGAGGCACTGCCCATGCGTGCTCTGGCCGGGGCCGGATTGGTGGTGCTGGGTGTTCTGGTCAGTGAAATGCGGCTGGGTAAAAAATAACACCTGCCCGGTGGGGCGCACGCGGGCAGTTATTATCTCTCAGGCATGAAGCACGTTACGGGTAAACTTGTGGGCGAGGGCCGCTGAGTCTTCAAGGTCAGGCATCAGGCCGATCAGTTGCAGTTCATCACAATACTGGGCGATCTGGTCACGCAAGGCGCCGCCCACGACCGGACGTATGAGCGGCTCGTTGTGCAGCATGGCACGTGCGCTGTCGCTGCTCAGGGCGGGGGTATCGTCGGCAATCAGGGTGGCGGCTTCATCGCGGTGGGTATCGGCCCAGTGAGCGGCGTCCATCAGGGCCAGCACCAGTGCGGTGGCCGCTGCCGGGTCTTCGGCCAACGCACTGTCACTCACGCCCAGCACAAGGCTGGTACGTTCGGCATAATGGCCGGTATTGCTGCCGACCAACTCGGTGAACAGGCCGGGGTGGTCATGCAGGAGCTGCCAGCCATAGGGATCGTGCGCGGCGACAGCTTCGATTTTCTCCGCCTGTGCTGCGCCACTAATCTGGTCGAACGGCATGTCCTGCCAGGTGATCCGGTTCATGGCGTCCAGTCCCTTGCGGCGCATCATCACGGCAAAGAACAGCTTGTCCGCCGCGTTACGGTCGGGAATGGCCACGGTGCGGCCCATGAGCTGGTCAAGGCGGGTAATGCCACTGCTGCGGCGCACCAGCAGGCGGAAATTGCCGGGCTGCACGCCCAGAACCAGCCGGGCAGGCAGGGCGTTGTTGAGATACTGAATCCAGATCAGGGCAGAGGCTACGGCGTAATCGAACGCCTTGTTCTGCATGGCGTCGAGCGTATCGTGCCCGTTGGCGCCGGAGGAAACGACCTCGATATCCAGATTATAATGCGCGAAGAAACCTTTCTGCTGGGCGGCGGCAAAAACGGGACAGTGTTCCGCCCCGGCCCAGCCCAGCCGCAGCTTGCGGTATGATCCATCCGGTTGCAGGCGTGGGCGTCTGTGCCGAAAGTGCGGGGCGAGCAGCAGCCCGGCGGCGGTGGTTGCGGTGGCAAGAGCTGCCCCGGACAGCAGGGCACGACGCGAGACGGAAAAAAGACCTTGGCTACTCATTCTTCCTGTTTACTACGAGTCAGGCGGGCTGTCGGCGGCGAAGTCAAAAAAATGCAAAAAAAACATCAGCAAGGGGGTTTACGCGTACCGAAAGGGCAGCTATACGATGCCTCGCTGATCCCGAATAGCTCAGTTGGTAGAGCAAGCGACTGTTAATCGCTGGGTCGTAGGTTCGAGTCCTACTTCGGGAGCCAGCCTGAATTTCCCCACAAAATATTATGGCAGAGCGGCAATTCCTGTCAGCTCAACTTTCCAGTCCGGGTCGGCCAGTTTGGCTTCTACCGTTGCACGGGCGGGTTTGTTCATGGGGTCCAGCCAGGCGTCCCATGCGCGGTTCATGCCTTCCATATCCGCCATATTCGCCAGAAAAATCTGTACGGAAATCAGGCGGCTCTTGTCTGTTCCGGCCTCGGCTAGCAGCGCATCCACCTGCTGAAGGATGTCGGCCATCTGTCCCTGTGCATCAAGGCTGGCGTCATCCGCCACCTGACCAGCGAGATAGATCAGGCCGTTATGAATGACCGCGCCGCTCAGGCGTTTTTCCGGGGCGAGGCGGGTTAGTGAAGTTGTGCTCGTCATAGGCTTTTTTCCTTCGTGTTGATCATTGTGCGGATTTTGCCGGAAGTTTCAGGCGGGCGTCGGCACCGGCATGTTGTCGATCAGCCTGACGCCGCCGAGTGTGGCCGCTACAAACAGGCGTGCGCCGGGTTCGATCTGCGAGAGAGGTTGAAGAGTCTGCTGCGCGCGTAGCTCCAGATAATGCACCGTAAAGCCACCGGCCTGCAGGGTGGCGGTGCAGTCTGCCAGGGCTGAATCACAGGGCTGGCCCGCCTGCATGGCGGCGAGGCAGGCGCTGAGGGCGGCGGGCAGAAGTGCTGCCTGCTGGCGCTGGGCGGGGGTAAACCTGCGGTTGCGTGAGGACAGGGCCAGTCCGTCGGCTTCACGTACGGTAGGTACAGGCAGAATATCCACCGGCATGTCCAGATCGCTGACCAGCCTGCGGATGATGCAGAGCTGCTGGTAGTCTTTCTCGCCAAATGCCGCGACGTGCGCGCCGGTCTGGTTAAGCAGTTTGCTGACGACCGTGGCCACGCCATCGAAATGGCCGGGACGGTCCCCCCCGCACAGCATGGAATCAAGTCCCGAAACCATGACACGGGTGGCAAAGCCCGGCGGATACATTTCCTGCTCGGAGGGGGTGTACAGCACGTCCACGGCGCCTGTGGCGGCCAGCAGGGCGGCATCGGCGTCTACCCCGCGTGGATAGAGCTGAAAGTCTTCCGCGTTGTTGAACTGGATGGGGTTAACGAAGATCGTCACAATCCGGCGGGTGACCTTGCCATCCAGAGCCTTGACCAGCGCCAGATGTCCATCATGCAGCGCCCCCATGGTGGGCACGGCGCCAATGGTTTCCCCCGCATTGCGCCACTGCCCGACAAGGGCGCGCAGGTCTTTTCTGGTCTGGATGATGTGCATGGGAAATCCTGAAACAATGACGTCAAGCCGCGCATCGAGGGCGCGTGGGCGGGCAGTCTAGCCCCAGCCCGCCCATAGGGCCAGCCGCGGGCGGTTCAGTGGCGGCAGGCTGTCAGACGGGTGGGAAAATGTCGGCAGGGTGTGCTATGCAGAGCTATGCCTCATGCAGATTTTGTCCATCTTCGGGTTCATTCCGCTTACTCGCTGAGTCAGGGGGCCATACGCGTTCCCGAGATCGCGGCCAAAGCGCAGGAAATGCGGATGCCTGCCGTGGGTATGACGGATTCAGGCAACCTGTTTGGCGCGCTGGAGTTTTCGCAATACTGCGCCAAGGTGGGGGTGCAGCCTATCATCGGCTGTCAGATCGGCCTGCCCGCGCGTAATGACAAGCCGGGCGCTCCGGCCGAGCCTATTGTCCTGCTCGCACAGAACGAGGTGGGGCTGGCCAACCTTCAGTTCCTGTCATCCTACGGTTTCCAGCATAGTGACCCGGCGGACCCCATCGTTGGGCTGGATACCCTGTGCGAGAAGGCCGAAGGGCTGATTTTGCTTACGGGCGGCACGCGTGGGCCGCTGTTCCAGATGCTGGCGGAAGGACAGAAAGACGAGGCCGAGCGCTGGCTGGCCCGCATGGCCGAAGTGTTTGGTGACAGGCTGGTGGTAGAGCTGCACCGCCACGGTCTTGCCGTGGAAAAAGCGGTGGAACCCGGCGTGCTGGGGCTGGCGGATCGTTTTGGCCTGCCGCTTGTGGCCACCAATGAATGTTTCTTTCCCGCTCCCGATCTGTACGAGGCGCATGATGCGCTGCTCTGTATCGCGCAGGGGCGGACCATGGCCGAACAGGAACGCTTTCGCGTAACGTCCGAGCACTGGTTCAAGCCCCCCGAGATGATGCGCGCTCTGTTCGCGGACCTGCCCGAGGCCTGCGACAATACGCTTGAAATCGCGCGGCGCTGCGCCATCAAGGTTGAAACGCGTAGTCCGCTTCTGCCGATCTGCCCCAAAGTGCGCGAAGGGGCCACGGAAGACCAGACCCTGCGCGCCATGGCGCATGAAGGACTGGAGCGGCGCTTTGCCGGAATGGCGCTGGATGAGGAAACCAGGGCCCGCTATCAGGCCCGCCTGACGTTCGAGTTGGATATCATCTCGAAAATGGGGTTCCCCGGTTATTTCATGATCGTTGCGGACTTCATCCAGTGGGCCAAGGCGCATGATATTCCAGTAGGGCCGGGCCGTGGGTCGGGGGCCGGGTCGCTGGCCGCGTGGGCGCTGACTATTACCGACATTGACCCTATCCCCTTCAACCTGCTGTTCGAACGGTTTCTGAACCCCGAACGCGTGTCCATGCCTGACTTCGATATTGATTTCTGTCAGGACCGGCGTGACGAGGTAATCGCCTATGTGCGCGGCGAATACGGGGCGGATCGTGTCGCGCAGATCATCACCTTCGGTAAGTTGCAAGCACGTGCGGCCGTGCGTGACGTGGGGCGTGTGTTGGGGCTGCCTTACGGTATGGTCAACCGCGTAGCCGAGCTTATTCCGAACAACCCTGCAAAACCCGTGACGCTGAAAGAAGCCATCGCGGGTGAGCCGAAATTGCAGGAGATGCGCGACAGCGACGAGGCGTTGCGGCGACTGCTCGAAATCGCACAGCAGCTTGAAGGGCTGTTCCGTCATGCCAGCACCCATGCCGCCGGTGTTGTGATTGGTGACAGGCCTCTGGTGGAACTGGTGCCGCTCTACCGAGACCCCAAGAGCGACATGCTGGTTACCCAGTACAACATGAAGTTTGTGGAGCAGGCCGGGCTGGTCAAGTTCGACTTTCTGGGGCTGACTACACTGACTATCCTGCGGCGTGGCGTCGATTTCATTGCCCGCATGGGGCAGAGCGTGGAACTGGGCCGTATCCCGCTTGATGATGCCGCAACGTACGACATGTTAGGTCGAGGCGATGCGGCGGGTGTGTTCCAGTTCGAAGGCGCGGGTATGCGCGACGTGCTCAAGCAGATGCGCCCCACCCGGCTGGAAGACCTGATTGCCGCCGTGGCGCTGTATCGCCCCGGCCCTATGGCGAACATTCCCGATTACTGCCGGCGCAAGCACGGCGAAGCCTGGGAGCCCCCGCACGAGGAAATCCGCGATATTCTTGAAGAGACCTATGGCATCATGGTCTATCAGGAACAGGTCATGCAGATTGCCCAGAAAATGGCAGGCTACAGTCTGGGCGGCGCTGACCTGCTGCGGCGTGCCATGGGTAAGAAAATCCGTGCGGAAATGGACCAGCAGCGCGAGATTTTTACCACCGGAGCGGTTAATCGCGGAATCCCGCAGGACAAGGCCGTTGAGGTGTTCGACCTCATGGCGAAATTTGCTGACTACGGCTTCAATAAATCTCATGCGGCCGCCTACGCGCTGGTGTCCTACCAGACCGCCTGGATGAAGGCCAACCACCCTGTGGCGTTTCTGGCGGCCTGCATGTCGCTGGCGCGGGAAAAAACCGAAAAGCTGGCAGCCCTGCGGCAGGAAGCCGAACGGATGGGCATTGCCGTGCTGCCGCCTGACATCAACCGTTCTGAAGCCGATTTTTCCGTGGAGCAACAGCCCGACGGCACCTACGCCATTCGTTATGCGCTGGCCGCGATCAAGAAAGTGGGTTTCGGGGCCATGGAATCTCTGGTGGCCACGCGGGGCACGCAGCCTTTTACCGATCTGGTGGATTTTGCCACACGGATAGACCCGCGCAATATCAACCGTATGCAGGTGGAAAACCTGGCAAAAGCCGGTGCATTTTCCTGTCTTGACCCCAATCGGGCGCGGGTGCATGGCGCTGCGGATACGCTCCTACGCCGCGCCCATGCACAGGCGCAGGAGGCTGCCTCTGGGCAGATCGGGTTGTTCGGTGGTGGCGGGCAGAAGGAACCCCTGCGGGTGGAAGACCGGCCGGACTGGCCCGAGTTCGAACGGCTGGCCATGGAAGCCGAGGCGGTAGGCTTCCACATGACCGCGCATCCTCTTGATTCCTACGGGACGGTTTTGCGGCGGCTGGGGGTTACGCGCATGTCTCACCTGCTGTCGGCGGCGGAAGCGGGCATGGCGCGGGTGCGTATCGCAGGGTGCGTGGTGGACCGAAAGGAAAGGCCAACCCGCACCGGCAACAAGATGGCATGGGTGCGCCTGTCCGATGCTTCGGGCGGGTGCGAAGTGACCGTATTTTCGGAAGTTCTCAGCCGTGTGCGCGAAAATCTGGTTGCGGGTGCCGCCGTTCTTGTCACGGCGGAAGTCAAGCTGGAGGGGGAGGCCCTGCGGCTGACGGCGCAGGATATTATCGATCTGGAACAGGCAGCGGCGCAGGAACAGGGGCGTATGCGGGTCTGGCTCGACGGCGTACATGCCCTGCCGCCTCTTCAGGCCCTGCTGGACGAGCAAAAAGGTGGTGCCGGACGGATCGTGCTGATGCCGGGCGTAGCGGAAAGCCGTGATGTCGAGGTCAGGCTGAAAGGTGGCTATAAGGTTACCCCCGTACTGGCCCAGAAGCTGCGAACCGTGCCCGGTATTTCCAAGGTGGAGCATATCTGATTCATGGCATGGTTGCGTGAGTTGCCCTGGCGTGAGCCGGACAGCGTTCTGGCGGCATGGGGGCATGAGCCGTGGTGCGCGTTTCTGGATAGCGGCGGCGCACTGGAAGCACGGAGCCGCTGGAGTTTTTTCTGCCATGCACCAAGGCATGTGCTGACTGTCAGCGCCGGACGCGTCATGATGGACGGCGATGATCTGGGGCTTATGTCCGCCGCGCAGGTTCTGTCTTTTTTGCGCAGCCTGTCTCCCCGGCGCGATGATCCGACTCAGGCGGCGAGGGTGCCTTTCAGTGGTGGGCTTGTGGGGTTTGCGGGCTACGCCTTTGGCCTGATGCTGGAAGGTGTCAGGAGCCGACATGCGGGGCAGGTGGATGTGCCGGATATGGCCGTGGCCCTTTATGAGTATGCCTATGCGTGGGACAGGCAGGAAAAGCGCTGTTATGTCAGTGGTTTTTCTCAGGATGGTCATGAGGCTGCACAGTGTGTTGCCTCATGGTACGCGCTGCCGTTGCAGGCTGAGCCTGTGCCTTTCTGCCCGTCCCTTATTCTGGAGCCTGATCAGTCTGAGGCCTCTTACTGTCAGGCTGTCGCGCTGGCGCGTGAACTGATCGCGGCAGGCGATATTTTTCAGGTCAATATAACAGGACGCTACACGGCGTTCCTGCCCGATGGCGTGTCGAGAGTAGACCTGTACCGGCGGTTGCGCGCGGATGCTCCGGCTCCCTTTGGTGCGTATCTGTCCTGCGGGGCGGATTTTTCCCTTCTGTCCTGTTCGCCTGAGCGCTTTCTGAGCGTGAGTGACAAGGGGGCGGTCACGTCACGCCCGATCAAGGGCACGGCGCCACGGGGGCTGGATGCCGCGCAGGATGAGGCGCTGGCCCGTCATCTGGCGGCCGATGAAAAGGAATGTGCCGAAAACCTGATGATCGTTGATCTGATGCGCCATGATATAGGGCGCGTTGCCCGTATCGGGAGTATGCAGGTTCAGGATTTTCTGAAGGTGGAACGGTTTGCCCATGTGCACCATCTGGTGTCGGAAGTGCGCGGCACCCTGCGGTCTGAGAGCGATGCGTTTGACCTGCTGGCCGCGACGCTACCGCCGGGCTCAGTGACGGGTGCTCCAAAACACAGGGCGCTGGAAATCATCGACGCGCTCGAGGCCTCTGCCAGAGGTGGCTATTGTGGAACGGTTTTTCGTATCGGGGTAGACGGCAGCATGGACAGTGCGGTCATTATCCGTAGTTTTGAGTGCGCCGGACAGGTCATGCGGATTGGCGTTGGCGGGGGGATTACCATCCTGTCCGACCCCCAGAAGGAATATGAGGAAATGCGTCTGAAACTGGCTCCGTTTGCGGCCTTCGCGGAGGGCGCATGAGTCTGATGTGGCTGAATGGGGAACTGGTGGCGCTTGATACCGCGCGGATCAGCCCCATGGATCGCGGCTTTACGCTGGGGGATGGCCTGTTCGAGACCATGCGTGTGCGCGCGGGCTGGGTCATGAATCTTTACGCTCATATGCACAGGCTGGTTGAAGGGGGGCGCGTGCTGGGCCTGTCCGTGCCTGACACAGCCGCCGTCCGTCAGGCCCTGTGCGAACTGTTGGATGCTACCGATCTTGAAGAAGGCAGTATCCGCCTGACCCTGAGCCGGGGCGAAGGGCCGCGTGGTCTGCAACCGCCAGCCAATACCCGCCCCACCCTTGCTCTGACTGCCACCCCCGGTGCGTTTGCCCGCACCACAGTACGCACCATTACCAGCAAACTTATCCGACGCGATGAAACCTCGCCGCTTTCACGGATCAAGAGCCTGAACTATCTGCCCGGTATTCTGGCCCGACAGGAAGCCGCCCGTGCCAACGCGGAAGACGCCCTGCTGCTGAATATGCAGGGGCGGGTGGCGGAAAGCACCATCAGTTCGATCATCATCGCTTCGGAAGACGGAGAACTGATCACACCTCCCATTAGCGAAGGTGCTCTGCCGGGGGTCGCGCGCGGGATGCTGCTGGCGCGCGGTCTCGTGCGGGAGGCGGCTGTTGAGAATGAACAGATCCTGTGGGCGCGTGGCGTCTGGCTGGTCAATACGCTCTCATTGCGGGAAGTGACAGTGCTGGACGGACAGGCGTTGGCAACCGATCCGGCTTTGACGGAGACTCTTGCCGCCTGTTTCGATACCGCGCCGGATGCCTGGGGCTGAAGGCAGGAAGCGGGCCGCCAGTCCCGCTGTGCTGTATCGAAAATCCGCAGCGAGTTCGGCCCGCGTGGCATAAGAGACGCTGCGGAGGATCAGACATGCACGAGACAGGGCTTGCATGATGGCAAATAAGGCGGAATCGTGCCTGCCACCGCACGGTCAGGCGGTATACGCCACGCATGGATCGACCGCATCAGCAATGCCGTGGCGCCAACGCAGTGCAACATGAGAGGGATATCATGCAGGCGGAAACAACAGCACAAGAGGACAGCGGCGCGAACGCTCCACGTTATGACCTGCGTCAGATCGATTGTGATCCCAATTTCTGGTACCCGGTCGCGTGGTCACGCAAGGTGCGGCCCGGCAAGGCTTTTGCAGCACGGTACGCCGGGCAGCCTATCGCCCTGATCCGGCCTGAATACGGTCCTGTCTATGCGCTGGAAGACCGCTGCGCACATCGTCAGGTGCCGCTGAGCAAGGGCGTGGTCGACGACAAAGGCTGCGTGAAGTGTTGCTACCATGGTTGGGCATTCAACCAGCAGGGCCACTGCGTGACGGTTCCGTACCTGAACCGCGAGGATGTGGGTCGGCCTGTGCGTGCCTTTCCGTGCCGTGAAAAAAGCGGGCTGATCTTTATTTTTCCGGGCGATCCTGCTTTGGCTGACAGCGTGCCGGTGCCCGATATCGCGCAGGTGGGTAATCCTGAATACAAGACCCGCCAGTTCAATCCGCGCCTGAAGTGCCACTATACCTTCATGCACGAAAACCTGATGGACATGAACCATCAGTTCCTGCACCGTCGTCAGATGGGCTCTATTACAGCCCGCTTCTTAGGGCAGGACCGGGGCGAGAATTTTCTGGAGGCACGTTACAGCTTTGCCCGCACGGCGGGTAACCAGCCGCTGGCCGAAGCCCTGATTTTCGGGCGGCATCATGACCTCGAAGGGCGCGAGCAGCCGGTGGAAGAAGTGGTGTCCATCCGCACCACCTATCCGTACCAGACGCTGCAGATCCACGATAAGGACGGCGACCTGATCATGGATCTGTGGGTGTGTTACGTGCCGTTGGGTGAAACCCAGCAGATCACACAGGCGTTCGGGCTTCTGTCCGTCAAGAAACCCAAATGGGCGTTCCTGCTGGATCTGGCCTGGCCTGCCCTCGGCTTGTTCACGCACCGCATCTTCGAGGAAGACCGCGAAATCGTCGAGATGGAGCAGGCAGCCTGGCGTGAACTGGGGGGCGACCACAATATTGAGGTCTTCCCCGTAGTGCGGAACCTGCGCACCCTTCTGGCCACGCATGGGGTGCCCAACCGCTACGCGCAGCCCTTGGCTGCCACAGCGCAGACAGCGGCTGGCTAAGCTTTTTACCCTTGCCTGTATGGCCAAAAAACGCCATACAGGCGCCGCCCGGCTCCGGCCGGGACTACGCACGCGGGGCCACGCCTCACTGGTGCCGGCCTCTGTGGCCCGGTAGCGCTCCGCGGAGGTACAACCAGATAAGTAGGATAACGCCCATGGCGATGCCCGATTTCACACTGCGTCAGCTCCTCGAAGCTGGTGTTCACTTTGGTCACCACACCCGCCGCTGGAACCCGCGCATGGCGCCGTACCTGTTCGGCGTGCGCAACCAGGTTCACATCATCGACCTGCAGCAGACCGTTGGCCTGCTCGACCGCGCCCTGAAGGCGATTCGTGATGTTGTGGCCGGTGGTGGCCGCGTTCTGTTCGTTGGCACCAAGCGTGCAGCGCAGGACCCGATTGCCGAAGCAGCCCGTCGCTGCGGCCAGTATTATGTCAACCATCGCTGGCTGGGCGGTATGCTCACCAACTGGAAGACCATTCAGGGCTCCATCAAGCGCCTGCGCCAGATCGAAGAAACCCTCGAAGGCAACACCTCTGGTCTGACCAAGAAGGAAGTGCTCGACCTGACCCGCCAGCGCGACAAGCTGGAGCGCTCGCTCGGTGGTATCAAGGAAATGGGCGGCCTGCCGGACGTCCTGTTCGTGATCGACACCAACAAGGAAAAGCTGGCCATTGAAGAAGCCAACAAGCTGGGTATCCCGGTTGTGGCCATTCTGGACAGCAACTCCGATCCGCGTGGCGTGACCTTCCCGGTTCCGGGTAACGATGATGCGATCCGCGCTATCGGCCTGTATTGCGACCTGGTGTCTGCTTCCGTTCTGGATGGTATTTCGGCCGAGCTGGGCGCTTCCGGCGCTGACCTGGGTGCTTCTGAAGAACTGGTTGAAGAACCGGCTCTGGAAGAAGCCGCGGCCGACGCTCCGGCGGCTGGCTGATACGTCTTCAAGGAAGGCAGCCCGGTTCAGGCCGGGCTGTTTTCATTTGTCACGGCCCGCTTTGAGTGGGTGGAAAAATACCTTGGCGCGCCCTGAACAGGGGCGCGCCAAGGGTTTGTAAGGAGTACGGAACATGGCGGAAATTACCGCAGCACTGGTCAAGGAACTGCGCGAGAAAACCGGCGCGGGCATGATGGATTGCAAAAAGGCGCTGAACGAAGCCGCTGGCGACATCGAAGCCGCCATTGACTGGCTGCGCAAGAAGGGCCTTGCTGCCGCTGCCAAGAAGTCCGGCCGTGTTGCTGCTGAAGGTCTGGTTGCCGTGGCTTCCAACGACCGTTCCGCTGCCATGGTTGAAGTCAACGCCGAAACCGATTTCGTGGCGCGTAACGAAGCCTTCCAGAGCTTTGTTGAGGAAGTGGCCAAGGTTGCGCTCAAGGTCGGTGAAGACCTCGAAGCCATCAAGGCAGCCACGCTGGCCAGCGGCCGCACCGTGGCCGATGAACTGACGCACCTGATCGCCACCATCGGCGAGAACATGTCCCTGCGTCGCGCCCGCGTGTTCACCGTGCCGTCCGGCGTGGTGGCCACCTATGTGCATGGTGCGCTGCGTCCGGGTCTGGGCAAGATCGGCGTTCTGGCTGCCATTGAAGCGCCGAGCGCTTCCGAGGCGATTGAACAGCTTGGTCGTCAGATCGGTATGCATGTCGCCGCGACCCGTCCTTCCTCGCTGGATGTGGACAACCTGGATCAGGATGCTGTCGAGCGTGAACGCGCCGTGCTGATCGAGCAGTCCCGCGCTTCCGGCAAGCCTGAAGCCATTATCGAAAAGATGGTCGAAGGCCGTATCCGCAAGTTCTACGAAGAAGTAGTGCTGCTGGAGCAGGTGTGGGTGCATGACGGCGAAAGCCGCGTGAAGGACGTTGTGAAGAAGGCTGGCGTGAAGCTGGTTGGCTTTGACCGCTTCCAGCTTGGCGAAGGCATTGAAAAGGTCGCTGACGACTTCGCTGCTGAAGTTGCCAAGGTTGCCGGCGTCTGAGCGTAAGGCTCCTGCGGTTATGAGCAAGGGCGGGGTGTCTCCGGCGGAGGCCCCCGCCCTTGTTGTTTCTGCCGCCCTTATGGGCGAGACGGCGGCGCGCGTGCACGTGCTGACCGAGGCCGAAGGGCTGGTGCGGGGCATGGTACACGGCGGCGGCAGCCGGGCCGGGCGTGCACTGTGGCAGCCCGGTAATGTCGTACGCACGGCGATCCGCCAGCGGGGCGAGACGGGCCTGCCCGCGTTTTCAGGCGAACTGCTTTATGGCTGTGCGGGGCGACTGTTTTCAGCACCGCTGGCGCTGGCCATGGTACAGTCCGCCTGCACGCTGCTTGATACAACCTTGCCTGAGCGCGAACCCTGTCTGCCATTATTTGCCGCCACCGTGCGGCTTTTGTCGTTTCTGGGATACGATGCAGAGGTGGCGGAGCGTGAGGGTATGCCCCACTATATTCAGTGGGAAGCCGAACTGCTCCGTGCGCTCGGCTTCGGGCTGGATCTGAGTGCCTGCGCCGTAACGGGCCGCGTGGAGAACCTGGCCTACGTCTCGCCCCGCAGTGGCCGCGCTGTGAGCGAGGAAGCGGCCGGGGAGTGGAAGGATCGGCTTCTGCCGCTGCCTGCCTTCCTACGTGATGCCCAGGCCGTGAGTACTGTGCAGGATTGGCGGCAGGGACTGGCGCTAACAGGGTATTTTCTGGCCCGGCACGCTTTTGGCCAGAGGCATCAGCCTCTGCCAGCCGCGCGCGAACGTCTGGCTGAAAGGCTGGCGCAGATGGGCGAGGCCGGTTGAGGCCACAGCGCCGGATACGGGCTGGCGCGGATATGACAGGGCTGGCACAACGCGGAGAGGGTCTATATGTCTGGCAGGCAGGTCGGGCGCCCGATTGATGCAATGGCGTGTGTGCGGAGCATGAAATGAACGAGACGGTCGCGGGTCACATAGAAGAGACAAAGCTGGCGGACGCGCTGAGCGAGCGTTATCTGGCCTACGCGATGTCCACCATCATGTCGCGCTCGCTGCCTGACGTGCGGGACGGACTCAAGCCGGTTCACCGACGGCTGGTTTACGCCATGCACCAGCTCAAGCTCGATCCGGCCTCCGGGTTCAAGAAATGCGCCCGCGTGGTGGGTGACGTCATCGGTAAGTTCCATCCGCATGGCGATGCCTCGGTTTATGAGGCGCTGGTGCGTCTGGCGCAGGACTTTGCCGCCCGTTATCCGTTGGTGGAAGGGCAGGGTAATTTCGGTTCCATTGACGGCGATAACGCCGCCGCCATGCGGTATACTGAAGCCCGTCTGACCGATGTCGCCGTAGCCCTGCTGGATGGTATCGAGGACGACGCCGTCGATTTCCGCCCGACCTATGATGGCGAGGAGCAGGAGCCGGTGGTCCTGCCAGCGGCATTTCCCAATATCCTTGCCAATGGGGCCGCCGGTATTGCGGTCGGTATGGCCACGAGCATTCCGCCGCACAATGCTGCCGAGGTGTGCAAGGCCGCCGCTGTGCTGGCACGCAAGCCCGAGACCGAAACGGCGGACCTGCTCAAGCATATCAAAGGGCCTGATTTTCCCACAGGCGGCCTGATCATGGAGGATGCGCGCGCCATTGCGCAGGCTTACGAGACGGGCCGGGGCGGTTTTCTGATCCGCGCGCGCTGGCATGTTGAGCAGGGGCGTTTTGGCACCTGGCAGATCGTGGTGACGGAAATCCCCTATCAGGTGCAGAAATCGCGCCTGATAGAGCAGATTGCCGAGGCCATGGACCAGAAGAAGCTGCCCCTTCTGGGTGATGTGCGCGATGAAAGCACGGATGAAATCCGTCTGGTGCTGGAACCCAAGTCACGCGGGGTCGAACCCGAAGTGCTGATGGAAACCCTGTTCAGGGCGAAGCTGCTGGAAAGCCGTTTTGCCATGAACATGAACGTGCTTGGCCCGGATCGTGCGCCCGCTGTGATGGGACTGAAGGCGGTTCTGCGTGCCTGGCTGGATCATCGGCACGAGGTGCTGGAACGTCGTAGCCGCCACAGGCTTGCGGCTGTGGAGCGCAGGCTCGAAATTCTCGCTGGTTTTCTGGTGGTTTATCTCAATCTTGATGAGGTGATCCGCATCATCCGCGAGGAGGATGACGCCAAGGCCAGCCTGATGCAGGTCTTCAGCCTGACGGACCTGCAGGCTGAATCGGTGCTGAATATGCGCCTGCGTAGCCTGCGCCGGTTGGAGGAAATGGAAATCCGCCGCGAGCATGACGCGCTTTCGGCCGAGAAGAAAAGTCTGCTGGCCCTGTTGGGGGATCAGTCCCTGCGCTGGGAGCGGATCGCAACCGAACTCGACACCATGGCCGTGCAACTGGATAAAGGCCCCGGCGGCAAGCGGCGCAGTACAATCGAGAACGCGCCCAAGGCGGTGGATGTGTCCGTGGTTGATGCTGTGGAGCGCGAGCCACTGACCATGATCCTGTCGCAAAAAGGGTGGGTGCGTGCGCTCAAGGGCCATGTGAGCGATCTGGATAGCCAGAAGTTCAAGGAAGGTGACGGCCTCAGGCTGGCGCTGCCCTGCCAGAGCACGGACAGGCTATGCTTTTTCGCGACCGACGGGCGCGCCTTTACCGTCCGGGGTGGCGACCTGCCACGCGGGCGTGGCGACGGCCAGCCCGTACGGCTGCTGATGGACCTGTCGAACGATGAGGAACTGGTGGCTGTGTTTGTGCTGGAAGAAGGCGGGCGCAGGCTGGTGGCCTCCAGCGCCGGACGCGGCATGATTGTGGAAGACGAGGCGCTGGTGGCTGAAAAACGCTCCGGCCGACAGGTGCTCAATCTCAAGGCCGGCGAAGTGGCGCGGGTGTGTGTGCCCGCACGGGGCGATCAGGTGGCGGTGCTGGGCGATAACCGGCGTTTCCTGATTTTCCCGCTGGCCGAGCTGCCAGTCATGGGGCGTGGGCTTGGCGTGGCTTTGCAGAAATACACCGAGGGCGGCTTGCGGCAGGCTGTTGTCTTTGACGGGGCCCAGGGGTTGATCTGGCCGGGCAATGCGCGCCCAAGGAGCGAGGAAGACCTGCGTGAATGGCAGGGAAAGCGGGCGGCGGTTGGCAAGACGGCCCCCGCTTGGGCCTTGCGCAAGGGCTAGCGTTCAGAACAGGGGGGCGTCTGGAAACAGCTCCGCCCGCCCGGTTTCGACAGGGATATCCGGATTCAGGCGCTGCCAGAGGCCGCCCCGCAGGATTTCTGCCGGGCGGTAGCGGCTTTTGTAGGCCATTTTGGGGCTGTCCGGCACCCAGTAGCCCAGATACAGGTAAGGCTTGCCCAGCAGGATTGTCTGGCGCGCCAGAAACAGGATGACATGGCACCCCAGCGAGCGGGACGGCATGTCGGGCCTGTAGAAGCTGTAAACAGCCGAAAGCCCATCTTCCAGCACGTCTATCAGGCTGACGGCAACCAGTGTTTCCGTCGGGTCGCGGAATTCGATCACGCGGGTATCCACTGGCGTGTCTTCGAGCATGATGGCGTAATCCTGCTCGTTCATGCTCGCCATGTCACCATCCGCATGGCGGTTATCCAGATACAGGCGGAACAGCGCGTACTGCTCGGCGGTGGCGACGGGAGGGCAGAGTGTCGCCTCCAGATCGGCATTGCGCCGCCAGACCCGACGTTGCGTCCTGTCGGGCTGGAAATCACCCACGGGCAGGCGGATGGGGATGCAGGCCGAGCAGCCTTCACACAGCGGGGCATAGGCCAGTGTATGGCTGCGCCTGAACCCCGCGCGTGACAGGTGGCTGTGCAGCCTGTCGGCCTCCGGCACGGACAGATCAGCCAGCACCTTGCGCTCCATGCGGCCCGGCAGATAGGGGCAGGGCTGCGGGGTGGAGGCAAAGAACAGACGCGGCAGGGGGAGGCGAGGGGTCATGAGCCCCCTACCTTTCTGCCGGACGGTTTGCCGGCTCTCCCTCCCTGCACGCGGTTACTCAAAGGGCTTACTGTCCGTAGGTCTGGCGCAGGGTCTGCGCGGCCTCGATGGCGAAATACGTCAGCACGCCATTGGCACCGGCTCGGCGGAAGGCGAGCAGGCTTTCCATGATGGCGCGCTCGCGGTCGAGCCAGCCATTGTTGATGGCGGCCATCAGCATCGCATACTCGCCCGAGACCTGATAGGCGAAGGTCGGTACACTGAAGGTGTCGCGCACGCGGCGGATGATGTCCAGATAGGGCATACCGGGCTTGACCATGACCATGTCTGCCCCTTCCTCAAGGTCCATGGCGACTTCGCGCAGGGCCTCATCGGAGTTGGCGGGGTCCATCTGGTAGGTTTTCTTGTCGCCCTTGAGCATACTGCCCGAGCCCAGCGCATCACGGAAGGGACCGTAGAAGGCGCTGGCATATTTGGCCGCGTAGGACATGATGCGCGTATTGATCATATCCTGTGCGTCCAGCGCCTCGCGGATCGCGCCAATGCGCCCGTCCATCATGTCTGACGGGGCGATGATATCAATACCCGCCACCGCCTGATTGACCGACTGCTGCACCAGAACCTGCACGGAGGCATCGTTCGCCACGTAGTCATTTTCAATCAGGCCATCATGGCCGTGGCTGGTATAGGGGTCGAGCGCGACATCGCCAATCAGCGCCATGTCAGGAAATTCCTGCTTGAGCAGGCGGGCGGCCCGACACATCAGGTTGTCGGGATTTGTCGCCTCGGTGCCCAGTTCATCCCGCACGGCGGTGGGCGTGACCGGAAACAGTGCCAGAGCAGGAATACCCAGCTTGGCGGCCGGTTCAACATGGGCGGCAAGCTGATCCAGCGTGACACGCAGCGCGCCGGGCATGGAGGCCACCTCGGTGGTGGTGTTGGTGCCTTCCATAAAGAAAATTGGCCAGATCAGATTGCTCACGCTCAGCGTGTTTTCGGCCACCAGCCTGCGCGTGGCCGCGTCAACACGGTTACGGCGGGGGCGGGTCATGGGAAAGCGACCGGCCATCATGGCGGTATCTCCTGCAAGGCGTACCGTCCCGTGCGGAGCGTGTGCCGCACGGGGCTTGAACTGCGTTAATGAATGTCCAAACTATGCGCCCCCATGGGGTATATGCAACCCATGGGCTCAGGCCTGTGTGGTGGTGTTGCCAGCAGCAGGGCGGGCAAGCCTGCTATGCGCGCGGCCATAGGTTACATAGATGACCATGCCGATCACCAGCCAGACTACCAGACGCAGCCATGTCAGCCGGTCCAGAAACAGCATGACGGAGCCGCAACTGAGAACGCCGAGAACCGGCACGATGTCTCCTCCCCACACCTTGAAGGGGCGCGGCGTATCGGGCGCACTGCGGCGCAGCGCCATGACGCCCCCACAGACGAGCACGAAGGCCAGAAGCGTACCGATGGAGGTCATGTGCCCCAGTTCGGAAATGGGCAGAAAGGCGCTGAGCAGGCATGTCAGCACCATGAAGAACAGGTTCGACAGCCAGGGCGTCTGATAGCGCGGGTGGGTAACGCTGAACAGGGGCGGGAGCAGGCCATCCCGCGACATGGCGAAGAAAACCCGGCTCTGTCCCAGCAACATGCCCAGCAGCACTGAGGTAAATCCGCAGATAATGCCGATTTTTACGGCGGTCTGTAGCCAGTGGTAGGGCGTACGGTTGATCGCGGTCGCCACGGGCGCTGCATCGCCAACCATGTCACGGTAATTGACCAGCCCGGTCATGACCGTGGCGAAGGCAACATAGACCAGCGTGCAGACAAGCAGGCTGCCCAGAATACCAATAGGCATGTTGCGTGCGGGGTTGCGGGTTTCCTGCGCGGTAGTGGAAACCGCATCAAACCCGACATAGGCAAAAAAGATCGTACCCGCCGCACGCATTACGCCGGAAAAGCCGAAATGCCCGAATGTGCCGTCATTGGGTGGGAGAAAGGGATGGTAATTCGCGGGATTGATATACGATATCCCGAAGCCGATGAAGGCGGCGATCACCAGCAGCTTGATGGTGACGATTACCGCGTTGACCATCGCGGATTGGGAAATGCCCCGGATCAGTATCCATGACACTCCGCAGATGGCCAGGGCAGCAGGCAGGTTGGCGATCCCCTGTGTGACGGAGCCATCAGGCAGATGGATGGTCTCATAGGGCGAGGCGGTCAGCCGGGCGGGGAGTTCAATGCCCCATGAGTCCAGCAGGGAGACAACATAGCGCGACCAGCTTACCGCTACGGTGGCGGCCCCCACCGCATATTCCAGCACCAGATCCCAGCCGATGATCCACGCCATCAGTTCACCCAGGGTAACGTAGGCATAGGTGTAAGCGCTGCCTGCAATCGGGATCATGCTGGCCAGTTCGCTGTAGCACAGGCCAGCGAATCCGCAGGCGATGGCGGCTATAACGAAGGACAGCACAACAGCCGGGCCTGCGTTTTCAGAGGCAGCAATGCCGGTCAGGGAGAAAAGTCCGGCCCCGATGGTAGCCCCCACGCCCAGAGCTATCAGATTGCCCGGCCCCAGTACGCGTTTTAATCCATGTGCGGTTCCAAGGTCTGCCAGCGGCAGACGGCGGCTCAAGGTTGAAAGCTTTCCGGGTGCAGGGGGAGGTTGCATGTATTTTTCTCCTGTCAGGCGAACGCGGAAAGCTGTAAGAAACCGTTCCACAGTGTTGCTGCTATAAGACAGCGTGCGGACGCATCAGGCAAGATGTGTTCCAGGCGTAATGAAAAGTGGCGATCTACCCCCGGTCGTCCGCCGTTGTGGCGCTGGACGGCCAGAGATTCTGACTTTGAGGAAGCACCCGCATGAGCCACACCGGACTGGACCGTTTTTTCAACGCTGATCTGAAAGAAGCGGACGTAGCGATACATGACGCGATAGCGAGCGAGCTTGAGCGTCAGCGCGACGGGATAGAGCTGATAGCGAGCGAGAACATGGTGTCTGAGGCGGTTCTTCAGGCGCAGGGCAGCGTTCTGACGAACAAGTATGCCGAAGGCTATCCGGGTCGTCGTTATTATGGCGGCTGCTCGGAGGTGGACAAGGTTGAGAGCCTTGCGATTGAACGCGTGAAGACGCTGTTTGGCGCGGGCTATGCGAACGTGCAGCCGCATTCTGGCGCGAACGCGAACCAGGCGGCGTTCATGGCGCTGGGCAAGCCGGGGGATACGGTTCTGGGCATGAGCCTTGCGGCGGGCGGCCACCTGACGCATGGGGCTGCGCCGAACTATTCGGGCAAGTGGTTCAACGCGGTGCAGTATGGCGTGCGCCAGCAGGACGGTATTCTGGACTACGACGAAATGGAAAGCCTTGCGCGCGCGCACCGGCCGACCATCATCGTCGCCGGCGGTTCGGCCTATCCGCGCATCATCGACTTTGCACGCTTCCGCCGGATTGCGGATGAGGTGGGCGCGAAGCTGATGGTGGACATGGCGCATTTTGCCGGTCTGGTTGCGGCGGGCCTGTATCCGAACCCGATCGAATACGCGCATATCGTGACCTCGACCACGCACAAGACGCTGCGCGGCCCGCGCGGCGGCCTGATCCTGACGAATGACGAGGACCTGGCGAAGAAGATCAACTCCGCGGTGTTCCCCGGCCTGCAGGGCGGCCCGCTGATGCACGTGATCGCGGCGAAGGCGGTTGCCTTTGGCGAGGCGCTGAAGCCCGAGTTCCGCGCCTATCAGGAAGCGGTGCGCCGGAATGCGGAAGTGCTTGCGGAAGTTCTGGTGGAGCGTGGCTTTGACATCGTGACGGGTGGCACGGATTCGCACCTGCTGCTGGTTGACCTGCGCCCGAAGAAGGTGACGGGCAAGGCGGCGGAACACGCGCTGGAACGTGCCGGCATTACGGCGAACAAGAACGCTATTCCGTTTGACCCGGAAAAGCCCGCGATCACGTCTGGTGTGCGTCTTGGCAGCCCGGCTGCGACGGCGCGCGGTTTCCGCGAGGCGGAGTTCCGCGAGATCGGGGAAATGATCGACGAGGTGCTGAGCGCACTCGCCGCTTCTGGCGGGGAAGGGGATGCCGCTGTGGAACAGGCCGTCCACGCACGCGTCAAGGCGCTCTGCGCTCGCTTCCCTATCTATAAAAGGTAAGGGCTTTACGCATTGTCAGTGCGGGAAAAGGGCGTGGGGGCGACTCCACGCCCTTTTCTGTTTGCTGCCGCGTGTCTGCTGCGAGGGTCAGTGCTTGGCGTGCTTTGTGCGCTGTGCGGCGGCCACAAGACGGTAGATGGTGGTTCTGTGCACGCCATATTTCATGGCGACTTCCGAAACCGCGACCTGCTTTTCCATAATCAGCTTGCAGGCGGTTTCGGCCTCATGAGGCTTGAGCTTGGCGGGACGCCCCATGTGAATACCCCGTTCGCGCGCCAGCTTGCGCCCTTCGGCGGTGCGCTCACGGATAAGGGCGCGCTCAAATTCGGCAATGCCGGCAAAAACCGTCAGGATCATGCGGCCCGCGGCGGATGTGGTGTCTGCCCATGGTTCTGACAGTGAACGCAGGCCCGTATCTTTTGTGCGGAGGTATTCCGTAATTTCTAAAAGATGCTGTGTCGAGCGTGCCAGCCGGTCCAGTCGATGTACAACCAGAATATCGCCCTTCTTAACCTTTTTTAATAATTTCTGAAGCTCTGGCCTTTTTCTTATGGCGCCGGATATTTTTTCTTTGAATATAACGGTGCAGCCCGCTTCTCTAAGATTCTTTACTTGTACGGAGAGAGTTTGATCTTCAGTGCTGACGCGTGCATATCCGATCAACATGGCATTTATCACTCAAGGCTAGACAACGGGTGTCGATATGAACCACGTTTCCTTGATCAATCATATATACAGAACCTTTAAAAAAGCGTGTTGCGAAAGTTCTAACTTTGCAGCACGGCTGTTTGCGAGAATGTATTCCTTGGACGAGGACATTATATACTCCGCATTGTTGCTAAATAATTATCTCATTGCCATGTGTGTGCAAGCTACTTCTGTTGGTGTTCCACTGCGTTTTTATAATGCCAAAGTTAGAACTTTCGCAAATGCGAAGGGACGTATCTATTCGTTGGCGAAGCTATATTGGCATAAATTCAGCATAATTTGGATTTCTGGTTTTTTAATTTGTTTGTTTATATCTGATTCAGAGGTTGTTTGACTTTTATTTTACGTGATGGAATTTTCAAATGGTGGATTTTGCAAAAAATAAGCATGATGAAAGGCAAGCAGATCACGTAAAATTTGACTTTCTTGGCATGAGTCCGGATTTTTACACGAAAATACTGGACGATCTGCCCGTAGCTATTATGGCAGTTGACCCAGAAACATTCGTGATCATCTATATTAATAAAGCGTCCATATGTCTGCTCAGGCAGATAGAAGCGCTCCTGCCGCGTGGGGTGGACAGTATACTGGGCTCCACCATTGATATATTTCATAGTAATCCTGCGCATCAGCGAAGTATCCTTTCGGCGGAGGCGTGTATGCCTCACCGTGCCCGTATCTCTCTTGGAGGAGAGACGCTGGATCTCCAGATTTCTCGGGCGGCTCTGGAAGGAGGCGAGGGCGCCATCCTCGTCCTGACATGGTCAATTGTCACGCAACAGGTCGAGGTGGAAAAACATATCTGGAAATTGGCGCATTATGATGCGCTGACAGGGCTGGAAAATCGTCATGCCTTTGGTCAGCGTCTCAGCCGGGAGGACGGCGCGCCTCTGGCGGGCGGTGTGCTACTGATCGGCCTTGATGGTTTTGAAACGATCAGCGACCTGAATGGGCGGCATGTCGGCGAAGGGCTGATTGTTCAGGTGGCGGATCGGCTTCGTCTGGCTTGTCAGGGGCAGGATGCTCATATCGGACGGCTGGAGGGAAACCAGTTTGCCGTGCTTGTGCCCTATGCCGAGCGTGAGCGCCTTGAGGCTTTTGCTCGTGAACTGGTGGCGCTTCTGGGCCGCCCCTATTGGTTGGGGCAGAAAATGCTGCCCGGTGTTACTGTGGTTATAGGGATTGCGCAGCAGCCGCAGCATGGCACGGGCAGTGACCGGCTGATTGCACGGGCGGATATTGCCATGCGTGTGGCTAAAAGCCAGCGCAAGAGTGCTGTCGCATTTTTTCAGCTCGATATGGAGCGGTGTCTGCTTGAGCGCGTACTGCTTGAGCAGGATTTACGTCGTGCGCTGGAAACAGGCGAGGGACTGTTTGTTTTCTATCAGCCAATCATGGAAATCAGCAGCGGGCGGGTCAGCACGCGTGAGGCGCTGGTGCGGTGGCATCGGCCGCAGTGGGGATGGGTATCTCCGGCAGATTTCATTCCCATAGCGGAGGAGACGGATCTTATTGAGCATCTGGGCGCTTTTGTGCTCAGGCGTGCCTGTCTGGATGCGCTGGTCTGGGAGGATTCGGCGCGCGTCGCGGTCAACATGTCGGGGCGGCAGTTTGGCCGTCAGTCTCTTGTTCCGGCTGTCATGGCGGCACTGGATGAAACGGGCCTACCGGCTGAGCGGCTTGAAATCGAGATAACGGAAACGGCGGCCCTCGCAGAGGACGCGGATGTTCTGGCCGATCTCCATTGTCTGCACGCCATGGGCGTACGCATTTCTCTGGATGATTTCGGGACTGGGTATTCATCCTTTTCTCATCTGCGGACATTCCATGTGGACAAGATCAAGATCGATGGTTCTTTCGTGCGGGATGCTGCGAAAAAGATCGAATGTGCCTCAATCGTGAGAGCGGCTGCCGATATCGGCAGAAGGCTTGGTATTCCCGTTGTGGCAGAGTGCGTGGAAACAGAAGAACAGTTCCACAGCATTGTATTGGAGGGATGCACGGAGGCGCAGGGATATTTTATTTCAGTGCCGAAGCCGACAGCCCGCGATCTGGTTACTATAAATATCATCAATCGAAGTGAAGATGATTTATTCTTTGTTAAAGGGGATGAAATGGATATTTATTTTTCTTGCAATGATAGGTTAAGAGAAATTTATAGCATGTAATGTTTGCTTTTTTCTTTAAACATAATTAATGGCTTATTAAAATAGGAGTATTCCCCATGATTGATCTAAAAAAAGCGCTTCCTTCCTGGAACAGTGCGGATCAGAAGACCGGACAGAGTGTATGGAACGCCGTAAACGGCGATCTGGAGAAAATTCTTCTGCGCGCCTACAAGGCGGCAGATTCCAGCCTTCAGGTTATGAAAAGTGACGTTCTGGCCGAAGAAGTAAGGAAATTCTCCTACATTAGTCAGGGGAATTTCTGTGATGATTATTTCGCCGTGCAGGAGCGTATCTCAAACCGTCTGGCGGGCGAGGTGGACTACATCCGCTATCTCAGTCAGGTTTACGCGCAGTACGTCAGCGGTCTTGTCGAGAGTCTCGTCAAGAAAAAATCCCTGTTTAGTGGAAACAGGAATCAGTTGATCGAGTCTCTTATCAAGTCAGTGATGTCGGATATATCCGTTGTGATGTATCATTACTTCATCCAGTTGAATAAGGAAGCCGATGAAGCACGCGCAGCGGCTCAGGCCGAGCGCGAACATCGTGCGCAGGAAGATCGTAACGTCATTGTCGTCATTACCGAGGCGCTGGCCGCCTTGTCCGATGGTGATCTGACCTACCGTATCGAAAGCAGTATGCCAGAGCGGGTCGAGGTGCTGAAGGATAACTTCAATGCCATGGCAGAACGCCTTGCCGATACCATGAAGCGGATTTCTGGCAACACGCAGGATGTTATGGCGAATGCTGATGGTATCCGTCAGAGCAGCGATGACCTCTCCCGCAGGACGGAGCAGCAGGCGGCGACACTGGAGGAAACCTCAGCGGCTCTGGCGCTGGTTACGCGCAGAATCCGGCAGACAACGGAAGAAACGCAGCAGGCGCACAAACTGGCGGACGCTGCACGCGGCGATGCCATGCAGTCCGCCACAGTCGTCCAGAACACGGTTGATGCCATCGCCAAGATTGAGCAATCCTCTGAAGAGATCGCCAGCATTGTCGATATTATCGGCAACCTGTCCTTCCAGACCAATATTCTCGCGCTCAATGCCAGTGTTGAAGCGGCGCGCGCGGGCGAGGTAGGGCGTGGCTTCGCTGTTGTGGCGAGTGAAGTGCGGGTGCTGGCGCAGCGTTCTGCCGAAGCCGGGAAAGACATTTCTGCTCTGGTCAGCCGGTCCGGTACGCATGTGGCGGCAGGGGTCGCGCTGGTGCGCGAAACCGGGGAACTGCTCCAGCGCATTGTGACGCAGATTCAGGATATTAACGTCCTGGTCTCCAACATTGCTTCGGCGGCGCAGGAACAGTCATCCAGCATGAGCCAGATTGGGATTGCCATGACGGACATGGAGCAGACCACGCAACAGAATGCTGCCGTGGCTGAGGAAAGTGCCGCGGCCAGTCATAACCTTGCAACAATGTCGGATGAACTGGCCCGTCTGGTGGCGCAGTTTAAACTGGATGAGCGTTCGGTTCAGTCTGCAAGGCAGATTGGCAGGACTGCATCACGTAGCGGTGGCCTGCGGCTTCTGTAACGCGCAGAACTCCTTATGAAAAAATGATTCTGTGAGCGTGGGATTTTAAATCCTGCTCACAGATTCGTTTGGGCGAGGGGCTTCCATGCGTCGGGAAGAGGGACATCCGTGCCTGCTTCCAGGCGTCGTTTTGTCAGTCGCTCTCATCCGCGACAGTGCCGGGGAGTGGCTGACCTGAAAGGTTGCGCAGGCACATATCCACAAAGGCGGAAACCCGTAATGGCAGTCTCTGCTCCGTGATAGTGAACAACCCATAGACAAGAGGCGCGCAACTGTCGGCGAGTGCCAGATAGGTTAGCGGCTTGTCGTCAAGGGCGTGCTGGTTGCGCGGACGGGCATTACCCATGCCGAATCCCACCCCACGCGCAGCCAGACTGCGGATAACGTCCATACTCGGGTAGTGGCCCGCGATCCGCGGAACAACGCCCGCGCTTGAAAAAAGCTGTAGAAAATAATCACGTGAAAAAGGCAGGTCGAGCAGCAGAAAGGGTTCTTCTGCCAGATCGCGCAGATGCACGCGTTTTTTTCGGGCGAAAGGGTGATCGGTCGAAGTAAAGACGTAAGGTGGCAACGCCGACAGCGGCTGGAATCTGATAGAGGGCGGCATGGTCATGTTGTAGCCGATCATGACCGAAATCTCGCCACCGCGGAGCTTGTCGCTTAACTCCTCATGATGGCCCGCAATAACATGCAGGTGCGCTTCGGGGTACGTGCTGCTGAACCGCTGGATAAGGTCGGGCGCCAGCAGGGGAAAGAGCGTGGTCATGCAGCCAACGGTTACTTCGCCCTGCACACGACCCAGCATCCCGTTGAGCGAGCTGCCCAGTTCCTGCGCCTGTAGCAGAAGCGTGCGGGCCTCTTCCAGCACGACCCGGCCTTCGGGGGTGAGAGCCAGCCCCTGCGCGTGATGCCGGATAAAGAGCGAAACACCGAACACGCTTTCCAGATGGGCGATGGCGGCTGATATGGCGGGCTGTGAGATCGGGATCAGCCGGGAGGCCTGCACGATGGAGCCCGTTTCGGCTGTGGCGACGAAATATTCGATCTGCCGCAGGGAAAACTTCACTTTCGGCACTCCATAATGAAACCGCGCGCGACAGACGTTTTTTGCAGAAGCATTCCGGTTTTTCAACAGAATTACCTTTTGACGCCGGGCTGCGCGGGGGACAGTGCGCAACTGGATGGAAAAAACATATCCCGATATATCTTGAAATACGATATATCGGGATATATGTAATGAGGCATGAAACATAGAAACAGACATGAAGGCGGCCGTGGCCGCTGGTTTTTCTCTCCTGAAGGTCATGCGGGTTCCGCGCCGGAAGGACGACAGGGCGGCAGGTGCGGCCGCGGCGGAGGCCGCCATCGGCACAGGCTGTTCGATTACGGCGAGATGCGCCTGCTCGTTCTGAGCCTGATTTCGGAAAAACCGACTTACGGATATGAGTTGATCCGAACCATCGAAGAACGCTTCGCAGGGAGTTATACGCCCAGCCCCGGTGTGATCTACCCGACACTGACCTGGCTGGAAGAGGCGGGTTACGTGACCCAGGTCGAGGCGGATGGTCGCAAGCACTATCACATTACCCCACGGGGAACGGCGTTCCTTGAAGCCAGCAGCGCGGCAGTGGAGGAAATTCTTACCCGTGTGGCATGTGGCGCCGCTGAAGGGCGGGGCGGGCGTCGCGCGCCGGTGCCGGTCATGCGGGCCATGGAAAATCTCAAGACCTCACTGCGTCTGAGGCTCCGTAATGGAGGGCTGGATGCCGAAACCGAGGAAAAAATCGCGGCTCTGATTGATGAGGCCGCGCGTGCGGTGTCCCGGCTCTGAATGCCTGGAAATTCAAGAAAAGGAGTGCGGGCATGGAAAAACAGAATACCGGTTTCGGGGCTGGCGCTCCTGAAATCCGTCGTGTGCGCCACGAATTACGGCAACGCTGCCTGAAGGTTGTGTCCGCCATCCGGCTGACGCCCCATATGATCCGGGTGACCCTGACAGGGCCGGAACTGGAGGGGTTTGTCAGCGCATCGCCTGATGATCACATCAAGATTTTCATTCCGGGTCTGGATGGCGCGCTGGTGCGCAGAGATTACACGCCCCGTCGTTACGACCCTGTCGCCCGCACGCTCGTGCTTGATTTCGTCAACCATGACGGTGGTCCTGGTGCTGGCTGGGCCCGTGCAGCCCTGCCCGGAGATACTTTGGATATCGGGGGGCCAAAAGGCTCACAGGTTATCGCGGGGCCGGTGGATCACTGGCTTCTGATTGGTGATGAAACGGCATTGCCAGCCATTGGCCGCCGTGTTGAGGAATTGCCCGGACAGGCGCATGTGACCACGGTCGTAACAGTGCCGGGGGCGGAGGATGAGCAGGCTTTTGTAACGGCGGCCCGCCATCAGGCGCATTGGATGCACAGGCCCTTGGAGCAGGCTGATGACGCAACTGGTGTTCTGGCTATTCTGGAAAAACTTTCGATACCGGAAGGCTGTTTTGTCTGGATTGGTGCTGAGGCCCATGTGGCCAGGGCGGTGCGGCAGTATCTTGTGCGGCAACGTGGCGTGCCGGTGCAGTGGATCAAGGCGTCAGGTTACTGGGTCAAGGGGCGGGCTGATGCCTCGGTCAAGAATATGACCGGTGAAGACTGGCTGGATACGGCCTGTGCGCCGCAGGCGGGCGTTCCGGCATGGCCTGCGGGAGGAAAAGCATGATATGCAGCGTGCATGACCATTCCTATTTCCCCCGGGCTGTTTCTGGCTGAGAGCGAACTGGAGTTCAGCTACATTCTGGCTTCCGGGCCGGGTGGGCAGAACGTCAACAAGGTCGCGACAGCCGCACAGCTTCGCTTTGATGCTGCGCGGTCTCCTTCCCTGACGGATAGGGTGCGTACCCGCCTGCTGGAACTGGCGGGCAGTCGCGCCACGCGTGATGGGGTGATTGTCATTACCGCGCGGCGTTTCCGCACCCAGCAGCGCAACCGGGAAGATGCGGTGGAGCGGCTGGCGGCTTTGCTGCGTGAGGCAACGCACAGGCAGGCTTTTCGTGTGGCCACCCGCCCCAGCCGGGCGGCCCGCCAGCGCAGGCTTGATGGCAAGAGCCGCCGCGCCGCCATCAAGCGCGGGCGCTCGGCCTCCTACGACGACTGATTTTGTAAAACCAGACTGCCTGTCAGTCTGGTTTCTGTAGGTCATATTCCGGCGTGCCGTTTGGCTACCGACCGCGCAAGGTGTGTCTGCCCTGATGTCTCAGAGCAGTGTTTCCACAATCCGTTTTACAAAAAGTTCACCCGCATCCAGCTCTTCGGGCAGAATGAATTCATCCGCCTTATGGGCGCGGTCTATGGAGCCGGGACCACAGACAACAACCGGCATGTTCAGATAGTCATTGAACAGACCGCCTTCTGTTCCAAAGCCGATGCGTGACGCGCGGTTGTCGCCTGTAATGCGCATGATGTCACGCAGAAAGGTCACATTTTCGGATGTATCAAGGCCGGGATAGGCGTTCAGTGTTTCAATCTCAATGCGCGCGTGCGGCGTGGCGGCGCAAAGGCGGGTAGCTTCTTCCCGCAGGCGGTCAAGCCATGGCTGGGGATCGGCACCGGGCAGTAGGCGCATTTCGAACTGTATGTCGCATAGGTCAGGTACGATATTGAGCGCCACTCCACCACGGATCAGCCCTACCTGCATGGTGCTGTAGGGCACTTCAAAATGCTCATCCACCGTGCCGCTGTGCTTCAGCTCTTCCTGTAGCGCTTCAATGGTTTTGACCATATTGGCGGCGAGTGAAATGGCGTTGCACCCGCGCGCGGGATTGGCGGAATGTGCCGCAAGACCGTGGCAGGTGACTTTGGCGGCCAGCTTGCCCTTATGGCCCGAAATCACATGCAGTCCAGTGGGCTCACCAATAACGCAGCCGCGCGCTTTGAAACCCTGTGTTGCCAGATCCCGGAGAAGGGAATGGACGCCTACACAGCCAATTTCTTCGTCATATGAAAAAGCCAGATGCAGCGGGGCGCGCAGGTTCTGTCGCTGGGCGGCATGGCGCGCGGCGACCAGCATACAGGCCAGAAACCCCTTCATATCGCTGGTACCGCGCCCATATAGCCTGCCATCGCGCTCGGTCAGGGCGAAGGGGTCTGTTGTCCAGGGTTGCCCTTCGACCGGCACCACGTCGCTATGGCCGGACAGCACGATGCCGTCGTCCGTTTCCGGCCCAATACTGGCAAACAGGTTGAACCGTCCCGGCTGTTCGCCAGGTACCCGCAGGCAGCGGGCGCCAAGGTCGCGCAGGAATGTTTCGATCCAGTCGATCAGTTCCACATTTTCTGTGCGGCAGACTGTCGGAAACGCGATCAGCTTTTCCAGAATGGCACGGGTGGAAAGGGGGGCGTTCTGGCTCATGCCAGTTCCGACAGGATCATGTCGGCGGCCTTGTCGCCGATCATCATGGTAGGGGCGTTGGTGTTGCCGCTGATAAGCGTGGGCATGATGGATGTATCCGCCACACGCAGTCCTTTCAGGCCCCGCACTTTCAGATCCGGGGTCAGCACGCTGGCGTCATCCGATCCCATGCGGCAGGTGCCTGAGGGATGGAACACCGTGCTGGCGGAAGCGCGCAGATAGTCCATCAGTTCCGCATCGCTCTGGACGGCCGCGACTGGGGCCATCTCCTTGCCCCGGATTCCATCGAACGCGGAGGCACGCAGGATACGGCGGGCCAGCTTGACGCCTTCGAGCAGTACCAGCGCGTCACGCTCATCAGACAGGAAGTTGAAGTCGATTTCAGGGTTGCGGCTGCCATCGCGCGTCAGGCGGATGCTGCCGCGGCTGTGCGGGCGCAGTACGCAGGTGTGCAGGGCAAAGCCGTGGCCCCATTCGAACAGCCGTCCGCGATGGCTGCGGTAGCCGGGCACGAAATGGAACTGCACGTCCGGCACGCCCTGAGCGTAGCGGGTGGAGGCAAAGCCTCCGGCTTCCACGTAGTTCGTGGTCAGCCAGCCTTTGCGCCCAAGCAGGAACCGCAGGGGGGCGGGGAGGACGGACCCGAGCGAGGCGCGGGAGAAGCCCAGTGTCGTGGCGGAGCCTGAACGCAGGGTAACAAGACCATCAATATGGTCCTGCAGGTTGCGGCCCACCTGCGGCAGGTTCGCCACGACCGGCACGCCGGATTCCAGCAGTTCTTCCGCATTGCCAATGCCGGACGCCATCAGGAGGTGGGGGGAGCCAACCGCCCCGGCGGACAGGATGGTTTCGCGGTGGGCACGCAGGACATGGAATTGCCCCCCATGCTCCACGGTTACGCCCTGCACGCTCTGTCCATCCGTTACCAGCGATACAACCCGGCAGCCGGTCAACACACGCAGATTGGGGCGCGTCCGTATGGGGGCGACGAAAGCGCGATAGGCGCTCAGGCGTTTGCCGTTTTTCTGGGTGACATTGTAAATGCCAACGCCTTCAAGCTGTGCGCCGTTGAAGTCTGTATTTTCTTTCAGCCCTATTTCTTCGGCAGCCTGAATGAACAGGCGGGACACATCCAGCGGGTCGCGGGGCTCGTCCACAATCAGTTCGCCACCCGTGCCATGAAAATACGGGTCCTGATGCAGGTGGTTGTCTTCGGCGCGCTTGAAGTATTTCAGCACCGAGTCATAGCCCCAGCCGGTGCAGCCAAGGCTTTCCCAGTGATCGTAATCCGAGCGTGCGCCACGGATATAGATCATGCTGTTCATGGAGGAGGAACCGCCCAGCATCCGGCCACGCGGCACATGGATACGCCGGTTATCAAGATGTGTCTGCGGGGTGGAATAATACTGGTAGGTGTATTTCCGGCTCTTGTAGAGCGAAATGGTGCCCGCTGGCACATGGATGCGCGGTGTGTTGTCTGGCCCGCCTGCTTCAACCAGAGCCACGCGCAGGGTGCTGCGCGCGCTCAGGCGATTGGCGAGGACACAGCCCGCCGCACCACCACCGACGATGATGTAGTCGAATTCGGTGGGGAAATCGGGCTGGGTGGTAGGGGCGGTCATTATTCGGCACTCCTGATGGCAGGCTGTCCGGCGCGTTCATGACGCATCAGCCAGACATAGAATATGGTGACAAAGATCAGCCCTACGATCCATGAAATATCGGCCCCGCCGAGCATGTTGGCTACAGGCCCGGTGTAAAGACCGTTGGAAACGAAGGGGATCTGGATCAGGATGCCAAACACGTAGGCAATCAGGGCCGGCCAGCAATAACGGCCGTACACGCCGCCATCGGCCCGGAAGAACGAGGCAACGTCATATTGACCGTGCCGGATCAGATAGAAGTCCGCCAGATTGATGGCCGTCCACGGCACCATCACATACAGCAGCAGAAGAATGAAGTTGGTGTATTCTTCCATGAAGTTCGCCGCGGCCCCCAGGGCGATCACAAGCGAAAGCGCCGCCAGCACAATGGCCGTGCCCGCGCGGCCCACATGGGTTGCTTTCCATGAGGGGATGATCGTTTGCACGACGGTAATGGCCGACAGGGCGCCGCAATAGAGGTTCATGGCGTTGGTGCAGGCAATGCCCAGCGAAAGGACAGGGATAATGAACAGCGCCAGAGAGCCGACCTGCGTTGTCAGGGTGCTGACCACGTCACCCCCGGCCGCGATCACACCCAGCAGTGCGCCCAGAATCATCGGAAAGAGCGAGCCAAGCACGCAGCCCCAGTAGCTGGCCAGAAAAGCCTGACGGCTTCCCGTGCCGGGCGGCAGATAGCGCGAGTAGTCCGAAACATAGGGCGCATAGGCGATCTGCCAGAGTGCGGCCGTGGAAAGCCCGCCCAGAAAGCCCGAAATGGTGAACGTCCCGTGCGACAGCGTAGCGGAAGACACGCCATTGACGCCCAGAATCCAGATAAAGCACAGCGCGAGCGCCAGACCGGAGATGATGGTCATCAGCCGCGTGTATGCGTGGATCAGGTCATGGCCGTAGATGGTAGCCACAAGGCTGATCAGACCAAGCAGGACAATGCAGGCTTTCTCAGGCAGGAATGTGATCACCGTGTGCAGTGACTCTCCGCCCAGCACGAGGTTGGAGGCGAAGAAGCCGACATACATCACCACCACCAGACAGATAACCGCCATGGCTCCCATGGAACCGAACTGCCCGCGTGTCTGCACCATCTGCGGAACACCAAGCTGTGGCCCCTGTGCGGCGTGCAGGGCCATGAACAGGCCACCAATCATGTTGCCCAGCACCGCGGACAGCATGGCGGGCCAGAACGGCTGGTCGAACACGGTGGTGGACAGCGCGCCGGTGATGATGGTCAGCATCATGATGTTGGAGCCGAACCATACGGTAAACAGGTCGCGCGGGCGGCCGTGCCTCTGGTCGAGCGGAATCTGATAGATGGTGTGGGCTTCGGGCCCGCGTGCCGTCGCGGCGTCGGTCATGTGGCGGTTCCTTCCTGGGGCGTGAGGCGGCGGAGACCTGTTTGTGGTGACATCGAAACATTTTGCGCCGAAAGAAACCCCGCTGCCGGTCCGGGCGGCGGGGTGGCGTGGCGGCTATTCGCGTTCGGCTATGACATCGACTTCAATCAGCCATTCCGGGCGGGCGAGCGCCACAACCACAAGGCCGGTAAAGACGGGAAACACGCCTTTCATGCGGCGGCCCAGCACGCGGTAGGTGGCCTCGCGGTGGCGGATGTCGGTCAGGTAGACTGTCACCTTGCAGATATCCGTCAGTTTGGCGCCCGCTTCGGTCAGCAGCAGGGTGATGTTGTCCATGACCTTTTCTGCCTGTGCGACGGGGTCGCCCACGCCAACATTTTCACGCGTGCCGAGGTCTTGCGGCACCTGGCCGCGCAGGTAGATGGTGTTGCGCGTGATGACAGCCTGGCAGAGATCGTTATCGAGCGCCTGCTCGGGGTAGGTGTCCTTGGTGTTGAAAGGACGGAGGCGTGTATGGGCCATGGTCTTGTGTTCCCTGCATGATCCTGTTGCGAGTGTGGAATGTTTTATGGGTTCAGAAAAAGAAGTTATTTCTGATGTTCTGCATCCATTAAGCTGAGGCTAGTACTGAATCCATACGGTTTTCAGCGCGGTGTATTTGTCAAAACTGTGCAGCGAGAGATCCCGCCCGAAGCCGGATTGCTTGACGCCGCCAAACGGTGTCATGACTGAAAGCGCGTCGACCGTATTGACCGATACGGTGCCCACCTGCAGCCGCTCGGACAGGTCGAGCGCGCGCCCGATATCGCGTGTCCAGACAGAGGCAGCGAGGCCATAGGGCGTATCGTGCGCCAGTGTCAGGGCTTCCTCCTCAGTGCGGAAGGTCTGGATGGCCAGCACCGGCCCGAAGATTTCTTCTCGCGCGATGCGGGCGTCAGGCGGGACATCGGCAAAAACAGTCGGCTGGATGAACGCATCCGATGCGCCAATGCTGATCCGTTCGCCCCCCGCAACAAGGCGGGATGTCGCCCGGCCCGAGGCCAGAAATTCCGCCACGCGCCCGGCATGGCGGGCATCGACCATCGCGCCCATACGGGTTGCGGGGTCAAGCGGGTTGCCGGGCGTGATGGCCTCGGCGCGCTGGCGCATCCGCTCGGTCATGTCCTCGGCTATGTCCGCGTGTACCAACATGCGTGAATTGGCCGAGCAGACTTCGCCCTGATTGAAGAAAATGCCAAAGGCGGCCTTGTCAGCAGCGGCAGCCAGATCAGCATCGGGGAAGATGATGTTGGGACTTTTCCCGCCGGTTTCGAGCCAGACGGGTTTCATGTTGCTTTCACCCGCATAGCGCATGAACAGCTTGCCCACATCGGTCGAACCCGTGAACACGAGGCAGTCTACATCCTCATGGCGGCCAAGGGCCTGTCCAGCTTCCTCGCCAAAGCCCGGCACCACGTTCAGCACGCCATCGGGCAGGCCTGCTTCCGAGGCCAGTTCGGCCAGACGCAGGGCGGAGAGAGGTGACTGTTCAGCCGGTTTGAGCACCACCGAGTTGCCAGTCGCCAGAGCCGGAGCCAGCTTCCAGATAGCCATGTCCAGCGGGAAGTTCCACGGCACCACGGCCCCGACAACTCCCAGGGGCATACGGCGGATCATGGCAATATCGCGCCCGCCGGTGGGGGCGACTTCATCATAGATCTTGTCGATGGCCTCGGCGTGCCATTGCAGGAAATGTGCCGAGCCGGGCACATCCACAGTCATGGTTTCCGTAATGGGCTTGCCCATGTCGAGCGTGTCGAGCAGGGCAAGTTCTTCATGATGTTCACGGATGAGGGCCGCAAGGCGTAGCAGCACGTCCTTGCGCGCCGTGGGCGACAGGCGCGACCAGCGGCCATCGGCAAAAGCGGCGCGGGCGGCTTTCACCGCCCGGTCGATATCCTCGGCCCCACCGCGGGCAACCCCTGTCAGCACCTGCGCCGTAGCCGGGTTGATGCTCTCGAAGCACGCACCGGACGCGGCGGCAACAAACCGCCCGTTGATCCAGCAACGGTTGCGCAGGGTCAGGCGCGCGGCCTGCTCGGTATAGTGGGACAGACTTTGCATCACGCGTCCTTGCAGGCGGGTTGATAGGCCATGTAGCCGCGCTGTTTGGCAATGTGATCCGCGACGTATTTCGCATCATGCCACACGCCCCAGATAAAGGAGGAACCGCGGCGGGTCTGCCAGGGCAGGCCCAGAAAGTATATGCCCGGCTCGGAGGAAACGCCACGCTGGTGGCGCGGGCGGCCGCTTTCATCCAGCGCCTCAACTTTCAGCCAGCCGTAATCCACCCCAAAGCCCGTGGCCCAGATAACGGTGCCGACCCCGGCTTGTTTCAGGTTCAGTTCCAGCAGCGGGTTTGTTACGCAGTCCGGGTCGGGCAGGAAGGTGTGCGCCTCGGGTTCAGGCGGCAGGTCAAGGCCGTTGCGGGTGATGTAGGCATCGGCTTCGCCCAGAAGGGACAGGTAGTTGGCATCACCATGGGCGATGTTCTGCGCCAGATCGGGGGCAAAGTTCAGTGTACCGTCACGATATGTTTCCGTGCGGCCCAGCAGGGTCATGCCCTCGGCTGCCAGACGCCGGAAATCAACCGTGTGGCCGCCATTGGCGCCGCTGACGGCAATGGTGGTGTGTTCAACCCCCGGCGTTGCTTCCGCATCCCATTTGTTCAGCACGCCCAGCCACCAGACAAAATCCCGCCCACGGTAGCTGCGCGGCGGACGGTCATGCGGGCCAACGGACAGATAGACCTTACGGCCCGCGTGCATGAGTTCTTCGGCAATCTGCACACCGGAAGAGCCCGCGCCCACAACCATGACAGCGCCTTCGGGCAACTGTTCCGGGTTGAGGTAACTGGCCGAGTGAATCTGAAGAAAATCGGATGACGCGGGAATGACCGGCGGAATGACAGGGATCTGAAATGGCCCCGTAGCAGCAACCACAGCCTTGGCTTCGATCACGCCTTCGGAGGTTTCAACCTGAAAACCTGTACGCCCGACATTGCGACGGACTTCCTTGACCTCCACACCACAGCGGATTGGCGCATCAATAATAGTGGCATAATCGACCAGATAGTCAGCAATGCGTTCCTTGGCTACGAAATCATCCGGGTTGTTTTCTGAAAACTCAAGACCAGGAAAGCGGTCGTGCCATGCCGGGCCATTGGCTACCAGTGAATCCCACCGGCAGCTCCGCCAGCGTTCGGCAATACGGCTGCGCTCAAGCACAAGATGGTCAATGCCGTATGCGCGCAGGTGTTCGCTCATGGCAATTCCGGCCTGACCGGCGCCCACAACAAGGACTTCGGTTTTTTCGACGGACATGACCGTCTCCTTTTGCAACGCCGCTTTGTTTCTGGAAGCGGCTTATTGATGTCATATCGAAACGAATGAAGGCCTGCGGGTGCGTATCCGTATCCGTTTCGCAGTTCAGTGGTGCCGGGCTTTATTCGTCGCCCGGCACGCCGTAGGAGGGGGCCGCCTCGGGGTTAAGGCAGCGCGTGACGTAGTCGTGCATCTGCGGCGCCCAGACATCCCACAAGGCGCGCAGGCGTGTAATGGGGTCTTCATCCCAATCCACGCGCAGGTCAGCCAGAGGCCATTTTTCGCGGTCCACCACCAGCAGGCCGGCGGACTTTACGGGGCCGGCTTCTCCTCCGGCTGCAATGCCCGCCTGCATGGCCTGAATAACGCGCAGGCCCAGTTCCTGCTGTGGGTCAGACTGGGTAAAGCTGTTCGCAATTGCCTGTGGCACGGCTTCGGTGGCCAGCAGATTGCCGGCACAGGCTACATTCACGCTTTCAAACTGGGCGTTCAGGCCAAGTGCTTTCTCGCCAGACCACAGGGCCGTGCGTCCGTCCCGGTCAATCAGGCTCATCTGGCGATAGGCAGGATAGGTGCACCTGCTGATGATGATGTCACGCGCCTGCTCGGCTGAGGCCCCGGCGGCCATCAGATCGAGCGCCCACGGACCAAGACGCGGGTCCGTGACATTCTGCGTGGTAACGGCCCCGATGCCTGCCCGGGCAAAGGCGCAGCGCGCCGCAACAGCCGGAGAGGAGGAGGAAACGGCCACGGCAAACTGGCCCGTGCGGGAACAGCGCGCAACAATGGAAAAGGTCATGGTTCCGGTGTCTCTTTGATAAGAAAACAAAGGCTGTCAGGGGGAGAAGCTCCGACAACAGGGAAAACGTAACACCATTATTTTGGCACCGGAACATTGACTTTCCGGGGCTCTGGTTCCGTTTTCCTGATGTCGATATGCGCAGGGCATCAGGGAATTATAGAAGCGGCGGAGGCGCCAGCTTCAGGACGCATAGCCAGATCATGATGAGTGTAGTGAGGTAGATGGCCGAAAAGAAGACATCAGGGTATCTATTGTGGCGTGCTGAGACACGACGCCAGTTCTTCAGGCGCGTCACATGAATTCTGCTGGTCCGGGGTTCCGCTTTTCCAGCGGCCAAGCCATATGCCATCCGGGAGGAAATTCCCATCGTGCCCGAGCATTTCCGGAGCTTATACTTGGTAATGAGCGCAGTAAATGTTTTATGTAATTTACATTGTTTTTTGTATTCAATGACGATCTGATTGTATCAGATAGCCGATCTTCAAAGACAAAAGCACATTCACTAGAACACGTAGTGTGTCATTTTCATGGTGCCTGTCAGAATGGTTTCTGACGGGTTTTTCGTCGTTTGATGATCCAGAAATAGATTTCCTCAATAAAAATCAATCATGGAGAAAAACATGTCGTGGGACGTCAGTAAGGCAATCCAACATCTGCAAGTAGAAGCTAAGCCAACAAGCACAAGGGAATGTGCAAAATATACCCGCAGAGCTATTGAAGCTGGAGGTATTCGTCTGATGAATACACAACACGCGAAGGATTACGGTTTATCTCTCAGAGCATCCGGTTTTCGTGAGGTTACATCATCAGGGCCATTTCGAGCGGGAGATGTTGCTGTTATTCAGTCTATCGAAGGACACCCAGATGGACATATGTGCATGTTCGACGGTAATATTTGGATATCAGATTTTAAACAATTTCATGGATTTTACCCTAGCCATGCGTATCGAAGTAAAAAGCCAAGCTATAAAATTTACAGGTATCCATAGCTTGTTGAGAATATTAGGTATTTATATACTTATTTTTTTTCCACTCTGGGTACATGCCCAGAGTGTAACGCCAGAGCAGAAAGTTCTGGAATTTTATAGATGGTATATTTCGGCCTATGAACACTCGTGCAAAGATGCTCAATATAATTTGCTTTATGATGAAAAAATAGAGAATTACATTACGTCAGAGCTAAGAGATAAAATGATAAAAAAATATGGTGATCCTGATAACGATTTTTATGAAGGCGTAGGTTACTTTTTGCATGTGCAAGATGCAAATCCTAAGTGGGCTTCTCTCCTTGACGCAAAGACTGTCAGAGAAAACAAGGGGTATATTTTTGTTCAATTAAACATCAACGAAGAAAAAATATATGGCGGAACCTTTTCAATATGCGTCAGATTGCATAGCGACAAAAGCGTTTGGAAAATTGATCAGGTAGAACCAGCTGCCCGGAATATGTTCTCGGATTGTAAAACTATAAAATCCAGTATCCACTGACAACTTCAGTTGCTCCGTCTTTCGACGAACGCATCAGACCAACGCCATCCGGGCGTTACTCCGGCCGTAAAATGCGACGATCGCGCTAGGGCGTGTCGTCAGTTAAGCAGGATGATGATTGAGGCGAACTGAACTGCTGCAAGAAAGGTCGATTTCAGTTTGTCATAGCGGGTTGCGATAGCGCGGAACTGTTTGAGTTTATTGAAGAAGCGCTCGATAAGGTTTCGCTCCCTATAAAGAGCGAAGTCTGTTTCTCGTTGTGTCGCTCTGTTGCGTTTTGGCGGGATGACCACGGTCATCCCGCGCTCTGTCAGTCGGTTGGTCAACCTGTCTGCGTCATAGGCCCTGTCGGCCAGGAAGGTGTTCGGATCGATGTTTTCGAGCATCGGTTCCGCCTGGCTGATATCCGCATCCTGTCCCGGTGTGAGGGCGAGTTTCACCGGGTTCCCGAGGGCGTCACAGATGGCGTGGATCTTTGTCGTCAACCCGCCTCGTGATCGTCCGATAGCCTGATCCGTGCCCCTTTTTTGAGAGCTCCGGCACTATGCTGATGCGCCCGGACAATTGTGCTGTCGATCATCATGTATTCATTATCGTGATCTGCCGCCAGATGGCGAAAAATCTTTTCGATCACACCACTTTCACACCAGCGGCGCAGACGCCTGTGCACGTTTTTCCAGTCCCCGAAACGGGCAGGAAGATCACGCCACGGGATGCTGGCGCGGTAGCGATACAGCACGGCTTCCACGAACAGGCGGTTGTCCGCAGCCGTGCCGCCGACATGACCTTCTCGACCGGGGAGAAAATCTTTTATTCGCTCCCACTGGTCATCACGCAAACCGTAGCGACGCATCCGTTTGTCTCCTCAAAAACCAGGAAAACAGTCAGCACAGGACGCCGGAAAGTACAACACTCAGCGGATAACTGACGACACGCCGTAGAACGCGTGGTGTGTCATTTTCATGGTGCCGGTCAGAATGATTTCTGACGGGTTTTTCGTAGTTTGATGATCCAGGAATAGATTTCCTCAATAAAAATCAATCATGGTGACGTGCCCCCCCCGGGGAATGTAACCAGTTCCAACCTTCCACCGATCTAGCGATATTGATAGGTCATTTTAGAGGGGAAGATATAATAGTATAAAAAATATATGTTTATTTAGTATTTCTGTAGAGAGAGCATCGATGAGTGCATTGTTAGATTCCCATATTGATGTCGAAAAAGATATTTATACAGAAATAGTTCATCCTTTTATTGTTGAATCGATTGGTGTATTGGCTTCTGTACTCAAAAATACAGATATGACCGGCCGTCGGCATTTTATAGATATGGTGTACCACGATAGTAATCGTAGAACTGAGTTTGCACTTAAGCTGGCAGCTTTTGTTTTGCACGAAGTGAATAAAATTTCACCACCGGATGCTGGAGCAGTGGCAGCCAACATTATCCAATTAAGTCCGGACCTCGGGATTGGAACAATTAGTACAGGACAATTGCTTTATGCCAGTGCATTGTACGAGGGACGTAGTAAAATAGCAAATTTTGACTTCGAGCCTATCCTGTATAATGATAATATAGAAAACACATCACTTGGTTTTCAAGTGGGGAAATATCTAGCATTCAACTGTATTGCAAGTTGGGTGTGTATGCTGTCTGTCAGTTCGGAATATAAAGTATCTGGCGTACTGCGTCTCGGTGGGCGCGAAAGCAAAAATGTTATAAACCAACTTTTTATTTATGAATGTATTAAATCTATCAATGTTTTTTCTGGCATATCTTCTGTGTTTGATGAAATTTATAAACAAGCTAAACTTATATCAACCCGAATTTAATTGCTTTTGCCACAGCCCCACAGGTCGTTTGTGCGCAAAGTTTATGCCGAGCCGTCGCAAGATAAAGTCTTACAGTCGCTTCAGAGATATTCAGTCTGTAAGACACTTCCTGCGTCATCAAACCCTCGCCATGGTAAGCAAGACATTCTCGTTCGCGAATAGATAACCGAGGAGGAGCCAGGGCCTCTCGGCGCCCTCCATAATTAGCGAACCATTCATGCATGTATGCACCAATCTGAGCGAATGTTGCCGCATAAACCCTTCGCCGGTCTTGCCCGAAATCATGGATATTGCGACTGGTTATAGTCAGAAGGCCAACTTCACCACGTAATCCTCTTAACGGGATGGACATTCCATCCTTGCCCATATTCTGTTCAGAAAAAAGCTGCATGACCCGTTTCTCTTTACGAGAGAGTATCTTTATTTCTGACCACAAAAAAGGAAGTGCACTGGTTAGTGCAGTACGGACTACCGGATCTGAATGAACAAGATTTTTTTCAGTATACAAGATTTGCCATGATAGCGGGTATGTCGTAACCCCCAATTCTCCTCCCTGTCTGACCCAAGGGTTGGATAGAAAGTGGTAGGTGAGATGGGCCGCACCGCTATTATCCCTGATCTCGAATGCCAACTCCTGCATTGTAGAAATGCTTTCGCATGACTGAAGACGTTCGAGAAGGGTATCCCCTAGGGGGAGCAGTGCATTGTGTGTATCAGGAACCATTGCGATTAACGCCAACCAAGATATTCTTGGCTGGCATATAGGATTTTAAGCGGCCAATGCAAACTTTTTATTAATTTCTTCAAGACGCGCCTGCGACACATCAAACGTGGCAAGCGTAATCGTCTTCCCTTCAAGTTGAGCGCTCATAATAGGTTCAGGTGGCCAGCCCGCACGTTCATAAATCCGTAACATCGGCCGAAAAAAGATACCTGTAAGATGGGTAATTCCGTTTTCGAGGCACGTTTGACACAGAGTGCGTGCTAACTCACCTGTATAATGTATCTCACCAGGTTGTAATGTTGCGCAGTAACGGGTGCTTTCCCATATTGTTGGACTATAAATATCCGGGCAATCTGGAAAAAATGAATGAAATTTGTCACGCAACATTGTCGGTCCCGTGGTGGGGATAATACGCATGGATGTTGCGTGTGAACCATCAGGCCGCTCTGCTACAAAATAGAGTGAGTTATACTCCCGGTCATATTCGTCTTCTTCTTTTCCATCTACAACCTTAACATCCCAATTCAAGCGGTCTGAAAAAACAATAGCACGTGCTCGAAGCATTTTTTCATATGTTTGTGCGTGGAAGCGTCTTTGATTGTAACTAAATACTTTTATCATCACAAACCTCCCTATGGATATTTTGATTTATTCAACACTAATATCATTTATAATTAGTCAATATTGATGGGTTCTCTAATTATAAATTAATTATATAATCGAAATTTTGGCGCATACGCGAACGGACGTCCGCTCGACTTCTTCATGACAGCAGGTCGGATCAGTGATTATACCGGTGCTGCTGCCCTTCTGGACAATCTCCGACAGTAATTCCCCCATAAAGAGAGCGGCTTCTGAATGAGAATTTTCTCAGCGTAAGAATGAGGAGATTCTGATGAAGAGTGATCGCTTTACTGACGCACAGATTATGGGTGTGATCCGCCAGGCTGAGGGGGGCGTATCTGTCCCTGATCTGTGCCGGAAGCAGGGGATCAGCAACGCCACGTTTTACCGGTGGCGCGCGAAATATGGCGGCATGGATGTGTCGATGATCAGTCAGATGAAGGCTCTGGAACCTGCTTTTGCTATTGTCCGCGACTGGCCGCGGAGAACGACAGGATTGCCGATCTTCTGATGGGACTGACCCAGGCTCACAGGAGATGGGGATTTGGCCTGTGTTTCCTGTATCTGCGCAATGTGCAGGGACAGATCTGGAATCATAAGCGGGTTTATCGGATCTATCGGGAACTGGAACTCAACCTGCGGATTAAACCCCGCAAGCGTCTGGTTCGCGAAAAGCTTGAAAAGCTGTCGGTCCCAGCCTTTCCCAACTGGGTCTGGTCCATGGATTTCATCGCGGACAGGCTTTTGGATGGGTGTGCTTTTCGGCTCCTGAACATTCTGGATGGCTTCAATCGTGAAGGGCCGGCGATTGAGGTTGAGTTTTCCTTGCCGGCCTGTCCGCTGCCTGAATTCTCATTCAGAACCCCACTAAAAAGGGGGGAGATTACCATCCTACCAAAGGTGGCATGAGAGCGAAGCCCTGTGCCGCGAGCAACAGCAATGGGAAGCGTCTGAGTTTCTTCGTGAGCGTTGGTTAGGTCGGTGGCCCCAAAAGGGGTAACCACCTTTCTCGATAGTCTGCCAAAGGCTCAGTGGTTGCTGGCAGACCGGGACTATGATGCCGACTGGTTGCGTAAGGCCCTTCAGGCGAACAGACGCAGACCGTGCATTCTCGGGCGGAAATTCTGCGTTCGCCCCGTCGAGCACGACAAACGCCGCAACTGTCATGCTCTGGCTATGAGCCCTGAGCCTGGGCCGTCAATTCGGCGGGCTGTGCCAGGCGCACTGCCGTATGTCCTCGGCGCACCCGGAAATTGGGCATGACCAGCATACAGTTGTCGTAGGGTGTGCGGATTTCATCCGGCCCATCCAGTGCGATCACGGTTCCGGCTGAAGGGATGATTTCCGCGCTGGCATAGGCACGCACAAAGGCAAAGCTGGCAGTGTGGGCCTGTATGCAGTCTGTAACAGTTGCTGTTTGAACCGGCTGATTTTTGCAAAGGCCGGTTTTTGTGTCCTGTCCTGTCGCGGGGGTAATTCCGGTCTGGGCCGCGCACTGCTGCACCGCGAGCAGCGCGATCTGCGCCGCACTCTGGCTCCAGTGCTGCCCGGTCTCCAGCAGGCAGGCGCGGGCCAATCCGCCTTGGGCGGAAAACCGCACATAGTCGATCAGTCTGCTGCCATCCTGATGTCCCTCATCATGGATAACGAGTGGCGTGGGAGACAGAGCAGCCGCCAGTTGGCAGGCCATATCGTGGTTACGATCCTGCCCGCTATGCAGGAAAAGCGGCGGGCCGGGCCAGAGCATGGAATGCAGGTCCAGCAGCAGGTCGGCGGTTTCGATAACCGGCAGCACTTCACGCAGGCGGCGCATTTCAAGGGAATCGTGGTGGGATTTGATCAGTTCCGGCCGCCACAGACGGTTCATGTCTTCTTCCACGTAGCGGGCGCGGGTGGGGTGGGCCGGGTTGTAGCGCGCATAAGCGTCGGGGTTGAGAAAGATCAGGCTCAGGCGTCCATGACGGGGTAGGGGGCCTTTTTTCAGCAGCGCGTTCAGCGCATAAGCGCCTGAGGGTTCGTTGCCGTGCATCAGGGCAGTTACGACAACATGCGGGCCTGGCTGGCCGCTTTCAAAATGATGCACGCCCCGCAGCCCGCAATTTCCCGCAAGCCAGGGGGTCAGGTCAGGAGGAGGGTATTGGGGTGGAGTAGTCGGTGGCGTAGGCAGAGGCAGGGGTAGGGCGTCGGATACGGTGCGTACGCGCACGCGTCGCAGTCCCGCATGACGGCGTTTGGACGCGCAACTCATGTCTTCCCCTTGGCGCAGTCCTGCGCGTTGCCATCATGGCGTATTCGCCAAGGACGTAAGAGGAACAGGGAAAAAGGTCTGGCCCGCATGGTGGCGAAGTATGGTTCGGGTTATGATTCCCTGCAATCCCCCAACCTGTCGCCTTGCCCTTTCGTGAGCGACCTTCTGGCGGGGCCTAACGTGCGCGGCGGTTTTTCGCGGGCTCCTGCTCGGCGGGCAGCGCTTGTTCGGGGCTGAGAATCCGCAGTTTGACACCGGCGCCAACTTCCACCTGCCGCAGGCGTTTGCGTTCGGTGGCGGCACAGAGAGTCAGGGCCGAGCCTTTCTGTCCCCCGCGGCCGGTGCGGCCAATGCGGTGCAGGTAGGTCTCGGGCTGTTCGGGCACATCATAGTTGATTACCTGCGCTACGGCGGTGATATCCAGCCCGCGGGCCGCGACATCGGTTGCAACCAGAATGAACAGGCGCCCTGAGCTAAAACTGGCTAGCGTGCTGGTGCGGCGCTCCTGTGTCAGGTCGGCATGAAGGGGGGCGGCAGCGAATCCCGCCTTGCGGAGTGTTGACGCAAGCAGGTCGGCTTCGGCCTTGGTGCGAACAAAAACGATGCTGCGTGTTTTGGGGGCTCGGCTGAAGAAGGTCTTGAGAAAAGCCACCTTCTGCGTGTCTTCCATGAACAGCGCACCCTGACGGATCGGGCCGCGTTTGAGCGGTTCACGCTCCACGGTGATTTCCTGCGGTTTGTACAACAGGCTGGCCAGCAGGTTGGCTTGTTCATCCGGCCGGGTGGCGGAGAATACAAGTGTTTGCCGGGGCTTGGGCAGATGGTCGAGCAGGGCCGAGGTTTCATCCAGAAACTCGGCGGAAAGCAGGCGGTCGCCTTCGTCCAGCACGAGGCTGGCGCAGTCATCAAGAGAGCACTGGCCCGCCAGCACAAGGTCAAGCAGGCGACCGGGTGTGGCGATCAAAATCTGGGTGCAGGGGCGTGTCAGGTCCGAGGTTGCCTCCACCAGCGCCTGTGTCTGTTCCGTACGGTCGGTGCCGCCGATGATGGGCACCACCGGGACGAGGGGCTGGCTGGTGGTTTTGCCCCGCCTTGTTGCGGCTCCCATGCAGTGCAGGAAGACTTTCGCGGTCTGAAGCACAAGGTCGCGTGTGGGCAGCAGCACCAGAACCATGCGCGCCTTGCGCGTTTCCAGCAGGGTCTGGATCAGCGGCAGCGCATAGGCGGCGGTTTTGCCTGTGCCGGTGGGAGCAGTGGCCAGAATGTCGCGCCCCTGCAGAATGGCCGGAATGGCGGCAGCCTGTATGGGGGTGGGCTCTGTCAGCCCGGCTTGGGCGGCCATGGCGCACAGAACGGGGGACAGGCCTGTGTTTTCGAAGCTGTCAGCCATGCTGTTGCCTTTCTTGTGCTCTCGAATACGTTATGTAGTCTGACGATGAAGTGCGGACTGCCTAATATAGGAATAATGGCGCGGCAGACGCGCCAGACGGGGTGTAGCAAAGGAAGGCGCGTGATGGCGAGTGTTGACTATGCCGTGAGCAGCAATGACATGCGGCCGCCGTCAGTAAAGGTGGAGCAGGAGGCCGGACGAACCGCCGCCCCTGCTGGTGGCATAAGCGATGGTGGGTCCTCTCTGGCGTTTGTCATGGGGGAGGATTTTGCAGGTATGCGCTCACAGGCGCTGGGGCTGGCGGCACGGGCTGGGTGGCGCGGGGTGTTCTGCCCCATCTGCCCGGATCGTGTGGCGCGTCTGGCCCTGTCCGGCCCGCGCTGGCTTAATCACGCCTTCCTGCGTGGGCTGGATGGTCGGCACCTGCATGAGCACGAAGACCTCGGCACCTCGGATGTGGTGATCAGCATCGGGGGCAAGGGTGGGGCGCTGGGGGCCGCGTTGGGCGAGCATCCACCTCCGGGGCGCAGGGAGCGTCTGCCGATTGTGCAGGTGCAGCATCCACGGCTTGATCTTGGTCGTTTCGATCTGGTGGTCGCCTGCCGGCATGATGAAATCAGCGGGGACAACGTGCTGGTGGGCCGCACCGCCCTGCATGGCCTCACGCGTGAACGTCTGGAAGAAGCAAAAGCGCTCTGGGCACCGCGCTTTGCCCATTTGCCCCGCCCGCTGGTGGCGGTTCTGGTGGGGGGCTCCAACGGCCGTTACACGTTCGGCCTAACCGAAGCTGCCCGGCTTGGCAGCGTGCTGGTGGAAACCATGCGTGCGGAAGGTGGCAGCCTGCTGGTAACGCCCTCGCGCCGGACAGATCGGGCCGCGTTGGATGTTCTGAGCGATGCCGTGAAGCAGGTTGGTGGTTTCGTGTGGGATGGCGAGGGGGAAAACCCCTATGTGGGCCTGATTGCCTGCGCGGATAGTCTGGTTGTGACCATGGACAGTGTTTCCATGATGTCCGAGGCCGTCGCAGGCTCCGCCCCCGTGACCGTGTTTCCGCTGCCCGGTCGCTCAAGGCGGATCAGTACGTTTGTCGAGGAAATGGAACTGGCTGGACGCGCGCGGGTGCTGGAAGCGGATGAAGCGCGCCTGCAGCATCCATGGCCCGTTACACCGCTGGATGATACGCCCGAACTGGTGGAGGAAATGCACCGCAGGCTCGGCTTCTGACAGAGTTGGATTCGGCACGCATCCAGTCGTGCCGATAAGTGTGGGCAGGGCTGGGATTCAGATCCAGATCGTACCCAGCAACAGCAGCGTGCCGACAATCAGGGCGGCGATATGGCGCATGACGAATTCGGGCGAGCCGGGGGGCAGCGTCAGGGCAAAATGCAGGCAATAGCCGACCAGAAATACGCCCAGCAGGATGCAGGACGCACGGATGAACGGGTAGGTTGAAAGGTCACGCGGGTCAAACTGCATGGTCATTCCTTTCCGTTGTAACGTGGACCGGCTTCCGTGAAGCAGGCCCAATCCCGATTCGTTTTCCTTAACCCGACTGTGTTTTACCCTGCCGGAGTTCAGGCGCTGATAAAAACCGATGCCGGATAGCCCTGTGCGAACAGGGCGGTCCGCAGCGAGGTATGGTTGATCTGGGCGGAAATGGCCTTCCGCACCACAGGTTTTGCATGGAATGCCAGCCCAAGGCCAGCCTTGCGCAGCATGGGCAGGTCGTTCGCGCCGTCCCCAATGGCCAGAGCCGCGTCTTCCGGCAAGCCATGGCTCTGTTGCAGGGTTTCAAGCAGGTTCAGCTTGGCATCCGCCCCTAGTATGGGCTGGGCGGTCTCGCCAGTCAGGCTTTCGGTGGCCTTGTCCATCAGCAGGACATTGGCGTGGTGTTCATCAAACCCGCACAGGGCGGCAACCCGCGCGGTAAAGAACGTGAACCCGCCTGACACCAGCGCGGTTCTGGCGCCAAACGCGCTCATGGTGCGCACCATTTCGACCGCGCCGGGGTTGAGGGTGACATCCTTCCACGCGGTTTCCAGCAGGGAGATGGGCAGGCCGCGCAGCAGGGCCACCCGCTCCCGCAGAGAGGTGGCAAAATCCATTTCCCCATTCATCGACCGGGCTGTAATGGCGGCGACTCTCTCTCCCAGCCCGGCATGGGCGGCCAGATCGTCCAGCGTTTCATTCGCGACAATGGTGCTGTCCATGTCGGATATCAGAAGGCGCTTGCGTCGGTTGGTGCTCGGGGTCAGCACTATGTCGACTGCCTGTCCCTCCAGCGCCGCGCGCAGGGCGGGCAGGCTTTCATGCGCCGTCTGCGGGCAGGGAATATCTACGGCTTCCGCCGGACTAAGGACGACCGTCTCGCCCTGCGCGTGAATGATATCGCGGGCAAGGGCAATGGTCGGGGCGGCGAGTGAGGTTTCCTCTCGCCGGGCGACAAGGGTCAGAACAAGGCTCGTCATGGCAGCAGGGTGTGTGGCAGGAATGCGGGCATGAAGCAAGCGGAACACCCCATGACACTTTCTGAAATCCGTCCTTCCCCTTTGGGGGCTCAGGCCATGTCCTTAAAGCTGCCCGTGGCGCTGGTGGTGGCGGGGCCGACCTGCTCAGGCAAATCGGCACTGGCCCTGTCGGTGGCGCGTGCACTGGCGGATGGCGGAATGGGAACGGAAAAGGGCTGGGTGGGGGCAACCATCATCAACGCGGATTCCATGCAGGTGTACAAAGACCTGCGTGTGCTGACCGCCCGCCCGAGCGTGGCGGAGGAGCAAATGGTGCCCCACCGTCTCTATGGAGTGCTGCCAGCTTCCAGCACGGGCAGCGTGGCCTGGTGGCGAGGCTGTGCGCTTGAGGCGATGGAGGAGGCATGGCGGGCGGGGCGTCTGCCGGTTTTGTGCGGTGGAACGGGGCTGTATTTCCGCGCGCTGACACACGGGCTGGCGGCGATTCCTGAATGTCCGCAGGCGGTGCGGGATGAAGCCCGTCAGGCCGTGGCGCAGGAGGGCGCTCCTGCTCTGCATTCCCGCCTTGCCAGTGTGGACCCCGAAACGGCAGCCCGTTTGCAACCTGCCGATTCCCAGCGGATTACCCGCGCTTGGGAAGTATGGCGCGCGACGGGGCGAAGCCTGAGCTGGTGGCAGGCCCAGCCGGGATTGCCACCAGCCGCCTGCCGGTTTGTGGCGGTGCGGCTGGCGCCGGAGCGGGCAGTGCTGCGCGCTCGTATACAGGCGCGTTTTGAAGCGATGCTGGCCGCCGGTGCGATGGACGAGGTGCGCGCCCTGCTTGCACAGGGGCTTGATCCGGCACTGCCCGCCATGCGCGCACACGGTGTGCCGGAACTGACAGTCATGCTTGAAGGGCGCATTACGCAGGATGAAGCAACGCGTCTCGCCGTTCAGGCTACGGGGCGCTATACCAAGCGGCAGGCGACATGGTTCGCGCACCATGCTCTGGCTGAGCCAGACCGTACATGCAAGGTTGATACGTGTTTTGAGCATATCGCGCAATTTTCGGAAAGAAAATTGCATGAAATCATATCTTTTATTTTCCGTTCAGCTTGACGCCCGTAGTCGCACGGCATAATACAAACCCCCTGATCTCACTTCAGGGCTATTGAGGATACCATGATGTCAACCACTGCCCACGCCCCAACCACCACCGCCCTTAGCGGCGCGGAAGTGCTGATGCGCGCGCTGATCGAGCAGGGGGTTGAGGTTATTTTCGGTTATCCGGGCGGTGCGGTGCTGCCTATTTACGATGCCCTGTTCAAGCAGAGCCATATCCGCCACATTCTGGTGCGCCACGAGCAGGCCGCCGTGCACGCGGCTGAAGCCTATGCCCGCTCCACCGGCAAGGTGGGGGTGGTGCTGGTCACGAGTGGCCCAGGTGCCACCAACGCCGTGACCGGTCTGCTGGATGCGATGATGGATTCCATCCCGCTGGTGTGCCTGTCCGGGCAGGTGCCTACTGCGCTGATTGGCAACGACGCTTTTCAGGAAGCGGATACAACCGGCATTACCCGTCCTGTGACCAAATACAACTATTTGGTGCGCCGTCCGGAAGACCTTGCCCCTGCGGTGCATGAAGCCTTTGCCATCGCGCGTTCGGGACGGCCCGGCCCGGTGCTGGTGGATCTGCCCAAGAACATCACCGTGGGCGATGCGCCTTATATTGGTGCGCAGGATATCCGTCCCCGCACGACCAAGGTGCGGACCCAGCCTGAGCGCGAAGCAGTAGCCCGTGCGGTGGCCGCCATGAAGGGGGCCAAGCGTCCGCTGTTTTACACGGGAGGCGGGATCATCAACGCCGGGCCGCAGGCCAGCGAAGCCCTGCGCAGGCTGGTGGATATGACGGGCTTTCCTGTCACTTCTACCCTGATGGGGCTGGGGGCTTTTCCCGGCACGGATAAGCGCTTTCTGGGTATGCTGGGTATGCACGGCACATACGAGGCCAATCTGGCCACGCATGGCTGCGACGTGCTGATCGCCCTCGGCAGCCGTTTTGATGACCGCGTGACGGGCCGCGTCAATGCGTTCTCGCCCGGCTCCTTCAAAATTCACGTGGATATCGACCCTTCGCAGATCAACAAGATCGTGCACGTTGATGAAGGTATCGTGGGGGACGTGGGCGCGGTCATCGATATGATGATCGAGGAATGGGAGTGTCAGCCTGCCGCCACGCATGAGGCCGACCTTGCCGCGTGGTGGGCACAGATCGAAGGCTGGCGTGCGCTGGATTGCCTGCGTTTTACGCAGGACGGCGCGGCGGATGCGGTCATCAAGCCGCAGCAGGCGATCAGCCGGATTTACGAACTGGCGCGCGAGACCCGGCGCGAGACCTATGTGTCCACCGAGGTCGGGCAGCATCAGATGTGGGCGGCGCAGTTCTTCCGCTTTGACAGCCCCAACCGCTGGCTGACGTCCGGCGGGCTGGGCACCATGGGGTATGGCCTGCCTGCCGCCGTGGGTGCACAGGTTGCCCACCCCGATGCGCTGGTTATGGATATCGCGGGGGAAGCCTCGACCCTGATGAATATTCAGGAACTGGGCACAATCGCGCAATATCGCCTGCCGGTGAAGATTTTCATCATCAACAACCACTACATGGGCATGGTGCGCCAGTGGCAGGAACTGCTGCACGGCTCACGCTATTCCGAAAGCTATAGCGACGCGCTGCCAGACTTCGTGAAGCTGGCCGAAAGCTTCCATGCTCGTGGCCTGCGTGTCACCCGGCTGGATGAGCTGGATAACACGATCCGTCAGGCGCTTGCCCATGACGGGCCGGTGATGGTGGATATCTGCGTTGCGGAAGGGGAGAACTGCTTCCCCATGATTCCGTCCGGCGCGGCCCATAATGAAATGATTCTGGGGCCTGAGCAGGAAAGCAGCGGGGCCGAAGTCAGTACGGAAGGGCGTATGCTCGTCTGAGGCAGGCGCGTTTTTTCATTTTGCATATTCTGGTCTGTCTTCAGGGAAACTGAACAATGCAGCAGGAAATTTCCGGTTCCGCCGTGATCTCGCTTCTGGTGGATAACGAAAGCGGCGCGCTGGCTCGTATCGTGGAGCTGTTTTCGGGCCGTGGTTACAATATCCAGAGCCTGACCGTGGCGCCCGTGGACGAGCAGGGCACAACTTCGCGCGTCAATATCGTGACGACGGGCACTCCCTCGGCCATCGGTCAGGTGAAGGTGCAGATCGAGCGCCTTGTGCCGGTCTCGCGCGTGGTCAACCTGTCGGATACGGGGCCTTACGTCGCGCGGGAAATGGCGCTGGTGAAGGTGGTGTCCTCGGGGGAATCCCGCACCGAGGCGCTGCGGATCGCCGAGGCGTTCCGCGCCAGGGCTGTGGACACAACCGCTACGTCTTTTGTATTTGAACTGACCGGCTCATCCGACAAGCTGGACAGTTTTATTGATCTGATGCGTCCGCTCGGCCTGGCCGAGGTGTCCCGCACCGGTGTGGCGTCAATTTGCCGCGGACCGAAGACAATTCAGAACTTCTGAAGTATAGCAGGCAGCAACGCCGGAGGAAGTCTCCGGTCTGAAGGAGAAGTAAGAATGGCCATGCGCGTGTATTACGATCGTGACGCCGACGTGAATCTGATCAAATCCAAGAAGGTGGCCGTTATCGGTTACGGCAGCCAGGGCCATGCCCATGCCAACAACCTGAAGGACAGCGGCGTTTCTGAAGTTGTTATCGGCCTGCGTGAAGGCTCTGCCGCCGCCGAAAAGGCGCGCAATGCGGGCTTTACCGTCATGACCCCGGACAAGGCTGCTGCCTGGGCCGATGTTGTTATGGTGCTGACGCCTGACGAAGGCCAGGGCGCGCTGTATAAGGAATCGCTGGAAAAGAACCTGAAGCAGGGTGCCGCTCTGGCGTTCGCGCATGGTCTTTCCATCCACTTCCGCCTGATCGAAGCCCGTCCCGATCTGGACGTGTTCCTGATCGCTCCCAAGGGCCCCGGTCACACCGTGCGTTCTGAATACCAGCGTGGCGGCGGCGTGCCCTGCCTGGTGGCCATTGCACAGGACAAGTCCGGCAAGGCTCTGGATATCGCTCTGTCCTATGCGTCCGCCATTGGTGGTGGCCGTGCGGGCACGATCGAAACCTCCTTCAAGGAAGAGGTCGAAACCGACCTGTTCGGCGAACAGGCCGTGCTGTGCGGTGGTGTTGCCGAACTGATCCGCGCCGGTTTCGAAACGCTGGTTGAAGGCGGCTACGCCCCCGAAATGGCATATTTCGAATGCCTGCACGAAATGAAGCTGATCGTGGACCTGATCTACGAAGGCGGCATTGCCAACATGAACTACTCCATCTCCAACACTGCGGAGTATGGTGAGTACGTGTCCGGCCCGCGCGTGATCACGGCGGAAAGCAAGAAGGCCATGAAGGACATCCTGACGGATATCCAGAACGGCACCTTCGTGCGCAACTTCGTGCTGGAAAACCAGTCCGGCAACGTGTTCTTCAAGGCTACGCGTGCGCGTAACGACGCCCACCAGATTGAAGCCGTGGGCGAGAAACTCCGTGGCATGATGCCGTGGATTTCCAAGTCCCGTCTGGTTGACAAGACCAAAAACTGAGCAAGGTTTCTGTTCCGGCCCTACGGTCTGGAACGGTTCCGCCGGTTTGTGGCATGGCCCCTTCCTGTCCGATGACGGGAAGGGGCTTTTTTTATGGTTGCGGCACGTGCGCAGGGGCATAAACTTTTCTTCGGCGGCGGCCGTGCCCTGCGCGAACAAGGCTGTCCTTTACGGGAAATGCAGGAAAAGCCATGAATGTTTCTCCAACAATCGTGTGGTTCCGAGAGGATTTCCGTTTGGCGGACAATCAGGCCCTGCACGAAGCCACGCTGCTTGGGCAGCCGCTGATCTGTCTTGTTATTCTCGATGATGCCGCAAGCATGGGCGCCGCGGCGCAATGGTGGCTGGATGGCGCCATCCACGCCCTTGCGGCTGACCTGCGGGCAAAGGGCGGAGACCTGCACGTTCTGCGGGGCCCGGTCCGCCGTGTCGTGGAGTCTGTTGCACAGACGACGGGGGCCGGGGCGGTGTTCTGGAACCGCCGGTATGACCCGAACGGACGCGAGACAGATACGGCGATCAAGGCGGCATTGCAGGGACGTGGTGTGGTGGCCCGCAGTTTTTCTGGCGCTTTGCTGCACGAGCCATGGACCGTGCGTACGCAGTCAGGCGCGCCTTATAAGATATTCACGGCTTTCTGGCGCGCAGCCTGCACGCTGCCTGTGCAGGCATTCCTGCGGCCCGCCCCTGACAGACTTGTTTTTGCATCCCCCATCCCGGCACTGGAAGCATTGCGTGTGCCGCCCGAGCAGTATCGCCTGCTCCCCACCGCGCCAGACTGGGCGGGAGGGCTGCGCGCGGCATGGAAACCGGGCGAGGCGCAGGCCCGTGGCCGACTGACTGATTTCTGTCGTCATCATCAGGCCGAGTACGCCCAGACCCGTGATTTTCCAGCCATGGAAACGACAAGCCGTCTTTCGCCGTTTTTGCGCTTTGGTCATGTCAGCCCCGCACGTGTGTGGGAGACAGCGCAGGCCAGCCCGAACCCGGATAAATTTTTGACCGAACTGGGCTGGCGGGATTTTGCTTGGTCACTCCTGTTTGAAACACCTGACCTTGCAAGCCGGAACCTGCGGCCCGAATTCGATGCCATGAAGTGGCGGAAAGACCCTAAAGGGCTGGCGGCATGGCAGCGCGGGCGAACCGGCTACCCGCTGGTGGACGCCGGTATGCGCGAGTTGTGGCATACGGGAGTCATGCACAACCGGGTACGCATGGTGGTGGCGTCGTTTCTGGTCAAACATCTGCTGATCGACTGGCGGGAGGGCGAACGCTGGTTCGCGGATACGCTGGTGGATTATGACCCGGCTAGTAATCCGATGAACTGGCAGTGGAGTGCCGGTACGGGCGTGGATGCGGCTCCCTATTTCCGCATCATGAACCCTATTCTGCAGTCACGGAAATTCGACCCGCACGGAAGCTACATCCGACGCTGGGTGCCTGAAGTCGCCCATCTGTCCGATAAGGACATCCACACACCGTGGGAGGTGGGGTGCCGGGGATATGTGCCGCCTGTGGTTGACCATGCCGAGGCACGGACACGCGCACTGGCCACATGGAAAGCTCTGTAAGCGGTGCTCAGCGGATCATCTTGCGAATGATGCCCATGAGTTCTTCAAGAGTTTCATCGCCGCCATTCTCCTGCACGGCGCGGCGCACGCAGCCTCTGGCGTGGTTTTCAAGCAGGCGGATGCTTAGCGCGTCTATGGCCGAACGCACGGCGGAAAGCTGGGTGAGAATATCCACGCAGTAGCGGTCATCGCGCACCATGCCCGCGATACCGCCAATCTGCCCTTCAATCCGTCGCAGGCGGTTGATCAGGGCAGTCTTGTCGGGTTGCACGACCTGTTTGATGGCGGTCTCGGCCTGCTCTGGGGGCGTGCAGGCCGCGCAGCCGCCTGTGTCAGGCTGGGGAGCGGTGCCGGGTGGTTTCGCGTTCATGCCTGCCAGTTTAAGCGATCCTGACAGGAATGACACCCGTGTTCTGGCGTGGCCCGTATGCCATGCGGGCTTTAGTACCAGGTCCGCAGCCCGAAAGTGAAGCGCAGGTCGTCCGGCCCGTTGGCCGGGGTTGTGCGCGAGGCGGAAGGCGCGTGCGCGGCAGCCCCGTAATTGCCCGCGTAGGTTACGGCAATATAAGGTGCGAGCTTGCGTTTGAACTCGTAACGCAGGCGCAGTCCCGCATCGATGGAAGAAAAGCCCTGACTGTCCCCGCGCGCGGGGTCTGTGCGCGAGTAGAAGTTCAGTTCGGCCTGTGGTTGCAGGATCAGCCGGTTGGTAATCAGCAGGTCGTATGACCCCTCCAGCTTGCCCGCCACACCATCGGCATTGAAATAGGCCGTGGCCGACACTTCGAAGAAATACAGCGCCAGCCCCTGTACGCCCACCGCTCCCCAGGCGCGCACCGGCCCGCTGTCGAGGTCAAGCCGGGTGCCCGCCTGCAGGTCAAAATAGGTGGAAAGAGCGTGGTCGTAGAGCAGTTCATGGTCGCCATCGCTCATCGTGCGGTGGCTGTCTACTGTGCCTTCCGACTTGATCCACAGCTTGTCATGGTCGGTGCCAAACCATGCCTGACCGGAATAACGGAACAGGCTGCCGTTTGCCGCATAGCGCCCTTCAAGCTGCTCCATGAGAATATGGACATAGGTGTTATGATCCATCACCGGTGGCATGTTGTGGATATACCGCACCTTTGGCACGGGGGGCGGCGTGGCTGGCCAGCGAGCGCTGGGGCTGAGGGGAGGCAGGCTGACATACGCCCTGCCTGCTGGCGTGGCCATGTTCATGCTGGCCATGTTGTCCTTGTCTGCCGTTTGGGTGCTGGCTTTTGCTGTCGGAAGTGCCGCAGGATGTTGCCCGGCCTGCTGCCGGAGCTGGACTGCTTTCGCAGGGGTGGCCGGTTTGGCCGTATCCTCCATGCCGTCCATTCCTTCCATGTCATCCATGTCGTCCATGCCGGACATCGCATGTCCAGATCTGGGCTTTTGCGGCATGGTGTGGGCGCTGGCATGGGGAAGAGGGGCCGGGGTTGCGGCGGTGCTGGACGCTGCTGGCACAAGGGCCAGTAGCCCGGCTAGAAGCCCGGCGATGTGAGCGGGGGCGCACTGTTTTTTCATGACACCACCACCGTGCGGAACATGCCAAGATCCATGTGGTAGAGCAGGTGGCAGTGATAGGCCCACAGTCCGGGTGTGTCGGCTGAAACAAGGTAGCTCAGACGGCTGCCCGGCTGCACGATGATTGTGTGTTTGACCGGGTTGTAAGCCCCCTGACCGTTTTCCAGTTCACTCCACAGGCCATGCAGGTGCACGGGGTGCTCCATCATGGTGTCGTTGATCAGCACAAAGCGCACCCGTTCGCCCAGCCGCAGGGGAATGGGATCGGCTTCGGAAAACTTCCGGCCGTCAAATCCCCAGATATAGCGTTCCATGTTGCCGGTCAGGTGCAGGATGATCTCGCGAGAAGGGGGGCGCGCATCGCTGGCCGGACGGATCGCGCGCAGGTCTGCATAAGTCAGGACACGGCGGCCATTGTCGCGCAGGCCGTCACCGGGGTCGGCCAGACGGTTGACGGGCATGGCAGCCACGTTCTGGTTTTCTACATTAAGCGGAGGGGCGTCGGCCTGTGCCCCGTGGGCCATGGCCTTCATGTCCATGGCCCCCATTCCGGTCTCTGAGCCCATGCCCATGTCCAGCATGGTGCGCACGGGGCGCGGGTCCATGGGCGGGATGGCGGCACTCATGCCCGTGCGGGGGGCCAGCGTGCCGCGCGCATAGCCCGTGCGGTCTTCGCTCTGGGCGAAAATCGTGTAGGCCTGCGTGGCTTGGGGCGTCACGATACAGTCATAGGTTTCCGCCACCCCGATACGGAATTCATCCACCTGCACGGGTTCCACGTCATTGCCGTCAGACTGAATAATGGTCAGGGGCAGGCCGGGAATACGGATATCGTAAAACGTCATGGCCGAAGCATTGATGAACCGCAGCCTGATCCGCTCGCCCGGGGCGAACAGTCCGGTCCAGTTGGCGTGCGGGGTCTGCCCATTCATCAGATAGGTGTAGATAATACCGCTGACATCCGAAATATCGGTGGCGGACATATTCATGCCTGCCCATTGCAGGCGGTTTTTCAGAACGGGCAGCACGCCATCTCGCCGCGCATCGGGAAAGAAGGAAGCCGCCGTGCGCTGGCGGAACGTGTAATAGTCGCTCTGGAATTTGAGATTTTTGATGATGTCAGACGGCTCAACATCCGACCAGTCTGACAGCACAATCACGTAATCGCGGTCGTATTGCCGGGTTTCGCCTTCTCTGGGGTCGATGACGATCGCACCATACAGCCCCTTGGCCTCCTGCATATTGGAATGGCTATGGTACCAATACGTGCCGCTCTGCCGGAGCATGAAGCGATAGGTAAAGGTCTGCCCCGGCGCGATACCGCCAAAGCTCAGCCCCGGCACGCCGTCCATGTTGGCGGGACAGCGGAGCCCGTGCCAGTGAATGGAGGTTTCCTCATCCATCGTGTTGTGGACATGCAGGGTAACTTCATCGCCTTCGCGCCAGCGCAGGGTTGGGGCGGGCATACTGCCATTGACCGTAGGCGCTTTCTGCGGCTTGCCCAGAACATGCACCGGCGTATGGCCTATGCTCAGCATGAACGTGTTGGCCGACTGCGGTGGGACGTGCCCGGCGGGCAGGAAAGGGAGCGGGGGCGTGTCCATGGCGCTGGCCGGACGTGCCGGTGCAGAGAGCGTGCTCAGGCCAGCAAGTGCTCCGGCCCCGGTTATGAACCGGCGGCGCGACAGTCCACCCACAGGGGTGGCAAAAGGAGTAGGCATGGTATCCATCCATCAGGGCTGCCATGCCCGAAGGCACGGCAGGAACTGTGAAAACGCGAAAGCCGTGTCATGAACACTGCTTTTGGCTTTTGTTCAGATGATGGAGGTCCGGGGTGGGGGCAGCAGGGGTGTTATACCCTGCCCGGCAGGAAGGGCCTGCTCACGCGGCAGACGCATTGTGACAGCGCGCAGAGGCCGCAGGGCGGCAAGGTGGTAAGCGTCCGCTGTGGCGGCAGGGCTTTGCCCGGAGGCGGCGCAGCAGGGCATGGCCTGCTCGTGCGTGCGGTGCGGTGTGTGCAGGCAGGCGTTAGCTCTGCCTGCTTTCCCCAGCCCGGAGGGGGTGGACACCACGGTTTTATGCCGGGGCAGGACGTTGAGGTCAGCGGAAGAGTAGCCTCCGGCCATGCCTGCCATCTGCCTATCGTTATGACATGGCATGGTATGCTGTGCCGCGTGCATGATTATGGCAGAGCCGCCCTGCATAGCTGTAGCATGGGCAAAAGCTGGTACACCCGCTGCAAACAGCAGGCCCAGAAGGCTCACGACAAGACTGATCGCACGGCGGAACATGGCTTGAAGATACCCCATGGGGGCATATATAGCAAATGAAAGCGCGCCAGAAACCAAGGCGCTGGCTGTAAAGGGAGCGCGTGTGATCATGGGGCAGACAATCAGCTTTCCGGTGGAGGGAATGTCCTGCGCCAGTTGCGCCGCCCGGCTTGAAAAAGTGCTGGACCGGCTCGATGGTGTGCAGGCGTCGGTCAACTTCGCCACCACGCGCGCGCAGGTTTCCCTGTCTGATGGCCATGCGGGTATGGCGGATGTGCTGGCAGCGGTCAGGCAGGCGGGATTTGCCCCTGCTACCCGCAGTCTCGATCTGAGCCTGAGCGGGTTGTCCTGCGCGTCCTGCGTGGGGCGGGTGGAAAAAGTGCTGAACGCACTGCCTTCCGTGCGGGCGAGCGTCAATCTGGCGACTGAGCGTGCCCATGTCAGCTTTGTGCCGGGGGTGGTGGATGTACCCACCCTGATTACCGCTGTGGAAAAGGCCGGATACGGCGCGCGTCTTTACGAAGAACAGAACAGTCAGGACGAAGCCCGCGCGCAGCAGCGTGTCTGGCGGCGGGCTGTGTGGGAATTTGGTCTGGCCGCACTGCTCAGCGTGCCGTTTGTGGTGCAGATGATTGCCATGATGGCGGGGCTGTCCATGATGGACATGCCCCGCGTGCTGCAACTCGTACTGGCGGGCGTGGTGTTGTTCGGCTGTGGGCGCGGCCTGTTCCGGGCAGCGTGGCGCGCCTTGCGCGGCGGTGCGGCCAACATGGATGTACTGGTGGTCATGGGTACGGGCGTGGCCTGGATATTCAGCACCGTTGTCACGCTCATGAAGCTCGATCAGCCGGTCTATTTCGAGGCCAGCGCCCTTGTGGTGACCCTTGTGCTGCTGGGCCGCCTGCTTGAGGCCCGCGCCAAGGCGAGTGCGGGCGCGGGCATGGCTAGTCTGCTCCGGCTTCAGCCCCGGATCGCCCATGTCGAACGCCCCGGCGGTGTGGTGGATGAAAGCGTTGACCAGCTTGCCATAGGCGATGTGTTCCTGGTGCGTCCCGGCGAGAGCGTGCCGGTGGATGGTGAGGTGCTGGAAGGCGCGTCCGAAGTGAACGAGGCCATGCTCACGGGAGAGAGCAATCTGGTGCCCAAAGCGGTGGGGGCGGGCGTGTTTGCCGGAACGCTGAACCAGACCGGCGCCCTGCGCGTACGGGCGACCAAGGTGGGGGCGCAGACAGTTCTGGCCAGTATTGTGCAGATGGTGCAGCAGGCGCAGGGCAGCAAGGCCAGCGTGCAGCGTCTGGCGGATCGGGTTTCCGCGGTTTTTGTGCCCGCTGTGCTGGTGCTTGCCGTACTGGCCTTCGGGGTAACGTGGCTGGTGACGGGCTCTGCTACAACCAGCCTTGTCCATGCCGTGTCGGTGCTGGTGATTGCCTGCCCCTGTGCGCTGGGGCTGGCCACGCCAACGGCTATCATGGTGGGCACGGGGCTGGGGGCGCGGGCAGGTATTCTGTTCAGGAATGCCGATGCGCTGGAACAGGCGCGCAGGCTGACCCTGCTTGTTACCGACAAGACCGGCACGCTTACCCGTGGCCAGCCCGGTGTTGTGGCCAGTCAGACGGCGGAGGGAATCCAGCCCGATGACTTCCTGCGTCTGGCCTGTGCGCTGGAGCAGAATTCAGAGCATCCACTGGCGCGGGCTGTCATGGACTATGCCCGTGCCGCCGGTATCGCGCCTGTGTCTGTGGAGGATTTCAGGGCGGTGCCGGGGCAGGGGGTCAGCGCCCGTGTGGGCGGGCAGGTCGTGCGTCTGGGATCTCCCGACTTCCTGAGCCAGAATGGCTGTGTGGTGGATAGTGCGCTGGTGCAGGCATGGCAGGCTGAGGGGCGCACGGTTATTGGGGTCGCGCGCGAGCAGACGGTGCTGGGCTATCTCGCCCTTGCGGATGAAATCCGACCTGAAGCCCGCACGGCCATTGCCGCCCTGCGCGCGCGCGGGCTGCGTATTGTCATGCTGACAGGCGATAACGCGCGGGCGGCGCAGGCCGTGGCGCGGCAGGTCGGCATTGACGAGGTGGTGGCAGGCGTTCTGCCCGATGGCAAAGCTGCGGAAATTGCCCGCCTCAAAGGCACAAGCCATTGCGTGGGCATGGTGGGTGACGGGATTAACGATGCGCCTGCGCTGGCTTCGGCCGATGTCAGCTTTGCCATTGGGGCGGGCGCGGATGTTGCACTGGAAACGGCGGATGTTGTGCTGGTGCGTAGTGACTTGATGGCAGTGGTTGATGCCATTTCCCTTTCACACGCAACGGTTGGGAAAATCCGTCAGAACCTGTTTTTTGCGTTTATCTATAACCTTCTGGGCCTGCCGCTGGCCGCTTTCGGTGCGCTCAACCCCGTTCTGGCCGGAGCCGCGATGGCCATGAGTTCTGTCTCGGTTGTCAGCAACTCCCTGCTTCTCAACCGCTGGAAACCAGCTCGCCGTTCGGCCTTCGAGTCCTCTCCGAGAGCCTGAAGGGCAGGGCTGCCGCATGGGAGCGGCCCTGCGCGCACTCAGCTATGGCAGAGTGTTACGCCTGCATCGTGCAGGGCACGTAGGGTGGGGGCAGGTGAAGCTTCCAGCCCGCGTGTGGCATCTGTCAGCAGGAAAGTGCTGAATCCTGCTGCGACTGCATCCTGCGCGGTGTTGCGCACGCAGTATTCCAGCGCCAGCCCACAGACAAAAACCCGCTCGATACCGTGCTGCCGGAGTGTTTCAGCCAGCCGCGCGCCTTCGGTGGTCTGGCCTTCAAAGGCGGAATAGGCATCCAGTTCGGTATCCTGCCCTTTCAGGACAAGAAGATTGCCCTGCGGCAGGTTGAGGACCGGAGAAAGGGCTGCCCCCTCTGTGTCAGCCACGCAGTGGACAGGCCATGCCCCTGAAGGTGTAAAGGAGCCATGCTCCGCCGGGTGCCAGTCCAGACTGGCGATGACCATGCCGAAAGGTTGCTGCGCCAGCGCATTGATAACCGGCAGAACGGCATCTCCTTCCGGTACGGCCAGAGCGCCACCGGGCAGGAAATCATTCTGCACATCTACAATGATCAGTGCATCTGCCGGGCCGATTACGGGCAGTTTCATGGCAGGCAGCGATGTTGGCAGGGGCGGCGCGCTTTGTGTCATGGCGAGGTCTTTCCGGTCGGTATGGGGCGGCAGCTCCCGCTGATAGGCTGGAAAAAGGAAGCGGCGCGCTCAGGCGCCGGGTTTAAGACGGGCGAGCACCCGTGCGCGGCCCATGAGGGGCAGCAGGTCGCGCAGTTCAGGCCCCTGTTCCTCGCCGGTCAGGGCAAGACGGAGCGGGTGGAACAGCGTTTTGCCAGAACGGCCAGTGCGTTCGCGCAGGGCGGCTGTCCAGCTTTTCCAGGTGGTTTCATCCCACGGTTCGGCCGGTAGCAGGCTCGCGGCCTCGGCCAGAAAGGCGTCTTCACCGTCCTGCACGGGGGGAATAATATCTTCCATGACAACCTGAAACCACAGCCGCGCTTCGGACAGCAGTTCGATATTGCCGCGAATGGCGTGCCAGAAGGCTTCTGTCGCCCCTTGCGGCAGACGGTCTGCCACGGCGCTTAAAGGCAGGGTGGCCAGTAGCTTGTGGTTCAGTGCCAGAAGCTGGCGGGTGTCGAACCGCGCCGCCGAGCGCGAAATGCGCGAGAGGTCATACACCGCCGCCTGTTCGTCAAACGGCAGCAGCACGGGGTCTTCCGATGAGCCAAGGCGGGCCAGATAGGCCACAAGTGCTTCGGCTTCCACGCCGTCCTGACGCAGGGTGCGCAGCGAACACGCATCGAAACGTTTGGACAGCTTGCCACCGTTTTCATCCAGCAGCAGCGGCAGGTGGGCAAAACGGAAATGATCTGCCCGCGCGCCCAGTGCCTGCGCGATGTCGATCTGCACGCCCGTATTGGTTACGTGGTCTTCGCCCCGGATGATATGCGTAACCCCGGTTTCAAGGTCGTCCACCACGGAGGCGAGGGTGTACAGCACCGTGCCATCGGCACGGACAAGCACCGGATCAGAAATGGAGGGGAGTTTGACCTGACAGTCCCCCATCACCATATCGCGCCAGCGGATAATGGCATTATCCGACAATTTAAAGCGCCAGTAAGGTGTTTTGCCGTTGGCCAACGCCTGTGCAAGCTGGGTGGGGGTCATTTTGAGCATCGCGCGGTCATAGACCGGGGCACGGCGCTGGCGGATCTGCTGCTCGCGCTTGGTGGCCAGTTCGTGCTCGCTTTCAAAACACGGATACAGCCGCCCCGATGCCTTGAGCGCTTCTATGGCGCGGTCGTACCGATCCAGCCGGTCTGTCTGGCGGAAGGTTTCTGTCCAGCTAATGCCGAGCCATTGCAGATCCTGCCGCAGCGCGTCGGCCAGATCCTCGCGTGAGCGGGCGGTATCGGTGTCGTCAATCCGCAGTTGGAACTCACCGCCGTGGCGGCGGGCATACAGGGCATTGGCAAGGGCAAGACGAGCATTGCCAACATGCAGAAGGCCGGTCGGGCTGGGCGCGAAGCGAAGTTTCATGACACAGGCTTATGCCTCGAAAACAGCCAGAACGCCAGCGGCAACCGTGCGTTCAGCCCCCGCATGTGCCCGCCCGTGAGCGATGTCTGATCAGCACCGCTTCATCAGTCCTGTGGGACCGTCTTGGCTTGTGTGGGGTAGCCCGGTTCCGTGTGGGGCAGGGCTGTCCGGTTTCAGTGCCAGTCTGGTGTCAGGGGCAGGTCGGTATCGTCATCATCGTCGGGCAGGGCGTCTTCATCGTCATCCGTGCCGAGCAGGGACAGCACATCGTCATCCACCACCAGACGGCGCGGGTCGATCGCGCGCCAGTCGCGTTCCATGGGGGAGGCAGGGGTGGCGGTAAAGTCGTCCAGTTCGTTGGCCGAGCGCCAGCCGTCCTCCTCCGCGTCGATCACTTCGGCATCTTCACCAAAGCTCAGCCACGCTTCCAGCACGTCGCGCGCCCCTGCGCCCGGCACCCGGCAGCGCTCGATGCTGTCGCGCACATAGGCACGGGCAAAGGCGTTAGCATGGGCCAGATCGTGGAAAACCCCGACTTCCTCCACGGTATTATCCTCAGCCGGCCCGGAAAGATCCATGATGCGGACTTTCCATTCCTGCGGGGCAGCGGACTGTGGGGTTTCGGTTGTATCGCTCATGGGTGTTCCTGTCAGGATTGGGCGGTTCTGTCCGTGGCGGCACCGACACGCTGGGCCGCGCGCGTGGAGGGCAGGAGAAACTCCCGCCCCATTTTGACACGTTCCTGCCCATTATAAGCGATGATGTCAGCCGTTGCGTAGGTTTCGTTCCACCGTTCGGGAATATAGGAACCGGTGCCTACAACGTCGAGCGGGGCGCGGGCGTCGGCCATGCAGGCGCATTTGGTAACCCCGAACCCCGATGAGCCGATAATCTTCACGCGCGGGAAGCCCGCTTCGTCCAGTGCATCACGCATGGACCAGACTGCTGCGGCGGAAACGCCGGTGCCGATCAGGTAGCGCAGTTCCTTGTCCGAGCGGTAGCGGCGCAGGGCCTGCGGGGCGTGCCGGTTGAGAACCGCATAGGATTCCTGCGGGTTCAGCCCTTCCATGAACCGCCCGCCATGGGTGTCCAGACGCACAGCCATGCGTCCTGCGGCCGCCAGTTCGGGAAAACGGCGGCAGACTGCCAGCGCGTCCGTGATTTCCTGCCCGAAATAATCCACCAGGATGACAAGATCTGTCTCGGGAAAGGTTTCATGGAACATCTCGGCCGCCCGCACGGTCGATCCCGCATAGCCGATCAGGGCGTGGGGCATGGTGCCAAGTCCGTGGGGCGTGTCAAAAAACGCAGCCACGGCATCGTTTGCGGTGCCGACAAAGCCTATCGCACCGTCTCTGCGGGCTGCGCGTCCGCCGACCGATGCCGCATAAGCCATGAGTTCCTGCATTTCAAAACCGGCGCAGTGTCGGGCATCCATGGCCAGAAACTGCGTGCGCGGCAGGGAAAGCGCCATCTGGTAAGCCCGCAGTGCGGCAACACACGGGCTGCCCAGCTTTTGCAGCAGAAGCGTTTCCAGATCGGCCAGATGCGTAAAGGAGCCCGTCACATAAACCAGCGGTTCCCCAGCGCCGACCCATTCGCCCTCAGGGTGCACGATTTCAATCTCACACGGGCTGTTACGCTCGGCCATGACATTTTCGAGCCAGCGCAGCATGAGCGTCGGGGCCGAAATGACGGGTGTGCGGATAAAGAAGGCGTAGGTTACGGCGCAGTCGCCAAAGGCGCTGACAATCCGCCGGGTGCGGTTGAAGTAGGAATCCGTTCTGGAGCGGATCTCCGCATCGGGCAGGGGGGCCGTGACCTGAGCCACATCCACGCCGGGGTGGATGGACTGACTGATGGGGGATGTCATCCGTAGGTGCTCTTTCTGCCTGCGCGTGGCCGCCTGCTCAGGTGGCCACGCATGACCCGAAACGGCCCCCCAGGTCGTTCCCGGTCATGATGATGAAAAAGCGGCCGGGCCTTTACGCCCGTCCGGTCAGTTCCTGCGCGATCAGGAAGGCCAGTTCTAGCGACTGCTCTGCATTGAGGCGCGGGTCGCAGAATGTTTCGTAACGATCAGCCAGATCATCTTCCGTCAGCCTGTGGGCACCGCCCACGCATTCGGTCACGTTCTGGCCGGTCATTTCCAGATGCACGCCCCCTGCGGGAACACCTTCGGCGGCGCAAACAGCAAAGAAGCCCTTGAGTTCGCCCACGATGGCATCGAACGAGCGGGTTTTCATTTTCTGCTGTGTCGAGATGGTGTTGCCGTGCATCGGGTCGCTCAGCCATGTCACGCTACGGCCGGTTTCCTTCACCGCGCGCATAATCGGCGGCAGGAACTGCTCAATCTTGTCTGCTCCCATGCGCGAGATCAGGGTAATGCGCCCGGCCTCGTTCGTGGGGTTGAGGATTTCCGTCAGACGGCGGATGTCATCTACGCTGGTGGTGGGGCCGACCTTGATGCCAATCGGGTTGCGGACCCCGCGCAGGAACTCGACATGCGCGCCATCGGGCTGGCGCGTGCGATCACCGATCCAGACAAAATGCGCAGAGCAGTCATACCATTCGCCCGAGGTCGAATCGATGCGGGTCAGCGCCTGTTCGTAGGGCAGCAGCAGGGCTTCGTGCGAGGTGTAGAATTCGGTTTCGTCTATCTGGGCTGAGCTTTCGGCATCAATGCCGCAGGCCTGCATGAAGGCCAGCGTTTCGCCAATGCGTTCGGCCATGGCGCGGTAGCGTCCGGCCAGCGGTGAGCGCTCGACAAAGCCCAGATTCCAGCGATGCACCTGATGCAGGTTGGCATACCCGCCGCGCGAGAAGGCGCGCAGCAGGTTCTGGATACCGGCCGACTGGAAGTAGCCGGTTTCCATGCGAACGGGGTCCGGAATACGGTCATCCGGCGTGAAGGCTGGCCCGTTGATGATATCGCCCCGATAGGAAGGCAGGCTAACGCCATTGACCGTTTCCATGTCAGCCGAGCGCGGCTTGGCGAACTGCCCCGCCATACGGCCCATTTTAATGACGGGCACCTTGGCTCCGAAGGTCAGCACAACCGCCATCTGCAACAGGACGCGGAAGGTGTCGCGTACAATATCGGCCTTGAATTCGCTGAAGCTCTCGGCGCACGGCCCACCCTGTAGCACAAAGGCCTTGCCCTGTGCGGCCAGTGCAAGCTGCTGGCGCAGGCGGCGTACCTCTCCGGCAAAGACTAGAGGCGGGTAGGCGCTCAGACGTTCTTCCACGGCGGCAAGGGCCGCCGCATCAGGATAAGTCGGAATCTGCCTGACAGGAAACGAACGCCAGCTTTCCGGCATCCATGATGCAGACGTCGGGTTGGGCTGGGTGAGCGTTGCACTCATAACGAAGTTCCCTGTCAATTCTGGCTATTATGGTTGAAATGGTGAAGAAACGGGCGGATAGCAACCCGGCCTGATCGACCTTTTGCGCTCTCCAAGCGTGTCTTTATGTCCAAAACTCATGGATTAGGCAAATTCAGGCCCGGCCTGCGCAGAGGCCGAGCGGTAAGGTAATTTGGAATCTCGGCGGGATGTGCCATAATACCGCCCCGGTAGAGGTGTCGTGTCGTGATGTGCGGTACTGGGTTAGCCATCTTATATTATCAAGTCTTGCGGGGGATGCGCGATGGTGCTGCTGCGTAAATCTGTTGTAAGCGCCCTGTGCGCCGCTGGTATCGGTTTTGTGATGGCAGGAGGCGCCGCATGGGCCGGTCCCGCCCTGACACCGAGTGACTCCATCTCCTTTGCGGAAGGCAATGCCGCGATGGACAGCGGGAGCGGCCAGCGTGCTTCCAGTACAGAAAAGAAGACTGTGCACGGCCATCGCAATCTGCCGCCGGGGTATCAGGATGCGCCGTCCATGGATTTTCAGCATGGTGATGACCCTGACGAACTGGCGAAGGTGCAGCGCGATGCCGTAACCGGCGCGGATGTTACCAAGTATGGCTCAGCCTATCAGGCGTCCAGCCCGTTTGGTACGGGGCAGGTGGGCGATTCCACAGGCAATGGCTGGGTTATTCCGCGCTGACAACAGGCCCGGTTCAGCCGGGCTGACACGAGCCTGACCAGTTTGCCGCTCTGCGTTGGCGGGTCAGGATAGTACGCCCTCTTCCACAATCTGCGCTTCGCTCTGGCCATTTGTCAGGTTCGTGATGCGTGCGCAGATCTCTTCGCGGCTGGTAGCGGGGAGGGTAAGCAGAAAGCGCGCCCCGTCGGCATCAAAGATCGGTGCTTCCATGCTCGCCCCCCATTCAGGCAGGCGGGCCTGCATCAACCCCACGAGCGAAAACGGGCAGTGGAATGTGAGCCGCACCCGTTCGATCAGTTCTTCCTTGGGGGCGGCCCGCAGGCACTCGGCGGCTGTGCCCGCATAGGCACGCACAAGCCCGCCAGCCCCCAGCTTGATACCGCCAAACCAGCGTGACACTACAATGGCCACGCGGTCTATCTTCTGTGCCAAGGCAACCTGAAGGATGGGTTTGCCCGCCGTGCCCGAGGGTTCGCCCGCATCATGGCAGCGGCAATGCGGCCCGATCTGCCAGGCCCAGCAATGATGGGTGGCGTCCGGCCCGGCGGCGGCAATATCCGCTATGAAGGCTTCGGCCTGCGCTACACTGGCGACAGGCATCGCACTGGCGAGGAAACGGCTTTTTTTGATGTCCCGTTCCAGTGAAAAAAAGCCGGTCAGCATCTGTGTCATGCGTGCAGGATATAGGTGGATGGAGGCTTCCCGCAAGCTGTCCCCCACTTTTGGAGAGTAAGGGCCTCTCCCGCAGGTTCATTTATAATGGCCTGCGTATGGGCTCCATGCGCAGTTTATCCAGCTCAGGAAAAGCCGAATGCATGAGACTGGGTTGTGTTGCTTTGTGCCTGTCCGTGTGGCGTGGACGTGCTAAAAAGAAAAAGCAGACAGTGCAAAGTGCGAATGGGCGCTTATCCGTTATTGAGGAATGGAACTGGGCCGCTGCGAGGCTGGTAAATGCCACGCTGCGGAAAAACAGGGGAGGGCGGGCGAATATGCTGCCGTTATTTCGTGGAAAATGGTCGGTGCTGGCTGGGTTTGGCGTTCTGGCGCTGTGTCTGGCGGGTGCTCCAGCCCATGCGGAAGAAGATCCGGGCGATGACATTGACGGGCATAGTCGTCCGGACATGCACAGGCTGGCGGGCAAGCCGCCCCTCCCGCGTGCGCATAAGGACTTCAGCAAATACAAGTTTACCCCGCCGGGCGATAAGGTGGTGGAGCAGGCGGACGCCAACCGTCTGTTGTTCTGGACGCCGGATGGTCGGCCGGACGGGTACGCCCAGCGCCGTGGTAACAGCGTTATCTATTACAACGCACAGGGTGCCGCCATTCGCGTGCAGCGCCTGAGCGCGGAAGAAATGCAGGACCAGTAAAGCAGAACGCCCATACCGCCTGAATGGCGATTATGGGCGTTGCATTGTGGTGCCGGACGGAATGTGACCTGAACTGGCAAGCGCCGTTTTAGCGGCTTTCCATCAGTTCCAGGATGGCGGCTGATGACTCTTCAATGGAGCGGTGGGTTACATCAATCACCGGCCAGTTATGACGGCGGCATAGCCTGCGCGCCCAATGCAGTTCTTCCTGCACTTTTTCCAGGTCGATATAGGCATAATCCGCAGCGTTTTCCATGGGCCGGCGGTCCGGCATCATCTGTGTCAGGCGGTTACGCCGAATTTCGATCAGCCGTTCGGGGTCGAGCGTCAGGCCGATAACCGGCTTTGTCGTTTCAAAAAGCGTTGCTGGCGGCTCTATACCCATGACGAGAGGCACATTCGCGGCCTTTATGCCCCTGTTAGCCAGATAGAAGCATGTGGGTGTTTTGGAAACGCGCGAAACCCCTACAAGAATGACATCGGCTTCATTCAGCCCGCCTGTTTCCTGTCCATCGTCATGAGACAGCACATAGTGCATCGCCTCAATGCGCTGGTAATAGCTGTCGTCCATGATGTACTGACCGCCGGGATGGCCGGTGGCTTTTTGTCCGGTTTCGTCGGCCAGAAAGTGCAGGGCGCTGTCCAGCACATCCAACAGGCGAACCTGCAGGCTGATACAGCCCGCTTCCATGTCAGCCTGGAGCGCGGGGTCTGTCAGAGAAGACATGACCGGCCCCCGATCCGCAGCAATATTACGCAGTACGCGCCTGAGCTGAATCTGGGTACGGATCATGTTCCAGTGACGGAGCTTGACCTCCGTATTGGGAAACTGGGCAATACAGGCGCGTGCGACTGAATCCAGCGTCTGGCCCGTTGCCTCGGAGACAAGATGCAGGGTGAGTGTGTTTTGCATGGCGTCTCATTAAAAATGGCCGCACCCGAGGGATGCGGCCATTTTTTCTTCAGGCTTTGACAGCCTTGTTGTTTTGTTTGGCAAGCGCGGCCTGAGCCGCCGCAAGCCGGGCGACAGGCACACGGAACGGTGAGCAGGAAACGTAATCCAGCCCGACTTCCTCAAAGAAGGAAATCGACAGCGGGTCGCCGCCGTGTTCACCGCAGATGCCCAGCTTCAGGTCAGGCTTTGCGGCCCGGCCCTTTTCCACGCCCATACGCACCAGAGCGCCAACGCCTTCACGGTCGATGGAAACGAACGGATCCTGCGGCAGCAGGCCCTTTTCCACGTATTCCGGCAGGAAGGAGCCAGCATCATCACGCGACAGGCCCAGAGTGGTCTGGGTCAGGTCGTTGGTGCCGAAGGAGAAGAAGTCGGCGCTCTGCGCGATCTGATCAGCCGTGATGGCGGCGCGCGGCAGTTCGATCATCGTGCCGATCTTGTAGGTGAGCGTGGCCTTGCGTTCGGACAGAACGGCGGCGATCACGCTTTCACAGGCCTTGCGCACCAGATCCAGCTCAGCCTTTGTGCCAACCAGCGGGATCATGATTTCCGGGATCACGGCCTTACCCGCCGAAGCGGAGATATCAAGTGCGGCTTCCGTAATGGCGCGCACCTGCATGGCGTAGATTTCCGGGTAGCTGATGCCCAGACGGCACCCGCGATGACCCAGCATGGGGTTGGCTTCCGACAGGGCGGAACGACGGGCACGCAGGCTTTCAACATCCTGACCGAGAGCCTTGGCCACGTCCTGCAACTCGGCTTCGCCATGCGGCAGGAACTCGTGCAGCGGCGGATCGAGCAGACGGATAGTGACCGGCAGCCCCGCCATGATGCGGAACAGCTCGCTGAAATCTCCGCGCTGGAACGGCAGCAGCGCGTCAATCGCCTTGGCGCGGGCTGCTTCGTTGTCAGCCATGATCATCTGGCGGACATGACCAATGCGGTCAGGGCCAAAGAACATGTGCTCGGTACGGCACAGGCCGATGCCTTCTGCACCGAAGCGGCGGGCGGTTTCGGCGTCCTCGGGGGTTTCGGCGTTGGCACGCACGCCAAGGCGGCGCACGCTATCGGCCCAGCCCATCAGCGTTGCGAAGTCACCCGACAGGGTCGGCGGAATGGTGGGGACACGGCCCTTGTATACTGCGCCCGAACCGCCATCCAGCGTCAGCCAGTCACCGGCCTTGAGGGTATGGCCGTCGATCGTCATGGTCTGGGCTTCGTAGTTCACGGCAATGCTGCCAGCGCCCGCCACGCACACGCGGCCCATGCCACGGGCCACAACGGCGGCGTGGGAGGTCATGCCACCACGGGTGGTCAGCACGCCGCGGGCGGCGTGCATACCGTGCACGTCCTCGGGGGAGGTTTCGATGCGAACCAGAATGACATCTTCGCCCTTGGCAGCGCGGTCTTCCACGTCTTCGGCGGAGAAAGCGATAACGCCGGTCGCGGCGCCGGGGCTGGCGGGCAGGCCACGGGTCAGCAGCACGCGTTCGGCCTTGGGGTCAAGAACCGGGTGCAGAAGCTGGTCGAGAGAAGCCGGCGGCACGCGGGTAATGGCTTCTTCCTGCGTGATCAGGCCTTCCTTGGCCATGTCAATCGCCACGCGCAGGGCGGCGGCGGCGGTGCGCTTGCCCGAGCGGGTCTGGAGCAGGTACAGCTTGTTGGCCTGCACCGTAAACTCAATGTCCTGCATGTCGCGGTAGTGGCGTTCGAGCAGGTCACGAACCTTCAGCAGTTCCTGGTAGGCGGCGGGCAGGGCCTTTTCCATGGAAATCTGGCCTTCGCCCGAACGACACTCGGCCATGGGCTGCGGCGTACGGATACCGGCCACCACGTCTTCGCCCTGAGCGTTGATCAGGTATTCGCCGTAGAAAATATTTTCGCCGGTGGAGGGGTCACGGGTAAAGCACACGCCGGTGGCGCAGTCATTGCCCATGTTGCCGAACACCATGGACTGGACGTTAACAGCCGTGCCCCAGCTTGCCGGAATATCGTGCAGCTTGCGGTAGGTGTTGGCGCGCGGGTTCATCCAGGAACCGAACACCGCGCCAATGGCACCCCAGAGCTGGTCCTTCGGATTTTCCGGGAACGCGGAGCCCGTTTCCTTCTCCACGATCTGCTTGTAGCCCTTGACGACTTCCTTCCACTCATCGGCGGTCAGGTCAGTGTCGTCTTCCTTGCTGACAGCGCGCTTGGTCTGTTCCAGCAGGTCTTCAAAGCGGTGGTGGGAAACGCCCAGAACCACGGAGCCGTACATCTGGATGAAGCGGCGGTAGCTGTCCCATGCGAAGCGGGCATCGCCGGAGGAGCGGACAAGGCCTTCAACCGTGGTGTCGTTCAGACCCAGGTTCAGAACAGTGTCCATCATGCCCGGCATGGAAACACGGGCGCCCGAGCGAACCGAGACCAGCAGCGGGGCTTCGGCGTCGCCAAAGCGCAGGCCCATGGCGTTTTCGATCTGGGCCATGGCGGCTTCAAGCTGGGATTCCAGCTCGCCGGGGTATTTCCGTCCGTTCTCGTAAAAGGCGGTGCAGACCTCAGTGGTAATGGTGAACCCTGGAGGCACGGGGAGGCCAATATTGGCCATTTCCGCCAGGTTGGCGCCCTTGCCGCCGAGAAGATTGCGCATTCCGGCGTTGCCTTCGCTCTGGCCAGCGCCGAAACTGTAGATCCACTTGGTCATTTTTGCCGTTCGCTTCGTTTATGGAGTGTCATTGGACCAGCCTGACGACCAAAAAGCACACTAAGGAGAGACAGGACGACAGGTCAGCCGCGCACAGATTTTTTTTCTTGGTTCCCAACAGCGAAAAGTCACCCTTTCGCCTCGCCTTAGCATGGCGCACTTCCCGCTCTCGGGCAATCCCCGTTTTCCCTAAAATTCGGCAGGTGTGGCGCTGGTGCCGCGGCTGGCACAGAAAGCGTTCCACTCGTTTTCGTCCATGGTTTCTATCCCCAGCTCGGCCGCCTTGCGGGCTTTGGAGCCAGCTTTCTCGCCAGTAATCACAAGATCGGTCTTGCGGGAAACCGTGTCGGAAACCTTGGCGCCCATGCGCTCGGCGGTCGCTTTTGCTTCGGGCCGGGTCATGGTCAGCAATGTGCCGGTAAACACAACGGTCTTGCCCGCCAGAGCCCCGCCACCAGCCTGCGGGCTTTCATCGGTGATTTCCAGCACGGCCTGTAGCCCGCTCAGGGTTTCAAGGTTGTGCGCTTCAGCCATGAAGGCGACCAGCTCTTCGGCAATGGCGCTGCCGATGCCGGTAATTGATCCCAGTTCAAGCCGTTCGTCAGAACCGATCAGGGCGGCTGCGCGCATCTGGACAATCCAGTTCGAGCAGGAGCCATAGTGACGCGCCAGCAGGCGCGCATTGCTTTCGCCCACGCGGCGGATACCCAGCGCGTAAATAAAGCGTGAGAGCGAAATGCGCCGTCGATCTTCAATGGCGCGGAGCAGGTTTGCCACCGATTGCTCACCCCAGCCATCGCGGCTACTCAGAGCGGCGGCATGGGTGTGCAGGTGGAAAATATCCACTGGCGTTCGGATGAGGCCCGCCTCGTAGAATTCACGGATACTTTTATCTCCCAGACCTTCGATATCGAAAGCCTGGCGGGATACAAAATGAACCAGCCGTTCCACGACCTGTGCCGGGCAGGTCAGTCCGCCGGTGCAGCGTCGGACGGCCTCTCCTTCCGGGCGGATGGCCAATGCACCACAGACGGGGCAGTGATCGGGGAAAACAAAGGGGGCCTGCCGTTCGGTAGTTGGCGAGGTGGTGGGGGCCACGCCCAGAATTTGCGGAATGACATCGCCCGCACGCTGGATAAACACCATGTCACCCACCCGCACATCCTTGCGGGTGATTTCATCCTCATTATGCAGGCTCGCGCGCGTGACCAGCACCCCGCCGACATTGACAGGCTCCAGATGGGCGACTGGTGTCAGCGCGCCGGTGCGGCCCACTTGAATTTCAATTTCACGCAGGCGCGTGGTGGCCTGCTCGGCCGGGAACTTCCATGCTGTGGCCCAGCGCGGTGCGCGGCCCGCAAAGCCCAGACGGGCCTGCAGGCTGGTGTCGTTTATCTTGTAGACCACGCCATCAATATCATAGGCCAGCATGGCCCTGTTCTGGCTGACCCGTTCAAAAATGGCTTCGGCCTCGGCTGCGCCCTTGACCTGCTCCGACAGCGGGTTGACCGGGAAGCCCCAGTCTTTCAGCCGCTGGAGATACGCCCAGTGGCTGCTGTCCATTGGCTCGGAACTGTAGCCCAGCGCGTAGGCAAACAGGGAAAGCGGCCGGGATGCGGTTACTGTGGGGTCAAGCTGGCGGAGCGAGCCGGCTGCCGCGTTGCGCGGATTGGCGAATAGCCTTTTGTTCGCCGCTTCCTGCGCCTGATTGAGGCTCAGAAAATCTTCCTTGGACAGAAAGACCTCTCCCCGGATTTCGATCAGCGTGGGGTAGGGGGCGGGCAATTGGGCAGGAATGTCGCCCAGGGTGCGGAGATTGGCGGTTACATCCTCGCCTTCCGCGCCGTCGCCCCGTGTTGTGCCCCGTGTGAATATGCCGTTTTCATAGGTCAGGCTGATGGACAGGCCATCAATCTTGGGCTCCGCGACAAAAACGAGTTCCTGGACAGCCGTGCTGTCGAGCCCGAGAAAGCGTGCTGCCCGGCTGACAAAAGCTTCAAATTCCGCCCTGTCGAACACGTTATCGAGAGAGAGCATAGGAACGAGATGCAGGTGCTTGCCAAAGGCACTATCAGGGGCGGCCCCGATAGCTTGCGCGGCACTATCGGTCGGTACGGCCTGCGGATACGCAGCAGCAAGATCATCATAGCGACGGCGCAGGGCGTCATATTCCGCATCGGTGATTTCCGGCGCGGCCTCGCGGTAATAGGCCTCGTTATGGTGAGCGATCTGGGCAGCGAGCCGGGTCAGTTCCGCGTGGGCGCCTTCGGTGTCCAGTTCCGTCGGGTCTGTTCGGTCGGGTGTTTTTGTCATGTCTGTCCCAGCAGGCTTGCCGCGGCGGCGCGGGCTGCGTCGGTTATGGTGTCGCCCGCGAGCATCCGCGCGATTTCTTCGGTGCGCTCTGTCGTGCTCAGCGGTGTTGCATGTGTGACGGTTTGCCCGTTTTGCGTCTTTTTGCCAATCCGCAGGTGGGCGTGGGCGCTGGCGGCGACCTGCGGGCTGTGCGTGACGGCCAGAACCTGAACCGTGCCCGCCAGCCTGCGTAGCCGCTCGCCAATGGCGGCCGCTGTGGCGCCGCCCACCCCGGCGTCGATTTCGTCGAAAATCAGGGTGCCGATGCCCGATTGCCCGGCCAGCACCAGCTTGAGCGCGAGCATCAGCCGCGAAAGTTCCCCGCCCGAAGCCACGCGCGCCAGAGGGCCTGCGGGCTGGCCGGGGTTGGCGGCGATCAGGAATGTCACCTGCTCCATGCCCTGTCGGCTCCACTGCTCTTGCGGCAAAGGCTGGATTTCCACCACAAACCGGGCTTTTTCCAGCCGGAGTGGCTTCAGTTCGCGGGAGACAGCCTGTTCCAGCGCCCGCGCGGCGTGCGTGCGTGCGGTCGTCAGGGCCGCTGCGTGGGTCTGGTACGCTGCCTGGGCAGCGGCTACGGCCTCCTTAAGAGCGTGGAGGTGCTGTGCGCCGCTTTCAAGACCAGCCAGCCGGGCGGCGAGCGTAGCCAGCAGGTCAGCCAGTGCATCGACTGCCACATTATGTTTGCGCGCCATCGTGCGCAGGGCAAAAAGGCGCTCTTCCGTTTCTTCCAGCATCCGAGGGTTTGCATCGGTTTCCGTGGCCAGTCGGGAAAGCAGGTTTTCGGCCTCGGCCAGCGCGTTTTCAGCATTCTCCAGCGCGGTGAGCGCTTCTGTCGCCAGTGCTTCCGAAGCATGTACGTCTGCTTGTGCGCCTTCCAGCACGGTAGAGGCTGCACCCTCCGCCTGCCAGTTAGAGCCTGATGCCGGGAGCAGCCGGTGCAGGGCGCGGCCTGCTGCCCGCAGGGCTGTCGCGGGGGCGGCGGTGCGTCGGTCACGCGGGGTTAGTTCTGCCAGAGCCGCGGCTACGGCCTCATTCCGTCGTTCCGCTTGCTGCAGGCTGTGGCGTTGCCGGGCGAGGTTTTCTTCTTCATCCGGCTGGGGGGCCAGAGCGGTCAGTTCATCCACCGTATGGCGTAGCCATTCCTCTTCTCGTGCGGCTTCTTCCAGAGCGCGCTGGGTGGCGGCTAACTCCGCCGCGCGCTCTTTCCAGATGGCAAAGGCTGTGGCCACGCTGTCTGTCAGGGCAGAAGGCACGTTCGAGGCATCGAGCAGGCCACGATGGGTAGCGGGGTCTGCAAGGCCCATCTGTTCGTGCTGGCCCTGAATTTCGATCAGGCTGGTGGCAATACCACGGAGCAGCGCCAGCCCGACCGGCTGATCGTTGATCCATGCGCGGGAGCGCCCCTCAGGAGAAATGACCCGACGCAGGACGATGGGGTCTGTCGTATCGGCAGAGATACCCTGCTCGTGCAGGAGGGCAAAAACTGCATGTTCAGCCGGAGCTTCAAAACAGGCGCTGACACGGGCCTCCGCGGCCCCTGCGCGAACTAGACTGGCGCTGGCGCGCTCGCCCATGGCCAGACCCAGGCTGTCGAGTAGAATGGATTTGCCTGCGCCCGTTTCCCCCGTGAGAGCCGTGAATCCGTCATGAAACGACAGATCCAGTGCTTCGATAAGAACCACGTCCCTGATGGAAAGACTTATCAGCATCACATCATCCGGCGTTGGGTATGCTTGTCTACTATGGCGACGCGCCAGAGCGGCGTTGGACATAGCCCCGCCACAGCCTGAAAACCGTAGTGGTCAGGATTTTATGTTCTCTATGTGTTCTGGTTTCAAGAGAAAAAACAGAAAAGTCGGATTTTTTGTCGGTGCAGACCCGGTAAAAAAACAGAGTGCACCGACAGAAAAGTTTTATTTCCTCAGGGACGCGCCTGCGCCCCAGATTTGCCCGTCTGGTTCGAGGCAGGCTGCTCTGTGACAGACTCTCTCTTGACCGGTGCTACGGGAGCCGTACGGATGACCATGGGCTGCGCTGCCGCTTTCTGGCCACCAGACAGAACTGGCGGGGGCGGTGCGCTGTTCTTGCCTACACCGGTGCCCGGTTCGGGCGGGTTGAGCTTCAGGCTGGAGCCTGCCGCCTTGCCGGGCAGGGGAAGTTTGTCGTCAAGCAGCTTGTGGCGCTTCAGCTTATTGTAAGCGTAAGCGTACCATTCGCTACCGGGATAATTGTAACCGAGAACAACGGCGGACTTGCGGGCCTGTTCAACAAGGCCGAGATCAAGATAGACTTCCACCATGCGCTCGAGAGCTTCGGCCACATGGTTGGTGGTCTGGAAGTCTTGTACAACGCGCTGGTAGCGGTTGATTGCGGCTTCGTAATTCTTCTCTGTCTGGTAGTAGCGACCCACCAGCATTTCCTTGCCTGCCAGATGGTCGCGGCACAGATCGATCTTGAGCTGGGCGTCCCGCGCGTATTTGGACTGAGGAAAGCGGGTGACGACCTCTTCAAGTGCGTCCATGGATTCGACCGTGCCCTGCTGGTCGCGCTGTACATCAGCGATCTGTTCATAAAAGCATAGGGCGCGCAGGTAATAAGCGTAGGCCGCATCTGTACTTGTGGGATGCAGGCTGATGAAGCGGTTTAGCTGCTGAACCGATTCAGGGTATTTGTTTTCTAGGTAATATGCGTAGCCCTGCATGAGCTGCGCGTTGGCGACATAGCCGGAATACGGGTAGTTCTGCTGCAGGGTTTCGAACTGACTGACCGCGACGGAAAAGCGGCGGGCCTGCAGGGCGTCTATCCCGTTATTGTAAAGCGTTTCGGGTGAGGAAACCTTCGGACTCGTCGGAGCGGCTTTCTGAGGATTGAGAAAACTACACCCGGCAAGCCCCCCCAGAAAGGCGGTTGCCAGCAGGCGCGGCAGGACATGACGGCTCGTGAACGATTTTACAAATGTGTCAGACATACCGGCTCTTCACCTCAGGACGACACCTTATAGAGCATGTGTCCGGGTAAGCAAAGCGAGGATGGGCCTTTGTCTGGCCGCAACCACAAAATAACCGTTCAGGCCGCGACGACAGCGGGTTGTCGCTCGGCGGTATCCCGCCAGGCCTGTTGGTCGGCAAAGAGACGGCGCAGCAGCAGGTTGTTTAGCGCATGGCCGGGACGGTGTCCGCGCACACGGGCACGCAGTGCACCGTTGAACATCGCGAGATCGCCCACCGCGTCCATCATTTTGTGGCGGATAAATTCATCTGCGCTGCGCAGGCCCGCGGGGTTGAGAACGCTGCCGCCGTCCACCACAATAGCGTTGTCGAGAGAGCCACCCAGAGCCAGCCCCATCTGGTGCAGGGCATCAATCTCAGCCTTGAGGGTAAAGGTCCGGCTGCGGGAAAGCTCGTTGCGGAAGCTTGCAGGCGTCAGTTCGAGCGAGAGAGTCTGCTGTCCAATGGCCTGAGCGGGAAAGTCGATGCTAAGGGAAAGATCAAGCGCAGCGCCCAGCCCGGGAGCGGGGTTGGGTAGCAATTCCATGAAGGATTCGCCCTGTTCGACCCGGACGGGGCGGATAACCTCGACAATCCGTCGTGTGGCTGTCTGGGGTTGTTGCCCGGCGCAGTCAATCAGGAAAACAAAATCCTGAGCCGATCCGTCAAAAGCCGGAATTTCAGGGCCATCGACCAGAACAAGGGCATTGTCGATATCGCAGCCGCGCAAGGCCGCCATAAGGTGCTCGACTGTCGCGATCCGATTATCCGGGTTTGCGGTTTCTCCCACGGTCGTGTTCAGCCTGGTATCTACCACGCAGTCATAACGTGCAGGAATGGGGGCGGCTTCAGGCAGGTCGGTGCGCTGGAAGGCGATGCCATGTCCGATCGGCGCAGGTAACAGGCTGATTCTGATCCTCTGGCCACTGTGCAGGCCGATTCCAACGGCGGAAATCGGCTGCCCGAGCGTGTGCTGGAAAGATCGCCCCGCTCCGCGTCCACCACCATCATGACGGCGCGGCGCGGAGGAAGGTTTTTTTTCCGACAATTCGGAGTTCAGCTCAGCGTTCCTCAGCAGGGTGTCCATCGCTGCGGGCATCCTCATAGGTTCAGATGGCAGTTACGTCTATCATAACGCTTAAAGTCTGCCTGCGGCTGAGGCGAGTCACTGATTATTGCGTTGTGTTTCAAGCCTTTCGTGCCCGTTGCCCAGACACGAAAGGCGTGAGTGACTAGCGACGAAGGAAAGCGGGGATTTCCAGCCCGGTTTCGCCCTCGGCAGGGCGTGCACCGCTATTCTGATCGGCAGGGTTTACCGTCGGGTGGCTCTGCACCGCCGGTTCCTGTCGTTCATCATGGGCAGGGCTACGACGGAACGCTCCTGTCACACGACCGAACAGGCTACGTGCGTTAGGGTCATGCGCGGGCTGTTCGGCCGTACGTGGCGGTTCGGTAAACAGGTTGGCATGGCGCGATGCTGGAGGTGCTGCCTGAGGGTGGGGTGCATTTGCATGCCCCGGCAGGCTATCGGCCGCAGGAGCGTTGACCTGACCGCCAGCCGGTGCCGCCTGAAATGCCTGCGGCGGCACAGTCTGTGCAGGAGCGGCGTAGGCGGCGGGCTGTGCGGCCTGAGCCTGTAAGGAGGGGGCGGACGCCTGCGCAAAGGTCTGCGGCGTTTGCGTCACGACGGCAGGCCCAGTGCCGGTAGCCTGAACTTCAGGCGCGACTTCGTTATTGACTGCGACCAGATGCGGCCGCTCGGCAGTAGCGTCGATACCCGTCGCCACCACGGAAACGCGCACGCGCCCGTTCATTTTTTCATCAATGACTGTGCCGAAGATCATGTTCGCGTCTTCGGGGACTTCCTGACAAATTCGGTTGAATGCCTCTTCTGCTTCGAAGAAGGTCATGTCCTCGCCGCCGGTCACGTTCACCAGAAGGCCCTTGGCGCTGTCCATGCAGGTGTCTTCCAGCAGGGGGTTGGAAATCGCCTTTTCGGCGGCTTCCACGGCGCGGTTTTCACCTTCGGCCTCGCCCGTACCCATCATGGCCTTGCCCATTTCGGCCATGACACTGCGGATATCCGCGAAATCCAGATTGACGTAGCCGCGCTCGACCATCAGATCGGTAACGCCGCGCACGCCCATGTTCAGCACCTCGTCCGCCAGCTTGTAGGCTTCACGCAGGGTGGTGCGTTCGTTGGCGATACGGAAAAGGTTCTGGTTGGGAATGACAATCAGCGTATCGACATACTGCTGAAGTTCCTTGATCCCTTCGTCAGCCACCCGCGCACGGCGCTTGCCTTCGTAGGAAAAAGGCTTGCTGACCACGCCAATGGTCAAAATGTTACGCTCGCGCGCCATGCGCGCAATGACCGGTGCCGCCCCCGTGCCTGTGCCGCCACCCATGCCGGTGGTGATAAACACCATATGCGCACCGTCGAGATGGCGGGCGATTTCATCAGCAGCTTCTTCAGCCGCAGCGCGACCGACTTCGGGCTTCGCGCCTGCGCCAAGGCCGTGCGTCAGGTGCGGGCCAAGCTGGATGCGGTTTTCAGCAAGGCTGCGTGTCAGGCTTTGCGCATCGGTATTGGCGACAACAAATTCCACTCCCTGCAGGCTGGATGCAATCATGTTGTCAACCGCGTTCGTCCCGCCGCCGCCAACACCGATAACCGTAATTTTCGGTGAGAAATCAGAATGTGTCTGGGGCGGGACAGTCAGGTTGAGTGTCATGGGCATCTCCCGAAAGGCAACGGGTTGGTGGTTGTGGTCGGGCGGGTCTGAAAGAACCGAAAGAAAAGTTTTCGTGACTCTATCAGCCTTTGCGCTACCAGATCAAACCCTCTCGCGAATAAAAGCAACAAGTTTACGCAAAAAACCGCTGGGTGGGCTCTCGCGAAATTCAATATCCCCAAAGGGGCGCTCAGCGCTGGCTGCCCAGAACAGCAGCCCCGCCGCTGTAGCAAAACCGGCGGCGGCAGCAGTATTTTCTGGCAGATTGATGATATGTTTGGGTCTGCCAAGCCTGACAGAGCGCGTGAATGCCGCCCCTGACAGCCGCCCTACGCTGACGGGCGCTCCAAGAATACGTTCGGCCAGGGGGCGTATGCCATCCAGCAGCGAGCCGCCGCCTGTCAGCACAATGCGTCCGCTGGCCGCCATGCCAAGGCCGGCGCCGTCCAGTTTTTCGCGTACGAGTTCAAGCGTTTCTTCCATGCGCGGGCGGATGATGCGGCCAAGCTGTGCCCGCGATATCTGCTCGAAATGCGGCACGTCATTGCCCAGCAGTTCCACCGTCAGCAGTTCGTCCTCCACATCGGTGGAAAGGTCGGCGCTGCCGTAAACGGTTTTCAGGCGTTCGGCATTTTCCAACGACGTGCTCAGCCCGCGTGCGATGTCGCGGGTGACATGCAGCCCTCCCACGGCAATCTGCGCCGTATGCAGGATCTGGCTGTCGCCAAACACTGCGAGCGATGTTGTGCCACCGCCCATGTCCACAACAGTTGTGCCCAGTTCGCGCTCATCCGCATCAAGCACAGACAGACCGGAGGCGAGGGGAGAGGAAACCAGTGCCTCGACTTTCAGTTCCGTTCTGGCCAGTACGGTTTCCAGGTTGAGAAGTGCGGTGGTGGCCGCGTCGATGATATGCAGGCGCGCCTTGAGCGTTTCGCACAGATGCCCGCGTGGATCGGACACGCCGTCGGTATCGTCCACGGTAAAATCAATGGGCAGCGTATGGATGACTTCGCGCCCCTGTACTGCGGCCTGTAGTCGTCCTTCCGTGACCACACGGCGTATGTCTGCCTCCGTGACCACGCGCCCGCCAATAGGCCAGCGGACGTTGAAAAGGCGGCTGGCCGGGTGCCCGCAGGAAAGGTTGACCACCACCCGGTCTATAGGCCGTTCCGCCATGGTTTCAGCCTGTGCCACCGTGGCGCGGATAGCGGCTTCAGCCTCTTTCAGTTCCGTAATGGCGCCGCCTTTTACCCCTTCAGACTTGCGCCAGCCATAGCCGCGCACCCGCAGGGTGCCGTCAGGCTCGCCCCGGCCTATCAGGCAGGTGATCTTGCTTGAGCCGATATCCAGCACCGCCGTATAGCCGCTACGCCATGCGTGCGCGCGCCGGTTTTTCTCGGCGGGCGGCAGTGGCAGGGGAGCGCGACTACTGTTGATGCCCGCGGCCTGACCGTTCTCAGCCCGACGTGGTGGCGTGCCGGTTGCGGGGAGGGCGCTATGCACCAGGTCAGTCATTGGGCGGGGTCTCCATAGCGGCGGGGCTGTCGGTGTTAATGTGTAGAGGGTTGCGCGCTCTTGGAGGCGCCGGCGGTCTGGTTGGGGGCGGTTTCTGCCGGTGGAGGCGGCGGAAGCTCCCGGATGGTCAGCCTGTCGGGCAGGCGCATGTCAATCAGCACGACGGGACGATCCAGCAGGTGGGTCGAAGCCTGAAAAACGGCCAGCCGGTGAATGGCCGGAGCTTCCTCACCTTCAGGCAGGAGTACGGTTGCGCCGTCGCGCAGGCTCAGGTTCCAGCGTCGGTCGCTTACACGTACCGCAGCAGTAACGCGGCTGCGTACTTCGGGTTCCTGTAACAGCGTGTCGATCAGCCCCGAGGCGGCGAGATTGGCGCCGTCTCCCACGACCAGAGGCAGGTGCAGGAAGGCGGCTGCATCCTTGGTGCTGCCGTCCTGTCCGGGTACGGGTTTGCCCAGTCGGTCTATCAGTTCAAAGTGGCCCTGATGCTGCCACACAGCATAAGGCGGGCGCTCGACAAGCGTGACGTCAATTTCGCCCGAGAGATGGCGCGCTACACTGGCATGATCGACAAATGGCAGCGCGTTGAGGCGCTCACGCGCGCCAGAGACACTGAAACTCAGGATTGGCGCGCCAACCCGCGTATTCAGAGCCTGCAGAACGGCGTTTTCGTCAGTCAGGTTCGCCCCGGTGATATTGATGGCTGTTACACGCAGGGCATTTGTGCCCAGCAGCCGGTCACGCAGGGGAGAAATCTGCTCCTGCACGACGGGCATTTGCAGGGCGTACCATCCACCTGTTGCCAGTAGGCCAATAAAAACAAGCCCCCCCACAGGTCGCAGCAACCGTTTTTGCCGCCGTAGGAACAGCTTCAGGCGCGAGGGACGATCCGGACGGGGGGCTGCTCTCATCGACGGCAGGCGGCCTGGTCAACGAGCCAGTTGCACAGTTCGGCATAGCTGATGCCGCAATAGGCGGCCTGTTCAGGCAGGAGCGACGTGGGTGTCATGCCGGGCTGGGTGTTGACCTCAAGCAGCACAAGACGCGGGGCGCCGGGCTGCGTATCGTCCAGCCGGAAATCCGCGCGGGATGCGCCAGTGCACCCTAGTGCACTGTGTGCCTCCACCGCGATCCGCATGGCCTCTGCGGCGGTCTGCGGGTCAATACGGGCGGGGAGTTCGTGGCGCGATCCGCCTGCGGCGTATTTGGCGGTGTAGTCGTAAAAACCCTCGCCGTTTCCACACGGGGTAATGTCAGTTACGGTCAGCGCGCGGTCTCCCAGAACACCGACAGTAATCTCGCGGCCGGGGATGAAGGCTTCCACCAGAATCCGGGGGCCGTAGGCCCACTCCCGGGCGATGGTTGCGCGTGTGTTTGACCCTTCGCGGATGATGGAAACCCCGACGGAGGAGCCTTCACTCACCGGTTTGACCACGTAGGGCGGCGGCAGGGGATCAGCCTGAGCCAGCGTGTCGGCATCCAGCACCATACCTTCGGCCACGGGGAGGCCTGCGGCCATAAACACGGCGCGCGCGGCCGCTTTGTCCATGGCCGTGGCTGAGGCGCGCACGCCCGAGTGCGTATAGGCCAGCCCCATCCAGTCCAGTATGCCCTGTATGCACCCATCCTCGCCAAAACGGCCATGCAGGGCGTTGAACACGACATCGGGCTTCTGGGCGTCCAGCGCCGCCACCAGCGTTGCCAGATCGGTTCCCGCATCCAGTGTGGACACGTCATGTCCGAGGCTGGCCAGTGCTTCGGCTACACCACGGCCGGAAGCGAGGCTGACCTCCCGTTCGGAGGACAGGCCCCCCATAAGGACGGTAATACGGCGGGGGCTTGTCATTGTTCTAGAGCCTTTGTCTTGCCAAGACGCTTGATTTCCCACTGGAGCGATACGCCGCAATGCTGCGCCACGCGTGCGCGCACCTCTTCCCCCAGACCCTCGAGGTCGGCGGCGGTGGCATGGCCGAGGTTGAGCAGGAAGTTGCAGTGTTTTTCGCTCACCTGAGCCTCCCCCATCCGCAGGCCGCGACAACCAGCGGCGTCGATCAGTTCCCACGCTTTGCGCGAGGAAACAGCCGGATCGGGGTTACGGAATGTGGAACCACCCGTGCGTGCGCGCACCGGCTGGGTGCTCTCGCGTGAGGCGCGGATTTCGGCAATGCGCGCGGTAATGTCCGCGGGGTTCGCTGGGTTCGCGCGCAGGCGTGCGCGGGTGACAGTCGCCCCTTCCGGCAGGCCGGAACGGCGGTAGCCAAACCGCAGGGCAGCGTTGTCCAGCCGGAGCAGGGTGCCGTCGCGGGTGACGATTTCGGCCCAGTCCAGAACACTGGCAATATCGCAGCCGTAAGCGCCGGCGTTCATGCGTACGGCCCCGCCGATAGCGCCGGGAATACCACTGAGAAACTCCAGCCCGCCAAGTCCGGCGGCGGCAGCTTGTTCAGCCACGGTCGCATCCAGGCACGCGCCGCCCACCACCAGGGCGTTTTCTTCTACCTCAATGGCCGCAAAGCCCCGTGCGAGGCGGATGACAAGCCCTTCTATCCCACCATCGCGGATGATGACATTGGAGCACGCCCCCAGTGTGGTAACCGGCAGTTCAGGCGGCAGGCGCTGCATGATGGTCGCCAGATCCTGCGCATCTGCCGGCTGGTAAAGCCATTCCGCATTGCCACCAACGCGAAACCAGGTGCGCGCGCCCAGAGGCGCCTGCGGGGTTAACCGTCCTTGCGCCTGAGCAAAGGTGTGGCGCACCATTTCATCCAGCGTAGGAGTCATGCAGCACTACCGCCTTTATGCTCCGCCTTGATGGCTGCAAGCTGCGCGGGTAGGGCCTGGGCCCAGTTGGTGATTGTGCCCGCGCCCAGACACACGACATAATCGCCAGGTTTGGCGATGGCGTTAATCATCTCGGCAAGGTGCTCGGGGCTGGAAAGCGGGACTACGGAACGGTGTCCACGGTCGCGCAGTCCTTCAATCAGACGGTCGCGGTTGACATCAGGCAGGGGCGCCTCGCCCGCTGCGTAGACATCGGCCACGATCACGGTGTCCGCGTCGTTCATGCAGGTGCAGAAATCCGCGAACAGTGTTTGGAGGCGCGAATAACGATGCGGCTGCATGACCGCGATGACACGGCTCGCCCCGGCCTGCCGTGCGGCCTTGAGCACGGCGGCAATTTCAACCGGGTGGTGGCCGTAATCGTCGATCACGGTAATGCCGCCTGTCTCGCCCGTGCGGGTGAAGCGACGCTTGACGCCGCGGAAGCTGGCCAGACCCGAGCGGATGACATCGTCGCTGATATCCATTTCCGTCGCCACGGCCACGGCGGCCAGCGCGTTCTGCACGTTATGCGCGCCCAGCATGGGCAGGCGGAACGGCCCAGCCTTGCGCGTGCGGCGGGTGGCGCGGTCTGTCAGCGTGACTTCGAATGTGGCGCCCAGCTTGTCGGTAATCAGTTTTTCGGCCCGCACGTCCGCCTGTGGTGAAAAACCATAAGTGACAACACGATGGTCTGACAGGCGCGGGATCATCTGCTGCACGGCGGGGTGGTCGATACACAGCACGGCAAAACCGTAAAATGGCACGTTGGAAACAAACTGGTCGTACCCGGCTTCCATGGCCTCGGCGCTGCCCCAGTGGTCAAGATGCTCGGGATCCATGTTGGTGACGACCGAAATGACCGAAGGCAGGCGCAGGAAGGAGCCGTCGCTTTCGTCGGCTTCCACCACCATCCAGTCACCCTTACCCATGCGGGTATTGGTGCCGTAGGCTTCGATAATGCCGCCGTTGATGACGGTGGGGTCGAGCCGGGCGGCTTCCAGCACGGCGGCGATCAGCGATGTGGTGGTGGTCTTGCCATGTGTGCCGCCAACGGCAATCGCCCAGCGCAGGCGCATGAGTTCGGCCAGCATTTCCGCCCGGCGCACAACCGGGATCAGTCGGGCGCGGGCAGCTACAACCTCGGGGTTGTCGCGGCCTACGGCGGTGGAAATCACCACCACCTGCGCATTGCCCAGATTATCGGCGCTGTGGCCTACCGTTACGGGAATGCCCGCCGCGCGCAGGCGTTTGACATTGGCATTTTCGGCAATGTCTGAGCCCTGCACGGAGTAGCCCAGCAGGCGCAGCACCTCGGCAATGCCGGACATGCCAATGCCGCCGATACCGACAAAATGAATGGTGCCGATGCTCAGGGGCAGCGCTCTCATGGGCTGGTTTTCTTCTCGTTGGAGGGTATTGGGGCGCAGGAGGGAAAAGTGTGCAGACATTCTTCTACTACATTGGCCAAAAGTCTGGCCGCATCAGGGCGGGCTAGTGTCGCGGATTGGGCAGCGGCGTGGCTCAGCCCCGCAAAACCGTTACCAGCATCCAGAAGCTCACCCAGAAGGGCCGACAGGGCGCGGGGCGTGAAATCAGCCTGACGGATCATCCATCCGGCTTCGGCATCCGTCATGGCGCGGGCGTTTTCGGTCTGTTCGTCGCTGGCCGCGATGGGCAGCGGCACCAGAATGGCAGGCCGTCCGGCGGTGGTGATTTCCGCAACGGAAGACCCACCGGCCCGCCCGATAACCAGATGGGCCGCGCGCAGGAGAGCCGGCACATCATGCAGGAAAGCTTCAACACGCGCGTTAACGCCAGCCTGTTCATAGGCGGCTCGTACGGCGGGAATATCATCCTCGCGCGCCTGTTGGGTAATGACCAGCCGTGCACGTATTGAATCGGGCAGAAGTGCTATGGCGGCAGGCACGACATCGGAGAAAACCCGCGCCCCTAGCGAACCACCCCAGACCAGCAGGGAAATCCGGTCGGTGGGGGCTGTCCAGCCTTCACCCGCCAGGGCTGCTATGGCAGGGCGCACAGGCATCCCGGTCAGCACGGTTCGGTAGCCCAGTGGCAACCGCGCCACGGAGGGAAAGGAGGTAGCGATGACATCCGCGAACCGGGCCAGGGCTGCATTGGCCTTGCCCAGCACGGCATTGCCTTCGTGGATGACAAGGGCTGGATGGTGGCGGCCCATCATGCGCGCACCCAGCAGCGGTGGTACGGACGGATACCCCCCGAAGCCGACGACCACATCCGGGCGGATTTCGGTCATGAGCGTGCGGGCACGCCAGGCTCCCAGAAGCAGGGTCAGTCCGGCGCGCAGGGCACGCAGCGGGCCACGCCCGGCAACCCCAGCACCCGGCAGAATATATTGCCGTGCCGTGGCGAACACGCCGCTTGTGCGCTTGCCCGCCCGTGCATCTGTCATGAGCACAAGGGTATGGCCGCGTTCAGCCAGAATGGTGGCCAGCGCTTCCGCCGGGAAAAAATGACCGCCCGTGCCGCCAGCGGCAATGACAATGGTGCGTGGAGTGCTGGGCTTCATGCTGATCGCCAGTGTCTGAGTGTGGTCACAAATCCATCATCCGTGCCCGTGCCACCTGTCTGATGGCGCGTGAGCGCGAGTACCATCCCGATAGCCAGCGCTACGGACATGGCGGACGAGCCACCATAGGAAATGAATGGCAGTGTCATGCCCTTGGTCGGAATAAGATGCAAGGAAGAAGCCATGTTGACAAATGCCTGAAGCCCGAACCCCGTCACCAGTCCTGCCGTGGCTACAATTACAAAGGGATCGCTCTCACGCATCAGGCGCAGCAGGGTGCGTACCACAATCGTCGTAAACACCATGATAATGAGCAGGCACACGACCAGACCGTATTCCTCGCCTGCCACAGCAAAAACAAAGTCTGCATGGGCGTCCGGCAGCAGGTCCTTCACTCGGCCTTCACCTGGACCGCGCCCTAGCAGGCCGCCGTTGCCGAAGGCGCGCATGGCGGTGTCGATCTGGTAATGGTCACCCACATCGGGGTGCAGAAAGCGTTCCACACGTGAGCGGACATGCGGGAACACGAAAAAGGCCGCAACGCCGCCCCCCATCATCAGCCCGACCCCCGCCCCCACCAGCACCAGCGGCAGGCCGTTGACGAAAAGCTGGGCCAGAAACACGGCAGTAATGACGCTCAACATACCGATATCGGGCTGGGACTTCAGCAGCAGGGCAATCAGTAAGTACAGTCCGCCTGCAATCGCCGCGCCCGGCAGGATACCTATGCGGCGCGGACGGGTAAGCAGCCAGCCGGTGACAACGGCAAAACAGGGTTTGAGGAACTCGGATGGCTGGAGCGACATTAGCGGCAGGGCAATCCAGCGCCGCGCGCCTTTGATTTCCACACCATGAACAAGGGTCAGCATGGTGGCGCCAAGCATCAGCGCCCCGCCAACCGCCGAGAGGATCAGTACCGTCCGGCGTTGTAGCGTGGAAACGGTAAAAACAATCAGCCCCGCGATCGTCAGAAACTCGACCTGCTTGAGAATGAACATGTTGCGCGATGCGCCGATACGCACCGCCACCGCCGGGCTGGCCGCCAGCATGAGAATATAGCCGAAACCGATGAGGATGAAGGCGCAGATCAGCGTGGTGCGGTCCACATTGCGCCACCACCGTGCGAAGGGCGAATCATCAAGGCGGGAGTTGCCGGACATTATGGTCTGTCCTGTGGGGCGGACAGGTCGGCGGCCTGCGCCAGTGCGGCAAAGTGCTGGCCACGTTCCTCAAAGCCGGAAAACTGGTCAAAGCTCGCGCAGGCGGGCGACAGCAGTACGACGGGCGTCTGTGTTGTCTGCGCCATGGCGTAGGCTGCGGGCACGGCCAGGGCCATGGTGTGGCACAGAGTGTACGGCACATTATGCGCGCTGAGCGTAAGGGCCAGTGCTTCGGCATCCTGCCCGATCAGAAAGGCATGGCGAACCCGCCCGAACAGGGGGGCCAGCGGCTCTATACCGCCCGCCTTGGCAACGCCTCCCGCAATCCAGATCAGATGGTCGTAACAGCCTAGCGCACGGGCGCTGGCATCGGCATTGGTGGCCTTGCTGTCATCCACAAACGCTACGCCATGGCGGGTGGCAATGAGTTTCTGCCGGTGCGGAAGCCCTGTGAAGCTCAGAAGCGCGGCCGCCGAGACACTGTCTTTCACCCCCAGAAAATGTGCCACAGCCATGGCGGCGGCAGCGTTCTGGGCGTTGTGGCTACCGGGCAGCGCCGGGCCGGGGACAGCGCATTGCACCCCGTCATGCCAGATCGCGCCGTTATGGCCTGACCATGTGTATCCGGCCTCTATGCCCGATACGGTTTCGCACCGTGCCGGACCGTGGCGCAGGGTTTTGGCCAGAGCGCGGCTTGGCGCGTCATCCATGCCAATCAGCGCGAGATCGTGTGCTGTCTGGTGGTCGAAAACATGCGCCTTGGCGCGGATATAGCCTGCCATGTCGCCATGGCGGTCAAGATGGTCGGGGGTGAGGTTCAGCAGGCAGGCCACATCAAAATGCAGGCTGTCCAGCCGTTCCAGCATATAGGAGGACATCTCCAGCACATAAACGCCGTTATCAGGCAGGAGCGGCAGGGCCAGTGCAGCGGGGCCAAGGTTCCCGCCCGCCGCAACCGGCACGCCTGCTTCGGCCAGAATATGGGCGACCAGCGTTGTGGTGGTGGATTTACCGTTGGTGCCGGTAATGCCAACAAAACGTGCGGCACTGCCCGCCTTGCGTACGGCGCGGTAGAGCAGTTCGGCATCCGACAGCACAGGCACGCCCGCCGCCAGAGCCATGGCCGCCACCGGGTGCGGGGAGGGCAGGACATGGGGAATGCCCGGCGACAGCACGAGGGCGTCGTACCCTGCCAGCGTGTCAAACGGGGCGATGATAATGTTGCGGGCAAGGCCTGCGCGTTCGGCCTGTTCACTCAGGGCTTGCCGCGTGGCTGCGCCATCATCCCATGCCTGCACATGTGCGCCGCATCCTGCCAGCGCCATGACAGCGGGCAGGCCGTTGCGGCCAAGGCCGAGCACCGCATAACGCTGCCCGGCGAACAGGGTGGGAGGAAAGCCGTTCATCGTAGCTTCAGCGTAGCCAGGCCGCACAGGCCGAGAATGATGGAAATGATCCAGAAGCGAATGACAATGGTGGGTTCGGTCCATCCCTTCTTTTCGAAGTGATGATGGATCGGCGCCATAAGGAACACCCGCCGCCCGGTGCGTTTGTACCAGCCCACCTGAATGATGACGGACAGTGTTTCCGCAACGAACAGCCCCCCCACAATGCACAGCACCAGCTCGTGCTTGATGGCAACAGCAAGCGAACCCAGCGCCCCCCCCAGCGAGAGGGAGCCTGTATCCCCCATGAATACGGCGGCGGGCGGCGCATTGAACCACAGGAAACCAAGTCCGGCTCCCACAAGGGCGGCGCAGAACACGGTCAGTTCACCCGTGCCCGGCACGGCGTGTACCTGAAGATAGTCCGCAAAAACGTGGTTGCCTACCAGATAGGACAGAATGGCAAAGACAAGAGCCGCTGTGACCACAGGACCGATGGCCAGACCGTCCAGCCCGTCGGTAAAGTTCACCGCGTTGCCAAAGCCGGTAATCACGATCATGGCGAAGAGCGGGTAAAGCGGACCGAGCGGCAGCAGGAGATCCTTGGCAAAGGGAAAGGCGAGCTGGCCAGCCAGTTCCGGCGGCATGAGATATTGCAGCCAAATCCCGCATAGAAGCGAGAGGGCGAACTCGCTGCCCAGACGTGCCTTTTTGGACAGGCCATCAGTATTGCGCCGCGCCAGCTTGCGGTAGTCATCCGCAAAACCAATCGCGCCGAAACCCAGCGTGGTCAGCCATACCGCCCACACAAAGCCATTTTCCAGATTGCCCCATAGCAGCATGGAAATGCTCAGCGCGATCAGGACCAGCACACCCCCCATGGTTGGCGTGCCCGCCTTTTCCACCAGATGCCGCTCCGGCCCGAGTGCGCGGATAGGCTGCCCGCCGCGCTGGATGCGGCGCAGCATGGCGATGAAGGGACGCCCGAGCATCAGGCTGACACCAAGGGCTGTCAGGCAGGCACACCCTGCGCGAAAGGAAATGTAGCGCAGCAGGTTGAGCAGGGTGACGTGCCCGTCATGGATCGTGTGCGAAACCAGCATGTAAAGCATCAGACGGCTCCTTCGATCGAAGGAGCGTGCGCGGGCATGGCTTCCAGTTCGGCGATGATGTCACGCATACGGCTGCCCAGACTGCCTTTGACCAGAACGGCATCACCCGCACGCAGGGCGGCGCGTGCCAGCGGGGCAAGAGTGGCGGCTGTTTGTGCCCAGGCACCCTGCCGGGCTGGGGGCAGGGCCTCGAAAAGAGTTTTCATATGCGGTCCGCAACAAAAGACAAGATCGGCGGACATGGCGGCCGGTTCTGCCAGCGCACCATGTTCGGAGGTGGAAAAATCGCCCAGTTCACGCATGTCGCCCAATATGGCGATGCGGCGTTGGGCGGGGATGTGCCGTAGCACGTCCAGTGCGGCCCGCACAGAAGCGCTGGACGCATTGTAGCTTTCATCCAGCAGGGTAATGGTGCCGCCGCACAGGGTGCTCAGCGCGCCGCGTCCACGTCCGGGGCGAAAGGCAGCAAGGGCCGCCGCCGCAGGGGCCAGGTCGGCTCCCAGTGCCGCGCAGGCTGCCAAGGCACTGGCGGCGTTGCGCACAAGATGCGTGCCGGGGGCGGCCAGATGCACGGCAACGGTTTCTGGTGCCTGCCCGCTTGCCAGCCGAAGGGTGAAGTCGGAGCCATCCGGCCCGGTGCTTAGGTCCGTAATCCGGGCGCTGCTGTCGGCTTTCAGTCCGCAGCTCCACACAGTGGCGCGGCTACGCCCTGCGGCCTGTTTGATCAGGTCCATGCCGTGCGCATCATCCGGGACAATAGCGATAGCGTCTGTGGGCAGGGCGAGCAGCAGCGAGGCTTTTTCACGGGCGATGGCGTCCAGACTGCCCATATGGCCCAGATGTGCTGACCCGATGGTGGTGATAATGGCGCAGTGCGGGCGCACCAGAGTGGCCAGCGGCAGAATTTCGCCCGGATGGTTCATGCCGATTTCGCTGATGCAGAATGCGGCGTCACGCGGCAGGCGGGCAAGGGTAAGGGGCACACCCCAGTGGTTGTTGTACGAGGCCTCGGCCGCGTGGGTAGGACCGCAGGTGCTCAGACACAGGCGCAGCATGTCCTTTGTGGTGGTTTTGCCGACACTGCCTGTCACGGCCACCATACGGCCGGTAAAGCGCGCGCGCGCGGCCTGTGCCAGCGCGCGCAGGCCGTTCATGGTGTCGGGCACCAGCAGGATACGCGGGTCAGGCGTGCCGGGGGCGTCATGCGCCAGAACGGCAGCGGCCCCCTTGTCCAGTGCCGCGCGGATATGGGCATGACCGTCGCTGTTGTCCCCCATCAGGGCGATGAACAGGTCGCCCGGCTGCAGGCTGCGCGTGTCGATGGAAACACCGCTGATACTGTGTACAGGAGGCTCATGCGACGGCCCGGCCTGCATGAAGCGGCCTCCGGTTGCCTGTTCCAGTTCCTCGCGTGTCCACAGACTTGTCATGTCTGGTCCGTTTCCTTCCGTGCTAAGGAGTGCGCGTGCCTGGACCCGGACGCGACTTCCTCCCCGTTCAGTGTTGCCGTTTCCGTCCCTGTCAGGGAACGAATGACGCTGGCGTCGTCAAAGGGCAGAACCGTGTCCCCCACGATCTGGCCCTGTTCATGGCCCTTGCCGGCCACGACCAGCACATCGCCCGGCCCGAGCAGGCTCAGCGCCTCGGCTATGGCGCTCCGCCGATCCGCAATTTCAAGGGCATCGGGCGCGCCCGCGCGGACGGCGGCGCGGATGGCGGCGGCGTTTTCCGTGCGGGGGTTATCGTCGGTAATAATGGCAAGATCCGCGCCTGCTGCGGCTTCCTGCCCCATAAGCGGGCGTTTGCCGCGATCCCTGTCCCCACCTGCGCCAAATACCACCACCAGCCTGCCCAGCGCATGGGGGCGGAGCGAGGCCAGCAGGCGCGCGAGTGCATCGGGCGTGTGGGCGTAGTCCACATAGGCGCTGGCCCCGTTGGGCAGGACTGCCGCGCGTTCCATCCGCCCGCGCACGCCCTTCAGGCTGGGAAGCAGGGCCAGCATGGTTGAGAGGGCGGCATCGTCTTCAGCCGCAAGGGCTGCGGCCAGCAGGGCGTTATCGGCCTGAAAACGTCCCGGCAAGGCGAGTGTCAGCGTATGGAGTTGCCCTGCGCAGGACAACTGGAGTTCCTGACCATGCGGCACGGCGCGATGCGCAAGAAGGCGTAGCGTGTCGCCCTGTTCGCCCACAAGGCGCAGGCGGAGGTTCCTGGCCCTGGCAATATCCCTGATCGCGTCCAGCGTGGAGCTGTCCATATCCGCATTGGCGGCGGCCAGCCCGCCGGGGGGAAGGATATCACGCAGAAGGCGCAGCTTGGCCTGCCGGTAGGCATCCAGCGTGCCGTGATAATCCAGATGATCCCGCGTGAGGTTGGAAAAACCCGCAGCACTCAGGTGCAGCCCATCCAGCCGCCCCTGTTCCAGCCCGTGGGATGAGGCTTCCAGCGCGACATGGTGCACCCCGGCCTGTTCCAGCGTGGCCAGTGTTTGGGCCAGCGTAACCGGGTCGGGTGTTGTCAGGGAAGGTAAGCGCAGGCCCGTGGGGTTGGCGCCGGTCAGGCCAAGTGTGCCGATGGCCGAGGCGCTGAACCCCTGCAAAGCCCAGAGCTGGCGCATGAAATCCGCCGTGCTGGTTTTACCGTTGGTGCCGGTTATGGCGGCCAGATGGGCTGGCTGTGGTCCGGCCAGAGCCGCCGCCATGAGTGCCAGTGCGCGACGGGGATTTTCACATTCCAGCAACGGGCGGGGCGGTGTGCCCTGCGGCCACGCCGTGCCGGGTGGAGCGAGAATGGCGCAGGCTCCAGCCTGAACGGCGGCGGCGATGAAACTGCGGCCATCCGCATGGCTGCCGGGCAGGGCCGCGAACAGCGTGCCGGGGCGCACGGCGCGGCTGTCCGCTGTCAGGGCGCTGACAGGGATTGTCTCGGGCGATACGCCGGGAAGGACAGGCGGCAGGTGGGCTGCAGCCATCAGGCGGGAAAGGGGCTGGCTCATTCGTCCATCTTTTCCGTTGTGGCTTTGCGCCGTTCGGCCAGAAGGTGCTTGCGGGCTCCAGCCGTGCTCTGCTCCTGAGCCGTGTTCAGGTCTCGGGCTTTGCGTGCGGCGGCTTCCATCTGGCGTGGGTCGCCGGGGTCGTTCCCTGGTCCCAGCGGGCGCACACCGCGCGGCACGGGGGGCTGCATGGGGATGGCCAGTTGCGCTTCGATCTGGGCGGCATGTTCGGTATCAGGAAAAATCTGGAGCATGGGGCCAATGCGCGAGACAATGCGCGAAACCGTGGGGGCGGCGTTCCAGCCTGCTGTTGTCCAGCCGTGGGTTTGAGGTGTGGCCTGTGGGCTGTCGAGCATGACATACACCGCGTAATGCGGAGCATTCATGGGGAAAATGCCCGTAAAGGCGGAAATGTTCACATGCTTGAGATAGCCGCCATGTGGGCCGATTTTTTCCGCTGTGCCGGTTTTCCCGCCTACGAAATAGCCCGGTGATTCCGCCGTGCGGCCCGTACCCTGCGTAACGTCGAGCCGCAGAATGCGTCGTAGCAGAGCTGAAACGTCTGGCGAAAGCACACGCGGTCCCTGCGGTTCAACTGGAGCATCGGTCTCGGTTGCGGCGGCTTGTGCCACGGAGGGCTGCAAGGGGGCTGCAACCGAGGCCAGACTGTCCGGCGGGGTGGCTGCTTCGGTCTGTTCGCTTTTGCGGCTTTCAGCGTCCAGCAGGGTAGGGGTGACGAGAATGCCGCCGTTGACCGTGGCGGCTGTGCCCCGCACGATGGCCAGAGGCGGTTCGGCCACACCGTGTCCGAAGCCGACTGTCATGGTGGTGGCAAGCCCCCACTGATGCGGTACCAGCGGGCGGGCGGCTTCAGGCAGTTCCACCGGCACAGGAGCAAAGAAGCCCATGTCGCGTAGCCATTCGGCCTGACGTTTGCCTCCTACATCCAGGGCAATATGGGCGGCCGCCGGGTTGGAAGAGTAGGCCATGACTTCGGGCAAGGTCAGCCATGGCGAAAAATGGTCGTTCTTCATGTCGCGGATGGTGAAGCGACCGATCTTGAGGGGCACGGAGGAAAAACGGTCCCAGACATGGATGGTGCCAGTCGCGAGCCCCATGGCGGCGGTCTGGAGTTTGAAAGTGGAGCCGGGCTCATACAGCCCCGTGACAGCGCGGTTGAATCGTTCGTCGCTGGTGGCGTGCGCAAAGGTGTTGGCGTCGTAGTCGGGCAGGCTGACCATGGCCAGAATTTCACCCGTGCGGACATCCATGACAATGCCGCACGCGCCGATGGCCTGATATGTCTGCATGGAGGCTGCCACCTCTTCACGCACGGCGGACTGGATGCGGATATCCAGCGACAGGCGCAAAGGGCGGTGGTCCGATAGCAGGCGGGCGTCAAAATGCTTCTCGACCCCGGCAATGCCGTGGTCGTCAATATCCACGGCACCCAGAATCTGGGCGGCCATACGGCCCAGCGGATAGTGCCGCTGCTCGCCGGGTTCGAAGTAAATGCCCGGAATACCGAGGTTGTTGATAGCCAGTTCCTGCTGTGGCGAAATATTGCGCGCGATATAGACGAACTGCTTGGGCAATCCGAGCTTGCGGGCGGTCTCCTGCTCGTTCAGCGCGGGCAGGACGCGGTGGAGTTTGCTGGCGATATCAGCCGGGTCGATCAGCTCCTGCGGGTTAGCGTAAACCTGCGCCACAGGGAGGGAGAGTGCGAGTGTCTGCCCGTTGCGGTCCATGATAGGCGCGCGATGCACCTGTGGCAGGGAGAAATCTCCTGCCATGCCCCCTTTGGGGTCTATCTTGGGGATTTCGGGCACTTGCGGTGCGATCTGGCGTTTTTCTGGCGCCATGGGCCGTATGATGGTGGCCAGCGTCAGCTTGGCCGCCACAACGATGAACAGAAAGCAGAAAAGACTCGCCGCCCCCAGAAGCCGGGCGTGCATCTGTTCCCTGCGTGCCTGTGCGCGCAGGGAACCTTCTGGTGTGCCTACCGGTCTCGCGCTGTTGGACTCATGGGGCGGCGGCTTCATGGCAGGCGGGAAACACTTTCGGTTCGAGGGACATCAGCAGGTCAGGTCAGTTCGTGACAGGGACCGGCGGTGGCAGGCTGTCGCCCCCGCGCCCGAGCAGAGACCCCCCCATATACCCCGAACTAGCGCGTGCTTCCATATAGCCGCCACCCGATGTGGTGGCACGGTGCAGGTGCGGATGCCATGAGGCAACGGTTGCGGGCAGCGGATGACGGACGGGTGCGGGTTCATCCGGTGTGGTGCTGCGGGCTGCAACCATACGGGCCGGAGCTGCAGACCCCACCCGGGTGCGGGGCTTCAGATCCATATCCATCTGCGTTGATGCCAGTTCCGTCCGGGCCGTGGCGTGGGCCGCTTCGGCACGGTGCGAACCTGCTGCCTGAATGGCGGCCAGCAGGGATGCCCCGCTGCTGGCAGTATCAGCCACTCGTGGATGAGGCGTCGGTACTGGAGCAGCCGGAGGGGGCGCGCTCACATGCTGCACAGGGGCCGGTGCAGGGCGGCTGACAGGCGCCGCGCTGGCTACAGTCATGATCGTGCGTTCAGGCTGCGGCCGTGCTGCCGGGCTGACCACAGGCGCGGAGGCGCTGGCCACGCTCACGTGTTCGGGCTGTACGTGCTGGGGCGGGCTGGTGAGGGGAGCCGGCGCGACGGTCTGCTCATGCGGCTGGCTGGCTGATGCATCCGCCATTGCGACAGGTGTCGGAGGGGTTTTGTTTTCTTTCACCGGTGCGGGCAGACGGTTGCTCAGGTCTGCCATGCGGACAAACTGTGTCGGCTCCATGATACGCAGATACGCTGCGTGGTGAGCCGCCAGATCCGTCAGCCGTTCCGGCTGGTTTTCCAGGGTCCATTCCGTACGCAGCATGGCTGTCTGGGTGCGTACATGCTCGGTTTCATGAACGATCCTGGAGATCTGCTGATCCAGCAGGGTTGTCTGATGCTTCTTGGCATACAGGAAAAACCCCGAAGCGATCGCGAGAACGGCACAGCAGCAGGTAAAAGGACGTGGCAGCATGATCAGTTCTCTACGACCGAAGATGGCGCAGTGTCGGGACGCCTGAGGAGCGCGCGCAGCCGGGCGCTGCGTGCACGGGGATTGATGCGACATTCCGTCTCGCCGGGGCGTACGGCTTTGCCTGTCAGGGTTTTGAAGGCAGACTCTGCGCCCTGGCTCATGGCAGCGCGCGGATCATGGCGGGAGAAGGCGGCATCGCGTCCGGTTGCGCGCTGGAACGCCCGCTTTACCAGTCGATCTTCCAGCGAGTGGAAGGACACCACCACCAGGCGGCCACCGGGAGCCAGAAGTGTCAGCGCCTGTGTCAGGCCGCGTTCGATTTCGCCCAGTTCGTCATTGACGGCAATCCGCAGGCCCTGAAACGTGCGGGTGGCGCCGTCCAGCCCCGAGCGATCGTGCGGCACGTTGGCGCGGACCAGCTCCGCCAGTTGCAGCGTGCTGGTAAAGGGCTCTTCCGCGCGGGCGGTAACAATCGCGCGGGCCACGCGCCGGGCGTGCCGTTCCTCACCATAGAAATGGATGATGTCGGCCAGTTCCTGCTCCGAAGCCGTGTTGACCAGATCGGCTGCACTCCGGCCCGATTTTTCCATCCGCATGTCAAGCGGGCCATTGTGCCGGAATGAAAAACCCCGTTCGGCTTCATCCAACTGAAAGGATGAAACCCCCAGATCCATAACAATGCCGTTGAAAGCGGGCGCGTTTGCGGCCAGCGTCAGATCGGCCATGCTGCCAAAGCCGCCGTGCAGCATGTGCAGGCGTCCGCCCTGTCCGTGGCTTTCCAGAGCCGCGCGCAGAGCGTTGCCACGGGCAATGGCGTCCGGGTCGCGGTCGATGGCCCAGAGCGTGCAGGCGGCGGTGTCCAGAATGGCGCGGGTATAACCGCCCCCGCCAAAGGTGCAGTCCAGCATGGCATCGCCATCGGTGGGGGTCAGATAGTGCAGCACTTCCGCCAGCATGACAGGCACATGCCCGGCCTGTGGCAAAAGGTCGGAAGCCAGCGGGAGGGTGGCGGCATTCATGGTGTGCTCTCCCCCCGACCTGCTGTGGCATGGCCCGCTGCGGGGATGCTGACGCGGCGGGATTTCTGGCGGGCGTCGGCACGGCGCAGGCGCGCGGCTTCAGGCTCCCATATCTGGAAAATGCGCCCCAGCCCCATGAAGGAGACGAGCGGGCTGCCGCTTAGCCCCGCATGTTCCCGCAGGAAGTCCGGCAGGATGATCCGTCCTTCGCGGTCGGGGTCCATCGGGTAGGCATCGGCATACAGAGCGGCGGCGAGGTCGTCATGTTCATCGGAGAACATGTCAAGCCGGTCGAGCGGCTCTGTCAGGCGGGCGAACGCTGTGGCGGGCCACGCCTCGATGCAGGGCAGGGTATGGGACGGGCGGAGAATCATCAGTGCGTTGCCCTCCGTCTGCTGGTCTCTGAGAACGGTGCGGAACCCGGCCGGAATCGAGACGCGTCCCTTGGCGTCGAACCGATTCTCATGCGTGCCGAGAAAGACGCCCACAGCGATCAGAAATCCTTCCCCACCAATGCTTTCCTGCCCTGTGTCGTGGGACATGTAGGGCGGATAAGCCACACCATATGGCCTTGTTTTGGGATAGCATGGGATAACATGGGAAGTAAATCAAAAAGGAAGAAAAAACACCGGAAAACAGCCATTTATTAAGTATTGTTAGCTTAATTTCTCGGGCTGGCAGGTAATGTGTTCAAACAGAGGCCGCGCCTGTTGCGGCGCGGGGTATTCTGTTTGCGTTCACGTTTGGGTTTTGGTCGTGCGCTAACAGGTGCAGGCGGGGGTTTAAAATGCCAGACGGTCTGTAAGCCGGGTTCTGTCTGGCCCAAAAGGGCCTGGACGGTCATTCCTCTGGGGCCCCCCTTGCGGAGGGCCTCACGCAACCAACCCGAGCGACGGGGCGGGAGAACCCCTGAAATCCATGCGGATTTCGGCCGCTCCTATTCGGTCTTGCTCCCGGTGGGGTTTGCCCTGCCTCCTCTGTTACCATCGGAGCGGTGCGCTCTTACCGCACCGTTTCACCCTTACCTTCAGTCTGTCCCATGATTTCCCATGGCAGACCCGGAAGGCGGTCTGTTTTCTGTGGCACTTTCCCTAAGGTCACCCTCGCCGGTCGTTAACCGGCACCGTTCTCCCGTGGAGCCCGGACTTTCCTCCATCACGCATTCGCATACGCAACAGCGACCGTCCGACCGTCTGGCCCGCGCACCCTGCGGCGGCTGGCGGCGCAGGTCAAGGGGCTGGTATGCGATACTGGTTTTTGCCTGAAAAAACGTTAGGCTCTGCCTATGTCCGAGTTGCAGCAAACCTCCGAGCCCATGTCCGGTGTGTCTTCGGCCATTCCGGTCTATGCGCCGCCACCCGTGCGGCCCAATCTGGCCTCGCGCCTTCTGCTGTACTGGCTGGCGTGGCAAAAGCGCCGCCGCAGGCAGGCGGCAACAAAACAATGCCCACCGACCAATGCCGGTGATGGCGGTCGGGAGCGGCCCAGCCCCGCAGATCACGAGGTGCAGGCGCATTTTCTTAAGGCTCTGCGGCGGGGTATGGATACGCCTTCCTTTCCTGTCGGGCTGTCCTCCCTTCCGCTGCGTAGGGTGGTAACGCTCAGCGTACCAACAGACGCGGGAGAGCTGTCGGCACGCCTTTTTATTCCGCGTGGTTCCGTGCGGGGCGCCGTGCTCTACCTGCATGGCGGCGGGTTTGTGCACTGTGGCCTGAACTCGCACCACGGTATGTGCTGCCGTCTGGCACGGGCTTCAGGGGCGGCGGTGCTACTGGTGGATTACCGTCTGGCGCCTGAGCACCGTTTTCCAGCGGCGGTGGAGGACTCTCTTGCGGCCCTGCGTTGGCTGGCGGGTGCTTCCGCCCGCTACTGGGGCGGCAGTGTGGCCGTGGCGGGGGACAGCGCGGGGGGTAATCTGGCGGCTGTGGTGGCACAGGAAGCACGCGCGGGTGCAGCGCCGCTACCCGTCATGCAGCTTCTGTATTATCCGACCCTGTACGGGCGGCGGCTGTTTCCCTCGCACCAGACCTATGGCAGCGGGTATTTTCTCTCCCGCAAGTCCATGGAATGGTATGCAGAGCAGTATATCAGCGGCGAGCAGGACTGGGATGACACGCGCTTTGCCCCTGGTGGCCATCCTGACCTGTCTGGTCTGCCTCCTGCTGTGATTATTACGGCGGAATGCGATCCACTGCGGGATGAAGGGGCTGCGTATGCGCATGCCCTGCGGAGGGCAGGTGTACGGGTGCTCTACCACTGCTACCCTGGGGCCCTCCATGCGTTCCTGAATTTTTACGCCTTTATGCCGTACGGCAAGGCGGCCTTGCGGCTGGGCGGTGCAGCCCTGCGGCAGGCTTTCAGGCCGCCGGGCGCGCAAGAAACTTAAGGGATAGGATGAAACTGCCCCGGTGAGTTCTGGTCGGACAGCACCGTGCGCTCCATCCGGTTGACCTGCAGGGTAAACAGCTTGGGCAGTTCCCCCTTGGGGCCGGGGCAGGACTCCGAATGTTTTTCCATGACATCCATCCGGGTGGCAGTAGGGGCGTCATTGCCGTTGACGATGAACAGCAGGCACTCGGGTCGATCGTGTGTCATGCCGTTATGGGTGATGACAAGCCGCAGGTGACGGATCAGGGCCGTATCGTCAAACCAGCTTTCCGGGCGGAACGTATAGCGGTCCACCAGCCGTTCCATCATGCCACTTTTGCTCAGCCCGATCATGAGCAGGGCGAGCGGGAGCGCAAGGGCAATCCGCCGCAGGGCGTGCTGGCGCAGGGTGCGTTTGCCCGCAGGGCCGCGCGGCGCTCTGGCCAGCAGGCTGCTGAGTGATTTGACCCACTTCGGGCCTGTAGGGGGTGTGGTGTTGGGGGAGGTCATGTCAGCATATCCTCGTGCCATAGGGCGCCGTCACGCGCCAGCAGCGCGCGGGTGGAGGGTGGCCCCCAGCCGCCTGCCGCGTAGGGTTCAAGGGGGGTGAGGCCCTGCCGCCAGGTTTCAAGGATCGGTTCTACCCATTTCCATGAGGCTTCGACCTCATCGCGACGGATGAACAGCGCCGGGTCACCCCGCACGGCGTCAAGCAGAAGGCGCTCGTAGGAATCCTGATACGAGATGGAAAACTCATGCTCGTAAGACATGGAAAGCGTTGCGTTGCGAACGCGCAGCCCCCCGGCGCCGGGGTCGCGCACGCCTAGAACAAGCGCCAGTTCACCATGTGGATCGATCCGGATGACCAGCCTGCCGGAAGACGGCATGTTGGTGAAAATCGGCCAGGGTTGGGGGCGGAACTGAATGACGATTTCGGTCGTCTTGGTGGCCAGCCGTTTGCCCGTGCGCAGATAGAATGGCGTATTGCCCCAACGGGCAGTGCGGATTTTTGTGCGGATGGCCACAAAGCTTTCCGTGTTGCTCGCCCGGCCTGTGCCGAGGTCATGCGTATAGTCGGGCACATCCTGACCTTTCAGCCGCCCGGCCGTATACTGCCCACGAATGACATTCTGCCGCACCATGTCGGGGGTCATGGGGCGCAGGGCGTTCAGAACCTTGAGCTTTTCATTGCGCAGGTCATCGGCCCGGAGTGATGCTGGCGCGTCCATCGCCACCATGCACAGCACCTGTAGCAGATGGTTCTGCACCATGTCGCGCAGGGCGCCTGCCTCGTCATAATAGCCGCCGCGTCCGCCGATGCCCACGGTTTCCGCTGCCGTGATCTGTACATACTCAATGGCCTCGGTCGACCAGAGCCTTTCCAGAACCGGATTGGCGAAGCGCAGTGCCAGAATGTTTTGCACGCCTTCTTTGCCAAGGTAGTGATCAATTCGGTAGATTGATTCTTCAGGAAAGAAGCGGCCTACCTCGCTATTGACCTCGCGCGCGGTGGCAAGACTGGTGCCGATGGGTTTCTCCAGTACCATACGCGCGGACGGGCTGATCAGGTCGTGGGTTGCCAGTGCGGCACAGATCTGGCCGTAGAGCGAGGGCGCTGTGGCCAGATAGAAAACGCGTATCCGTCCGGGGTCGGGCAGAGCTTCGCGCAGCGACGGCCAGTCGGATTCAGGGCGTGTTGCATCAAGCTGGATATAGTGCAGCAGGTCGATAAAGTTGCGAAGCACCTCCTGATCCGCCGCCACGTCCGGGGCGAATTTGTGCAGGTATTCCAGAATATACGCGCGGAATGCTTCTGGCGTGTAATCCGAGCGCGCGACACAGATCAGGCGCGTATCCTGCCCGAACTCCCTGGCATGGAACCGGCGCAGGAATGCGGGCAGCAGCTTGCGGCGTGTCAGGTCACCGGTTGCGCCGAAAATGACGTAATCGAAGGGTTCCGTACGGTTGACGAGCGCCATAAGCAGAGTTCCGGCAGGGCGGGCAGTATAAGCCGCTGTAGAGGAGGACGGGTGCTGTTCGTAAGGGAACGCGCAAAGTTACTGCTGTGCTTATGGGAGAGGCATTGCCCGTTTGCAAGAGTGGCCTTGTGTGGGATCATTGACCCCATGCCCGTGCCGCGATAAGCCCGCGCCTTCGTGGCGCGTCTGTGGCGCGGAAAGACATGATGCTAACGAGAGGGCTGCTTGATATGGATGGCGAACATTTCTCCGGTGATGAAGATCCGGCAGCAGGGGGCATTGCAGCGGATCGGCTGCGGAGCATTATCGAACGGGTCGAACGCCTGGAAGAAGAGCGCAAGGCGCTCGCAGGCGATATCAAGGATATTTTTACAGAAGCCAAATCTGCCGGGTTTGATGTAAAGGTCATTCGTCAGATCATCCGCATTCGTCGGCAGGAGCCGGCGGAAGTGGAAGAACAGGAAACGCTTCTGGATATCTATCGCCGCGCGCTGGGTATGTAAGCGCGCAAAAGCACGGATCGGCTTGCCATGACATCGTTCTCCTTTCCCGAGTGGATGCCTCTCTGGGGCCAGTTGCTGATGCTGGCGGGGGGTATTCTGTTCGGAATGGCGTTCATGATGATGCCTTTTGCCGTGTTCGGGGTGAAAGGCAGGCTGGCCGAGCTGTCGCTTCAGGTCGGTGAGCTTCAGGCGCAGTTGCGTGCCCAAAGCCTGCGTGAGCCAGTCGCGCAGACCGCACCAGCGCCCCCGAGTGATGACGCCGTGCGCAACGCATCCGTTGTTGGTATTATGGTAGAGGAAGTCCATGCGGCCTTCCCGTATGAAGGACAGCAGGATAACACGCCTCCACAAGCGACCGCAGGCGGCGTGTCCGGTAATGTGCCATCAAGGGATATGCCACTAAGGGAGCCGCCGGTACTGGTTGCGTTGCACACGCCCCGCGTGTCCGATGCGTATGAACCAAGGCAGAGCGTCCCGCCCATACCGTCTCCCGCTGTGGCACCCCGGCCGGAAGGCTGGCGTGAACAGCGTATGCCATGGCACGAGACCGAAGGCGCTCCAGCAGATTCTGTGCCGGAGACAGCGGCGCAGATTATGCGTCGGCAGCGCGCGCCAGATGCCAATCAGCCTGTCTGGCGGCCCGACTTTTCACAGGAAAGCAGTGCGTACTCTGCGGCGCGGGAGAGGGGGGCGAATAGTGCAGGCATATCCACACCTCTTTATCCCCTTCGAAACGAAGAGCGGCCCGAGCGGACAGAGCCTACTCTGAATTGGCCGGTCAGAGAACGACGAGATCATCACGATGGATGAGCTCGTCCCGGCCTGAACGCCCTAGGATATTGGCAACTTCCGTGGACTGGTGCCCCGCGATGCGGCGGGCATCTTCTGCATCATAAGCAGCCAGCCCATGTGCTAGAATCCGACCGGATGCGCTGACGACATCAACAAGGTCGCCCTGCGAAAAAGCGCCGCGCACCTCCACCACGCCTGCGGGCAGCAGGGAGCCGCCGTGCTGTAGGGCTTTCGCCGCACCGGCATCCACCACAATTTCCCCCACTGGGTTCAGGCTCCCTGCAATCCACTGTTTGCGGGCGGTATGAGCATGAGGCTGGGGCAGAAACCACGAGCACTGTGCGCCGTCCATGAGGGCGCGCAGGGGATTAAGCGTTTTGCCCAGAGCAATAGCCATGGCGCAGCCCGAGCGTGTGGCAATGCCGGCCGCCAGCAGTTTAGTGCGCATACCGCCGGAGGAATAGCCGGGCGGCGGTTCGCCCCCCATGGCCTCGATTTCAGGTGTCAGGCTCTCAATAACCGGCAGGTGGCGGGCGGCGGGGTTGGTACGGGGGTCGGCTGTGTATAGCCCGTCTATATCCGAGAGCAGGATGAGTTGGTCAGCCTCGGTCATCTGTGCCACGCGGGCTGCTAAACGATCGTTGTCACCAAAGCGGATTTCCGTGGTGGCGATGGTGTCGTTTTCATTGATGACGGGAATGCAGCCCAGATCAAGCAGGGTCGTGAGCGTTGCGCGTGCGTTCAGGTAACGGCGGCGGTCTTCTGTATCATCCGGTGTCAGGAGCAGTTGGGCGGCTGTCAGCCCCTGTGCCGAAAGGGCATTGCTCCAGGCCTGCGCCAGCTTGATCTGTCCTACGGCTGCAGCCGCCTGTTTCTCGGATAGCCGTAATGCGCGGTCTGTCAGGCCAAGACTGTGCCGCGCCAGCGCGATGGCGCCGGAGGAAACTACGCTAACTGCCGTGCCCTGCCTGCGCAGCATGGCGATATCCTCCGCCACGCTGGCCAGCCAGGCCTGACGGGGGGCAGCTTGCTCCGGGTCAACCACAAGCGCGCTGCCGATCTTGATAACCAGCCGCTTGGCATGGGCGAGAGAAGGGCGGGTAGCGTCGCGCATCGGAAGTTCCCGGGCTTGGTCGGTGTTGTGGCGTGGCCTATGCCCCTGTCAGGCACGGGCCGGGTTTGAGTTAGTTGCTGGCGTGCCGGGCTTCCTCGCGCGCACGCGTGACGGCATCGAACATCATGCGCAGGAGTTCAGGCACACCCTGATGCGTTGCGGCTGAAATCAGTACGACAGGGGCGCCGCTGGCTTTCTGCAGGGCGGCGCGCCGGGCTGAAGCCTCACGCGGGGTCATGGCGTCATTCTTGTTCAGGGCGATGATTTCTGGCTTTTCGTCCAGTCCGCCACCATAAGCCGCGAGTTCATTACGGATGGTGCGCCACGCCGCCACGACATCCCCCGCCGCGCCATCAATCAGGTGCAGCAGAACCGCGCAGCGTTCCACATGGCCCAGAAAACGATCACCCAGTCCCGTACCTTCATGCGCGCCTTCGATCAGGCCCGGAATATCGGCCAGAACGAACTCTTCTGTCATGGACAGGCGCACAACTCCGAGCTGGGGGTGCAGTGTGGTAAACGGATAATCCGCGATTTTGGGACGTGCCGCAGAGACAACGGACAGGAAGGTAGACTTGCCAGCATTGGGGAGCCCGACCAGCCCCGCATCCGCAATCAGCTTCATGCGCAGCCACACCCAGCGTTCTTCACCGGGCCAGCCCTTGTCAGAACGGCGTGGGGCGCGGTTGGTGCTGGTTTTATAATGGGCGTTACCATAGCCGCCGTCGCCGCCGCGGCACAGCGTTACGCGCATTCCCGGCTTGTCCAGATCCGCCAGCATGGTCACGCGGTCGTCATCCATGATCTGGGTGCCGATCGGCACTTTGATGACAACCGCGCTTGCGGCGGCTCCCGTCCGGTCAGACCCGGCGCCGTTTCCACCCTTGCGGGCGCGGAAATGCTGTGTGTAGCGGAAGTCGATCAGCGTGTTGAGGTTCGGTACGGCTTCAAAAATGATATCGCCGCCGCGCCCGCCGTTGCCGCCGTCCGGCCCGCCGAATTCAATATATTTCTCACGGCGGAAGGCGGTTACGCCATCCCCGCCGTCGCCCGAGCGGATATAGATCTTTGCTTGATCAAGGAATTTCATGCGTAATCTCCAGCCCGGACAACGAAAAAGGGCCGACCCTTCCGGCTCGGCCCTGTTCCTGCCCCAGCCTGACCAGATAATGGCCAGACTGGAAACGTGTCCTGTTTATTCAGCGGCCAGCGGCAGCGCGTCAACAGAGACATGCACCCGGCCTTCTGCACGGCGCTCGAAGCGCACGTTGCCATCAACCAGTGCAAACAGGGTGTGGTCGCGGCCAACGCCGACATTGCTGCCAGCCTTTACCTTCGTGCCACGCTGACGGATAATGATGTTACCCGCAATAACCTGCTCGCCACCAAACTTCTTGACGCCAAGGCGGCGCCCGGCGCTATCGCGCCCGTTGCGGGATGAACCGCCGGCTTTCTTTTGTGCCATGACCTAAACTCCTCCGTGGGTCGTAACCAGCCTGTCCCAAGAGGGATCAGGCGGCGTTGATTTCCTGAATGCGCAGAACAGTTACCGGCTGACGGTGACCGTTTTTACGACGGCTGTTCTGCCGACGGCGCTTCTTGAAGATGATGACCTTCTTGAGGCGGTCCTGAGCGATGACGGTGGCCGTAACCTTTGCGCCAGCGACGGTGGGTGCGCCGATCTGGGTGCCGTTCTCGCCGCCAACGGCCAGAACGTCTTCAAAGGTAATGGTGGCGCCAGCTTCGACTTCCAGCTTTTCAACTTTCAGTACCATGTTGGGCTCAACCCGGTACTGCTTGCCGCCGGTGCGGATGACTGCGAACATGAACTCTACTCTCTTTCCGATCTCTTGATTTGCGCGGTGCAGTGCACAGGCGCAGAATCCTCACGCTTTTTCGTCTTTGGCCGTCCGGCTTGGCGCGGCATGGTTCCATCTTTGTGGATCAAGCTGGGCTTTTAAGGGGAATCTCTCCCCAGCGTCAACAGGAAACTGAAAATGCGCGCAGGGCTCTTGCACGCCACCTCAAACCGTGCGTATAAGCCCCACCCATGGAGAGGTGCCGGAGCGGTCGAACGGGGCGGTCTCGAAAACCGTTGTGCGAGCAATCGTACCGAGGGTTCGAATCCCTCCCTCTCCGCCAAATTTCCCTTCCCACCCAGCCGCCAGCGTCCCGAGCAAGGTGGATTTCGATCCCATGACGCGGACTTCGCTCTCGTCGGCCTCGACGCGCTGGGTCAGCGCGCGCAAATGATCCCGCCGATAACCGTCTCCCTCGAGGTGGATATGCTCGCGAGCGGCTCGGGAGAATTGGCAGATCGTCGCGGGGTTGACGGTATTGTGCCGGAACTTTCATGTTTATATTGAAGCAATGGATTCTGGTTGGCTCCGCGGTTGTGCTCGCAGCGGTAGTAGCTGTCAGCGGGGTTTATTTTGCGCTTCCAGTTCAGGCTCCTCCCATAAATCCATCTGTCGACTATATCGTGGTCGAAAAGCATCTGCATATGATGCAGCTACTTGATCACGGCACGGTCATAAGGACTTATCGGGTAGCACTTGGGCGGGGTGGCAAAGAGGCCAAATCCATAGCGGGCGACGATAAAGTTCCGGAAGGAACTTATCATATCGTAGGACGAAACCCACGCAGTGCTTTTCACCTCTCGTTGCGTATTGGCTATCCAACTGAACAGCAAAAACGGATTGCGCAAGGGCTCGGAGTTGATCCGGGCGGCGATGTCATGATCCATGGCATTCGTAATGGCCTTGGCTGGCTTGGAGGACTGCACACGAAAGTGGATTGGACACGCGGGTGCATTGCCGTGACTGATTCTGAGATAGAAGAAATTTGGGAGTTGGTCCCCGACGGTACCCCGATTGAGATCAAGGCCTAACGCCCGCTCCCCCTGCGGAACCTAAACTTACGCAGATCAAAAAAAGGCGTTGCAAAAGCGGCCTTCACCGCACGGTTACAACGCTCGCAGGCCAGCTTCTGCTTCGATCTGGAGATGCTGTCGTTGTCAACCTGTCACAGGGCATCCACATGGACACATGTGCATGTTTGACGGTAGCATTTGAATGTAAGGCTTTAAGTGGTTTCGTGGATTGTATCGTAGGCTGGTATATTGCAATGAAAAACCAAGCTATAAAATTTACGGACATCCATAATGGACTGAAAATACTAAGCATTTGCGCTTTTGTCTTTTTTCCGCTCTGTGCACATGCTCAGAGCACAAAACCAGAGCAAAAAGTTCTTGAATTTTATCAAAAATACATGACTGCCTGTGCTCAGCCATTTCTAGAACAACCAAACCTTGAGTTGGATGGTTTGTTCTGCAATATGGATATAAAGAGTTATGTCACACAAGAATTATATAAAAAAATAGTCCATGCTTATAAGGCTGGAGTTTACGGTGATTTGGCCGGAGATAGTGATTATTTCACACATACGCAGGATTTTAGTGTTCAATGGACTTCCGGCATGAAAGCCACAGAGATAGAGCAAAGCCGAAATAACTCAGTTGTTCGGCTTTTCATGCGCTTTCCGAAGGGGGCTGGTGCGTCACGAGCCGTATGTGTCAGATTACAGCGTGACGGAAATGACTGGAAGATTTACCAAGTAGACCCATCTCTCGAGACTTACCTGCCTGAGTGTAAGGGTAAATAAGTAATTCGTTAAAGCGATGAAGGGGTTGAAGAGCCGTTGACACGTGTTTCCGCTTCCCGAAGCCAGGCACAGTGGACGATGTGGATGGAGTATTCCGCCTGTCCATCGGAAAGAATGTTCAACCCCTCCGCATTTATGGCAGCATTGACGCCAGTTTCTGGAGCTGGGGGGTAATTTCTTGATCATCGAGAAAAGAACCCAGAAAACTGTTACGCGCCAATGTCACACAGGCCTCGCGAGACAGGTTGCGCGCCTTGGCGACCGCCCGATAATTGTCGCCTATATAGCCACCAAAATATGCAGGGTCGTCTGAGTTGATTGTGGCGCGCAGCCCACGCGCCAGCATACGGTCAATCGGGTGGTTATGCAGATCGTTCACGACCTGTAGTTTATGATTGGAAAGAGGGCATACCGTCAGCGTCATCGCTTCTCGGGCAAGGCGCGTTGTCAGTTCGGTATCTTCCAGCGCCCTGTTGCCGTGGTCAAGTCGATCAATATGCAGGAGGTCCAACGCTTGATGAACGTATTCTGGCGGCCCCTCTTCACCCGCGTGGGCCACGCGTTTTAGCCCGGCCTTTCCTGCCGCGGCAAAAACACGTGCAAACTTGGACGGCGGGTGCCCGACTTCGGATGAATCAAGCCCGACCCCTACGATACGGTCGAACCATGGTTCGGCCATCCGGAATGTCTGGAATGCCGCGTCTTCATCAAGATGGCGAAGGAAGCACAGAATAAGCTTTGAAGTGATATGGTGTTTTTCTCTAGCCTCTTTCATTCCGGCGAGCAGGCCATTGATCACCACATCAAACGGAATGCCGCGATCTGTGTGCGTTTGCGGGTCGAAAAATATTTCGGCGTGCACTACGTTATCTTCGGCAGCGCGGTCAAAATAGGCAACGGCGAGATCCCGAAAGTCTTCTTCTTCAACCAGAACATTGGCAGCCATGTAATAAATGTTCAGGAAATCCTGAAGGTTCGTAAAATTATAGGCAGCATGGACTTCTTCCACAGACCGAAAGGGGATGTCGATCTTGTTCCTACGCGCAAGGTCGAACATCATCTGGGGTTCAAGGGTGCCTTCAATGTGCAGATGCAGTTCGGCTTTGGGTAAATCTGTAATGAGTTTGGCGATATCAGACATTTCGGCTTCCGTTTGCTGAGATGGTTTTGGGGACGAATACGGTGCGTCCGGCTAGGGCTGGGCTGTTGGTCTGACGGTATTATCGGTCTGTTCGGTTGGCTGGCGCTGCAGGGCAGGAAGTGACCGGAAAAAGTGATGGTTCTGAATACGTCAGCGGCACGTTGGTCGAACGCGCGATATTGCCCGGATATACACACTACAGGGCAATATCTGATTCAAGCGCGCCGCGAGATCAGTTAACAGTATATGTTACCAATATCAGGTAGATGACCAGTAACACATTGGTCAGGAGGAAGACCGGGGTTAGCCGCTTCCAGTTTCTTGTTACAGCCGCCATGATCGTATAGGCAAAACAGCCCGCGCAGATCCCGATCATGAGATTGGCTGTTGTGACCGTCAGCAAAACAATCATGCCGGCTGAAATTGTCTCCAAAGGATTGGAAACATCGAGTTCAGTCAGTCCTTCCATCATCAGGATGCCGACCATGACGAGCGCCGGTGTGGTGGCCTGAGGTGGTATGCAGGCAATCAGGGGCCACAAAAAAGCGCTCAGCCCGAACAGTATTGCAACTGTCAGCGTTGTGAGGCCTGTGCGCCCGCCGGCTTCCACGCCCGTTGCCGATTCAACGTAAGCCCCGACCGTGGGGCTGCCCAGGCAGGCGCCCATGATGGATGCCAATCCGTCGGCCAGATAGGCGCGGCGGGAATTGAGGAAATGACCCTGAGCATCCATCAAGCCAGCTCGCCGTGTCACGGCAATCATGGTGGCGGTGGCGGAGAAGAAGTCAGACAGGAAAAAATAGAGGGTTAACGGGATCACCAGAAAGAAATTATGGATGAATTCTGTTGTGTCAAAAGCAAAAAAATAGGCCTTCGGTACGTGTGGCAGGGCCACCATCTGCGAAGGTAAAACAGTCATGAAATGGCCGGGGGAAGTCTGAATAAACAGGCCTGCCACCGTTACCACCAGTATGGACAGCAGCATTGCCCCGCGCACTCGTGCCGCCACAAGAGCGGCAATGAACAAGAGCGAGAGAAAAACCACCATAACGCTGGGAGAGCGAAGGTCCGCAAACGCAATGTTGCCGCCAGCATCATTGACGATTAGCCCACCGCCTTTAAGGCCGAGGTATGCAATAAACAGGCCAATACCAGCCTGAAGCCCAATGCGGATGGATACAGGAAAACCGCTTACAATATGTTGCCGCACGTTACTGAGCGACAGGCATGTAAACAGGACGCCCCCCACCAGAACCATGGTCAGGGCCGTGCTGTAGGACAGGCCCATTCTCACCACGACCACCTGCGCAAAAACCACATTCGACCCCATGACCGGGGCAAGGGCTATGGGCAGGCGGGCAAAAAGCGCCATCAGCAGGGAGCCGCACATGGCCGCCAGTACCGTGACGGTTATCATATCCGCCCGGTTCGCCCCCGTTGCGGCCAGAATGGCCGGGTTAACCGCGATGATGTACGCCATAGCGCCGAATGTTGTCAGCCCGGCCAGTACTTCTGTCCCCACGCTTGACTGATGATCCGCCACATTAAACCGGAAGAGCTTTTGCAACGGTAAGGCACTTTTCATGGGCAACGGCACTCCGACACTTTAAAGGTGGTCCCGTCCGGTCGGACAGTTTTTCTGGATCGAATAAGCTATACCCGGTTTATGTTACGTTGCCAGTATGATGGTGCTTTTAATTGGTCAGCAACCGTCACCCAAAGGCAGGCAATGGTGCCGACTGGCGGAGGATAATCCTGCCTCGCCTTTACTCTTATTGAGCAAGGAGTTTGCCTTATGTCGCCCTTTAGGAAGTGTGTGACAGGTCTGGCTGGACGAGGGCCGGAGAGCCCGGATTGTCAGGTCGATGGCTTCAGGCGGGCTTTCGTTATCGGAGCCGCCACGATAGCGGCCGGTTTGGGTAAAGCAGGTCCAGTCCTGGCGCGTGGGCGTGGCGTGGGGATACAGGATGCGGATCAATCATGCCGTATAAGCGCCGATCGGCTTAACGCGCTGGTGGCGAAGGCTTATCCGCTCTTTAACACCCCGGCTATCCTGCCCTCCTTTGACGTGCAGCAGCACGGCGCGCGCTTTGATGTTGATCTTCATCGCATAGTTACGCAGACAGTGGTTCCTGAAACCGGCGAGAAGCTCAGCGTTAGCGGCCTTCTTGCTCTGCCTGTTGGGGTGAGGGGGGAGCTTCCTCTGCTTTCGTGGCAGCACGGCACCATTTTGTCCTTTGATCAGGTGCCTTCGAACCTGACGCTCCTTGCCGATCCGTCCTATGCGCTGACAGATGCGGCAGACTCACTGGAAACGCTGTTCAATATTCAGCGTTTCGCGGGGCAGGGCTACGCCATGGTCGCGGCGGATTATGTCGGCAAAGGGCCAGTCCGCGGAGGCCACAGTGAAGGCTACGCGGTAAAAGATGCCAGCGTACGCACCTGTCTGGATATTCTTGCCGCTGGACAGGCCGTCATGCGCAAGATGGGTTTAAGCGCGTCAAAGCTATTCCTGCACGGTTGGTCGCAGGGCGCGCTCAACACGCAATGGCTGCATCAGGCGCTGCGTAAGCAGTCCCGTCCTATTGCGGCAACAGCGGTTGCAAGTCCTTTTAACGACCTGAATGAAGCCTGGCGCTACTGGGCTGGAGTGCAGACATTTGCGCTGCCCCAAGGTGTGACCACTTACCCACCGCTGCCGAGTTGGATATCGCTATGCATGGTTATCGCGCTGGGAAGTTATGAATTCTACTATGGCCTGAACGGGCTGATGAAGAGCGCAATCCGGCCCGAATATCAGGATTTCGCGCAGCAGTTCTGGAAGAACTATAAACTGTCCTCCGACCAGACGGCTGCTTGTCCGACCGGTTCAGAATTGCTGGTTCCGGGCTTTTTTGAGCGTTTTACCGCCTTCCAGAACAGTGCCTTCCTTCGGCATCTTGCCGCCAACCGCGCCACCTATTGGGCTTATGATTCCCCTATCCGTTTTGATTACGGGCTTGCAGATGAAGCACTTCACCCCGCCATGGTATTTCCCGCTTTGTCTGCGGGCGGAGCGTTGGCTACGGGGGTTCCGATCGCAGGCGGAAGCCATCGCGGCACCTTCATTGCGGGCCTCTATGGGAACACGTCGACGCTTGGTGTTTCCGGCAATATTCTGGACTGGTTTAACAGACTCCGTTGAATGCCATGAATGTGATCAAGCCCCAGGTTCAGGGGCTGGCGGTATGTTGCAACCCGCCAGGGTAGAGATCTAGCGGTTTTTGCTTCAGTGCGCCGTCTTGGCGCTACCGTTACGGTTTGGTGTGAATGACCGTTGTTGTGGCCGAGTGATCTGTGACAACATCACCCAGCCCTGCTTGCGCTATCGGTTATGTGAGAGGGCATGGGCCCGCCGGAATCCAACGGTGCGCCCATTTGGCGCGACTGTGAAAGGGTAGCAGGCATGAAGTTCGGAATGCGTTCGCTCATGATGGCGTGCGTCGCCATGAGTATGCCGTTTGGTCTGCAGTATGCCGGGGTGGCGGATGCCTGCACACGCTTTGTCTATCACGGCGCCCATGACGAGGTGATGACTGCCCGTTCCATGGACTGGAAAACCGATGTCGGTACCAATCTCTGGGTTTTCCCTCGCGGCATGAAACGCTCGGGGGCGGCTGGGCCACACTCGGTTGAGTGGGTTTCCAGATACGGCAGCGTGATTGCTTCGGGTTATGATGTGTCCACTACCGACGGTATGAACGAGGCTGGACTTGTCGCCAATGTGCTCTGGCTGGCTGAATCCTCCTACCCACAGTATGATGGCAAGACGCCGAGCCTGTCGCTCGCGGCATGGGCGCAGTATGTGCTTGATAACTTCGCAACGGTCAGTGAAGCGGTCGAAGTGTTGGAAAAAGAGCCGTTTACCATAGTCACAAGCAAGGTTCCCGGTGAAAACCGTCTGGCTGCCTTACATCTTTCACTGTCAGATGCGTCTGGCGACAGCGCGATTATAGAATATATCGACGGTAAGCAGGTTATTCATCATAGCCCCGCCTATCAGGTCATGACTAACTCCCCGACTTTCGACAAGCAACTGGCGCTGTACGAATACTGGAGCCAGATTGGCGGCACGGTCATGCTGCCAGGCACCAACCGGGCAGCGGATCGCTTCGCACGGGCTGCGTTTTACGTGAATGCCATTCCGAAAAGCGAATCCCCCATGGAGGCGCTTGCCAGCGTTTTCAGTGTGATCCGAAACGTGTCGGTACCATATGGCATCAGCACGCCGGACGAGCCCAACATCTCCTCGACGCGCTGGCGCACGGTCGCGGATCAGAAGCGTATGCTTTATTTCTTTGAATCCGCGCTGACTCCCAATGTTTTCTGGGTGGATATGAAAGCTCTGGATTTTTCCGAAAAAACCGGCCGTGTCAGGAAACTGGAGCTTGGCCCGAACCAGAGCCACATCTATGCGGGCATGGCCAATGCCCAGTTCAGGGAGGCCCCGCCGTTTGCTTTTCTTGGGCAATGAGGTGTTCGGGCATATCTGCAATTCTTGAAAAAACGGTCCGGGACAGATCGTTATGGGATATTTTATTAATCAATATAGGGAACAGTCGGTCAGTTTTAGCGGCTTTTTAATAAGAGAAAAGAACGGTTAATTATGATTTCAGATGCCAGAACGCTGCCTGATGCGACGGTAATCCAGGCCGATTTCTGCATAGTTGGCGCGGGCGCGGCGGGGATCAGTCTGGCTCTGGGGCTGTCACGGTCTGGCTATAAAATTGTGCTGCTGGAGGCCGGTGGAGAAAAGGAAGAAGCGGAGGCACAGGCCCTTTATGAAGGGCGTGTGGTCAACCCGGCTCTGCATAGCCCGGCAGACAGTTACCGGCAGAGGCGCTTTGGCGGCACCACCACTATCTGGGGCGGGCGGTGCGTTCCGTTTGATCCGCTGGATTTTGAAGCAAGGCCCTACGTGCCCCATAGCGGCTGGCCCATAGGGTATGAGGAGATTGCCCGCTATTACCCGCAGGCCAACCGCCTGTGCGAGGCGGGTGTTTTTGATTACCATAGCGAGACGGCCTTCACCCGGCCTCTCAAGCCGATGATCCCCGGATTTGATCAGCGCCATTTTACGACGGATACACTGGAGCGTTTCAGTTGCCCGACTGATTTTCATGTCCGCTATCATGAAAAACTGTCCGCGCCCAATATCCAGATCCTGCTCCATGCCAATCTGACCCGCATTGCGCTCTCAGCGGACGGCAACCGCGTGACGGAGGTGGAGGCCAGAACCCTGTCTGGCAACAGCCTTTCCGTTAAGGCCACCTGTTTTGTGCTGTGTGCGGGCGGGCTGGAAACGGTGCGGCTGCTGCTTGCCAACCGGGATGTGCATGGGCAGGGTATCGGCAATCTGCATGATGTCGTCGGGCGCTATTACATGTGCCACATCGCCGGCGCGATGGGCGGACTTCGCTTTTCCATTCCACCGGAATCCATCTGGAATGGCTACGATATTTCTGACGAAGGGATATATTGCCGCAGGCGGCTGGCGCTCAGGCCGGAGGTGCAGAGGCACGAGCATGTTGGCAGTTTCGTCGCCCGGTTGCATCATCCACGTATCACAGACCCCAGCCATGGCAATGGTATTCTTTCAGCGCTTTATTGTGCAAAACCGTTTATTTCCTACGAATATGCCAAAAGACTGTTTGAAGACGAGCCACTGAGCTGGCAGAACTGGTACCGACACCTGAAAAACGTTGCGCTGGGTGTTCCCGATATCATGGGTTTTGCCTGGCACATGCTGCGAGACAGAAAACTGGCTGCGCGCAAATTTCCGTCCGTTATCATCAAGTCACGGGCGGGTCTTTATAGTCTGGATTTCCATGCTGAACAAATGCCTGATCCGATGAGCCGGGTAGGGCTTACGCATGAAAAAGACCGACTTGGGATGCAGAAAATAGAGATAGACTGGCGCTACATGAGCCAGGACGTGCATACGGTCAAACGCTCTCTGGCGTTGCTCAAACAGGATATTGCGGAGTCCGGCGTAGGCTCTTTCGATTACGACCCTCAGAGTGTGGAAAAAGAGATGATCCGCTACGGGGCTTATGGCGGGCATCATATCGGCACGGTGCGCATGGGCACGTCGCCGCGCACGAGTGTCACCAATTCTGACTGCCGTGTGCATGGGGTGGCCAATCTGTATCTGGCTGGTTCAGGCGTCTTCCCGACATCCAGCCAGGCCAATCCCACGCTGACTATTGTGGCGCTGTCGCTGCGCCTTGCTGATCATTTGCAGTCACTCGATTTTTCAGGAACCTAGAGAGATGAAGCGCACTGTTCTTGTTCTGGGGGCCGGTGGGTATGTTGGCAGAAAGCTGATGAGCGCCCTTGCCCGATGTGAGGATATGCAGCCAACAGCAGGCCTGCATCGGTCGTCTGCCGTAACAGACTACGCCAGTGTCTGTTTTGACGCGACTGATCAGGCGGAACTGGAAAAACATATTTCTGGATTTGACGTTGTTGTAAACTGCGTTGGGTCTGACCCGACGGTTATGCTGCATTCCACATATGCCTTGTTGCGTGCGGCACAGGCAAGCAGGCCGCTGATCGTGCATTTCAGTTCCATGGCTGTTTATGGCAGCAGTTGTGGTCTCGTAGATGAAAAAGCCCCGTTGCGCGGTGATACCGGCGCCTACGCGAATGCTAAGGTAGAGACAGAACGCTTCATGGCATCTTATGCACGGCGTGTCGTTCTGCGGCCCGGCTGTATTTACGGATCGGGCAGCCCCGCGTGGTCGAGCCGGATCGCGCGGCTGCTTCAGGCGCGGCGGTTAGGGGATCTTGGCGCCGCAGGGGACGGCATTGCCAATCTGGTGCATGTGGATGACGTGGCGGCCGCTGTTATTGCGGCTATCCGGCAGCCTCAGTGCGAGGGGGAGGTTTTTAATCTGGCGATGAAAAACCCGCCCACATGGAACGATTATTTTATCTGTTTCGCCAAAGCGCTGGGGGCTGTGCCTGTACGTCGTATTGGCGAAAGGACGCTGAAGGCGGAGAGCAGGATCGTGGCGCCTTTTCTGAAAGTGTGCGAAATCATCGGTAGAAAATTACCGTTTTCTTTTGATCTTCCACCGTTTTTCTCTCCGGCGCTGCTCTCGTTATTCAGGCAGGATATTACCCTTGTTTCTGACAAGGCTGAGCGTGCACTGGGGTTACAGTGGCGGAACCTTGAGGAAAGCCTGCGCGAGGTCGCAGCTTTTGAAGGCAAACGACAGTAGTCACGCCATGCGCGGTGGTCAGGCTTCGGAGCCGTCGTTGGCCGGGGGGCGATAACGCAGGGCTTCGACCAACAGACTGAAAGCCGCCGAGGGTTCGCGTCGGCTGGTATAATAAAGGTGGTACCCGGCAAAGGGTGGGCACCAGTCTTCCAGCACGCGGACAAGCTGCCCGTTGGCCAGATACGGTTGCATGTGGTCTTCCATCAGGAAGGCAATGCCAAAATCGGCCAGCGCGGCCTGAACAATCATGTCGGCATTGTTGAATGTAAGCTGCCCCTCGACCCGGGCTCGGATTTCTCGTCCATCTTTTTCCAGCTCCCACGCGTATAGTCCTCCAGTGGTCAGAAAGCGCAGGTTGATGCACTGGTGTCGGGCCAGATCATCGGGGGTGAGTGGAGGCGGGTTGCGCGCGAAATAGGCGGGAGAGGCTACGGCGGCCATGCGCAGATCCGGCCCGATGCGTACCGCCACCATATCCTTGGCAATGGCCTCGCCCAGTCTGACACCGGCATCAAAACGGTCGGAGACGATATCGGTCAGGGTTGAGTCGATACTGAGTTCGACATGCACATCCGGGTAATCTGGTAGCAGGCACTTCAGCGTGGGCCATAAAATAGTGCGTGCCGCGTGATCGGACGTTGTGATGCGGATGGTGCCTGCCGGTTTTTCACGTAGCACACTCAGCGAGGCAAGCTGGTCGTCAATGCTTTCCAGCGCGGGTTTGAGGGTCTCAACCAGTTTCTGCCCCGCTTCGGTTACGGAGACATTGCGGGTTGTACGGGTCAGCAGCCGCACACCCAACCGGGCTTCCAGCCGACGGACGGTATGGCTGAGCGAGGATTGCGATGTGCCCAGCCGCGCAGCGGCCCGGGTGAAATTGCATTCTTCCGCGACAGCCAGAAAAGCGTTGAGGTCAACAAGATCCTCGCGTCGCATTCATGAACTCCTGATATGGCTCCATGCCGTTTATAACATCTAATCACGATAATGCCGTACCCCTACATTTGCCCGGAGACGGTTGGCATAGCTGCCGGCCGGTAAAGTCATGGAGTATGGACGTGCAGATCAGACGGATTGGTTCTTCTGCTTCCATGTGTGGGGCGGGGAGTTTTTTGCCTGAACCGGACGAAAATCACTGGAATGGTGCCTCACAGCACGGTGCGATGACTCATATTGCCATTGCGGAGATGCACGAAATAGTGGCCGCTACCTGGCTTGAACACGTGTCGGATGCCGATTATGTGCGGCAGGCTACGAAATGAAGGCGCCTTCAACCATTGGTCAGCAGACCTACGGCGACATAGCGCCCGATTTCGCGGATTTGACAGACCGGGTTCTGTTTGATGAAATCTGGGAACGGTCCGGTCTTTCACCGCGTGACAAAAGCATGATTACGGTTTCCGCTCTGGTGGCGCTGTACCGGGTGAATGAACTGCCGCCACATCTTGAGAAGGCGCTCAATAACAGCGTGACTCCTGATGAACTCAAAGACCTGATGACACATCTGGCATTTTACGCGGGCTGGCCTGCGGCCTCAACGGCTCTTGGGGCATTGCGCGCGGTCATGCACAGGCGGAGTGTTTCAGACGAACAGCAAGGAACGGACAAATAATGCGTACTATTGGATTTGCCTGCACATCGGCAGAGGCTGAACTTGCACCTTACCATTTCGATCGGCGCGCCCCCCGGACAAATGATGTGGTGATGGAAATTCTTTATTGCGGCGTGTGCCATTCCGACCTGCACTGGGCCAGAAATGACTGGGGCTGGACGCTCTACCCGGCTATTCCGGGGCATGAAATCATTGGCCGCGTGATTGAAACCGGGCCTGAGGTCACGCGGCACAAGGTTGGTGATTTTGTGGCCGTGGGCTGCATGGTGGATAGCTGCCAGCAATGCGACCAGTGCCGCAAAGGGGAAGAGCAGCTTTGCCGCGAAGGTAATACCGGCACTTATGGCGGTTTTGATCGTGTAACCAAGGAATATACGCTGGGCGGTTATGCGCAGCATCTTGTCGTGCGCGAGGAGTTTGCCCTTAAAGTGCCTGCGGGCCTTGATATCAGCAAGGCGGCTCCGCTGCTTTGCGCGGGGATTACCACCTATTCCCCCCTGCGGACATGGAATGTGGGGCCGGGCAGCCGCGTGGGGGTGATCGGGCTTGGTGGCCTCGGGCATATGGCGGTCAAGCTGGCGGCGGCCATGGGGGCCAGTGTTACGGTGCTCAGCCGGAGCGACAGCAAGAAACACGATGCACTGGAACTGGGCGCGGATAGCCTGCTGGTTTCGTCCGACCCGGATGCCATGGCAAAGTCAGCCAATGCCTTTGATCTGATTATTGATACCGTGCCGGTTGAGCATGATATCAACCCCTATGTGCCGCTGCTGGATGTGGATGGCACATTGGTGATCGTAGGGCAGATCGGGCCGATTGCCGCGCCTACAACGGTGCCCCTGCTGCTGGGGCGCCGTCGGATTGCGGGTTCGCCCATTGGCGGACTGAAGCAGACACAGGAGTTGCTCGATTTCTGTGCGCGTAAAAACATTCTGCCGGATGTTGAGATGATCCGCATGGATGAAATCAACCATGCCTTTGCCCGGATGGAAAAGGCGGACGTCCATTATCGCTTCGTGATTGATATGGCGTCTCTGCAAGCGGCATAACCCGCTTCCTGTCGGCCCTGCAGCCTCTTCCATGGCGGGAGTGGCTGCAGGGGGCGGTTTGTTCTGCCTAGAAGTCCTGCCGGGTTGGCCGGAACTGGATTTCATTGATATCCACGTCATCAGGCTGGTTGATGGCAAAGGCTACCGCGCGGGCAAAGCTGTCTGCCGGGATGGCGTAGGTTTCGTAAAAATCCTTTATGGCCTGCGCCATGTTCGGGTCTGTTACGCTTTGCGGCAGTTCGGACTGCACGGCCCCGGGTGAGAGCACGGTCGTGCGGATGTTATAGGGTTTGACCTCCTGCCGCAGTCCTTCGGAAAGCATGAGCACCGCAGCTTTTGTCGCGGCATAAACGGCGCTGCCGGGTCGCACTTTATGCCCGGCAACGGATGAGACATTGATAATATGACCGGATTTCTGACGTTTCATTGGCTCAAGGGCGGCGGCAATGCCGTAAAGAACCCCCTTGAGATTGATGTCTATCATACGGTTCCAGTCATCAATACGGGCCTGTTCCAGCAGGGATTGGGGCATGATTCCCGCATTGTTGATCAGCACGTCAATCCGGCCGTGCTGGTGTATGGCGCCGTTGACCAGCGCCTGAACCTGGGCCGGATCGGTGACATCGGTTCTGACTGCGGCGGTGGTGGGCAGGTTGATATCCCAGGCCAGACTTTTCAGCCGTTCGAGCCTGCGGGCTCCCAGCACCAGTTTTGCACCTCGTTCCGCCAGATGCCGGGCGGTGGCGGCCCCCAGCCCACTGCTGGCACCGGTAATGACAACGACTTTTCCTGCAATGTTATCGTGCATGATACGGACTGCTTCTATAGGCCGGTTGTGGCAAGGAATTCAGGCGGATAACGCTCGCCCTCAATGTCGATAGCTGCCAGCGCATTGCGGATTGTCGTCAGGTCATCCTGCGTGAGAACGATATCCACGGCCCCCAGGTTTTCTACCAGTCGGGCGGGTTTGGTAGTGCCGGGAATAGGTACGATCCACGGTTTCTGGGCCAGAAGCCATGCAAGGGCGATCTGTGCCGGGGTGGCGTGTTTTTCATCTGCCAGACGCATCAACAGGGCAATCAGAACCTGATTTTTTTCCATGGCTTCCGGTGTGAACCGCGGCAGGATCTGGCGAAAATCGCCTTCAGCCAGCGGCGTGCCGCTTTTCATGGTGCCTGTCAGGAAGCCTTTGCCCAGTGGGCTGTAGGGCACAAGGCCAATCCCCAGTTCCTCGCAGGTTTCCAGAATGCCGTTGGTTTCCGGGCCGCGTGTCCAGAGCGAGTATTCATTCTGTAGCGCGGTGACGGGCTGCACGGCATGGGCGCGCCGTACGGTTGCGGCAGCGGGTTCCGACAGGCCGAAATGCCGTACTTTGCCCTGCGCGATCAGGTCTTTGACCGTGCCCGCCACCTCTTCAATCGGCACGGCGGGATCAACCCGGTGCTGGTAGAACAGGTCGATAACATCGACCCCCAGCCGCCTGAGTGATGCGTCACAGACAGCACGGATCTGTTCGGGGCGGCTGTTCATGCCCTGCATCCGGCCATCGACAATGTTCATGCCGAACTTTGTGGCTATGACAACATCCTTGCGGACCGGGCGAAGGGCCTCGCCTACAATCTCCTCGTTCGTGTAGGGGCCATAGACTTCTGCTGTGTCGAAAAAGGTAACACCCAGATCAACCGCCTTGCGGATTAGAGCGATACAGTCCTGCGTGTCCAGCACCTGACCGTAGCCGAAGTTGAGGCCCATGCAGCCAAAACCGATGGCTGACACTTCCAGCCCGTTCCGGCCGAGTGTTCTTGTCTGCATTTTGCATGATCCTTTCATGGCGCACCGGCAACAAGATGCCGCGACCATGTGATCATAGGGGCCCCTTATATCCATTGATAATGGGGTGTAATCCGTATGAAGCTATATCCAGAATTCATGAATGTGGAAGCAGGGCCCTAATCCGCTCAAGGACGGCAAAACCTGCCGCATTGAAGTTCTCGACGCTGAATTTCGAGCGAATATACTCCCGGCCCGCGCGGCCGTACTGCTCAAGTCTGGCGGGATTGGCAAAGAGATCATCCAGAATGGCGGCAAGGCTGATTTCTACGGGCTGGTCGATGACGAAGCCTGTTTTGCCACGGATAACACTGTGCGCCAGTTCCCCGACAGGGGTAGCGATAACCGGCAGACCCATGGCCATGGCTTCATGGGCGGCAAGGCACATGCCTTCGTAAAGCGAGGGCTGGACATAGGCATCCAGCGTCAACAAAAAAGCGTCCGGGTCGTTCTGGTGGCCAACAAGAGCTATGCAGTCGCTCAGGCCCAGCTCGTCAATCAGGCTTTGCAGGCTATCGCGCAGCGGGCCGTCTCCCGCAAGTGAGACCCGGAGCGCGCCGCGTCTTTGCGGTGCGTTTTCCAGAAAACGGGCAACAGCACGGATCAGGGCAGCGTAGTTTTTCTGTTCATTCAGGCGGCCAAGGCTCCCCAGATGCAGGCAGCCCGTGCCGTTCCAGTAGTGGGAAAGGACGTGTGGTGTGGTGGCGCAGTAAAGCGGCCAGACCAGAATACGCTGCGGTGGAACGCCCAGGGTTTCGCGCAGGTAGTTCTGCACGGACGGGGAGTCCGCAATCCACAGATCGGTCAGGCGGCTGAAAAGTTTTGTATAGGGTTTAGTGTTGGCGTTGTTCAGCCACGAGACAACGGGCACGCCACACAGGCGGCCCGTAATCTGGCCGATAAGGCTGGCAATGCTCAGGGATGTCCAGATAACATCAGGCTGAGAGCGCCGAACCCGCCTGATAAATTCACGAAGATAGACAAGCTTGTTCCTCTTCCTGTTTGCAAGCAGGGTAAAGGCAAATCCTTCATTCCGAAGGCGCACGCCTCCTAAGCCATCGCGCGGTTCGCAGGCGCTCAGATGCACATGCCCACCAGCTTTTTCAATCGTGCGTAAGATTCCAGGAAGAGAGAAAGTGCCCCCTCCGCCTTCCAGCGAGGTGACAAGGTACTCTATCTTCATGCTCAACTCTGCCTCCGGTATGCGATTAAAGCAGGTGTGGCAGAGCGTTGCAACGCGGCGGCATTGCCGCCATGTTTCCTGCTCAGAACTGCCAAGGCGGTTTTTTGCGGGTGTCGATGCGGGAGAAAATAAAGCCGTGATAGCGGAACAAACCGGGGCTGCTGAGCCGGGCCGGACAGCGAGGGTGTGTTACACACCACTGCCGGGCAGACGTGTGCCCGTCATTGCTCTGGTTGGTTCCGACGGGAGTGGCAAGACCACCGTTGGCAATGCCCTGTTCGACTGGATGGCAGTTCGTCAGCCAACTCGTTTCTGCCATCTGGGGAAGCAGACCGGAAACTGGGGGCGGGCAATAGCCCGTGTCCCGTTGATTGGCCGCAAAATGGATAGCGCAATAGTTGGCAAGTCTGCGCAGAGCCGTAAGAGCAAGGGGGCGGGGCCGGGGGCGGCTCTGGTCATTTTTACATTGTCCATGCGGCGTCTGGTTCGTTTTTTGCGTATGCGCCGGCTTCATGCCATGGGCTATGTCATTCTGACGGACCGCTATCCACAGGCTGTGGTGCCCGGCCCGATGGATGGCCCCGGACTGGTTGCACGTCAGCCAGGCAATGTTCTGGTCAGGGTGCTGACCTGGCTCGAACAGGCGATTTATGAGTGGATGGCCGGTTTCAGGCCCGATCTGGTGCTGCGGTTGAATGTGGACCTTGCCACGGCCCTGGCCCGCAAGCCGGACCACAGGCCAGAAACCCTGCGGCAGAAGGTGGCGGACGTACCGCGTCTGTCTTTCAACGGTGCGCCCGTGGTTGATCTGGACGCAACCCGGCCTGTTGAAGACGTGTTGGCTACGGCCCGTAGCCATGTAGCCGCCGTGCTGGAGGCCTATCAGCCGGGCAGGGGGTATCCAGTGGGGCGTAATTGACTTTCCCCTGTCACGTTTCTACCAGCGTTCATGCTTCGCTACCGGCGGTTGCATGAGGCGGTCTCTGTTTTGCGGGTTCTGGTTATGTCTGTTCGGGTTCAGTTTCCACACGATACACTTGATGCCTTGATGGCAGCGATCGAGGTTGATGATGTCGTGGATGATTACATTGCGCTGCCAGAGCGTATTCCCGACAGTTTTAGCCAGACCCAGCTTGCCGAGTGTCTGAATCTGTGTCGCCAGCTCTGGCTGGAAGGCCCGCCCCGTGCGGAGCTTGCCGGGCTTGCGCACAGGCTTGTGGGCAGGCGCGACTTACAGCCGCAGGAACGCGCGGCATTCAAGCATATCCGGGCTCGCTACAAGCATATGGGCTTTGCTTTCGGGCTCTATACGCCTGCCCATAAGCGGCCTTTTCTGTACGAGGCGACATCAACCCTGATGGGCGAGGCACAGGATGCTTTTCGGAACGGTTATGGCGGGCGGGTCTTTCTGTTTGGCATAGGAATAAGCCTGCTTGCGACGCCGTTTTTTGATGGTCTACGTCGCCGGACAGTGCAAATGGCGGAGGTTGACCGGGCAGACGCCATTAACCGGCATCTGCGGGCCGAAATTGCGCGTATTCCTGCTTTTCTTGATGCTTCAGGTCTGACCGGGGTGCGTTTTCATGCGCTCCGCAAGATTATCAGCCGCCATGTAGCGTTTTTTGATACGCTACGCGTGCTTTATCCCGCCGAGGATATATACAGGTTGGCCCGGTTCCTGAGCGCCATTAACGGGCTGATGGGTCAAAAACATGACGAGCTGGTGCAGGCTGCCCTGTCAGGCACATTGCGTTACCAGACAGATCTTTTCCCCATACCCGATACAATCCGCGTCCTGCTTGAACAATTATGCCGGGCTTATCCCGGCCTGAGTGCCGCGCAGGCGTAACGGGTCATATGAACAGTCGCCTCAAAACCCCCATTACGCGGATTGCTTGGAATGCCGTGGTTCTGCTGTTTGAAAAAGGCATCGCCGCGGCTGCGAGTTTTGTCTACATCCCCTACACGGTGCAGGCCGTGGGTATTGCGACATTTGGGCAGATTCTGCTTGTTATTTCATATATCGAAATCGTTTCAGACCTGACCAGTCTGCTGTCATGGCAGATGGTGCTGCATTACGGGGCGGCCCCTTACCGGGAAGGGCGGCGGGCTGATCTGTACCATGTGTTGCGTTTTGGTATGTGGCTTGATTTCCTCAGCGGGGCAGTCGGCTACCTGATTGGCGAGGCCGGGCTGTGGTGCCTGTCCTCATGGCTGGGCTGGGCCGGGCCGCTCCATCCGGTGATGGATATCTGCCTGCTGTTTGTCTTTTTTGATAAAACCGGCTGGTGCGTGGGTACTGTCAGGCTGCTGGACAAGTTTACATACCTGACCTTTGGCAACGGGGTTACGGCGTCTTTTCGTATTCTGGCCAGCATGGCGGGCTATTATGCCCATATGGGCATGACGTATTTTTTGTATGTCTGGCTTCTGTCATCGGTTGTGCTGTTTTTTTCAGATATGGCCGCGACATTCTATGCCTTGAAAAAACACGCGCCAGCCCGTTTCGGGTGGCGGCAGATCCTGCACAGACCTGATTTCCTTCAGGGGGCATGGACGTTCACCGTCATGGCCAGCCTGAACAAGATCCTGCTTGCGGCAACTAAAAAACTGCCGATCCTGCTTATCGGCGGCAGTATCGGGCCAACGGAAGCGGCTATTTACAAGGTGTCAGATCAGGTGTCCAATGGCCTTGTGCGCCCGATGCGTACGTTCATGCCGGCACTGTACCCCGAATTCGTGCATCTGCGTGAGGAGGGGCGCATGGATGAAATGCACCGCGTTATCAGAAAACTTTTTTTCTCAGCGCTTCTGTTCGCGGGTGTGGCCCTGCTGGTGGTTGTCCTGTTCGGGGATCAGGTTTTGCATCTTCTGCTGGGCATCCATGGCGAGGGCGGCTATCTGCTGCCGGTTCTGGTCTGTGGGGCGTTACTGACCATTCTGGGCCTGCCGCTTGAACCATTTATTGTCGTGACGGGGCGTCTGCACGCGCTGTTCCGGTTTCAGGTTCTGAATGTCCTGCTCAACCTGCCGGTGCTGTTCATTATGGTGCATCTGTGGGGCAGCATGGGGGCTGCCTATAGCCTTGTGCTATTTTCCGCCACGCTGCTGGCGTTTTTTGCGGTGCAGGCGCGCGTGGCGTTCGCAAGAGCCGAGCGGGAGCAGGGCCGCACCTGAATCCCTCCACCTACGGGGCGGAGGGCTGCCCGCTTCAGTCCGTGCCGAACAGGTCTCGGGTAAACACCTTGTCTGCGACATCGCCCAGATCAGGGGTGATCCGGTTGGCGATAATGACCTCCGCACGGGCCTTGAACGTCGCCGGGTCGCGTATAACCTCAGAGCCGAAGAAGTGGTCTTCCGTCATGGTGGGCTCGTATACAATGACCTCAATACCCTTGGCCTTGAGCCGCTTCATGATGCCTTGAATGGAGCTTTGCCGGAAGTTGTCCGAGGAGGCCTTCATGACCAGGCGGTAAATGCCCACCACGCGCGGGTTCATGGCCAGGATATGGTCGGCCAGAAAATCCTTGCGGGTTCTGTTGGCGTCCACAATGGCGCTGATCAGGTTCTGCGGCACCTGCGTGTAATTGGCCAGAAGCTGCTTGGTGTCTTTTGGCAGGCAGTAGCCGCCATAGCCGAAGGACGGATTGTTGTAATGCTGGCCAATGCGGGGGTCGAGGCACACGCCTTCTATGATCTGGCGCGCGCTCATGCCGCGTGCGAGGGCATAGCTGTCGAGTTCGTTGAAGAAGGCAACCCGCATGGCCAGATAGGTATTGGCGAACAGCTTGATGGCCTCGGCTTCCGCCGGTTCGGTAAACAGTTCTGGAATGTCGGTTTTGGCCGCACCTTCCGCCATCAGGTGTGCGAACTGTCTGGCGCGCTCGGAATGATCCCCGACGATGATGCGTGAGGGATACAGATTGTCGTGCAGGGCGCGGCCTTCACGCAGGAACTCGGGAGAAAAAACGATCCGGTCTGTTGCGTGGGCTTTGCGCTGCTCGTCCACAAACCCGACGGGAATGGTGGATTTGATTACCAGTGTCGCAATCGGGTTCAGGGCCAGCACCTGCCGGATTACGTCCTGTACGGATGAGGTATCGAAAGAATTCGTTTGGGGGTCGTAATTCGTGGGGGTGGCAATAACAACCAGTTCCGCATCCCGGCAGGCGGCCGTCAGGTCTGTGGTGGCCTCCAGAGAAAGCGGCCTGTCGCGCAGGAACTCGGTAATTCTGTCGTCAATGATGGGAGATTCCCGGCGGTTGACGCTTGCAACCCGTTCCCCGTCGATATCGACCGCCGTAACGGTATGATGCTGTGCAAGCAAAATAGCATTTGAAAGGCCGACATAACCAAGCCCGACGACGGCAATCTGCATTGTCTTTCCCATTTCATGTATCCGAAAGACTCTTCCGCCGGGCCTGTCCGTTGTGCAACGTCCGGCGAAAGCCGGACCATGCGCTCCGGGCTTTGGGTAACAGGATTCGGGCATACAGGAGCGTAAGGCATCCGTCCACGCGGTTTTAACCGCCAGACGTCCCCTCAGCGGCGTAAAGGCCTGAAGACAGGGGGCTAGCCGTTCTGGGAGTCGGATTGGTGCTTATGGCTATGGGCGGCGTGGTCGGCGCTGCTTGTCACGCTGGCGGCTGCCTCGCTGGACTGCGCGTTCTGGGCCGAACTGTTGCTGCTGTCGCTGGCGGTGGAGCCGAGTGTGGTGGTGGTGCTGGCGGCTAGGTTCTGGTGATCAGAGTTGTTCTGTTCGTTGCCGCCGGAACTGGACATGTCACGCTGGAGCATTTCCTGATACGTGTAATTGGCGGTAGCAGTGCGGAACTGCAGGCCGATATTGTCCAGTCGGGAAGAATACATGTTGATATTGCTGTCCACTCCGTTGGCGGAGGGCGAGTTGACCAGCAGGTATTTCAGATGTTCCACCGCGCTGTAGGCGGCAACTTTCTGGGCATAGGGAGTGGACGCGTTGTCGATGACGGCCGCCGCGGCATCAAGCATGGCGCTCAGATTGTTGATACTGCCGTCGGTGTAAGTGCTGCCCGCGCTGTTACTGAGTGCATGTTGGGCGGCGGCGGACAGAGCAATGGAATCCGCTTCTACTTCCGCCTTCTTGTCAGAACTGGAGGCGCTGTCATGGGCGTTGGCGGCGCTGTTGCTAGCGGAATCGGGACTGATGTCAGTTTTTTGCCAGGAAACTGGTGCGGGCTGCTGAGCGGATGACGTGGCCGACATTCTTCACGACTCCAGTTCCATAACGGATAATGCTTTATCCCGCACCAAAACCGGTTAAAAGATCGTTAAGTAAGACATAAAAAAGACAAGTTCTACTGAGGGTTATTGCAGAAAAAGTGATGCCTGGCGCTAGTAGGCAAGCTGTGAACGCCCCGCAAAACTCAGTACATTATTGTTCCGGTTCGGATTTTAACGAATTGTTAAGGCGCGAACAGTATCCGCTCTCTTCCCGTTACACGAAATGTTCCGGGAGAGAGCGGCGGTCCTGCTCAGAAGCCAATCATGGCGTCACCACCAAAGGTGAACATGCCGTTATTGCGTCCGCCGTTAAAGGCGTGGGTGTTGTTGAGCGAACGGTCGAAGCGGATTTCAGGCCGGATAGCGAACACCCGCACATATTTGCCCAGACCGGGGTGATAGTTGACGCCCAGAGTCAGTTCACCATAGGTCGTACCGTGTCCGCCGGGCCCAGGGTACAGGGTGGATGTGCCATGGCCGGAAATGGCGTTCATATATGAGTTGTTGCCCATAAAGGTGGCGACCATGGCGTTGTTATTGTCGCGATAGATTTCGCCGCGATAGTTGAAGGTCAGACTGGGGGTGATGACATAGCTCAGGAACGTCACGACGCTGAAGGCATCAGCAGCCTTAAAGGGGCCGTTGACCGTGTTGTGCGTTTTGAGTCCCTGATCGTGCAGGTAGTTGAATTCCGCAGTGACACTCAGGCGTTCGTTG